>OBLQ010000425.1_pt1 | contig 16173 bp, 28 predicted proteins | sample 1519881 | NCBI WGS metagenome assembly OBLQ01 (sample SAMN01911456, study PRJEB22533) | soil metagenome | biome: Soil | place: Malaysia | collected 2012-04-30 | depth DG_metagenome m | reverse complement strand
GAGCTTCTTGGTTGCTTTGCGATGACGCATGATTCAAGTCCTTAACAGAAGTTCTGCTCTCAGGAGCTGCCGGCTGCCAGCTTGTGGCTCCTGGTTGTGGGCCTTTAGCCATTAGCCTTTAGCCTTTGGCCCTTGATAAATCCAAGCCTGCGCGGTGAGGGTCGGGAGCCGAACCTCACTCCGATCTCCCGATGCCTAGAATTCCGGTATATCCTCGCCGTCGCCCAGTGATGCCATGGAAGGCGCGGCGAGCGGGCTTGTGGGCCCGGGAACGGCGTTTCCCTGCTCGTCGATTTTCATGCCCAGTGACAACCCCATGGAGGACAGGATTTCCTTGATTTCGTTCAGCGACTTGCGGCCGAAGTTCTTGGTCTTCAGCATTTCGGCCTCGGTCTTCTGCACCAGCTCGCCGATGGTCTGGATATTGGCGTTCTTCAGGCAGTTGTAGCTGCGCACGGAAAGCTCCAGTTCCTCCACCGAGCGGTTCAGATTTTCATTCTTGATCAACGGCCGTTCCTCGCCGCGCGCTTCCGTTTCCAGTTCCTCTTCAAAGTTGATGAAGATGGTCATGTGGTCTTTGAGCAGCTTGGCCGCAAGACCCAGCGCATCGGCCGGAGCGATAGAACGGTTCGTCCAGATTTCGATGTCCAGCTTGTCGTAGTCGGTAATCTGGCCCAGGCGCGCGGCTTCCACCGTGTAGTTCACCTTTCGCACCGGCGAGTGCACGGAGTCAATCGGGATGAATCCCAGGCCCAGGTCTTCATCAAAGTTCTTGTCGGCGGAGACGTAACCGCGCCCGCGCTTCAGGCGCATCTCCATGTCCAGCTTCCCGCCTTCGGACACGGTTGCGATATAAACGTCTTTGTCCAGCACTTCCACGTCAGCATCGGCTTCAATCATGCTGGAGGTGACTACGCCGGGCTGGTCGGTTTTCAGGTAGATGGCCTTGGGGCCGTCCCCGTTGAGTTTGAACGGCACCTGCTTCATATTCAGGATGATGTCGGTGGCGTCTTCCACCACGCCGGGTATGGACTGGAATTCGTGCAGCACGCCTTCAATCTTTACGGCTGTGACCGCTGCGCCTTCAATCGAAGACAGCAGAACGCGCCGCAACGCATTGCCGATCGTGGTGCCGAATCCACGTTCGAACGGCTGCGCATAAAAGCGCCCGTATTTTTCTGTGAGCGTCTCGGTATCGGTTGCGAGACGCTTCGGTTTCTGAAACCCTCTCCAAAGAACCATTTTCATTTCCTTTCAATTCCGCTCCGTTTGGCTCATGCGCCCGGGGGCGCCAGGCTGATCTGGTGCGGTCAATTGTTGCCAGCAGCCAGCCACTAGCCTCCAGCTTCTGGCTCGAACACTTCCCGGACTTTTCGTCCTGGATACCACTGCTCTCTTAGCGGCCTTGCACAGGCTGCTTCTCGACCGCCGGCAGGCTAGTAGCCGGCGGCTGGCAGCTCTTACTTCGAATACAACTCCACGATCAACTGTTCGTTCACCGGGGTCGCGATGTCTTCGCGCTTCGGCAGCGAGAGGACCCGGCCTTTCAGGTTGTCGCGGTCTACTTCCAGCCAGGGAACCACGGGCTGATGGCTGGAAAACTCGCTCGCACCTTCGACAACGGTCAATTTGCGGGCCTTTTCCCTCACCTGAATCTCGTCTCCGGTGCTCACTTGAAACGACGGGATGTTCACGCGCCGGCTGTTCACGTCAATGTGGCCGTGGCGGACCAGTTGGCGCGCCTGACGCCGCGATGTGGCGAAGCCCAGGCGGTAAATCACGTTGTCCAGGCGGCGCTCAAGCTGCTGCAACAGCAGCTCACCGGTAACACCCGGTTTGCGAGCGGCCTTTTCAAAGTAATTGCGGAACTGGTTTTCCAGCGTGAAATAAATGCGCTTGGTCTTCTGCTTCTCGCGCAGTTGCAGGCCGTACCCCACCACCTTGGCCCTGCGGTCTTTGCCGTGCTGGCCGGGCGCAAAGTTGCGCTTTTCCACGGGGCACTTGTCGGTGAAACACTTGGCCCCTTTGAGAAACAATTTCATGCCTTCGCGACGGCAAAGGCGGCAGACTGGACCTTTGTATCTTGCCATTTCCTCTCCTGATTTCAGTGTCGATCGGTTTACGGGGTGGCTGCCCTTTCTTCCCGATCCGATTCCTCAATCCAACAAAAACTTATCTTCTCAAACCCTGCGTCTCTTTGGCGGCCGGCATCCGTTGTGCGGAATCGGCGTGACGTCCTTGATATGCCGCACGTCCAGTCCGGCAACAGCCAGGGCACGAATGGCCGATTCGCGTCCCGAGCCGGGGCCATTGACTCGTACTTCCACCGAGCGCATGCCGTGGTCGCGGGCCTGGTTGGCGGCGTTCATGGCCGCCTGCTGCGCGGCAAAGGGCGTGCCCTTGCGAGATCCGCGGAAGCCCAGCGAACCGGAGCTCTTCCACGCCAGCGTACGGCCTTCACCATCGGTGATCGTCACGATGGTGTTGTTGAATGACGCCTGGATGAAACAAATCCCATGCGGAACGTTCTTGCGTTCCTTCTTCTTGAAGACTTTCTTTTTTCCCTTTGCGCCGGCGCCGCCGGCTGATGCTTTGGCCATTCTCTTTTCCTCAAAACGCTGCTTGAATCTTCACTTGCCTCCGTGCCAGGGGGCCGCCAACGGCTATGGTTGACAACCGCAGTCCCGGCAGCCGGCAACCTTCTTTATGTTTTCGCCGTGGCCTTCTTCTTCTGGGCGATGGTGCCCCTGCGCGGTCCTTTGCGCGTGCGCGCGTTGGTGTGCGTGCGCTGCCCGCGCACCGGCAGGTTGCGGCGATGGCGGTATCCCCGATACGAGCCGATTTCAATCAGCCGTTTGATATGCATGGAGATGTCTTTGCGCAGATCGCCTTCCACGCTACCCTCATTCTCAATCACCTGGCGGATGCGGTTGACCTCGTCTTCATTCAGGTCCTGCACCTTTTTGATCGCTTCAACCTTGGCGGTGCCCAGAATACTCTTTGCCCGCGCATTGCCGATGCCGTAGATGTACGTCAGCGCGACATCGACGTGCTTGTTGCGGGGGAGATCCACGCCTGCAATACGTGCCATTTTTGCTCCTCTACAGAATCTTGATCCGGTTTACAGCCTGGCTTGGCCGTCTTCCCTGATCGGTTAACCCTGTCTCTGTTTGTGCTTCGGATTCTCGCAGATCACACGCACCACGCCTTTGCGGTGCACGATCTTGCACTTGTCACAAATCTTCTTTACTGATGCCCTGACCTTCATTTGACTCTCGCCTTTGCCTGTGGGACATGGTTGCTATTTCATTGCGTCTTCAACGGGTCTTTGCTCGAACCCTCGTGAATGACCATTCCCACAAAATAAATCACGAATGCCGCGTGCCCAATCCAATAGACTAACGATTCTTCCGGCTGCCACACCCTGAATCCAACGACATATTCGCGATTGGATATGAACTCGCTATTTGTAACGGTACACAATGCGTCCGCGCGTCAGGTCGTACGGCGACAGCTCCACTGCGACCCTGTCACCTGGAAGAATGCGGATGAAATTCTTGCGCATCCTGCCGGAAACGTGCGCCAGCACCTGATGCTTGTTCTCCAACTCCACCCGGAACATCGCATTGGGTAGCGGCTCAATCACCGTTGCCATGACTTCAATCGCGTCTTCTTTACTCACTCAGCTCCTTGAAAACCATATCTGGCGCTACTCTGTCAGTACCAGCGGCCCGTTCCGGGTCACAGCCACCGTATGCTCGAAATGCGCGCTGTAGCTGCCGTCTTCGGTCACAGCCGTCCATTTGTCATCCAGCACCCGGGCGCCCGGCTTGCCGGCGTTGACCATGGGTTCAATCGCCAGCACCATGCCCTCACGCAACCGCGTACCGTGGCCGCGGGTCCCAAAGTTCGGCACCTGCGGATCTTCATGCAACCGGGTGCCGATCCCGTGGCCCACAAAATCGCGCACCACGCTGAAACCGTTGGCTTCAACGTGTTCCTGGACCGCGGCTCCCACGTCGCCCACGGTCTTGCCCAGGCGGACTTCCTGGATCGCTTTTTTCAGCGACTCTTCCGTAACTTCCAGAAGCTTTTTCAACTCCGGCGCCAGCGTCCCGCCTACAGGAACGGTAATCGCGGCGTCGCCGTAATAGCCATCGAGGACCACGCCGCAGTCAATTGAGACAATGTCGCCGTCTTTCAGGACCCGTTTTTCTGACGGAATCCCGTGAATGATCTCGTTGTTGACTGACGTGCAAAGCACGCAGGGATAATCATAATATCCCTTGAACGCCGGTTTGGCGCCCAGTTCCTTGATCCGTTCTTCCGCAACGCGTTCCAGCTCCATGGTCGAGACGCCGGCTCGAACCATCGATTTCACCGTGTCCAGCACCTGGCGCACGATGTGCCCGCTGCGGCGCATCTTTTCCAGTTCTGCATGTGACTTGCAGTTGATCATCGCTCAGTGGCCGCCGGCCGCGCCCTCCAGGATGGCAGAAATCTCCGCCGTTATCTCATCCACGGGCTTTTCACCATTGAGTTGACGCAAGCTTTCCCGGCGGCGGTAGAACTCCACCAGGGGCAGGGTCTGGCTTTCATAACTCTTCAACCGCTCGGAAATAACCTCTTCCTTGTCGTCTTTACGCTGCACCAGTTGCGCGCCGCAGGAATCGCACACGCCTTCCTTCCTGGGCGGCTGGAAGTGGATGTTATAAATCTTGCCATCAACAGGGCAAGAACGGCGGCCTGTAAGCCGTTGCAGTAATTGATTATAGCCGACCTCAATGCTGATCACAACCGGGGCCATCTGCCGCCCGTCGAAGGAAGCCGTCTTGAGGTACTCCTCCAACCACTGCGCCTGCCCCACGGTCCTGGGGAAGCCGTCCAGCACATAGCCACGCTGGCAATCAGGCTGCTTCAGCCGCTCGCCGACCATCGCCAGCATCAGTTCGTCCGGAACCAGTTGCCCTGCCTTCATCAGGGGATCGGCCTTCTTTCCCAGTTCGGTGCCCTGCGCCACGTTGGATCGCAGGATGTCGCCGGTTGAAATCTGGGGAATGCCGTAGCGCCCGGCCATGATCATGGCCTGCGTACCCTTGCCCGCACCCGGAGCGCCCAGAAAGATGACCGGGCCCACAACCGGGAGATTGGACGGACCTTTGCTGGCGGCAGGGGCCGGCATGCTCAGTTCCAGAGTCTCCTTCCCTTGACGCGGCCACTGCGGGAGGTAAAGCCCTCATAGTGGCGCATCACAAGCTGTGACTCGATCTGGTTTACCGTATCCATGGCCACGCCCACCACAATCAGCAGCGAGGTCCCACCGAAGTAGAACGTTACTCCCAGACCATTCAGGACCCAGTTTGGAAGGTTTTCAAAGAAACGTCCGCCCAGCCATAGCGGCATGTGATTCAGGTGGATACCGGCGATCATCCATTCCGGAATCAGCGAGATCATGATCAGGTAAATTCCGCCTACCAGCGTCACCCGCGTCAGCACGTCATTGATGTAATCGCGTGTGCGATGGCCCGGGCGTATGCCGGGGATGAATCCGCCATGCTTCCGCATGTTGTCGGCCACGTCCGCCGGGTTAAACACAATCGACACGTAGAAATACGCGAAGAAGACGATTCCCACCGCATAGAGGAGCGTGTACAGCGGTTCGCCCCAGCGTAGCTGCTGCAGCAGGCTGCCGAAATAACGATTCAGCGTGCCGCCCGTCTTAAAGGCCGCCGAGTATGTCAACATCTGCGGGATACTCAACAGGGAGGAAGCGAAGATCACAGGCATCACGCCGCCGGAGTTCACGCGCAGCGGCAGATGCGTGGCCTGGCCGCCCATGATCCGGCGCCCGACTACGCGTTTGGCGTACTGGACCGGAATGCGCCGCTCGGAGCGCTCCATGAATACGATGAACGCCACCACCAGGACCATGATCAGAATCAGCAAAATCATCGCGGGGATCGTAAAGTTCCCCCAGGCCGCCTGGCGGGCCTTGGTGTAAAGGTCTTCGACCGCGCGGGGCAGTCCCACAACGATGCCGGCAAAGATCAGCAGTGACATGCCGTTGCCGATCCCGCGTTCGGTAATCTGCTCGCCCAGCCACATGATGAAGATGCTGCCCGTGGTAAGCGTGACGATCGTCATGAAGATGAACGATTTTCCGGGCGTGAGGACAAAGTTCTGGCTCTGCAGCGTAAAGGCGATACCCAGGCTCTGCAGGAAAGACAGGATCAGAGTCAGGTAGCGTGTCCACTGGGTGATTTTGCGCCGCCCCAGTTCACCTTCCTTCTGCAGGCGAGCCAGCGGCTCCCACACCACGGTCAGCAACTGTAGGATGATCGACGCGGTAATGTAAGGCATGATGCCCAGCGCGAAGATCGTGAGCCGGCGCAGGTTTCCGCCGCTGAACAGGTCGTAGAATCCCAGCAGCCCGCCGCTCTGCTGCTCAAAGGCCTTCTGCAGCATGTCAGTGTTGATCCCCGGCGTGGGAATGTGCGAGCCGAGACGATACACGGCCAGCATCGCCAGCGTGAACAGCACACGCTTGCGAAGGTCGGGCACGCGAAAGATATTAGCCAGTTTCTCAAACATGGTTTACTTCTTCTTGGACTGCTTGGCTTCCGGTTTTTTGTTTTCCTGCGCGGCTCCGCCGATCACTTCCGCCTTGCCGCCGGCTTTGGCGATCTTCTCCTCTGCTGACTTGGAGAACTTGTGCGCCTGGACGCTGATCGCCGACTTCAATTCGCCATCACCCAGAATCTTGATGAGATCGTTCTTGTGCGCCAGCCCGTTCTTGACCAGCACCTCCTGGGTAACGTTCGTTTCGCCCAGCCCCGCGATGCGGTCCAGGTTGATGACCCGGTATTCCGTCCGGAATATGTTGGTGAAACCGCGCTTGGGCAGGCGGCGATGCAGCGGCATCTGCCCGCCTTCAAAACCGCGCAGCAGCCGCGAACCGGACCGCGAACCCTGGCCCTTGTGGCCGCGGGTTGAGGTCTTGCCCATGCCGCTTCCCATGCCCCGGCCCACCCGTTTGCGGTTGGCCGTGGCGCCCTTCGGCGGCCGTAATGTTGAAAGATTCGTTGGCACTTGAATTTTCCTTGTTCGCAACCGCCTTCAAGGCGGCTACTCGGTTTCCCTGTTATTGAATTGCCGGAAATCCCGGCACTTTATTCGACCACCTGGACCAGGTGCGGAATCTTGGCGATCATACCCCTGATCGACGGCGTATCTTCGCGCTCGACGATCTGGTTCAGCCTGGTAAATCCCAGGCCTTTCACCACCAGTTTATGCTTTTTCGGGGTGCATATCTTGGAGCGAACATACTGAATCTTAATTGTCTTCTTCTGTGCCATAGGTTACAACTCCTGCGAATCCTTGCCGCGCGTGGTCGCCACTTCCTGGCGGTCACGCAGCCGGTTCAGCGCGTCAAAGGTGGCCTTGATCACGTTGTGCGGGTTCGCGGTGCCAATGGACTTGGTCAGCACATTCTGCACACCCGCTGAAGTCATCACCGCCCGCACCGCGCCGCCGGCGATCACGCCCGTGCCTTCCGGAGCCGGCTTGAGCAGCACGATGCCCGATCCAAAACGGCCCAGCACCATATGGGGAATCGAGGTCTGCGTCAGGTTCACCTTGACCAGGTTCTTCTTGGCCGATTCGATGCCTTTGCGGATGGCCTGGGGAACTTCCTTGGCCTTGCCCGAGCCGTAGCCGACCACGCCCGCACTCGGGTCGCCGACCACGACCAGCGCCGCGAATGACATGTTTTTGCCGCCCTTGACCACCTTGGTCACACGGTTGATGGAGACCACCTGGTCTTTCAGCTGGTAGCCGCCTGCATCGAGTTTCTTCTTGATTGCTGTCGCCATTTAGAACTCCAGACCTGCCTCGCGCGCCGCATCCGCCAGCGCCTTGATACGCCCGTGATAGAGATACCCGCCACGGTCAAAAACAACTTTCTTCACGCCCTTCTCCTGCGCGCGCTGGGCAATCGCCTTGCCTACCTCTTTCGCGCTGGCCACGTTACCGCCGGTCTTCTTGGCGCCCTTCTTGCCCTGCGCCGTGGTGGCATGGGCCAGGGTCCGGCCGGTTGAGTCGTCGATCAATTGGGCGTAAATGTGGTTGAGCGAGCGATACACGTTCAGCCGGGGACGCTCTGCGGGTCCCGCTGAGCCGCTGCCGGATGCGGGCATGAATCCGCCGCCGAATTTTATCTTTCGAAATTTCTGGAATCATCTTCTTTTAACCTTTGCTTCGTATAGCTCCCAGCTACACGATCAAATTTTTCTGACTACCTGATTCTTGGCTCCTTCGCGACTGCGTCGCTCAGGATCACCGCTGCAGGCATATGCCCGCAAAATCCGACTACTTCGCGCCCGTCTTGCCGGCCTTCTTCTTCAGCCGCTCGCCTGCGTAACGCACACCCTTCTGCTTGTAGGGATCGGGCGGACGCAGCGCGCGCATTTCCGCGGCCACCTGCCCGACCTTCTGGCGGTCAATGCCGCTGACCGTCAGCTTGGTCTGCTTGGGATCGATCGCCACGGTAATCCCTGTGGGCAGCGGATACTCAATCGGGTGCGAAAATCCAAGCGTGAAGACCACCGTATTCTTCCCCTTCATCTCCGCGCGATAACCAATGCCCACGATCTCAAGGTCTTTTGACCAGCCCTTGGTCACGCCTTCCACGGCATTGTTCACCAGCGCGCGCGCCAGGCCGTGCATCGCGGCGTAGCTGTCATCCTGACGCGTTACCTGAAGGTTCCCGTCCTTCTGCCCCAGTTTCACTCCGGCCGGCAGGCCCGTCTGCAGTGTGCCCTTGGGGCCGGTGACGGTCACGACGTTGCCCTTCATTTCATACTTCACTCCCTGTGGGAGCGGAATCGGTTTGTTTCCGACACGAGACATTTGTCAAATCCCTTTTCTAGGTGAGTCCCTCGAAGGAACTGCTTCTTCAAGTTCCACAACCGTTCGGCTTCAGCCTTTGGCCCTGGGCCATCAGCGCTCAACCAGAAACTTCCTTCCTCGACGTTAGCTTTAACTCACCGCCACTCACGGCTAAGCGCTAAAGGCTAACGGCCGCGCGGCTTGGCCGCGCCTACCACACTTCGCACAGAATCTCGCCGCCCACGCCCTGCTTGCGCGCCTGGCGGCCGGTCATCACGCCTTTGGGTGTGGTGAGAATATTGATCCCCAGCCCGCCCAGAACGCGTGGGATCTCATTGCGGCCCACATACACGCGGCAACCCGGCCGCGAAATCCGCTGCAAGTTGGAAATGGCGGCAGCGTTGTCCATACCATACTTCAAATAAATACGCAGGATCTTCTTGCCATCCTCTTCCGTCGGTTTGAAGTTGGCGATATATCCTTCTTCTTTCAGAATGCGGGCGATCTCCAGCTTCAGCCTGGAAGCGGGAACATCGAGCTTCTGGTGCCGCGCGTGGATCGAGTTGCGAATGCGCGCCAGCAAATCTGCGACCGGATCGGTCAAACTCATCTTCTATCATCTCCTCTTTTCGTCACCCGTTTGTCCCCGTCCTGCCGGGGAAACCTGCCGTGACGTACTGCAAAAGCCGCCATCAGCCTTTAGCCGTTGGCTTTTGGCTTCTTGGTCGCCGGACGTCGCTTTCCAGCCGCGCCGAAAACCTGCGAATGGCTAAGTGCCAAAAGCTAAGTGCTCGTCCTACCAGGAAGACTTCGATACCCCGGGTATCTCACCCTTCAACGCCAGGCCACGGAAGCACAAGCGGCAGAGGCCGAACTTGCGCAGGTAGCCGCGCGGCCGGCCGCAGATGTTGCAGCGGTTGCGGTGCTGAGTGGAAAACTTGGGTTTCTTGTTCGTCTTGGCTATCTTTCCTGTTGTCGCCATCTTATTCCTTTAGCTAATGCCGAATACTTACTGCTTGAAGGGCATTCCCAGATGTTTCAGCAGCGCCCTCGCCTGGTTGTCGTCGCGGGCCGTGGTCACAATCGTGACGTTCATGCCCTTCAGCTTCTCCACCTTGGAGTAGTCGATCTCCGGGAAGATCAACTGGTCGCGCAGCCCCAGTGTGTAGTTGCCGCGCCCGTCGAACGACTTGGTGGAAACACCACGGAAGTCGCGTACGCGCGGCAGGGCGATATTGATCAGCCGGTCCAGAAATTCGAACATGCGGTCGCCGCGCAACGTGACCATGGCGCCGATCGACATGCCTTCGCGCACCTTGAACGCCGCAATGGACTTCTTGGCCTTGGTGATGACCGGCTTCTGCCCGGTGATCTCCGTCAGGTCGCGAACCAGGGGATCGAGCACCTTGGTGTTCTGCGTGGCTTCGCCCACGCCCATGTTTACCACCACTTTGTGCAGGCGCGGCACTGCCATGGGATTGCTTGCGCCCAGCTCTTTCGCCAGCGCGGGAGCAATCTCCTTCTTGAATCTTTCTTTCAGCCTTACTGTGGTCTTCGTTGTCGCCATTTCCTTTTGCTTCTGCCTTTCTCACGGTTTCCGGTTTCACGGGTTCGTGAGGTCTTCAATTGCCGTCCTAAATGCCTGAGGGCGATTACTTGCCCAGCGTGCTGCCGCATTTCTTGCAGATGCGCACTCTCTTTTCCCCTTCATGCGCGTGGCGAATGCGTGTCGGGCCGCAGGTGGAGCAAACCACCATCACGTTGGAAATCGCAATCGGCGACTCCTGTTCCGCGATCCCGCCCTTGATATTGCGCTGCGGGTTCGGGCGCACGTTTTTCTTCACCACCATCACATGCTCCACCAGCACCTTGCCTTCGCCGGGAAACACGCGGAGCACGCGCCCCTGCTTGCCTTTGTCGCGCCCGGTGATCACCTTCACCTGGTCATTGCGTTTGATATTGACTCTTGTGTGCATCTCGTACCTTCTCCCGCTTTCGCTTAAAGCACCTCAGGCGCCAGCGATACGATCTTCAGGAACTTCTTTTCGCGAAGCTCGCGCGCCACCGGGCCGAACACGCGCGTTCCCACGGGTTCGCCCGCTTCGTTAATGAGTACGGCGGCGTTCTGGTCAAAGCGAATGTAGGTGCCGTCGCGGCGCCGGTGTTCTTTTCTCTGGCGCACGATCACGCATTTGACCACGGTGCCCTTCTTTGCCGTTCCGTCAGGCGCCGCCTCTTTGACTGCCGCGGTGACCACATCGCCCAACCCTGCGTTCAGGCCGGTGTGCCCGCCCAGCGGCAGGATCATCTGCAACCGGCGCGCGCCGCTGTTGTCGGCCACATTCAGGATGGTTCTCATCATCACTGCCATGGTTCTTCTCTCCCTTATCCCGGCCTGCCTGGCCTCAGCCTGCCGGCTGCGCCGGTGTACCTTCTCCCGCCACCAGCTTGGCCCGCTGCAGAATGTTCTTCAGCCGCCAGCGCTTCAGCCGCGACGTGGGCCGCGTCTCTTCGATCTCCACGTAATCGCCCACGTGCGCCGTGTTGTTCTCGTCGTGCGCATAGAATTTCTTGGCCTTGGATATCACGCGGCGATACAGCGTGTGCGACTTGCGCATGCCGACTTCAACCACGATGGTTTTGGCCATTTTGGTGGAGACCACCCGGCCGATCTTGGTGGCGCGGCGGCTCTGCTTCTTTACGGTTGCTGTCTCTGCCATTTACTTCCTCGCTTTCGCCCGGGTGCCGGCGGTTTTCTTCTTCGCGCCTGCGGTCTTCTTCTTCGCGCCGGTGGCCTTTCCAGCCGCCCCTGCCGCCTTTTTCTCGGCGGTGGCATTCTTGGGAGCCTCAGGCTCAGTCTGTTCCGCCTGCGGGGCCGGGGCCGCCACGGATCTCCTTCCGCTGTCCAGGCCCAACTCCTTCTCCCGCATGATGGTTTTGATCCGGGCCACGTCCTTGCGCAGCCCGCGGATCTTGTTCAGGCTCTCGGTCTGGCCCATCTTGAGCTGGAACTTCATGCGGAAGAGCTGATCATTCAGCTCGCGCTGCTGGTGCGCCAACTCGGCATCAGTCAGATTTCTAAGTTTCTCTGCATCCATGATGTCTTCTCTTTGCTGCGACTTCCACGTTCGCATTCCCGGCTTTCGCCCGGAGGTTGTTCGCGGTCAGGATTTCGCTTGCGCGGCTCCCGCCCTCAAGCTACTGCGCTTCGTGCCGCGCCACAAACTTCGTTCTCAGACCAAGCTTGTGCGAAGCCAGGCGCATGGCTTCCATGGCGCTGGTCCGGCTCACGCCTTCCATCTCAAACAGAATTTTTCCGGGGCGCACCACCGCGATCCAGTGGTCCGGCGCGCCCTTGCCCTTGCCCATACGGGTTTCAGCCGGCTTCTTGGTGACCGGCTTGTCCGGGAACAAGCGGATCCAGATCTTCCCGCCGCGCTTCACGAAACGGGTCATGGCCACGCGGCTGGCCTCGATCTGGCGGTCCGTGATCCAGCCCGGCTCCATTACCTTCAATCCAAAATCCCCGAAGGAGAGCTCTCCGCCACGCCATGCCTTGCCGCGCATACGGCCGCGCTGCTGCTTGCGGTACTTCACTTTTTTCGGCATTAACATATGTCGATTCCTTTTATGCCGCTAACTGCCTCGTTCCGGCCGTTAGCCCTTAGCTCTCCCGCACTGTAGCCCTGTCCACGCTCAAGCTAAAGGCCAAGTGCTAATTGCCAGGTGCTGTTCTTAGAATGCTCCCGCGCCCGCCATCTGGCGCTCGCTGCCCACGCGTTTCTTCTGCGGCAGAATGTCGCCGCGGTAAACCCACACCTTTACGCCAATCACTCCGTAGGTCGTACGCGCCTCGGAGAATCCGTACTCAATGTCGGCCCGCAGCGTATGCAGCGGCAGCCGGCCCTGCAGATACCACTCCGACCGCGCGATTTCGTTGCCGTTGAGCCGGCCGGAAACTCGCACCTTGATGCCTTTGCAGCCGAAGCGAAGCGCCGAATCCACGGCCTTGCGCATCGCCCGCCGGAAGCCCACGCGTTTTTCCAGCTGCAGCGCAATCGATTCGGAAACAAGCTGGGCATCCAGTTCCGGCTTGTGCACTTCCTGAATATCGATAAAGACGTCGCGGCTGGTGCGCTTCTGCAACTCCTGCTTGAGCTTGTCGATCTCCGCGCCCTTGCGCCCGATGATGATGCCCGGACGCGCTGTGCGGATGATGATGCGCAGCTTGTTGCCCGGCCGCTCAATCTCTACGGAACTCACGCCCGCCGATTTGAGCTTCAACCGCAGCTCTTCTTTCAGCTTCACGTCTTCCAGCAACAGCTTGCTGTAATCGCGCACCATGAACCAGCGCGACCGCCACGGCTTGGTGTAGCCGAGTCGAAATCCGTATGGATGGACCTTCTGTCCCATATCTATTCCCTCGATTCCGTACCTTACCCAGAACTCTTACCGCGCTCCTGCCGTCTTCTTGCGGACGGCCGGCTTCTTTTTTGCGCCCGCGGCCTTCGCTTTTTTCTTGGGCGCCGCCTTGGCCGGCGCTTCGGTTTCTTCCTCGCCTACCACCGTGGCCATTTCGGCCTGGTTCTGCGCGCCCTTCTCGGCCAGCACCACCTCAAGGTGGGCAATACGGCGCTGGTAGCGGTAGGCGCGTCCCATCGGGGCCGGGCGGATGCGTTTCATGCGCGGACCATCGTTGGCCACGGCCGACCGCACATACAGCTTGTCCACGTCCACATCCAGCCCTTTTTCCTGGCTGAGATAGTTGGCGTTCTCCACCGCGGAGCGCACCAGCTGAAATACCGCCGGGGCGATGCCCTTCTTGGTGAACTGCAGCGTGGTCAACGCGTCTTCCACGCGTTTGCCTTTGATCAGGTCCAGCACCAGCCGCGCCTTCTGCGGTGACACCCTGATGAACCGGGCTTTTGCTTTGAATTCCATCGTCGTTTCCTATCTCGCCGGTTTGGCCGCGGATTCCGTGGCCGATTTCACCGAGTGTCCCTTGAACTGCCTGGTAAAGGAAAACTCGCCGAACTTGTGTCCTACCATGTTTTCCGTGATGTACACCGGAATAAACTTCTTCCCGTTGTGCACGGCGACGGTGTGACCCACCATCTCCGGCGAAATCGTGGACCGGCGCGACCAGGTGCGAATCACCTTCTTCTCGCTCTTCGCGTTCATGTCCTCGATTCTCTTCAGCAGGTGGCCGTCAATAAAAGGCCCCTTTTTCAATGACCGTGCCATTATTTGCTTCTCCTGCTCACAATGAACTTGTCTGTGCGCTTGTTATTGCGCGTCTTATAGCCGCGAGTCGGCTGGCCCCAGGGGGTAACCGGATGGCGACCGCCGGAAGTCTTGCCCTCACCGCCGCCGTGCGGATGGTCCACGGGGTTCATGGTCACGCCGCGGTTCACCGGGCGCTTGCCCAGCCAGATATTGCGGCCTGCCTTGCCCAGGGAAACGTTTTCGTGGTCCAGGTTGCCAATCTGGCCAATGGTTGCCATGCAGTCGATGAGCACCTTGCGGGTTTCACCCGAAGGCAGTTTCACCAGCGCATAATCCGCCTCTTTGGCCACCAATTGCGCCGCGCCTCCGGCCGAACGCACCATCTGCGCGCCTTTGCCCGGCTTCAGTTCGATATTGTGGACCATAGTGCCGGCGGGAATGTTCTTGAGCGGCAGGGCGTTGCCCACCAGAATATCGGCATCCGGGCCGCTGACGATCTTCTGTCCCACCTGCAGCCCGACCGGCTGAAGGATGTAGCGCTTCTCCCCGTCGGCATAAGCAATCAGGGCGATGCGCGCGGAACGGTTGGGATCGTATTCGATCGAAACTACCTTGCCGGGCACCCCCGCCTTGTCGCGTTTGAAGTCGATGGTGCGCAGTTTCCGCTTGTGGCCGCCGCCGCGATGCCAGATGGTGATATCCCCCGAGTTCCGCCGCCCGCCGGTGCGCAGCTTGATCCTGGTCAGCGGTTTGTGCGGCTTGTCGGTGGTCAATTCTTCGTTCGTCAGCGTGGTCTTGAACCGCAGTGACGGCGTCATCGGTCTGTATGTTTTAATGCCCATGCAAAAACCAGCCTTTAGCTCTTGGCCTTTGGCTCTTAGCTTGAATCGAAGCTAACAGCCTTCCGTTGTTCTTTTATCAGCAACCCGGCCCATCAGGCCGCCGGGTTGCGCTGTCACGGGCGCTGAAGAATCTCACCACGACACATACCCTCCAGCGGTTTTCCCGAATTAAAGATTGGCCGCGTACTCCGGCATCTTCTCGCCGGACCTCAGCTTGACGTACGCCTTTTTCCAGTCCGGGCGGTATCCTGTAAATTTTCCGCGGCGGCGCTCTTTGCCCTGGAAGTTGGCCGTGCGCACCGAGTGGACCCTCACGTTGAAGATCTTCTGCACCGCTTCCTTCACTTCGGTCTTGGTGGCCTTGGCGGCGACTTCAAACACCAGGGTGCTCTGGTTCTCCTTTACCCCCAGGCCTTTTTCCGTGATGACCGGTTTGCGAATGATCTGATATGCCGACTTCATTACGCGACCTCCGCTTTCCGCCGCGGCGCTGATGCCTTCAGCGAATCCTGCAATTTCTCAAGGGCGGCCTTGGGGAAGATGGCCACGTCATAGCGGAGCAGGTGATACGGATGCACCTGGTTCCCGGACAAAAATTCCACGCCGGAAATGTTCCGCGAACTGAGCTCCAGATTGCGGTTCTCCTTCGCGCCATCCACCAGCAGGGCGGTCTTTTCCACGCCCAGCGCGTCGAGCGTCTCCCGGAAAGCCTTGGTCTTGATTTCTTCCAGCTCAAAGCTCTCCACCACGGTCAGCTTGCCGTCGGCCAGTTTGGCCGCCAGGGCGGACCGCAGCGCGCCCAGAAGTTTCTTGCGCGGAAACCGGTAGTCGTACGAGCGTGGCTGGGGACCGTGCACTGTTCCGCCGTGCCGCCAAAGAGGCGAGCGGATGGAGCCCACGCGGGCCCGGCCCGTGCCTTTTTGCCGCCACAGCTTCTTGCCCGACCCTGAAACCAGCTTCCGGTTCTTGGTGGCGTGCGTACCGGCCCGTTGCGCGGCGCGATAGTGCTTGACGGCTTCCCACAGCAGGTCTTCATTGATCGCGCCGAAGACTTCGTCCGCCAGTTCCAGCGTGCCGACTTTTTTGCCTTTCAGATTTACTACGTCAATGTTCGCCATTGCATTCAGCTCTCAGCCGCTAGCCACTTGCTGCTAGCTTTCTCTTCCAGATCTCAAAAATTGCTGACTATTTCTTGCCTCTGGCGGCAGCAGCCTTTTTC
>OBLQ010000424.1_pt1 | contig 16174 bp, 13 predicted proteins | sample 1519881 | NCBI WGS metagenome assembly OBLQ01 (sample SAMN01911456, study PRJEB22533) | soil metagenome | biome: Soil | place: Malaysia | collected 2012-04-30 | depth DG_metagenome m | reverse complement strand
CCCGACTGGCTGCCGCTATCGCAGTGGTGCTGCCGCTGATTGCGACGGGCGGCGTGGCCATGGAGTTTCAAGCGCCGATTGCGTACGCGGCGACCTACCCGATTGGAGCAATGATCTTCGCGTGGATGCTGGCGCGATCCATGATCGTGACGCTGTGGCAGGGAGGGATCGTCTGGCGCGGCACGTTTTATCCGCTGGACGAGCTGAAGCGCGGCGTGGTCTAGGCAGTCGACAGCATCAACTACTTGCGACGTGTTCGGGACCTGGAACGCGCCGGAGACGCGGCCATGCTTTCGGGGTGCCCCGAAGCAGGCAGCGGGCCGGTGGGTACGGGCACTTCGGTTGCGGCGATGACGCCGAGATCGCGCTGCTTGAGCGAGCGGATGCGGTCGCGCAGGGCGGCGGCGCGCTCGAAATCGAAGTTCTTGGCGGCCTCGCGCATCTGGGCTTCGAGCTGCACGATGGCCTGCACCAATTGCTCCTCACTGGCGATTTCCCCGATGACGGCATCATCCGCCGGAACCGTGACGTAGTCGGCTTCCACGATGGCGGCGAGCTGCATGTCTACCGACTTCACGATCGATTGCGGCGTGATGTTGTGCTCGCGGTTGTAGGCCTGCTGCTTGGCGCGGCGGCGGTTGGTTTCGCTGATGGCCTGGCGCATGGACTCGGTCATATTGTCGGCGTAGAGGATGGCGCGGCCCTCGAGGTGGCGGGCGCAGCGGCCCATGGTCTGAATCAGCGAAGTGGCGCTGCGGAGGTAGCCTTCCTTGTCCGCGTCGAGAATCGCAACGAGAGAGACTTCCGGTAGGTCGAGGCCCTCGCGCAGCAAATTGATGCCGATCAGCACGTCGAATTCCCCGCGGCGCAGGTCGCGCAAGATGCGCACGCGTTCGAGGGTCTCGATCTCGGAGTGCAAGTAGCGGCAGCGCACGCCGACTTCGGCGAAATATTCGGCGAGGTCCTCGGACATGCGCTTGGTGAGCGTGGTGACCAAGACGCGCTCGCCGCGCGCAGCCCGCACGCGAATCTCTTCCAGCAGATCGTCCACCTGGCCCTTCACCGGCCGCACTTCGGTCTCGGGGTCCACCAGTCCCGTCGGGCGAATCACCTGCTCGACCACCACGCCTCCGGCTTTCGTCAGCTCGTACGGGCCGGGCGTGGCGGAAACATAGATGGCCTGGTTCACACGATGCTCGAACTCCTCGAACGTTAGCGGGCGATTGTCGAGCGCCGAAGGCATGCGGAAGCCGTAGTCGACGAGCGTTTGTTTGCGCGAGCGGTCGCCATGGTACATGCCGCGGAGCTGCGGGATCGTCTGGTGCGATTCGTCCACGAAAAGCAAGTAATCGGAGGGGACGTAATCGAGCAGGGTCGGCGGCGCTTCGCCCGGCAGGCGTCCGGAAAGGTGCCGCGAATAATTCTCGATTCCGTGGCAGTAGCCGATCGTGCGCATCATTTCAATGTCGAAGTGGGTGCGCTGCACCACGCGCTGCGCTTCCACGATTTTGCCCTGACGCTCAAGCTCGGACTTCCACCAGTCCAGCTCTTCATAGATCGTCTGGATGGCCCGCTCCTTCTGTTCCGCGGGCAAGACGTAGTGCGTCTTCGGATAGATGGGCATGCGGGCGATTTCGCCTTCGCGCGAGCGGATTTCGCCGGTGAGCGGATCGATCTTGCGGAGGGCTTCGATCTGACTGCCCCACAGCTCAACGCGCACGGCGAGGTCGTCGTAGGGCGGATAGATTTCGATCATGTCGCCGCGGACGCGGAAAGTGCCGCGGCGGAGATCTTCGGCGCGATCGTACTGGATTTCGACGAGCTTACGCAGGATGGATTCGCGCGCGATGGACTGGCCCTTTTCGAGCATGAGCAACATGCCGTAGTAGGCTTCCGGCGAGCCGAGACCGTAGATGCAGGAGACGGAGGCGACGATGACGACGTCGCGGCGTTCAAAGAGCGAGCGCGTGGCGCTCATGCGCAGCTTGTCGAGTTCGTCGTTGATGGTCGCTTCCTTCTCGATGAAGGTGTCGCTCGCCGGGACGTAGGCCTCGGGCTGGTAGTAGTCGTAGTAGCTGACGAAATACTCGACCGCATTGTGCGGGAAGAACGATTTGAACTCGTGGAAGAGCTGCGCGGCAAGCGTCTTATTGTGTGCGAGCACGATGGCGGGGCGATTGATCTGCTCGATCACTTTCGCCATGGTGAAGGTTTTTCCGGAGCCGGTGACGCCGAGAAGCACTTGATCGCGGTCGCCGCCGTTCACGCCGCGCACAAGTTGGGCGATGGCATCCGGCTGGTCGCCGCGGGGCTCGTAGTCGCTCGCAAGCTTGAATTTCATGGTGATGGACACGTCAGCGCGCCCGTGGGGCGCCGCCCAAAATCTTCATTATAGCGCACAGTGCAGTGCGGCTCTTGGCCCCGGAAAAAATCTCGGGTCCCAAGGCTCGAGCTACATGCTACCTGGGCCCGGACACGAGCGTGATGATCGATTGGGTTTGGACCTGCCCGACATGGCGGATGCTCGAACCGGTGCTCGCGCTCCTGATTTCGTAGTCCATATTCTGCGCGCTCGTCTGCGTGGAGCTGACCAAAAGGCCCGTTGCGCGCGAAATGGAATCCAGGCTCTCACCCGAACCAGTCCACTTTCCCGAGGTGCGCAGGCCGTTGCGGCGATAGTCCTCGGGCGTCGCATCCGAATGCGCCGAGCCGCGGCGAAGTATTTCGAAGCGGGTGAGGATTACAGCGCAGTCGCCGCTTCCGCGTCCGGATCGGTTTGCCGGCGCCTTTGCGCGCGCCGATGCATTGCACGGCTCGTCGCGCAGATACGTGGATTCGGAGCGCCAAAGAAGACCCGAAATCGGCGAACCCGCAAGAGGCTTTTCGCTGCGCCAATGCTGGCCGATCGTGACGCCGCCTCGCGGAAACGCGGCGCCCGAGGAAAGCCCGTTCGTCCAGGAGAGGGCGGGTTCGGTCTGGGAGCGACCCGGAAAAACTTTGTCGAGCCCCGTTAGGTCCGTGAGCCGTCCGTCAGGATCTACCGTGAATTCGATCGAGTGGCCCTGGAGCCTGTCGTACTGGTCGTCGATGGAAGACGCTTCGAGATCAAAGGCATCGGTCTCTGACCGGGACGCGGACCTCTCGTAGGTAGCCCGAAGGCGCACGGGCCCTGGGCCTCCTGCACCGCTCGGCTGCACATCGAGCACATCCAAGCGGACCAGCAAATCGACCGTCTGACTGAACTTTGAGCCACCTTCGGGATTGGCGATGGGCGCCGTGGTCTTCCCCGTAGACGTCGTCCGCGTTTCGATCCGGTAGCGGAGAGTCTCGCCCAGTGTGAATTTCGGGACCAAGCGGACGCGCTGGCCGGCCAGCGCCACGAGAGCCAAGGACATCACAAGGAGTCCCGCGGAGAATCCGAGACACAACCCGACCGCTCGCGTGGCGGAATGGACATTCCAGCGCATCGAAGGAACGCTAGCACACGGTCTGGAGCGAGGCAAATTCGGCGAGCGCTTCGGCTCGGCGAGCGCCGCTAACGCGTGCGCCGGGCCGCGGGCGGCGAAATCCGCGTGACTCTCGGTGATGCGAGCGCACCAGAAAGGCGGAACATAACGCCGGAGTTGACGGTTGCCGGCTTCACCCGAAAGCGCAGATCAACATTGCGGTCGAAACTGACGCTGCCCGAGCCTTCTATCCTGTTGTCCACGCCGGAGACGAGAACTATCTCCTGGAATTCAATCCTCCTACGGGAACATGAAAACTTCCCAGAACCAGCCGGGAAGCGTGTCGAGCCAGTGCCGGAAGACTTTTCTCCGAGCGCCTTCCAAAGATCGAGGTTGAGAAGCTCGGGACCCGCCACACGCATGTTGCCTTGGCAACCGAGAGAGTCGACGAGGTCGGCGCGAGTCGCGCCGCGAGCATTGAAAAGGATTTGCCCGGCAGCGGACTCGGCGCGAAGGCCGGTGAGATTCGACGTTGCCGCCAGCAGTGAAGACATATCCACGCGGGAAAAGTTAAGATTCGCGTGATACACGGGCGTAGTCCGCAAATCCGCATCGAGCGAGCCGCCAATCGCGCCACCATAGAACTGGCCTGTGGCGTCGGCCAATTCGATCTGGCGCCCAACGATTTTCAAATTCCCCTGCAAGCGGCGCACGTCAAAGGGCGCGAGATCGAAGTGACTGAGGCTCAGATGTCCGGTTGCCGCGAGGTTTTCGGGCTCTACGTTTGCCGGAGGGCGGGGACTCAGAAACGGCAGCACGCGGCCAAGAAAGCTCTCCCGCCAGCGGGGATTGAGCCAGCGATCCAGATCCGCCGCGGAGAGGCTATCGCCGGAGAGCGCAAACTGCCATCCCGTATCCATTTCGCGGCGGTCGAAGCTCCCGCTCCAGTGAGTGTTGAAGGCCTGCGCCGATTCGAGCGCGATGTGGCGGCTGCCCGGCTGCAGGTCGGCGCGGGCCCGGATCTGCTCGACCGGCCGATTCAGGAACGGTGTGCGGAGGGACGCTCCGCCACCTGACGCCGGGGGCGCGCCCAGCTCGATCCAGCCCACCGGTCGGGTCATTGGCAAGCCAAGCGACTCGCCGGGCCGCAGTTCAGGCGGTCCTTCAAACCGCAAGTCGCAGGATAGCGGTCCCTGTAGCTCCCACCCGCGGCCCAGATTCCAGCCGAAGGCGCCCGCCATGGCTATCAAGTCGCGCACCTGGCTGGTGCTTCCCGCTACATGCCAAGCGGGCAAAGCCCGGAAAGTGGGTATCGCCCGGCCGTCGATTCGGAACGATCCGCCCCGCGTGCCGGCGGCCGCGCGCCATGAGAGTGTCGCGGGAGCGAAGGAAGCAAACCCGCGGTCATAGCGAACGCGGATCGGTTCCAAGCGAACTGGCCGACGCAGGCCGACGCCGGAGACGTCGACTCCTTCGCTCGAGACAGTGGCGTTGACAATTCGGAGCGGCCAGCCGGAAATCTCTGCACGAACCTCGGCGAGCCCGCGAACGGAGAGGCTATCCGCGACGCCTGATCGAAACGCACGCATCCAGGCAAGCAGATCGCCCCCGTCGATCGTCGCGGAGGAAACGCTCCATTGAACCGGGGCCGAGTCGGGCGCGCGGAGCACTCCCGCGCGATTCCAGAAAATTCGACCGGAGGCGCGCGCATTCGAGCGCGGGGCTTCGAGCGCCACGTCCTGCAAATCCAGGGACGACGCGGCCGGGTGCCATTCGGACCGAACGAACAAATTGACGGACGGGTTGTCCGGGCGAAGCGCCAGGTCCCAGCGGTGGATTTGGCGCAGTTCCGCACGCCCCTGAAGGGCCCAGCCGTCGCCTTGATCCTGCGTGCGAGCGCTCATCGAAAGAGCAAGCGTGCCGCGGACGCCGTAGTCATCGCCGCGGACCAGGCGCAGCACGTCAGAAACGGATGCGTCCGTCCAGGAAACGTTGAGAGCCGCGGGGCGAAGCCGCGACGAAGTCCCTCCGACGTGTCCGGAGACGTAAATCGAGCCCGCTTGCTGCACGATCACGGCAGCTCGCCACGGAGTCGCTTCGAGGCTGATTCGCCAGCGCCCCGGACTATCCGTCTCGACCGTGCCGCTCACGCCGACAAACGCCAGAGGCAGCTTTTCATCGCCGCGTTTAAAGTCGATGCGCCCGTCGTTGACTTCGATCCGGCGGAAATGCAACGCTGTTGGCGGCGCGGGGGCAGGGACGACGGCACCGTCCCCTGCGGGCGCCTCCGAAGGTCGCGGGAGCCATTCCGCAAGGTTCCATTGCCCCCTGGCGTTGCGAACCAGGTTCAAGCTCGGGCGAATGAGCGAGAGCGTCCCGAACGCGAGGTGGCCCCGTAGAAGGCTCTGCCAGCGAAGGCGAACCGCCATCGACTCGGCGCGAAGAAAGTACTCGTGCCCGAAGCGGGGATCCTCCGCGATCCTGACCGAGTGGGCCTCAAGGGCCGGCCCGTCCCAAAAGCTGAAATCGTAGCTCCCAACTTCGACCGGCCGTCCGAAGGCGGCTTCCAGCCGCGCCGTAAACCTGCTTCGCAGGCCGCTGTGCTGAATCATCAAGGAGATCGTGGCGGACGCCATCCACAGCAGGACAGGCAACAGCAGAGCCCATATCAACCATCGACTGAGGACGCGACGCCGCACAGGTGCACGTTCAGAGGATTCTTCGCGTGGAACGGTGTGAAGATAGGTGTCGGACAATTGCATTCCAAAAGACCCCAGCCGGCGCTGCTGGCTGGGACCTAGTGGACCTCGCGCAGCATGCGATTCCAGCGCGTTCGGCTGGGAAGATGAACCAGCGTCGCTTCGATCCCGCGTGCGGTGCCCATAAGACTCCGGTCGGTGTAATCCCCCGCGGTCGCCCGCACGGACCAGTAAATCACAATCGGCCGGCCCATGATCGAGCGGTGATTTACGAAACCCCAGTAGCGGCTGTCCCAACTGCGATCGCGATTATCACCCATGACGAAATAGCGATCGGGCGGGACAACGAGCTCTCCATTGTCAACGTAGCTCATGATCTGCTTCGCCCATTCGGGGCGCACCTCGAGTCCCGCAAAGCCGCGGCCCGACGGCGGAAAGTTGTCGGCGAAGGGATCGTCGCCCGAGGGATCATGAACTACGTACGGTTCCTCCAGCGGAGCCTGGTTGACGTAGACTCGCTGGTTGACGATGCGGATGCGGTCTCCCGGCACTCCGATCACGCGTTTGACGTAGTAAGGATGATCGTCATACGGGTATTTGAAAACGATGATGTCCCCGCGATGGACCGGGCGATAGGGCAATAGCTTTTCGTACCACGCCCCGCGCCCTTCGAAAATAAACTTGTTCACGAGCAAATGATCCCCAACCAGCAACGTCGGCTCCATCGATTGCGAGGGAATTTTGAAAGCCTGGAGAACAAAGGTCGTGGCGAACAGAACGAGCAGGATCGTCACCAGAAACGATTCCAAGAAGTCAGCCAGCGCGCTAGCAGGCGCCTGAGCCCGCGCTGGCGCCTCGCTAAGCGTCGAGACGTCCATCGCCTCCGGTGCTGAAACTTCCGTGGCCATCGATCTCCTTCAGGCGGTCTCCCGGCTTTGTTCGAGGGTCTCGAGCGCCAGCTTTGCGGCGGCCTGCTCGGCCTCTTTCTTGCTGCGGCCTTCGGATGCGGAGAGTCTGCGGCCGCCATGCCAAACTTCAACTTCGAACATCTTCTGATGCTCCGGTCCGGATTCTTTCCGGACGCGATACGCTGCGATGCCGAGCCCGCGCTGCTGCAGCCATTCCTGCAGCGCGGACTTATGGTCCGGGCGTTCCAGCCCCTCGACGCCGCCCGCGAGGGCCGGCTCGAGCAAAGTGCGACGCAAAAAATTCGCCGCAGCCGCCAACCCCGCATCGAGATAAATGGCGCCTGCGATCGCTTCGTAGGCGTCGGCCAGCAGCCTCGCCTTTTCGCGGCCGCCGGTCTTCTCCTCGCCGGGACCAAGCCGCAGATGGCGGCCGAGCTCCAAGTGACGAGCGACGCCTTGGATCGATGAGGCACTCACGAGCCGCGCCAGCCCCTTCGACAGCTTCCCCGCGTCCCAATGCGGGAAAGAATCCACGAGCTGCTCGCTTGCTACGAGGCCCAGAACGCGATCGCCTAAAAACTCGAGCCGCTCATTGTCGATTCCGCGCGAGTCCTGCCGGTACGACCGGTGCGTGAGCGCCCGCTCCAGCCATTCGGGATGTTGAAACTGATGACCGAGAACCGCCTCAAGCTCTTCGCGCTCCTCGTCGGTCATGGCTGCGCCGCCTCTTTCGCTACTTCGATCGCGCCGCCAGCTGCTTGGCCGCTTCCGCGCTTTGTTTGCAACGGTCCTCGAGTGTCCCTGGCACCTCGACGCAGCGATTGTAGGCGTCCACCGCCTCGGAATAGCGTTGCAGGTTCTGCAGACTAAGACCCAGAACGAAGAGATCCGTCTGATCAGGATCCGCCACGCCCTGCGTCGCCTGCTGAAGCTCCTTCACTGCATCTTCGTACTGTTGGCGACGAAAGTACACGAGACCCAAACCGCTGTGCGCTTCCACGAGTTTACCCGCCTTGGTCGCGGTAAATTGTTCGTCCGTCATGTTCGCGGGCTTGACGAGCGACGCCATCGTTATGATGGCCTGCTTTTCGTAGCGCTCGGCCTTGTCCAGTTTTTCGGAGGCATCCGGATCGTTGGGATTTATGATGTGCGGAATTACCCAGCCCACCATGACGAGAATGTCCACGTTCTGGGGGTCAATAGCCAGCGCCTTGTCTGCTTGGGCATAGAAGTTCTTCCAGTCCTTTTTGCTGTAATAGGCGTTCGTCAGTCCTTCGTGCACGGACTCGATATAGCGGCTCGAGGGATACTTCTGGAGAAAATCCTCGCCGAGCTGGATCCTGTTGTCCGCGTCCTGCGGACTCGCATCGTAAAAGGCTTTGTAGGCAGCCTCTTCCAACGGATCGACCTTCGGAACCTGCGCCTGCTTTTCCGAAATCCCTTCGTTCAACTGCCGTTGTTTCAGTTGCTGCTCTTGCTCGCGCTGCCGCTCCATGTCCGGCACTCTGTTTGGATTTGTTCCCTGTGCGATCGAAAGTGGCGCGGCGAGCAGACTCGCCGTAAACGCAACCCCCAGAATCAGAATCCCAGTGCGTACAAATGAAAGCTTCATGGTTCCTATCCTTTGTCCTTTTTGTTGTCGTCCGTGATGCCCTACTTAGATTGCGATTGAGCGGCCCGCGTTTTCGCGTTGGCCGCATTCTGCTTGCACGGCTCCTGCAAACTCCCCGGAACCTGACTGCAGCGGTCGAACGCTTCAGCAGCCTCTGCATGCCGGTTCAGCTTCTCGAGGGAAAACCCCAAAACGAACAGATCGGTCTGGTCGGGGCTCGGATTGTCTTGCATCGCCTGCTGGAGTTCAGTCACCGAATTGGCATAGTCCTGGCGACGGAAATAGACCAGGCCCAGCGCGCTGTGTGCCTGATTGTTTTTTTGGGTTTTGAACTCGGAAAACTGGGCGTCCGTCATGCTTACCGGTCTGCTCACCGTTGCCAGGGACTGAATGGCCCTTTTTTCGTACGTTTCGGCCTTTTCCAGTTGCTTCTCCGCATCCGGATCATTCGGATCGTAGACGTGCGGGATTACCCAGCCAACGGTCACCAGAACATCCAGCTCGTTCGGCTGCAGCGCCAGAGCCCTGTCGGCCGACGCATAGAAATTCTTCCAGTCCTGTTTGGCGTAGTACGCATTCGTGAGGCCGACATCGACGGATTCAGCGTACTGGCTCTTGGGATACGTGCCTAGAAACGCCTCGCCGAGCTTGATCTTCTTGTCCGGATCGTCTGGTTTGACGTCTCTGAAGGCCACAAACGCGGATTCTTCCGCATTCTGGTTCTCGAGCACTTGTTGTATCGCCGCTCTTCGATTTAGCTGCTGTACCTTGTCCACCGTGTCACTTTGCGCGTGGGAGACCGTCGCAACAACAAGACTGGCAAAGCCTGCGAACACGAGCAGCAGGATTCGAGCACGCACGAGTGAAGTTTTCATGATACCCGTCCTCCGTTCCGTCGCTTTCATCTGTCACGCACTACTCGGGTTTTGAGTGAGCAGCCTGCTTCTTGGCTCCAGCCGCATTCTGCTGGCACCGATCCTGCAAACTCCCCGGAACCTGACTGCAGCGGTCGAACGCTTCGGCGGCCTCCGCATACCGGTCCAGATTCTCCAGGGAATCTCCCAGAACGAACAGATCCGTGGGATCGGGGTTCGGGTTGTTTTGCGTAGCCTGCTGCAGCTCCTTCACCGAGTTGGGGTAGTCCTCGCGACGGAAATAGACCAGGCCCAGCGCGCTGTGCGCCTGAACGGCTTTCTGGGCTTTCAGAGCCGCAAACTGAGATTCCGACAGGTAGTCTGGCTTGGGCATCTTCTCCATGGCCTGAATCGCGCGTTTCTCGAAAGACTCGGCCTTGTCCAGCCGCGCATCCACATCCGGGTCGTTGGGATGGAAGAAATGCGGTATCACCCAGCCGACGGTGGTGAGGACATCCACGTCATCGGGCTTCAGCGCGAGCGCGTTGTCTGCGGCCGTATAGAAATCCTTCCAGTCCTGTTTGTTATAGTAGGCGTTCACGAGTCCGGCGTCCACGGCCTCTGCGAGTGGACTCTTGGGGAACTTTTTCAGGAAATCGTTGCCGAGTTGGATCTTCTTGTCCAGATCTCCCGGTTTCACACTATAGAACGCCCTGTAAGCGGCTTCCTCGCGCGGATCTATTTTAACAGTGTTTGACTTCCGCAGTTCCGTCAGCACGGCCATTTCGCCTTGCCTCTGTTCGAGTTCGCCCTGGCCCATCTGGGTGGGTCGGGCCGTTTGACTCTGCCCCCAGGAAACGGCCGGAACAACGAGACTGGCGAATGTCATCGACAGGGCCCAAACGGCGAAGCGCATAAATCGAGGCCTCCTTGTCGTGTGTCGCCACTCGCGGGACGTGGCCCGATCCGGCTTCCTTATGATCTGTGCCGGCTCAGGGCTGCTGTTGCTTGCTCTTATCACGCAGCTGCGGCGGCTGGTACGCCGCCTCCACGCCGCTTTGCGCCGCTGCGCGCGCAGTCGCGGGAGCGCCGTCCACGGTCAACGCCGCTCGATATTCCTTCACCGCTAGCTCGCGGTCCTGCTCAAGATCGTGAATGCGTCCAAGATAGATATGGGACCACGCCAGCACTTCCGGTTCCACCGCCGCGGCGGCCTCACCCGCACTGGAAGCTCCAGGATTCGCCGCGGAGATAACCCTTTCGAATAGCTCCTTGGCGCGAGCGCCTTTACCGGAAAGGACCGACGCAATCGCAAGGCCATAGAGCCCCCGCGTATCGTTCGGATACTTTTCCAACACTTTCTCAAACGTGGCCGTGGCGGCCGCAATATCCTTCTTCGCGATCTCTCGATTGCCCTCCGCCAGCCAGCGATCCAACTCCGAAGGCTGCTCGGCCTCGGATTCGCTGTCGTATTCCGTCCCGAGCGCCTGCCCTGCTGCAAAGGTGACGCCCTTCAGGCGTTTCTGCTCGGCGGCCACGTCGATGCCGGCGATCAGATCGGGGAAATAAAGCGAGATCGCAGGTTCGGCCTTTTCGAACTTTTGCAATTGACCGACGAAGGGACGCACGAGAATGAAGCCCGAATCGTCCGCATCCTTCAAAGCCTCCTCGAGCTCGACCGGTGCAAGATGACGCAGCCGCAACTCCACCGCCTTGATCAAGCACTCATCCGCCAGGGAGATAAAATCGCCGCGATAAAACAGCGGCAAGCGCGGCGCGGCGGCGGCGATCGGAAGCAAAGCTTTCTTCTTCTCGACGACCGCGCGATTTCGCAACACGACCGGGTCGAGAATGAAATGCAGGTAGGCGTGCCGCATGGCGTCGGCGGGGATGTCGGAGGTCGTTCCGACAACGAGCGAATAGTGATCCCCGTAGTTGCGGAAATTCGTGCGAGCGCCGACAAAGGGCTCGACATATACGGTGAACGTCCGCCCGCGCGACGACTTGAGCACCTCGCGTAAATAGGCGTTGGAGATGGTTACGATGCGCGCCAGCGACATCCGGTAGCGCTCGAGATAAGGCTCGTCTTCTGGCTGAACGGCGGCCCAGCTCAGGCGCAGGCCGGCCTCTTGGTAAAACTTCGCAAGGATCTCTTGAAATCCCTCGATCGTCAGCACGTCGGGAGGGAGCAATTCACGGTTTGCTTGATACTCGAATTCCGGAGGCGGGCCGACCACGAGAGCGAACGTGACATATCGGGACAGCGTTTCGGATGGGCTGGCCAGGGCGTGTTCCCGGTAGAACTGGCGCAGGGCCTCCGTCGCCGGCCCTTGCGTCTTCATGAGTTCCTCGAGCAGGGCGCGCCGCGCAGGCATCTCCCCCAATGCGCTCTCATCCACGTGGAATCCCGCCGCGCTGAGCGCGCACATCGTCGCGAAAACCTGCGGGCTCGCCTCGACGCTAATGCCGGTGTAGTTGCCCGGCGCAGCCTGCTGCGCCTTGCCAGAAGACGCTGCGAACACCCCAATCAGAGCGGCCAGGATTACAAACACGGGATACTTCTGGACAAACGTTCGAATAACCAAACTCCTCAATGCCCGGACCTCCCCAGCGTCCTTTCGCCGGACGCGTGCCGGGCTTCGGTTTGCGCGACACGCCCGCAGGACCAGCAGATACCCTCAAACTCTAACGAGCGCATGGAGCGGAGTCAAGAATCGCGGAGAATCTTGCGGTAAGACCGGCCCCGACCCGAAAATCAGCCCCGAACACGAACCTCGCTGAAGCTCAGCAGAACGTGCCCACCGTCCATCGGACGCCCAAAACTCAACTGCGGGCGGAAACGCGAAAACAAAAGAAGCTGATCGATCTGTCTCTGCACCGTCGCATCGTCCGGTCCCGAGAGAATCTTGTAAAAAAGAACTTCTCCCTGCGCATTGAGAGTTGCCTCAAGAAGCAAACCACCCGAGGTCGGCTGGCCGGCCGCATCGACGATTCCCGGAAGTGGGAAGGGAGCCAAAGTCTCGAGCCTTGCCGGCTCAACGAGATTCAGGGGCAGATCGTTCGGCACGCTACCCCTCAGCGGAACTCCCACCAGCGTACTCTGAACGACCAGGACGAAAACCACCAGCGCAGTGAGAATACCGCCCGTGGCAGGAACGGCGAGCGGTTCGAGAATATTCTGCGAGATCAGCACGGCCCGCGACCACAGCCGGGCGATGCCGGCCCAAGGCGTAGGCCCCTGCGAAGCTTGCACGCGAATTCGCAATGCCAAGTCAGCGGGCGCGGCTATCGGCTCGACGCTCGCCAGTTGAGTCGCCAGCAGACGATACCGTTCGAGTTCCTGTCGACAGCGCTCGCATGATTCCAGATGCCCGCGCAGCCGAACGTGCTGCTGCGCGTGGATGGCTCCGTCGAGGTAACCGGGAAGCAATCGCTGCGCTTCGTGGCAGTTCATCACCCGACTCCATGCGTTCCGGCGAGAGCGTCGGCCGTAGGCCGAGCGATCCCGCCCGTCTCGTACTCGCCCACAACAGGAATCGCCGCGCGTTGACCCCCTGCGATCTCTGCCTTGCTGCATGGCGCAGGGTCGAGTCCCTGTTGAGGGGTTCTTCGCAGAAGCGGATCGAGAATTTCCTTCAACATGCGCCGTCCCCGCAAGATGCGCGATTTCACGGTTCCCACGGAGACTTCGAGGACTTCCGCGATCTCTTCGTAAGAGAGCCCTTCGATATCCCTCAAGATTACGGCGCTGCGGAAAACCGGCGGCACAGCCGTGAGAGCCCGGCGCACGGTGGCCTGCATTTCGTGCGCCGCACATTGCTCGAAGGGAGTGGCTTCCACATCCTTCAACACGAGCCTTGGGCGCTTTCCTTCTTCTTCTGCATCAATCGAGACCTGCTGCCGATGGTGACGCCAGCACCAACGGCGATGATTCAGCGCCTGGCGCACCGAAACACGATAGAGCCAGGTCTTCAGCGAGCTGCTGCGGCGGAATCCCCGAATTCCGCGAAAGACTCGAAGGAACACGTCCTGCGTCACATCGGCGGCATCGGCGGAATCCGCGAGGATCCCATAGACGAGGTTGTACACGGTCGCGTGATAATACGTAACCAAGTAATCAAACGCCGAGTCAGAGCCGGCTTGAAGCTCCGTCACCAGCTCGGCTTCATCGCGTCCCCACGGCAGACTTTGTGCCAGTTCGGCCATTTCTTGCGCCGCGCTCCTGGGGCAGCTTCCTACTACCCCTTAGACACCACTTCAACAAGTATGTTCCAAGCATACCAGAAAAATGAGCCGCCGATATGGTACGCCGATACTGGCAGAGTCAGTTCTGACCTTTCGAACTAACCACCGTATTTCCTGTCCGTTAGACCGTGTGCCGCCGGGCAGGCTGAGGCGGTTTGACCATGGGCGCGAGGAGGTGCTATAAGAGTTGCATTGGTTTGCCGCTTCGTGGGGCCGTGGCGCAGTTGGGAGCGCGCCTCGATGGCATCGAGGAGGTCGTGGGTTCGAATCCCATCGGCTCCACCAAAGATTCTCCCTTATGGCGTTCTTCGTTTATATCCTTAAAGCCAATCGACCGGCCGCTACTACGTCGGCCAGACGAAGAACTTGGATGACCGAATCGCCTACCACAACGCGAATTACTCCCGGGCACTGAAGAATCGCGGCCCGTGGAAACTCGTGTATTTCGAGACCTACTCGTCACGCAGCGAGGCCATGCGGCGAGAGAACTACATCAAGCGTCAAAAGGATCGCCGTTTTACCGACGAGTTGCGGAGCGCGTCCCGGTGATACCGGGAAGGTCGTGGGTTCAAATCCCATCGTCTGATCGAACATGTGCCGAGGCAGGATTGTAATTGTCCCGAAAGCCCGGCGGTCTCAATGGGTGGTTGCAGCAAGGGCTCGAAGTTTACTAGCAGCGGTTGTCGAATCTAAATTCGTTCGTGAGCGTCAATTCAGGAAAAACACTACCCTGGCTAGGTCTGAACAAACAGAGCCCAGAAGATGAGCTTTCTAGTGAGAAGCCTTGTCGAATCAACTGATTCAAGGGTGTTGCATCGAGTGTCTGAGCTGGCATCCGTTTACTAGAATCTTGCTTAGCATCGCAGATGTGGGGTAAACCGAGGACCGTCATGTCCTCCGCTCCATACGCGGTGTACGTCATTGTTGAGAGCGGACTATAATCGGGAGCTTTTCAACGGCCACGAAATCTATCACCGATGACAAATCAGAATGGAACAATATCCTCGGCCCTGCCGCAGGATCCCGCACTCGCGGGCAGCGTGACGCGATCTCTCGTCAGCTTCTTCTTACTGACCTACGCTGTTAGCTGGACGTGCTGGCTTGCCGCAGTGAAGATTTCGCACGAGACGCGAACACCGCTTGCCGCCGTTGGCGTGCTTCGCTCGACATTATTACTTGTTGGAGCGTTCGGCCCTGCACTGGCTGCAGTGCTGTTGACGTCGCGCGCAGACGGACGGCGAGGTCTCTACGCGCTGCTTGCTCGCATGTTTCAAGGGCGCGTGGACTTGCGGTGGTATCTGTTCGCCATTCTGTACATGCCCACGATCAAACTCGCCGTTGCGCTTACGCATCGCCTGGCGTCCGGAATGTGGCCGCGATTCGGACACGAGGGCCCAATCCTCATTACGATTGCCATCCTTTTATCGCTGCCCATGCAATCGGGCGAAGAACTCGGCTGGCGCGGGTATGCGCTGCCGCATCTCGCCTGCCGTTTCGGCTGGCCATTCGCCAGTGTCGTCCTGGGCGCGGTATGGGGTCTGTGGCATCTGCCTCTGTTCTTCCTCCCTGGAGCCGACAAGTATGGGCAATCCTTTCTGGTTTACGTAATCGGAACGATCGCTTTCTCCGTCGCGATCGCCTGGGTATACGCGCGCACGCATGGCAGCCTGTTGCTCACGATGTTGCTGCATTCCGCTTTTGATCAAACAATCGGAATCGTCTCAGATGTTCTGGCACCCGGGGAGAAACCATTTGCGCTAGGAGCATCGTTGTCCTTTATCCTGACCGTCGCTTTTATGTGGATCGTTGCTGTGTATCTGCTCGTAAAGATGAAAGCCCTGGTGTCGCCCAGGCTGCAGGTCGTTTAACCAGCGGCGGACAAAAGGGCGATACGAGGTATCACCGCGGAGTTTTGTACCAGCTATAACCGACCGTAAAAAAGAGAGAGGCATCGTAGCCCGGATTCAGCGTGCCCAAGCGCGCATTGGAATGATGAACGATGGCGGCTTCGAAACGCACTGCCTGTCCTCGCCGTACCAAGTAGTTCACTCCAAAACCAACCTGCGGTGCGAAGTTCACGTCCGATGTATTGCCTGGCGGAAGATTGGCCGTGCTGAACACGATCGCGCCTGCAACAACAGCGTAAGGTGCGATTCTCTTGCCACTCGTAAAGTTCCACTGCCAGACCGCGGGCTTGAAGCCGCCGCCGTAAACCGCTCGATTCGGCGGAAAAACGGTGTACAAGGGCATGAGATCGACGGCCCATTCGAAATTCCCGCGCAGCCATCCATGCAAGTGCTCCTTCGTAAGAATCCGGCCGATGCGTCCGCCTGCGAAGACGAAACGCGTGCGCGAAGTGGATCCCAGACCGACTCCGCCGCCTGTAAACAGGCCTAGATCCCAGGCTTTC
>OBLQ010000423.1_pt1 | contig 16207 bp, 10 predicted proteins | sample 1519881 | NCBI WGS metagenome assembly OBLQ01 (sample SAMN01911456, study PRJEB22533) | soil metagenome | biome: Soil | place: Malaysia | collected 2012-04-30 | depth DG_metagenome m | reverse complement strand
TTTCCACGATCTTGATGTAGCCCCGCACTGCAAGGTCCACCAGGACGGCGGTGATGTCGCGAGGATTCACCGTGTCGTCAACCAGTGTGCCGACTTCCGCCGGCCCCATCTGTTTCGGGGGCTCATACATGGGCGCCACCGAGCGGCCCGGGTCGGGGTCGCGCCCCTTGAACCACCACAGCCCAAACATCACGGCAAAGGCCCACAGCGGCAGGCTGAGAACAGGATTGCTGCGGATGAACCGGAATGCCTTGGTCAGGCCGCCGGGCTCGTGCAACAGGCCTTTCGGGATGTACACGTCAATCGTCAGCCCGCCGTGCATGGGCAAAGGGCCGGTGGTTTCACAGCTTGCCGCGGCCCCTTCCACCGTGGCGTGCGCCTGGAGCGTCGATCCGTAAACCCCGCTGAAGGCCTGTGCTTTCAGGAAGCCGGAGGTATTTTCCGGAAAATAAACGGTTGCCGCGGCATGTTGAATCGGAAGCGGCGAATCGTTACCGGTTACATTCCAATAAAACTCGTCGTGGTCCTGGAAAAATTTGACCGCGTTGGCCACGGAATACTCGATCGTGACCATCCTGGTCGCGTCCACCGCTCCCGGGACCGTGACTTTGAGCCTGAGGAATCCATTGCTCGTTCGTTTTTGATATTTCAGGGGCGATCCGAATGCGTCTGTGATCCGCTCCACGGTGATGAAAAGCGTATAGTTGGAGCCTTTCGGCCCCGGATATTCGATAGGAATGTCGCGGTAAATCCCGTGGTAGGAGCCCGTGAAAAGATAGGTGATCTCTTCCGTTACAAGGGCGGAACCGTCCTTTTCCACGTGGATGGAGTCAACCCATCGGGACACCGTGATGCTGCGCGCCCACGTGGGCGAACTCCCAAGGCAGGCGACAAACAGCAGGGCGATGGCACAGCGAAAAATCCCCGGCCAATGGCGATATCGGGTGGCGGCTTTCTCCATCGATCTAGAACTTGACGGCAACGTTTTCCCGGTCAGAGGGGGTTTCCATCTCAAAGAATTGCCGCGTGTGGAAACCAAACATTCCGGCCATGATGTTGACGGGGAACGACTGGACCCGCGTATTGAAGTCGCGCACCACGGCGTTGTAGTAGCGGCGCGCGTTCTGAATGTTGTCTTCGATGGAGTTGAGGGAGCTTTGCAGGCCGGTAAACTGCTCTGAGGCCTTCAACTCAGGATAATTCTCAGCCACGGCAAACAGGCTTTTCAGCGCCCCGGAGAGCTGGCCTTCCGCCTGCGCCTTGTCCGCCGGTGTGGTGGCCTGCATGGCCTGGGAGCGGAATTTGGCGATGTTCTCGAACGTCCCTTTTTCGTGTGCCGCGTAGCCCTTTACCGTCTCCACCAGGTTGGGAATCAGGTCATGCCGCCGCTTCAGTTGGACGTCAATGTCTGACCATGCCGAATCCGTGCGTACGCGAAGTTGCACCAGGCTGTTGTACATGCCTGCCAGGATCAGCACGGCCCCGCCAACCAGCACCAGAACAACAATGAGTCCAGTCATTGTTCCTCCTGCTTTCCTTCTTCCTGCATTTTTGCCGGAAAGACCTTCGAGCGGAAGGTATCACACGACGGAACAAGGCGCAAATCGCGATATGCGGCCCCTGCTCCTGTATCGTGACACGACATTCACCGTTCCGCCCATTGACGTGCGCAGAATCACGATATTGTTCTCTCGGCCACTGCGGTAATTCGCAACAGGACATGTCTTCAAGGACATATGGGTACAATGAGCGCCCACGGTCGCATACATCTTCTTTCCCATATTCAGAAGATAAATTATGAAATTTAGAATTTTGAATGCCCCATCCTACAGCATTCATGGCACCAGACTCTCCGTAACCTGTTGACAAACCAAGTACTCAGACCAAAACACCAAATTGGCACTTTCTGTGCAGGTGTGCCCAACGGAGAAATCTCGCTCGTAAGGCAGTTCTTCTTAAGCGAGCAACAAAAGCAAGGAAAAAAGAAGAATCAGGTCTAAGCCACATTATTCGAAAGATTCATTTCAAGGAGAAAAAGGAGCAAAAGATGGGTAAGAGAATACTGACAGGCGCATTTATATGTGCCCTCTTCCTTTTCTTAGGCGTCGTCGGTTTCGCCCAGGAATCCGCCGTAAAAGGCAACCTCGGCGGGACGGTGGTGGATTCAACGGGCGCTGTCATCCCCGGCGCGCAGGTCACTTTGACCGGCGCCAAAGGCGCCACAAAAGCCACCAGCGACGAATCTGGAAACTTCATGTTCAGCCGGCTCGACCCCGGCATGTATTCCGTGAAGGTGGAGAAAAAGGGATTTAAGACGGCCGATGCCAAGAACATCGAAGTCGCCATTGGACGCACGGCCAGTCTGAGAATGGCCCTGGCGCCGGGCGCGGCGACGGAAACCGTTGAAGTCACCGCCAACGCAGTGACTGTCGACACCACGTCCACAGCCTCAGGGTCTGATCTCAGCGATTCGTTCTATTCGAAAGTCCCGACCCCGCGCAACGTCTCAAGTCTGTTTTACGTTGCCCCCGGCGTCGCGGATAGCGGCGGCTCCGGTCGCGCAAACCCGTCGATTTCCGGCGGCTCGGGTCTTGAGAACCTCTACGTGGCTGATGGTGTGAACATTACCGACGCCGCCTTCGGTGGTCTGGGCGTGTTCACGCGCCGTCAGGGCTCAGTCGGCACCGGCATCAACCTGAGCTTCATCAAGGAAGTCCAGGTCAAGACCGGCGGCTTTGAGCCCCAATATGGCCAGGCAACCGGCGGTGTGGTGCAGATCGTGACCAAGTCCGGCGGTAATGCCTATCACGGTGCAATCGCCGGTTACGCGTCGTCGCGCGGAATGGCTACCGTCCGCCAGCAGACTGACCCTGTCCGGTTCATCAATAACGGAACGCTGGATAACCCCTCCAACTATGACATCAGCGGCGAGTTGGGCGGTTACGTCCCCGGGTTCCAGAACAGCCTGTTCTTCTTCGGCTCTTACAATCCTTCCTGGACATTCAACTACGTTACGCCCCCGCAGTTTGCTGACGACTCGAACACGAGTCCGGTCGGCCTCTTCGCTCTCAGCGGAGGCCAGCCATTCGTGCTGCGTACGTTTACCAATAACTATGCGGGCAAACTGACTTACAAGCTCAATGACCGTCATGTCGTTGAGTCTTCAGTATTCGGCGATCCTTCCAAAAACAACCAGGGACCGGAGAACCTCGCCCTGGCCGCGCAGAACGACGGCGGCTTTAGCAAGTGGGACTACGGAACACGCAACTGGGTGGTGCGTTATAACGGCACGCTTTCTCCCACCTGGCTGGTGAACGCCAACTTTACCTGGGCCAACAACCGCTTCACGGAAACTCCGCTTCTTGACGTCTTCCAAGTAACGGACAACACAAGGGGCGGCCTTGCCCTTCAGGGCTTTGGCTTTAAGGAAAACCATGACGCCAACGACTTTGCCTACACAGTTGATACGTCGAAAGTTGTCAATGCGTTCGGCCAGCACACGTTGAGCCTTGGTTTTAACAGCCAGCTGCTGAACTACGACAACGTCCGCCGCCGCAGCGGTCCGGGATATGCGCCTCCGGTAAACAACCTGTCCGGATTGGCTGTTCCCTACAGCTTCTGTCCCGGCCCCGACTGCGCGACCAACGCCGGCGTGATCTCCGATGCGAGTTTTGTGTTGAAGGACGCGTCGTCTTTTGGCTGTACGATTTGCCCCCTGTTCAACGGGACTCCGGTTTTGCTGCAGCAGACCCGTGGACAGATTGGCGGCAGTGCTACGCCGACGGAAGGCAAGTACTATGCCGGCTACGGCAATGACACATGGCAGATCAACAAGTTCGTCACCATCAGTGCCGGCCTGCGCTGGGAGCAGTACACCATGCGAGGCACGGCGGCGGGCTACACATTCACCGACAACTGGGCGCCACGCCTTGGGGTTGTGATTGATCCCAAGGGCGACCGCAAGAGTAAGTTTTATGCCAACTTCGGCCGCTATAACTACCAGATGCCCCTGGATGCGGCGATCCGTTCGCTCAGCTCGGAAACAGATCTGACCAACATGTTCTTCCTCCCCGATTCAACAGGCGGGATTGTGGTTCCGAACGCCGACGGGTCCGTCAGTTTCACTCCGGACGCTGCGCACCTCCTCAACGGAGCTACCGGCGGTGTCGCGCGCGTTCCCACGGTTTCCATCTCTGGCGCGGGTGAGGCTTTCTCTCCCGGGACCAAGATGCAGTTTGAAGATGAGTGGATCGCCGGCTTCGAGCGCGACATGGGGCATGGCGTCATCGTAAGCGCTCGCTATGTCGACCGTCGGCTGCGTCGCGTGGTTGAGGACATGTCAGGAATGTCTCCGGAAGGAGCCAACGCCGGACTTGCACAGCAGTTCTCCATTGGCAACCCCTCAGCCACCACTGATCTGTTCCACAACGTGAATGCCACGACATTCACGGGGCCTACTACTGCTTGCGACAACATCGGGGGTTTTGTGGCAGGAGGGCCGATCGTGGACGGTAACGGCAACCTTGTTACCAACGACTCGATTTGCTTCGCTCCTGATCCTAACGCTCTCACAGCAGACGGCGCGTTTGGCGGCGATGTGGGCCCCGACGGCATTGCTGATGGCTTCGCCAACCCTGTCCGCAACTACCAGGCAGTGGAAATCGAAGTGAACAAGGGCTTCAGCCAGGGCTGGCTGATGCGCGCCAACTACCGCATTGCCCGTCTGCAAGGCAACTATGAAGGCGCATTCCGCAATGACAACGGCCAGACTGACCCGAGCATCAGCTCGTTGTTCGATTTCACCACAGGCATCCTCAACGAACTGGGTGACCAGTTCGCTGTTGGTCCTCTGAATACCGATCGTCGTCACGTGGTGAACGGCTTCTTCAGCTACACGTTCCCCAAGAGCAGCCTGAAAGGTCTGACCATGGGCACCGGTATCCGCGTTCAGGGCGGAACGCCCATCAGCGAACTGGCTGACCATCCGGTCTACCTGAACGCAGGCGAAGTACCGCTCGGCGGTCGTGGCGTTCTTGGCCGCACTCCGGTGAGCGGGCAGGTTGACCTGCACGCGGACTATCCGTGGAAGGTGACGGAGAGATCCACCGTGCGCTTAGCCGTTGACCTGTTCAACGTGGCCGATTCCAAGCCGGTTATCAAGGTGGATCAGAACCGCGATCTCACCCTCGGTGCCGCATTTTCCAACGTTGATTTCCTGAAGGCGGGCAACTCCAATTCCAACTTTGGAGTGTTGACCGGTTACCAGGATCCATTCCGGGCTCGGTTCTCCCTGCGCTGGGAGTTCTAAGGCCGGCCTGAAAACCAGCTTTGGGGAGGATGAAAATCCTCCCCAAATTTTTGCGGAGTACAATAGCATTTGGCCGGGTAACTCATGTGCCGTCCGACGCAACTCGCTTTGCTCATCTTCTCCTGCCTGCTCGCTTCAGCATCCGCGCAGTTCGGCGGTCTTGGCGGAAAGCGAATTCAGGGCCAGATTCGCGTGGATGGGCAGCCGGCTCCACAAGGCGTCCTTGTTTATCTCGACCACGCTCGCGGGCGAGATACCTCATTCGTGAACGGAAGCGGAGAACTGGGCAATACCATGACCGATTCCCGGGGCAAGTTCTCCTTTGAGAACATTGACGCAGGCCAGGAAGAACCGGAAGGGAGGCTGTATATAGTCACTGCGCGCTATCCGGGCTACCGGACGGCGACTCAAATTGTTGATCTTACGGCCTCACCTGTTGGTTACGTCCATTTGGATCTGCGTCGCGATACCAGCAAGGACGTTCCGAACGTGCCTCCTGGGGGCCCCGGAGCCATGATTTCCGCCAGACAGCCGGAGTCGCCCAAAGCTCAGGAAGAACTGGCCAAAGGCGAAGATCTGCTCATTCAGAAGCACGATCCAAGAGGAAGCATCACGGAGTTCAAAAAACTGCTGCAGCTGGATCCTCAATACGGTCCTGGCTATGTCTTGATGGGGACAGCCCATATGCAATTGCGGGAATGGAGGGAAGCCCGATCCGCCTTCGAAAAAGCGGCGAAACTTGAACCCACGAATGCAGCCGCATTTCTGGGCATGGGCGCAGCCATGAACCAGCAGCAGGAGTTCAAAGCGGCGCAAAAGCCTTTGCAGCGCAGCCTGGATTTGAGGCCAGATTCTGCACAAGCCCAGTACGAACTGGGCCGTAGCTTCTGGGGCCAGCGTCAATGGCAACAGGCTGAGCCTTGCGCTCGCAAGGCCCTGGAGATCGACAAGAGCTTTCCTCCCGCCCATCTGTTGATGGGCAACGTCTTTCTGCGGCATCGCGATGCCCCATCAGCCCTGTCCGAGTTTCAGGAGTATCTGCGCCTTGATCCCAAGGGCCAGCACGCCGAAGAGGTTAAGGCCCTCATTGCCCGAATTCAAAAAGCTCTGGGACAGCGGTAAAATGAATAGAGTTGCTGATTCATATGCATTTTTCCATGAAGAACCTCTTGTGGCCCATTCTCCTGGTGGTCTTGCTCCCTTCGGTCCTGGCCGCTAAAAACTCCATCAAGGACTTGCCGCCGCGTTACCGGACCTGGCTCAACGATGAAGTCAACTACATCATCACCAATGAAGAGCGAAAGACGTTTCTGCTGCTCCCTACGGATGCGGACCGCGACAAGTTCATCGACCGGTTCTGGGAGCTGAGGAACCCGGTCCCGGGCGCCCCGGAAAATTCGTACAAAGACGAAATTTACAGGCGTATCGCATACGCCAAGCAATACCTCCACGGCGTGCACACCGCCATGGGCCAGGTCTATATCACGCTGGGTGAACCGAAACAGCGCGCCAAATATTATGGGCGTGAAGAGGTCCGCCCCATGGAAATCTGGTTTTACCAGAACACGAATCCTGCGCTGCCTCCGTACTTCTATGTTGTTTTCTTTGACCGCGACAGCAACGGCATCATGCGGCTTTACAGCCCGTACATGGACGGCCCGAGCAAGCTGGCGACGTCGGTTCTCACGGTGAATGACAACAAGCACTCCTTCCAGGCCATTGACCGGGCCCTCGGCCGGGAGGTCGCCCGCACCACGCTTTCGCTGTTGCCGGATGCTCCCGTGGATATGCAGAATGCCACCGCCAGCCTGGAATCTGACGTGTTGCTGGCCAATATCAAAAATCTGGCCAATCATCCGCTCACCAAGGACGCGCTGGAGCAGAAACGGATTGCGGAATCCGTTACGCATCGCATTGTCCTGGGCGACGAATTCCTTGATGTGATTACCGCCCCGCTGCGGGATGCCGCCGGCAACTTCAACCTCCACTATCTCCTCCGCCTCCACCAGCCCTCGGACTTCGCCATCGCCCAGGCTGACAAGAAGTTCTTTTTCAACGTGGCTTTCTCCGCCAGAGTGTACGGTCCTGACCAAAAACTGATATTCAAACAGGAAAAAGAGATTTCCAGATATCTCGATCCCGTGGAAGTGGAGCGGATCAAGAAGAGCCTGTTTGGCTATGAAGGCTGGCTGGCCCTGGCGCCCGGCAAATACAAAATCAACTTTGTGCTCACCAACAAGATCACCAAGACCGCATATCGGGCGGAGCGGCAGGTCGTGATGCCCGGGCCGGTAACCCGTGGCACGCGGCTCTCAGAAGTGCTTGCTTTTTCCAACGCCAAGGCAGTGGGCGCCGACAAAGATTATCTGCCGTTCACTTTTGGGGGAGTGAAATTTACTCCTATCACCGGTACCGGGCTGAACTTCGGCCCCGGGCAGAACCTCAACATTCTTTATCAAGTCTGGGAGCCGCCGGACGATCCCAAAACGTTTACCGGCAAAAAGCTCGCCGTGGACTATGCCTATGGGCGTCTCGGCGCCGCTGGCGACACCAGGACCCTCCACGATGAAGTTGCTAAAGACCAGTTCGACTCATTCGGCTCGATGCTTACCGGCAAGAAGGTTGCGCTTCCGGCGGATGCGGGGGCGGGCAATTATCGCCTGATGATTTCCGTAAGCGCGCAAAAGGTCTATTCCTCGCTCAATTTCCACGTTTTCGGGGTCCCCAACGTAACCGCACCTTACGACGTTTACGATCCTGATCTGGCCGAGGAAGTGAGCAAGGGCGTGCCGGAATTCCATCGCGCGCTGTGCTATCTGGCCACGAATGACAAGGATGCGGCGCTCAAATGGTTTCAAGTGGCCCTCAGCCGTGATCCGGCCAATGAGGTTGCGCGCTCACGCCTGGCCGAGCTCTACTATGCCAAACAGGATTATGCCGAAGTGGCCGCGCTCTTCAGCCGTACACCCGTGACCGTGGAGACCGACGAGGAGGCCATCCTGCGGGGCGCCGAAAGCATGGCCCGGACAGGAAGCGTTCCCCGCGCCATTTCCCTCCTGGAGAACGCGATTGCCCTGCGCAAATCCAGTGGCCCCCTGTATCTCGCGCTGGCCGGCTACTATCGGGGCGAAGGCAAGATTGAAAAGGCCGATCAACTCGAGTCCAAAGGCCGCGCTCTGACCAGGCAGTAGGCGGCAAATTCCCGGGGAAGGGGGCGCAAGTTGCCGCTCTCCCCCCGTTCTTTCATTCATCATGAAGTTCAGTTCTCTTCTCTATACGTACAGCTCGGTAATTGTCGTTGTATTTGCGCTGGTTCAATGTTTCGCCCAGTCGCCGCAGTCACCTCCGCTCCGGCGGATAACAGGTCAGGTCAAGCTGGCTGGACGGACCGCGCCCGCAGGAGTCCCGGTGGTCCTGCAAATCGTACTTACCGGCGATCCCAAGACCTCGGGTAACGTGGTTGCCCGCACCACCACCGATGTATACGGCCATTTCACCTTTAATCATCTGGAAAACGTGAGCGCCAGGCACGGGAAGAACTTCTTCGAGGTCAGCGCCATCCAGCCCGGCTATGAAGGCGCGCTCCAGGTGGTTGACCTCACCATAGCCACGCACGGCAAGGCGCTGCTCGACTTGCGGCCCGACTTCGATTCAGTTTCCTCCGGCCCAGCCGCCTCCCGCGTTGCCACGCCACCCTCCCACGCCTCTTCCAATAATCCTCAGGCCCAGGAAGCGATGGACAAGGGCCAGGAGTTGCTCTTTCGCAGGCACGATCCGGAAGCAAGCGTCGCATACTTCAAGAAGGCGGTGAAGGCGGACCCCTGGTATGGCCAGGGCTACATGCTGCTTGGGCTTGCCAGCATGCAGGTGAGGAACTGGAGTGAAGCACAGTACGCTTTTGAAGAAGCCGCCAAGGTCGAGCCCGGGAACGCGGAGGCGTTTCTTGGAATTGGTTCAGCCTTGAACCAGCAGCAACAGTACGCTCAAGCGGAGGAGGCCCTGCGGCACAGCCTGGATTTGAAGCCGGATTCGGCAGAAGCCCACTACGAACTCGCGCGCACTCTGGCCGGCATGGGCAAAGGGAAGGCCGCTGCGCCGCACGTCCTGCGTGCCATCGAGCTGAACCCGAATTACGCTGGCCCGCACGCCCTGATGGGCAACATCTACCTGCAAGACGGCGATGCAGTTTCCGCTCTGGCGGAATTCAAGAAGTATCTGCAGCTTGATCCCAAGGGAAGCCTGGCCGCCCAGGCCCAAAAAGCTGTCACCCAATTGGAGCAAGCGCTCAAGGAAACGGAGCGAAAACGCTGACGGAGAAACTCCCGTCTTATTTCGCCGCTGCCATCAGAACAACTCGCTCCTCATCTCCTGCTGTCACGCCCTGGAAGAACTTGCGCAGGGGCCCGTAGTACTTAACCGGGAAAGCCATGCCGGCAATCGCAAAATCACGCCGCATGCTGATGGTGGTTCCGCTGGCGCTTCGTTCTGATTTGTAATAGGAAAAAGCTGTTTGGATCAGCCGCGTTTTCGGCAGGTCCTCAATCTTGAAATTCGCCGGGAGCTTGATTTGAACGTCGTCGATGCTGCGGTACGGGTAGTCGAAATGTACGGCGTACTTGCGCTCCGTACTTACAAACAGAGGTTTGTTGACTGACTCAAAAACCCCGGAAGCAAACAGCAGACGCTTGCTGGTGGATGAGGCGAACGAAGGGACCCGCACTTTGAAGGTAGCGGAAAGAGGTTCGTCCGGATTCGTCCAGGATGTGCTCTCCAGCAGTTGCACTACAGAACCGGCGGGCAGGAGGTTTGTCAACTCACTTTCCAGTTGTTCCTTGCGTCCGTTCTGGTCTGTGCTCACGGCATCGATGCGGCGGCTCAGGGCTTCCTGGCCGGTCCAGGAGAACTTGACCGTGCCGTCCAGGCTGCCGTCCGGGGCAAGTGTCAAGCGGGCAACGCGAAGCGTAAGGGTTTCCTTGTATGCCGGCGGCGGTGTCCCCGTCAGGGTAGTTTCGCCCTTCTTTTCCTGCCGGACGCCTTGCACGCCTGTCCGCATCCACTCCAGCAAGCCAAATGGGCAGAAGACCGTGCCGGGATCGAGAAAGATCTCTTTCCCGTCAATGTTGACAATGGCCACCTCAGAAGTGAGCTGGCGCCAGCTGGGCAAATTCACCTGGAAGAAAGTCTCGTCGCGCGGCGCCACGCGCATGACCCAGGCGGGAATGTTCACGGAGCGCGCCATCGCCACGAAGAGCCGGGCAAGTTGATCGTGCTTCCCCTCGTTCTTCTGCAATATGTCTTCCGCGGTAATTTTTGGCGCGTTCTTGTCTTCAGGCATGAGATCGTCGAGCCCGTTGGATTCCTGATAGCTGAGGTTCCTGATCTTCTGCACCCGGGCATAAAGTTTGCGGACCTTCTGCTCTGTGTTGTCGGAGCCGGTCACGGCCTGCCTGGCTGCGGAGGCTACCGCTGCTGAATGCCCGATGAACTTTTCCACCTCCTTGCTCCAGTATTTGCCCTGTTCTTTCCAGTATTCGGCAGGCTTTCCCATCTTGTCTGAGCCGTAGAAAAAGTCCACCCGCATCTTCAGTACGGTCGCCGGCGGCTCCAGATCTTCGTCATGGAAAGCTGGAATATCTTTTACTTCCAGCTCCATTTTTCCTCCGCGAAGCTCTTTAATCCTGGCGTCCTTGGGCAGGCCCAGGCTGGCGTAATAAACCCGGTTCGCCAAGCCGTGTTCACCGATGACATCGCGGCTGCCGCCGTACGGAATAAAAGTGAACTTTGCCAGTTTCTGCCGCAGGCCTTCCTGCAAGATCCAGTGGGGCGCGTATAAAGAATGGTCGTCCCAGTACTCGGTGTACTTCCATTCGATAATGGAGCCGGGCTGGACATTCGGAAGCGTGAAAGTCCTGGTGAGATACTTTATGCCGTGCCCTTTCACGATGGTTTTGTCATAAGTTTTGCCGGTAAAGGGCGTAATTGTGCCGTCCGGCGAAATCGTCCTGGCCTTTACACTAGTGATGTGGAAGTCACGGCCCGAATAGTCGATTTCCACGTTGGCGTACTCACGTCCCTTTTGCGTGAAGATCTTCAGCCGCTTGTAGATGCTGCGATGGTTCCGGTTGTCGTCCGAGGTTTCTTCATGGTAGAGAATAATGGCATCTTCAGGATGTGCGGGATCGGCCGTCATCTTCAGATCTTGCGCGTTGATGGGCTGCCAGTCTTCTAAGGCAAACAAGGGACGGGCGAGCATCGACAAACTTGCGGCTGTGAGTGCCAGGAAAAAGCGCGAAGATGACATGACCGGGGCCCTGCCTTTCTACTAGTGAGTTGCGTCTTTATACCTCAGCAGTATAGGCTCCGGCAAGACCGGTTCTTGAGGTTAGTTCACAATGGCGGAGTCTTTCCCGGAAGTGGAAAGAATGCGTTCGAACACCGCTTTGACTACACGGTCGCAACGGACAGCATGGAACTGGTAGAGTTCCGTGGCTTTTCCCCTGGCCTGCGAGTAGAGTTCCTTGCGCAACATGGCATGGGCGCGGTGAAGCCGGGTCTTGACGACGGCCTCGCTCACGCCCAGACTTTGGGCGGTGTCGGCCACGCTCATCTCCTCCACCTCGCGCATCACAACCACCGTCCGGTAGTTTTCCGGGAGGTGTTCAATCGCCCGCTCGAGCAAGTCGCGCATCTGGGAGCGGGCCGTGCCGTCTTCCGGGCTGGGATCTGAGGATTTCATGATGGACATGGACTCTCCATTCATCGGCAGAGCGTCAAGTTCCTCCTGCCGGCTGCGGCGGCGTTTGCGTGCCAGGGCTTCGTGGATGGCGATTCGCGTGAGCCAGGTGGAAAACGCCGCCTTGCCGGCAAACTGATGCAGGTGCTCGTACGCGCGCACGTAGGCATCCTGCATGACGTCTTCCGCTTCCGCGTCGTTCCGCAGGATCACCCGCGAGACCCGGTACAGCCGCTGGTTGTAGCGCCGCATGAGGATCTCAAAAAGCGCGGTTTCTCCTCCCAGCACCCGGCTGACCACTTCTTCGTCTTTCAATTCTTTCTGGATGGCTGCGTCAAGCACTGGGACAAAGCTCACCTTGACCTCCACAGACTGTATAGAGGGAACAGTGCTTTAAAGGTTACATCTTTTTCAGGTCTCTGACGGGCACAGAAGCCCTTCATTATCAATATGTTATGAAGGCTTCTACCGAATGCAGCCTTGCTGGCGGCCCGGATTTCATTGTCAGCTACGGGGAGGCTGTAATTGTCTGGTAAACAGTGCGGTATCAGACTTCAGCGTATATTTACATTGATGGACCCGAATTCCTCTTCCGCCCTGCTTGAAGTCACGTCGTACGCGCCCGAGCAGGCCCGCTGGTTCTGCGACCAGCTTGAGCAGGGGAAGGTTTTGTTCTTTTCCAACACTCCTTTTGATTTTTCTGAAGAGGACGCAAAGTTCTTGCTGTCACAAAAGCAGACGGGATCGCGCTTTCATAAGAACATCTCCTACCGGCCATCGTCGGACGTGCTGAAGGGCGTGGATGCAGGGTCTGCTGACCGGGAGCGTCTGCACGGCATCATGCGCCATTTCTCCGGGGAGGTCACACAGTTCATCTACCGGTTTCTCTCCCCCTATGCCGGCAAGTTGAAACTGGATTTTGCCAGCTTTCGCCCGCTGGAAGAGCAAGGACGCGATCTTCCGCTGCACAAGCGCAATGATCTGCTCCACGTTGATGCCTTCCCGACGCGGCCGACGCGCGGCGCCCGCATTCTCCGGATCTTTGTCAACATCAACCCCGCGGCCGCGCGGGTCTGGAACGTAGGCGAGCCGTTTCACCGGTTTCTGCCCAAAACGCTCACGCAACAGCCGATCCGTCCGCCCTTCCGCAGCCCGCTCATGGCGGCCCTGGCGGCATTCGCTTCCCGCGTGGGCCTGCCTGTTCCCGATCGCTCGCGCTACGACGAATACATGCTCTACCTGCACGACTGGCTCAAGGAAAACTCCGATTTCCAGGCGCACTCGCCCAAGTTTGAACTGGCTTTCAAGCCCCGTTGCTGCTGGATGGTGTATACCGATGGCGTGCCCCACGCCGTCATGTCCGGACAGTTTGCGCTGGAGCAGACCTTCATCGTTCCGCGCGAAGCGCTGGTAAGCCCCGCGGTGGCGCCGATCAACGTGCTCGAAGAAGTCACGGGAACCAGAATGGCGAGCTGAACGGGAGCACTTGGCAACTGGCAGTTAGCAATTAGCCCATCTAAAGTCTCCCGCGTTCCGTTAGCCTGAATCGACCAAACAGAAGAAGGGCTTTCGTGTGCTGGCTGCGCACCTCCCATGATCAGCCACCTGCCTTAACTGAGCCAATTACTAATTGCCAACTGCTAGGTGCTGCGAAAAAAGGCGGCCCGAAAAATCAGGCCGCCTCTGCAGTTGTCGAGCCGCAGGAAATAGCAAACAATCAGGAGTTGTCGTGGCTTTCCAGGTCCTGGTGCGCCTGCTTTTCCGCCTGTTTCGTGGCGGCTTTGGCGTTGGCGCCCGGCTGGAGCTGATGAATGGCCTTGCCCAGGCTCACGGCGTTCGACCCGGTCATCTTGGACTTCAACTGGTCAAAGGGAATGCCAAGATTTTTGGAAACGTGTACCGCGGCCACAAACTGACCGAGGTTCTTGAATCCCTGTGCGGCCGTCTGCAGGTCGGTTCCCGGCGGCAGCAGGGCCTGCAGCTTGCTGGCAAGCTGGCTGTTGGAAGAGAGCTTGCTGGCGATGCCGCCGTGGCCGGAATCGTGGTCTTCGGCTTTTTTGCCGGAGTGTTCGTTGGCGTCATTGTCGTGGTCGCCGTCATGGTCGCCGTCGGCGTCGCCATCGTGATCGGCATGATGTCCGCCATGGTGGTCCTCGGATGCATCATGATCCGAATGGGACTCATGCATCTCGCCGTGCATCTCATGCATGTCGCCATGCCCGCCGAAACCGTCGTGGCCGCCGCCTTCGTGTCCGCCGTCGTGCTGGGCAAACACCGGCACCGCCGCGAAACAGAAGGCTGCAAGCATTGCCAGCGCAAATTTAGCTTTCATAGTTTTGTTACCTCCCCTTTAGGAAGACTTTTTGGAACGGAGCATCCTGCCTACGTTCAAACGCAGATTGAAGGCGAGGCTGCTCAGGTTAAAGGTAGTACTGCGGCTAAAGCCGATTTCGGCCCGCCAGAATGGCGAGGGCTGAAAGTCAACCCACGCATTGAAGCCGTTTTCGCGCGTCAGGCCTGTGCCGGTGGCCTGGGTGTTGTTGTCAAACGGGTTTCCGCCCTGGCCTTGCCCGTCTAACTTGCTGACAATCTTCTGGGTGCCGAAGGGAACAATCTGATAACCGGAAATGCCGGCATATGTGCGCTTTGCGATTTTGTAGTCCGCGCCTTCTTCCAGGTGGACGATCGCGCCCAGTGACGTGAATGCCCGCGTTGTGAATTGCGAGTCGGGCACGGTATTGGCGGCGCCGGCGTCCAGAAACGGCGTGAACTTGTTGAACGAATGACTGAAATGATTGCTGAAGTCCACGCCCACGCGTCCCGTGCTCAGACCGTTGGCGGTGCTGCCCGTGGGTGCGTAGGCTGTGATCGCGCCGGCATAGTCCACTGACTTGCCGGGAGCGCGGTACACCATACCTACATAGGCGTTGCCCACGCCGTTACTGCTCGTACTTGTAGTGGTTCCGCCCGTCGTAGTGGTGCTGGCGGGAACGTTGGTGAAGTACAGCGGGATACCGCCAAAGACACTGAAATTCCTGTTGAAATCCCAGCCAATGGTGGAATCAAGTTTCAGCAGCCGGCTGTCAGAGTTGATGGATCCTTGAAACGTCTCGTACTCCGTGAATCCTTTGTACGGATCTGCTTTTTTCTGGGCAACAACGGGCAGGGACGCGGCAAACAGCGCAAGGAGGGCAAGATTTTTGATGCTTAGGAATTTCATGAGTGCTCCGGTTGATTTTTGCTGCATTTTGCTAATTCCATTGAATAAAGGCAATGTCTCTTGTTGCGTTGGTCCGAGGTAACCGGATTTACGTCGGATACGCTGCAGCCTGCCCTAATGCAAGGCTGGTTCCAACTTGTCGTGGCAGACAAACCATTGATTATTCAGCAACTTAGGATTCGTCGGCTGCGCCTGACTGTAGCCAAATTACCCAGTACTGGACACATTCGATACAATGCCGCAGGTTCGTTGGGAGGCAACTCAATGAAAACACCGGTGATGCTCCTGGTTCTCTGTGTCGCGATTGTGGCCCAGGCCCGGCAAAAACCAATCGTGATCCGGGCCGGCACGCTCTTGGACGGCAGGGGCCATGTTCTGCACAACGTTCAGGTGGTGGTGGAAAACGGAAAGATCCAGCGCGTGGAACCGGGCGGAAAAGCCCGGCCCACCTACGATCTCAGCCATCTGACGGTGATGCCGGGATGGATCGACGTTCACGATCACATTACCTGGCACTTCGGGCCGAACGGACACGTGGAAGACAAGAGTGAAACCCAGGAGCAGGCCGCGCTGGCGGCAGCGAGTAATGCCTATGTCACGCTGATGGCCGGCTTCACTACCATCCAGAGCCTGGGTTCGCCGGAAGACAAAGACTTGCGGGCCGCCATCGCCAATGGCTCGCTGCCCGGGCCGCGCATCATTACCGCGCTGGAGCCGATCGTGGATCCCAAACTCACGCCGGAGCAGATTCGCCAAGCTGTGCGAAAACTCAAGGCCGACGGCGCCGACCTGGTGAAGATCTTTGCCTCAGGCAGCATCCGCCAGGGCGGCAAACGGACGCTCAACGACGAACAGCTTCAGGCGGCATGCGGAGAAGCCAAGGCCCAGGGTTTGCGCAGCGTGGTGCATGCCTACCGTTCCGCCGTGCGTGCCGCCGCCAACGCCG
>OBLQ010000422.1_pt1 | contig 16220 bp, 16 predicted proteins | sample 1519881 | NCBI WGS metagenome assembly OBLQ01 (sample SAMN01911456, study PRJEB22533) | soil metagenome | biome: Soil | place: Malaysia | collected 2012-04-30 | depth DG_metagenome m | reverse complement strand
GCACGGGGCGCGCTTCTGCATCCGCACCGGCAAGGCCCTGACCCGGCCGGCCTATGAGGATATCGAGAGCTTTCCCGTGCGGGTCGAGGCCGGCGTGGTGCAGGTCGATATCGGGCTGTAGCCCGCGGCCCTGCAGTGCCGGTACCGCCCCGGCGCCCGGCCGCGATCCACAAGGAGCCGTTGCCTTCTTCGGCGGCACCCTCGCTTATTTACTATTATGATGGCCATTTCAATCTGTGCTAGGTTTAAGGAATGCCTCATCGTAGGATCAAGGACTGGTTCGCCCGGGCGAAGCAGAAACGCCAGGTAGCCCCCGAGCGGGCCCAGGCGGTGACGCGCCTGCTGGTCGTCGGCCTTCCATGTCTTTATTTCTTCCTGATCGGGAAATATCTGGTGACCCTGATGCTGGCCGCCTATCTCGCCGTGGCGCTGGTGGTCTATGTCTGGGTCTCCATTTCCCCCGAGCCCAACTGGGTGCGGCGGATCATCGGCCTCGTCGGTGACATCGCGGTGCCGACGCTCTGCCTGATCAACCTCGACGGCGATACCGGCGCCCCCTTCGTGGCCATCTACCTGTGGGTGATCACCGGCTACGGGTTCCGCTATGGCGTGCGCTACCTGCTGATCGCCACGGCACTCTCCAGTATAGGCTTTTCGTCGGTCGTCTATTTCGCGCCGTTCTGGAGCCACCATGTCTCCATCGTGCTGGGGTATCTGGCGCTGATCATCTTCGTGCCGCTGTTCATGGCGCGGCTGCTGGGGCAGTTGCATCTGGCCGTGGATCAGGCCCAGGCGGCGAATCGGGCGAAGTCGCTGTTTGTGGCCAACATGAGCCACGAACTGCGCACGCCGCTGAACGGCATCATCGGCATGAGCGATCTGCTGGCCAGCACCAGCCTCAGCGACGATCAGAAGCGGTTCACCTCCGTCATCAAGGACTCCGCGCATCATCTGCTTGAGCTGATCGAGCGGATCCTGGATATCTCCCGCATCGAGGCCGGCAAGGTCGAGATCGTGCGCGAGCCCTTCGACCTGCATCAGCTGGTGACCGGTATCGTGGCCCTGTTCGAGTCCCAGGCGAAGGACAAGGGCATCCGCATCGAGGCCTACTTCGAATCGGACGTACCGTTCGAACTGCTCGGCGACCCGAAGCATCTGCGGCAGGTGCTGCTGAACCTCATCGGCAATAGCGTGAAGTTCACCCACGAGGGAGGCGTTTCGGTCTATGTCTCCCTGGATGCGCTCAAGGAAGCCGGGCCTGTCCTGCGTTTCTCCGTGATCGATACGGGGGTGGGCATCCCCGAGGCCGCACAGGAGAGGATCTTCGAGCAGTTCTTCCAGGCGGACGAAAGCGTCACCCGCCGTTATGGGGGTACCGGCCTGGGAACGACCATCGCCCGGAACCTCGTGCGTCTGATGGGCGGCGATATCAATCTGCGGAGCAAGGAAGGCGAGGGGACGCAGATCTCGTTCACGTTGCCGGTGCAAAAGCAGAGCGTCGCCAAACCGCGCGATCTGGCGAGGATGCGCATCCTGCTGGTCGGCCGGCCGTCGATCACGGCCGATCTGAAGAAACCGCTGCAGCGCTGGGGCGTCTCCCCGGCCGTGCTGCACGATGGCACGGCATTGTTCTCCGCCCTTATCGATGCCTGGGCGAATGGGCAGGGCTACCAGGTCATGATCGTGGATCGTGCCAGCCTGGAGTTTGAACCGGCACGCCTGATGGAGGCGGTGCGCCTCAAGAAGGAGCTGGCCAACCTGGACGTCATCCTGGTCGATTCGGAGAACCGCCCGGATGACCATTACGGGTTGCTGGCACAGGGATTCTCGGCCGTGCTGTCGACGCCCTTGCAGGAGTCGCCGCTGTTCAATGCCCTGCATTTCACGAGCATTACGCGCCAGCCATCCGGGGAGATCGTTCCGATCTCCAGCCTGACCGCCCGCAAGCAGGGCATCCGGCCGATGCGCATCCTGCTGGCCGAGGACAACCCCGTGAACCAGGAGGTCATCAGCGAGGTGCTGCGCCAGGCCGGCCATCGCGTGGAGATTGCCGAGGATGGCGAGGTCGCGCTGGACATGCTGGCCGGCGACGAGCGCTTCGATCTGGTGCTGCTGGACATGAATATGCCCAAGGTCAGCGGACTGGATGTGCTGAAGCATTTCCGTTTCATGGATACCAGCGGCCAGACACCGGTGGTCATGCTGAGCGCGGACGCCATGCCGTCCACCATCCGCACCAGCAAGGAGGCTGGCGCCAACGACTACCTGACGAAGCCGATCGAGGCGGCGGCGTTGCTGGCAGCGGTCGCCCGCTTCGGCAAGAAGGATGACATCAGGAAGAACGTCACGGGCATCGGTTTGGCGGGCCAGGTGCCGGACGAACTGCTCGATGGGGACTGCCTGGCGCAGCTGTATCGCCTGATCAAGTCGCCCGACAAGATCGCCGGCTTCATCGAGTCGCTCGAATCGAACGGCCGTACCCGCCTGTCCAAGCTGAACCTGTCGATCAAGCAGGGGAACCTTTCCATGTTCCTGGACGAGATCCATGCCCTGAAGGGCAGTGCCGGTCAGTTGGGCGGCATGCGCGTCGTGCGCCTATGCCGGAAGATCGAGGAACAGGGCCGCGCGCTGTCGCGGAGCGACATGTCCGTGCTGGCCGAGGAGCTGGAGCATGTGTTCCAGGAAACCTGCGTGGCGCTGCAGGAGTATCACAAGAGTTTCGTCGTCAGATAAGGGCGTGGGGACTCCGGGCGCGTCTTAGCCCGGAGTCCGTCACGAACCACGGTCACACCCTGGCGTTTTGTCTGGCGACAAGACGCTCCATCATGCGCAGGTCCTTGTCACGCAGCTGCATGGCGGCATCCGCCCAGATCTGCGCGACCTCGACCAGCTCTTCACGGGTAACCGGATTGGTACACTTCTTGGCGGCACGGAAGGCCTTCAGGCCGTTGCGCGCCTTCTCCTCGCGGGAAATGTAATCGTGCACGGCAATTTCCCCCTGCCCATCCTCGGCCAGGACATCGACCACGCCGATCTCGTGGAGCTGCTCGGCCGAGTACAGCCGCCCGCTCGTGATCATCTCCTCCGCGAACTTGGCGCCGACCTTCCGTGAAAGGAAGCTGTAGGCCCCGATGCCGGGGAACATGTTGAACAGGATGTCGGGCAGGCCCATCTTGGCACTGCGCTCGGCGATGAAGACATCGCTGGAGATCGCATACTCCAGTCCGCCGCCGAGGGTGTCTCCCTGGGCCAGGCTGATGGTCGTCATACCCCGGTTCAGGCCGTTGTGGTTCAGGAGCATGGTGTCGATGCAGGCGATGGCATAGCCGAGCAGCGCCTCCCTGTCCTGGTTGCGGATGAAGCGGGTGAACAGCTCCAGGTCTCCGCCCAGGTTGAAGACCCCCGGGACCTTCGATGCCAGCACGATATACCGGACGTCCTGCAGTTCGGGATCATTCCCGAGCTCGCCGAACCAGTGCCGGATGTCCTGAACGAGCACGGGCGTCACGCAGGGCCGCGGCATGGGATGCATGTAGTACCAGGCCAGACCGACATCGTGTTCGTAATGGATCTCCAGTGTGGAGTATTCGGGCTCGTGATTCGCGGCAAAGTCGTTCCTGAGGCTGTTTTGAAAGTGCTTCATTTTGAGGCTCCTTGTTGGTTGTGATATCGGGGATCAAGCGGTCTTGATTCCCATCCGATGAGGTTGGACCTTAAGTGGCTATTACGTCAATTTGTTCATTTTGCACGTATAAGTGGCATCACTTACAAGTGCGATGGGCTGCGTCCCGGTTTCCAGTGCTCCGGGTCACCGATAGAGTGAACGCACCGGAAGCTGTGGGTTGGAGGGGATGGTTTGAAACGTGGAAGCATCGGCCATTGGCTGGGCATCGAGGCCCATGCCGTCAGCCACGCCGAAAAATGGGTGGCGGCCTCGGGGGCGTTCCTGGGCATCCTGGCCACGGCGGCGATCAGCGCCCATTTTCTTTCCGTCGGCGGCACCTGGCTGATGGTGGGCTCGATGGGCGCTTCGGCCGTGTTGCTGTTCGCCGTGCCCCACGGCCAGCTGTCCCAGCCGTGGGCGGCGACCGGCGGGCAGCTGATCTCGGCCTTTGTCGGCGCCACCTGCGCGCACTGGGTTGCCGATCCCATTCTGGCGGCGGCCTGCGCGGTATCGCTGGCGGTGCTGGCCATGCATTACGCCCGCTGCATGCATCCGCCCGGCGGGGCCACGGCCCTGATCGCGGTGATCGGCGGGGCGGACATCCATGCGCTCGGTTACGCGTATGTATGGACGCCGGTGATGCTCAATGCGCTGACGATCCTGGCCATCGCCTTTGCCTTCAACAACCTGTTCCGCTGGCGCCGCTACCCGGCCGTGCTGCAGCAGCACGCGTTGCAGACTGGCCCCGTCGAGGGCGTACGCGTCGGGCGGGAAGACGTCGCCCATGCCCTCAAGCAGATCAATTCGCCGATCGATGCCACCGAGGACGACCTGCTGGAGATCATCCATCGCGCCGAGGCCCATGCCCGCACGCGCGCGGCGAACGATCCGGGCCGTTAGCCGTGCCTGCGGTGGATTCGTCCACGGGTATGTCTGTCGGGGGTTTGGCGCTATATTGATAGCATGACCATGAAGAAGAGCGGGCTCGATATCACGGGTACGGTGGACAGTACGGATCCGGCCGCGGTGAGCCGGGCGGTGGAGCGGATATTCGCCGATGTGTACGGCGTCGATGCCATGCCGCAGCTCGCGCGGGCGTTCGATGATCTGGCCGCGCTTTTCCGCGGCCGGCACCCGCGCTTCCATGCATGCGACACCCCTTACCACGACCTGCAGCATGTGCTGGATGTCACGCTGGCCATGGCGCGCATCGTCGCCGGCCACGACATGAACAAGGCGTCCGCTCGCAGACTCGGGCCGGACATGGCGCTGTTGGGGGTGCTGGTGGCCCTGTTTCACGATGTCGGCTACCTGCGCCGGCGGCATGACCGCGTGCACGGCAACGGCGCCGAATACACGAGCCGGCATGTCGAGCGCGGCGCCCGCTTCCTGGCCGACTATCTGCCGGGACTGGGCATGGACAGGCGCCGGACGCAGATGGCCCGGGCCCTGATCCATTTCACGGCCTACGAACACAGGCCGCCGGCCATCGCCATGCGGGAGCCGATGCTGCACAAGCTGGGCACCATGCTCGGCAGCGCCGATCTGCTGGCGCAGATGTCGGATCGCTGCTACCTCGAGAAATGCCGGGATCGCCTGTATTTCGAGATGGATCTGGCGCAGCGCCATCCGGGACCTGCCGGCCTGCCGTGGGCCTTCGTTTCCTCGGCGGACCTGATCCGTAAAACCCCGCGCTTCTTCCAGCATGCCATCGACAGGCGCCTGAACGGCTCGTTCCAGGCCGTGCACGAATATGTCCACCTGTACCTCGGCGACCGCCATGTCTACATGGACGGGGTCGAGAGCAATCGCAGATACCTGTTGCACACCCTGCACATGGGTGATTTGTCGCTGTTGCGCCGGCGTCCGCCGTGGACGCTGGCGATCCGGCCCGAGAGCCTGGGCGTGCGCTGATGGCCGCTACCGCCATGCCTTACGAAAGCCCGAACGACTGGCGGGATGCCGCGATGCGGCGTTCGGCCACGGTCGGTGCCGAGGAGGTCAGGCGGCGGCGGGCCGTCGCCGAGGCGCACCACCGCCTGCATGGGCAGCCGGATGCGGACGCCCTGGCCGACCAGGAGCTGTATATCCTCGGCAAGATGGAACTGGACGAGTACCGCGACTACCTGATCTTCAAGTTCATGTACGGGGTCGAATAGGGCCATGGGCGACTGGCGGAATCCGGACGACGATACCATCGCGGCGCTGCTGCGCGCCGCCCGCCGCATCGCCGTCGTCGGCTGCTCGCCGAAGCCCGACCGGGCCAGCCACCAGATCACCGCCTTCCTGATCGAGCACGGCTACGAGGTGTTTCCGGTCCATCCCCGGGCCGATGTGATCCTGGGCCGCAGGGTGTACCCGGATCTGGCCTCGATCCCACAGCCTGTCGATATCGTCGACGTGTTCCGCAAGCCCGAGTTCACGCCGGACATCGCGCGCGCCGCGGCCCGCATCGGGGCCGGCACCCTGTGGCTGCAGCAGGGCATCGTCAGTGACGAGGCATGGCACATCGCCACCGAGGCGGGGATGCACTGCATCATGGACCGCTGCATCGCCGTGATGCACCGCCTGCTGCTCCGGGACTAGCGTTTCCCGAACAGGTCCGATAGCGGCAAGCACCGCGACAAATTGTCGCATCCCCGGGGCCGGCGTAGGCTGCGATACTTCCCGGAACCCGTCATCGCAGCTTGAGGAGGAGAGGGCATGCCCATTCGCATTCCGGGCGACGGCCTGCTGACCGATGCGCCGACCCTGTCGCGCAACCTGAGGCGCCTGCTGCAGGTGCGCAGCGCCCTGATCCTGTGCCAGGCCGCGCTGCTGCTGTCCGCGCTGCTGCTGCCCGGCCTGCAGCTCGAGGTGTGGACGATGTCCGGGGCCATCGCCGTCTATGCGCTGGTGCACGTCGCCTCGATCGCCATGTTCCGCGGCCAGGACGAGATCTCCGAGCGCGCCTATTTCGGGCAATTGCTGCTCGACGTGGCCTTCCTGACCCTGCTGCTCTATTTCTCCGGCGGCTACACGAACCCGTTCATCTCGCTGTACCTGCTGCCGCTGTTCATCGCCGCCTCGACGCTGCCGGGGCGCTACGCCTGGTCGATGGCCGGCCTGGTGCTGGCATGCTATTCGCTGCTCGTCTTCTTTTACCGGCCGCTGTTTTCCATGCAGCACGGGCATGCCGATGCGGGCTTCCATCTGCATCTCGTCGGCATGTGGTTCAGCTTCGTGCTCAGCGTGGCGCTGATCGTGTTCTTCATCATGCGCATGTCGGATGCCCTGCGCGAGCGGGAAAAGCGGCTGGCCGACATGCGGGAGAAGGCGACCCGCGACGAGCTGGTGGTGGCGCTGGGGGCGCTGGCCGCGGGCGCAGCCCATGAACTGGGGACACCACTGTCGACGATGGCGGTGATCGCCGGCGAACTGGCCCGCGATCACGCCGGAGACCGACAGTCAGCCGGCAGGATCGAGATTTTGAGGGAGCAGATCCGGCGCTGCCGGCATATCCTGTCGCAGATCTCGGCCAGCGCCGGGCAGTCGCGCGCCGAGGGGGGGCGGGGCCTGGCTGTCGATGCGTATATCCGGGAGGTGCTGGCGCAGTGGCGTTCCATGCGCCCGGAGGCATCGGTGTCCGTCGATATGCAGTCCGGTGAGGCGCCGGCGCTGGTGGCGGACGTGACGCTGACCCAGGCCATCATCAATCTGCTCGACAACGCCGCTGATGCCTCGCCGGCGCTCATCGGCCTGTCATGCCGCTGGCGGGACGGCCATATCGAGATTGAGGTCTGCGACGAGGGCCAGGGCCTGCCGCCGGATCTGCAGCAGAAGATCGGTTCCCCCTTCGTGTCGACGAAGAGCGGCGGCCGTGGCCTCGGGCTGTTCCTGAGCCGGGCGGTCGTCGAGCGGCTCGGCGGCAATCTGACGCTGAGCGAGCGCCAGCCGCACGGCGTGTGCGCCCGCCTGACGCTGCCGTATGCGCGTTTCCTGGCCGGGGCCGGCTGACATGGTCGCCGCGCCCCGGATGCTGCTCGTCGACGACGACCGGGTGTTCTGCCGGGTCCTGGCCGAGGCCCTGGAAGGACGGGGCTTCGCTGTCGCCACCGCCCACAGCGTCGAGGAGGCGATGCGCGTGGCGGGCGACGATCCGCCGTCCTATGCCGTCGTCGACCTGAGCATGCCCGGCGCCTCGGGGCTGGTGCTGGTCAGGCACCTGCGGGAGACGGACGCACGGATGCGCATCCTGGTGCTGACCGGCTATGCCAGCATCGCCACGGCGGTCGAGGCGATCAAGCTGGGGGCCACCCATTACCTGGCCAAGCCCGCCGATACCGAGGAGATCATCGCCGCCCTGCATCAGGGCGAGGGCGATGCCGATACGCGCATCCGCCAAAGGCCCGTTTCGGTGCGGCGGCTGGAATGGGAACACATCCAGAGGGTGTTGGCCGAATGCGACGGCAACATCTCGGCCGCCGCGCGCCGGCTCGGCATGCACCGGCGCACGCTGCAGCGCAAGCTGGCCAAGCGCCCGGTCAGGGGCTAGCCGCGACAATTTGCCGCATTGCCATTCTCCATCCCAGTCCCAGCCTGCAGCCCAGGCATGGCAAGCCATGCGATCATCTGCGGGAGGGGGGAACCATGAAGGTATTTTCGCGCAAGGACATCCGTGCCGCAGGCGTCTTCTTCGCCACGGCATTGTCGATGGCCTGGTCGGGCAATGCGCTGGCCTGCGCCGCCTGCGGCTGCCTGGCCAACAACAACTTCCAGACCCAGGGGCTCTCGACCACGCCCGGCTGGATGGTGGGACTGAGCTACGACTACGTGAACCAGAACCGGCTGATGCTGGGCTCGCACGATGCCGCCGGGCGCACCGACCTGTCCCTGCCCAACGCCCAGGAGATCGAGCGGCTGACGCGCACCTCCACCACCACGCTGCATGTCGACTATACGGCGGCCGACTGGGGGGTGAACGTCAGGCTGCCGTACCTCGATCGTTACCATGTCACCTACCCGCCGGGCAGCGTTTCCTCGCTGTCCTCGCAAAGCCGGACGCTGGGCGATGCGCAGGTGCTCGTCCGCTACACCGGGCTGTCCGCGGCGGGCGGCACGGGGTTGCTGGCCGGCCTGAAACTGCCGACCGGGCCGATCCACGAAACCTTCTCCGACGGCAGCCTGCTGGATCGCAGCCTGCAGCCGGGCACGGGATCGACCGATATCCTGCTCGGCGGGTTCACCACCGGGAATATCGGCCACCTGAGCTGGTTCGTGCAGGGCCTGTGGCAGTCGCCGCTGGCCACCCGGCAGGGCTATCGTCCGGGCTATGTCGCCTCGCTCGATGCCGGGCTGCGCTATGGGCATTTCGGGCAGCGCATCGTGCCGATGCTGCAGTTCAATGCCATCCAGCGTGGCCGCGACACCGGCCTGCAGGCCACCCCGGACACCACCGGCGGCGAGCTCGTCTATGTGGCACCGGGCGTGTACGCCCATCTCGGCAGCGGCGTCAGCGCCTATGCCCTGGTGCAGTTGCCGGTCTACCAGCACGTCAACGGCCTGCAGCTGGTGCCGCGCTACATCCCGTCCGTCGGCATCATGTACAGGCTGTGATCCGGGGGATGTATACTTCCCGGCACAGGAGAAACCGATGACCGGTTTGTGGCGAATGATGGGGATATGGATGCTCGGGCTGGCACTGCTGTCGGCGCCGGCCCCAGCCTCGGCATGGGCGCTTCAGGACAGCACCGGCAAGCCCCAGAGCCTGGCCGTACACCGCGGGCAATGGGTGCTGGTCAATTTCTGGGCCACCTGGTGCCGGCCCTGCCGGCAGGAGATCCCGGAGCTCGTCCGCCTGCAGCACGACGAGAGCGGCAAGCTGGCCATCATCGGCATCGCCGTCAGCTACCGCGATCCCGACGCGGTGCTGGCATTCGCCCGCGAGCACGGCATCGACTATCCCGTCGTGCTCGGCAACGAGGACGTGGCGGCCGAATTCGGCGGCTTCGAGGGGCTGCCGAGCAGTTTCCTGTACGGGCCGGACGGTGTCCTGGTGCGGCGCTTCGCGGGTCCCCAGACCGAGGCCTCGATCGAGCAGGCCATGGGCCTGTCCCCGCATTGAGCGGTTTCTTCACCCCCGAGACCTTCCGCTTCCTGAACGAGCTGGCCGCCAACAACCGCCGCGACTGGTTCGAGCGGAACAGGTCGCGCTACGAGGATGCCGTGCGCACCCCGGCGCTGGATTTCATCGCAGCCATGGCGCCGAGGCTGGCGGCCATCTCCCCGCATTTCTCGGCCATCCCCAGAAGGCAGGGCGGTTCGCTGATGCGGGTGTTCCGGGACACGCGCTTCTCGCGCGACAAGTCCCCGTACAAGACCAACATCGGCATCCATTTCCGGCACGAGGCCGGCAGGGATGTGCACGCGCCGGGATTCTACGTGCACATCGCCCCCGAAGAGGCGTTCCTCGCGGCTGGCATCTGGCATCCGGATGCGCCGGCGCTGGCGCGCATACGCACCGAGCTCGCCCGTTATCCGAAGCGCTGGCTGGCGGCGCGGGACGATGCGGCATTCGCGCGCAGCTTCGAATTGAGCGGCGACAGCCTGGTGCGGGTGCCGCGCGGCTTCGATGCCACCCATCCCATGGCTGAAGATTTGCGGCGCAAGGATTTCATCGGCATCTGCCCGATGCTGCCCGGGTCGGTCATCGAGGCGGATTTCGCGGATTTTGCGGCCGAGCGCTTCGCCGACGGCGCGCCGCTGATGCGCTTTCTGTGCAGGGCGCTGGGCCAGGCGTACTGAGTCCTGCCTAGGCCGCCTTGCGCAGGCGGCGTCCCGGCGGGCGCGTCGGCTTGTCCCTGGGCGTCATGGCCTCGAGATGGCGGCGGATCTCATCGGCGGGATGCACGCCGCACGCACCCAGTCCCTGGTTGCCGAACAGCACGTTGAACTCGAACAGGTAGGGGTGGTCGTCCACCCAGGCGATGTCGAAGCCGGCGTGGTCGATGCCGAGCAGGCCTGCCACCCGCTCGGCCAGGGCCACCGCCGCTGCGGGCACGTCACCGGGCACGATGCGGCCGCCGCGCGCCACATTGGTGTGGAATCCCCACTCCGGGCGCTGGCGCCAGTAGGCGGCGACGGCCCGTCTGCCGATGACGACGATGCGCAGGTCACGCTCGATGGGCAGCAGTTCCTGCGCATACAGCACGGCATTGGCCTCGGCGTGGCGCCGCCAGTCGGCGGCATCCCCGATCAGATGCACGCCGCGGCCCATGGAATGGCGGACCTCCTTGGCCACGAACGGGAAGGCGAATGCCTCCAGGATGGCCTGCCTCCCCGCGGCATCGTTCGCCTCGATGCGCGTGTGCGGCACGTGCTCCGGGCAGACGGCCCAGAAGGCGCGCGTCATCTGCACCTTGTCGGCGCCCAGGTGGTAGCTGGCCGGGCTCGGGAAGATGCGCTTGCCATAGGCGTAGAGCAGGGTGTTCAGCTGCCAGGTCTCCGGGAACAGCACCCAGTCGGCCTGAGAGATCGACATCCGCCTGGCATACATCTCGGAGGGCTTGATGTATTCCACGCCCGGGATGCCGAGGCTCCGGAACAGATTGAACGAAACCAGCCGCATGCCGCAACCACCGCCGCCCATCGTTGAAAAAGCGGCGCATCATCCGCCGGCCGGGCGCCGTGTGCAAGGGGCAGAGTCCTGGCTAAGCGGTCTTGGTCCGGTGCCGCAGGATGCGCATCTGCTGCCGGTTCATGTGCTGGATGGACTCCGCGGTCCGGCTCAGCATGTAGGTGAACAGGCAGATCAGCATCTCCTTGTTCCTGACGATCAGCTGGTAATAGCCGTGCCGGCCCATCCGGTACACGACGCAGTGGCTGTGGGCCGTCACCGTGGCGGTGGCATCACCGCCGGACAGGAAGGTCATCTCGCCGAACAGGGCGCCCTCCCCGGCCTCATCGAGATAGACGGTCATCTCCGGCATCCTGCAGGTGATGGCGGCGGTGCCGGAATACAGGATATGGATGCCCCCGGCGGTGGCTCCCTGCGTGACGATCTCATCGCCCGCCGCATATTCCCGGACCTCGAAGACCTCCTGCAGCAACTGCCGTTCGTCGGCACGCAGCTTGTGCAGCAGGACATTCTCCTCGAACCAAGGGATGTCGATATCCATGCCATTCCCCCTGAGCCTAAAAGTCGGACCGAGGCTCCGGTGCATGCGCCCATGGTGACGGTGACCGCAATCACCATACAACAAATATGGTCATAGCGCTCGCAGGTGGCGTGGGCTGGTCTTGGCCATGTGGCTGGGATAGCTTCGATGATCCGCAGGGTTTTGCGCACGCGAAGTGCAGTGGAGCAGGTGCCGATGGTTCAGGGAAAGGGAGAGGATCGCCGGGCAAGCCAACGCTTTGCCATGGACTTCAAGGTCAGCATCCATGATGTGCGCGAGGGCGGGCTGTCTTTCCTGGAGGAGTCGGTGTTGCACGATGTCTCGGGCGTCGGGGTCAGTTTTCTGAGCAAGATGCCTGAGCTGTACCATGCCGGCCAGCGGTTGCACATCAGCATCATTCTGCCCGGAACCGATAATCTGGAGGCCCGTCTCGAGGGCAACGCCACCGTGGTGCGGATCGGACAGGCCGCGGCGACGGGGGTGTTCGTCGGCGTCTCCATGGACGATCCCCTGGACTTCGTCTCCGGTGCGCACCGCCAGGTGTCCTCGCCGGGCGATTCAGGGCATGACGCTTGAACCGGCACGTCGAGCGCACCGGCATCCAGCAGGTCATCAACTGGGCCTTCAGCCTGCTGGGCCTGATCCCCTACCTGCTCATCGTGTATATCATCGAGATCATGAACATCCCGGTGACCCAGGACCTGCTGATCGTGGCCACGATCATCTTCATCTCCCACCTGATGGGCCTGGTGCTGCTGCGGCGCTACGGCGGCACCCTGGTCGAGCTCGGCTTCAGGGTGCACAAGGCCGTGGCGTCGAAATCGCCGGTCACCATCAACATCCGCGGCAGCAAGCCGAAGGAGGTGGCCGATCTGGAACAGGCGTTCAACACGATGTTCGAGGAAACGGAGGGGCTCAGGCGGAACTTCCGCGAGATGACGACGAAGATGATGCTCTATACCAAGGACATCGAGGGCTACCAGGAGCGGCTGCAGGAGGAGGCGGTGCTGCGTGCCCGCATGAACCGCTACGTGCCGCAGAATGTCGCCGACCAGCTGATGAAGGCCGAGGGCGATCTGCCGGCGCAGCACCATTCGCAGGAGGTGACGGTGCTGTTCGCGGACATCCGTTCCTTCACGGCCCTGTCCGAGAACATGATGCCCGAAGAGGTCATCACCATGCTCAATGAGTATTTCGATGAGATGGTCGAGATCATCTTCCGCCATCAGGGCATCCTGGACAAGTTCGTCGGCGACGAGCTGATGGCGGTGTTCGGGCTTCTCGGGCAGGCGGAGCTCGGGGCGGAAAACGCCATCCGTACCGCCATGGAGATGCAGGAGCGCCTGCGCCTGATGACGGCCGAGCGCCGGTTGCAGGGCAAGCCCGTGTTCCAGGTCGGCATCGGCATCAATACCGGCCCGGTGGTGGTCGGCAACGTCGGCTCGAAGAACCGCATGGACTATACCGTCATCGGGGATACGGTGAACGTGGCCGCGCGCCTGGAACAGATCGCCCACGGCGGCATGGTGCTGATCGGCGAGGCCACGCGCCAGGGGCTGCCCGGGGGCCTGCGCGCCGTCGAAAAGGGTGAGATCAAGGTCAGGAACCGGGCCGATCCGGTCAAATGCTACGCGGTGACGGGCCGGTGAATTCGCGGCAGGGATGACCGGCAAGAAGGGGAAGAACCCGGTGGCCGGTGACGCGGCCCTGTACCGGTTGGGGGCCACAGAGGCGCGCTATCGGGCGCTGATGGAGCATGCCAACGACGCCATCATCATGGGCGATGTGGAGCAGGGCGTGGTCATCGATGTCAACGCCCGGGCCTGCGAGATGCTGGGCCTGAGCCGCGACGAGTTCATCGGCATGCCCGTGATGGACATGCATCCGCCCGAGCTGCGCCAGCGTTACAGCGAGCTGTTCCGCGAATATGTGGCGGCCGGAGGAAGCAATTCCGTCGAACTGATCATGCGCCATCGCGACGGCAGCGACATCCCGGTGTCGGTCAGCGTGGCCGTCGTCGAGGTCGATGGCCGGCGCATCATCCAGGGCATCTTCCGCGATATCCGCGACATCAAGAAGGCCGAGCTGCAGATGCGCGAGGAAACGCGGTTCAGGGAGACGCTGATCGAGTCGGCGGCCGAGGGCATCTGCCTGTGGCAGCGCAGCCGGGACTATCCCTTCGTGCGCTTCTCGATCTGGAACCAGCGCATGCAGGAGATCACCGGCTACTCGATGCAGCAGATCAACGAGCTCGGCTGGTACCAGACGCTGTATGCATTGCCCGAGGCGCAGGAGAAGGCCCGGCAGCGCATGGCGATGGTCGAGGCCGGCGGCAGGGTGCGTGGCCTCGAATCCCGGATCGTCACGAGCTCCGGCGAGGAGCGCATCCTGCGCATCTCCTCGGCACCGGTGACCGGTGAAGGGCAGACATGGGTGCTGGCGGTGATGGAGGACATCACCGAGCAGCGCGCGCTCGAGGCCAATCTGCGGCAGGCGCAGAAGATCGAGGCGCTGGGCACGCTGGTCGGCGGCATCGCGCACGACTTCAACAACATCCTGACCGGCATGCTCGGCAACATCTATCTGGCGCAGACCGATGCCGAGCTCCCTGCCGGGATCATGGAATACCTGATCGTGGCGGAGGACATGGGATACAGGGCGGCCGACCTGATCTCGCAGATGCTGACCTTCGCCCGCAAGGGCCGGTTCGATATGCAGAGGCTGGAGCTGAACCGCCGCCTCGGCGAGGCCTTCGACAAGCGGCTGCTGATGGCACCGGAGAACATCCGGCTGGCACGGGAGTTCTGCGCCGAGGAGCTGCCGGTCCTCGGCGATCTCGCCCAGATCGAGCAGGTGCTGATGAACCTGCTCGGCAACGCCCGCGACGCCCTGGCGGGGCGGCCGGACCCCGGGATCACCGTGCGTCTGGAGCGCTTCGAGCCGGATGCGCATTTCCGCAGCGCGTATCCCGGCGAGGCTGCCGGCGCCTATGCGCGCCTGTCCGTCGAGGACAACGGCGTCGGCATCGCGCCGCAACACCTGGAACGCATCTTCGAGCCGTTCTTCACCACCAAGGACGTGGGCAGCGGCACGGGCCTGGGACTGGCGATGGCCTACACCATCGTGCAGCGCCACGGCGGCCTGATCGAGGTGGAGAGCACCGAGGGTGTGGGCACGGCCTTCCGTATCTATCTGCCGCTGATCGACAGCGCGGACGCGGCCCAGGGCACGGATGAGGGCGGCTACGTCCGGGGCCAGGGCGAGACGATTCTGCTGGCCGACGACGAGCCGGAAGTGCTGCATTCCATGTCCGAGGTGATCGGGCGCCTGGGCTACCAGGTGCTGGCGGCCGCCGACGGCGAACAGGCCTGGACGCTCTTCCGGGCCCACCGGAGCGACATCGTGCTGGCCGTGCTCGATGTGGTCATGCCCGGGATCAACGGCACGGAGGTGGCCCAGCGCATACGCAGGGTGCATCCGCGGCTGCCGATCATCTTCATCACCGGTTACGACTCGGGCGGGGATCTGGGGCTCCTCGGCGGAGAGCGCACGCGCGTGCTCGCGAAGCCGTTCCGTATCGACGAGCTGAGCCGGGAGATCCGCACGCTGCTGGGGCAGACCGGCTGAGCCGGCTCAGGCCATGGCCTCCAGCACGCGCTTGACCGCCGCGAAATCCTGATCGGCGAGCGCCGGCTCGGCATCGGGGCGGTACAGCCCGGCCACGGTCCTGCCGAGCGGCAGCGGGGCGCCGGCATCCCGGGCCGTTTCCAGGATGAAGCCGAGGTCCTTGGCCATATGCCTGTACGGGAACTGCGGCGGGAAGGCGTGCGTCACGAGCATGTCGCGCTTCAGCCCGAACAGGCCGCAGGCCAGGGGGCCGGCCAGCACGGTGTCGAGCAGCACGGCCGGGTCCAGGCCGCAGCGCTCGCCGAGGTTCACCGCCTCGGCCAGGCCCGCCATCATGGTGGCGAGCAGCAGGTTGACGGCCATCTTCATCGCCGAGCCGCGGCCCGTGCCGCCGCAGCGGATCACCTGCTTGCCCATGGCCAGCAGCAGCGGCTCGACGGCGGCGATCTGTGCCGCATCTCCGCCGGCGAGGATCAGCAGCGTGCCGTCCTCGGCCGGCTTCCTCGATCCGGATACGGGGGCGTCGATCAGGTGCGCCCCGTGCGCCGCCAGCGTTTCGGCCAGCCCGGCCGTATAGGCGGGCGGCACGGTGCTCATGTTGATGATGCGCTTGCCGGCGAGCGGGGCGGCCAGCAGGCCCCCGGGGCCGTGCAGCACGGCATCGATGGCCGCCGGCCCGGTAAGCATCAGGATGATGGTGTCGGCCGCGGCTGCGACCCCGGCCGGGGTTTCGGCGGCCGTGGCCCCGGCGTTGAGAAGCGGGGCCGCCTTGT
>OBLQ010000421.1_pt1 | contig 16227 bp, 11 predicted proteins | sample 1519881 | NCBI WGS metagenome assembly OBLQ01 (sample SAMN01911456, study PRJEB22533) | soil metagenome | biome: Soil | place: Malaysia | collected 2012-04-30 | depth DG_metagenome m | reverse complement strand
AGCAAGTGATTTTCACCCGCACCGCCGACATGCGCTACGCCGGCCAATTCCATGAAGTCGAGGTCGAGCTCAGCGGCGAGGTAACCGCGGACCAACTCGACGGCACGGTGAACAAATTTCACGAGAAGCACGAAGCGCTCTACACCTTCGGCATGCCGTGGAAATCGGTGGAATTTTTAAATTTCAGATTGCGCGCGACGGCGGCCCGAGCGCCGTTTCACCTGCGCGAGATCGACCGCGGCGGGCAGGGGAGCGCGCTTACGCCCAAGAGACGCCGCTCGTGCTGGTTTGACGGGCGCGAGGTGGACACACCCGTGTTCGACGGCGCGCAGCTGCTGGCGGGCCATCGCTTCAACGGACCGGCGATCATCGAGGAGACGACCACCACCGTGGTGGTTCCCGCGGGCTATCTTTGCGTTGTGGACCAATGGAAGAACTACCTTCTTACGCGAGTTGGAGAATAGCCCGGCATTATTCCCGGTTAGAGGAGAAACGATGATACTGTGTCCGAATCGACCAGGTACCTGTTCAAAACGTTCAAGCCGTTCAAACTGTTCCAGCTCCCGCCTCTTTCCTCCCCCGCGTCGCGGGGGAGGACGAAGGAGGGGGTTAAACGTTTGGAACTTTTTGAACGAATTGAACGCGTGGCAGACAGCAGACGCGGAGACCCACCCTTTTCGACCGCATCCATGTAAGACCAGGAGTCGGCCATGAATACTAAAAGTAGCGTGGACGCAATTACGCTCTCCACCGTGTGGCACACGTTTCAGAGCACCTGCCGCGAGATGCGCCACGTGCTCGACCGCACGGCGCAGAACTATCTCATGGCCCAGCTCCACGACGTCGCGGCGGGCATCTGGGATGCTCATGCGCGCACGCTCGCCGTTCCCGCCGGACCGACATCGCAGCTGCTGGGGCAGAAATTCTCGGTTCGTTATATTCTCGACAAGTTCGGCAAAAATCTTTATCCCGGCGACGTGATTCTCAACAACGATCCCTATCACGGCTACTGCAATCATCTGCCCGATTGGGGTTTTTTCCGGCCGATCTTTTACAAGGACGAGCTTTTGTTTTTCACTCTGGCGCGCGGCCACCAGATGGATACCGGCGGTTCCTATCCGGGCGCTTATTTTCCCGACGGCTACGACATTCACTCCGAAGGCTTGTGCATTCCTCCCATCAAAGTCATTGAAAAAGGGGTTGAGCGAAAAGACGTTTTCGAGCTGGTGTGGAACAACGTGCGCTGGCCTGAGGCGGTGCGGGTGGACAACTACGCGCTCATCGCGGCGACCAAGATCTGCGAGAATCGCTTGCTGGCGCTGATCAAAAGATACGGCAAGGATACCGTCTTGGATTGCATCGAGGAGATGCTCAGCCGCACCGAGCGCGCCATTCGCGCCGAGATCGCAGCCGTCCCGGATGGAACCTATCACGGAGAATCCGCCTCGGATGACGACGGCACCGAGCACGACGTGCGCATCTGGGTGCGCTGCGACGTCACCGTCAAAGGCGATGAGATGACGCTGGATTTTTCCGGCAGCGACAAACAGCGCAAGGGATTTGTCAACAACACGCTGCCTTCGACCTACAGCCGCGCCATCGCCGGCAGTTTTCTCTTTTTCGATTCCTCCCTCGCCGACTTCCACAATGAAGGAAGCATGAACCCGGTTAAAGTCGTGGCGCCCGAGGGGAGCGTCGTCAATGCCAGCTATCCGGCCACCGTCGGCGGCTCGCCGGTGAGCGTCGGCACGCAGATTCTAGAATCCACCGTCATGGCGCTTTCCGCGGCGATGCCGCACAAAGCGATCGCTTCCTGGGGCCGTCACCGCGGCCATTACATCTTCGGCACCGATCCGCGCACCGGCGAACGCTATGTGCAGACGACCTTTGACTCCGACGGCGGCGCAGGCGCGGTTTGGGGATACGACGGCTATGAAGGGGCCTGCACGTTTCCGACGCTAGGATCGGTGCAAAGGGGAAACGTCGAAGAGGTGGAACTTAGATTTCCCTGGCGCATCGTTCGCTATCATATGGTCAAGGACCTGTCCGGCGCGGGCAAGTGGCGCGGCGGCAGCGGCATGCATTGGGAGGCTCTCAACGTCGGCAGCGACGGCGGCATGGCCACCGGCAGCTCCGATGGCGATCAAACGCAGCCGCCGGCTGCAGCCGGCGGCATGCCGGGGCCGCTGTGCAAAGCCTACTTGCAGAGAAACGAGGAGCAGATCCCCGTCAAGCCGCACCGGATGTACCAGATCCGCAAAGGCGATCTATTGGTAAAAACGAGTGGCGGCGGTTCGGGTGTCGGAAACCCGAAAGAACGCGATCCCGAAAAGGTATTGAACGACGTAATCGACGAATTCATCAGCCTGGACGTTGCTCAGAACACCTACGGCGTCGCCATTGATCCGGTGACCATGAAAATAGATTGGCAGAAAACGCGGACATTAAGGCCCAATTCGGTTTCCTCACAATCAGAGAAAAAATGATGATGGCATGCCGATCGGAAGTCGAACGGACTTACACCGCTGTTCAAAAGGTTCAAGCCGTTCAAGTCGTTCAAACCCCCTCCTCTGTCCTCTCCCGCGACGCGGGGGAGGATGAAGGAGGGGGTTTGAACCATTGGAACGTTTTGAACGACTTGAACGCGGCGATTGCCACCCTTACACGCGAGAACGTCGGACGTAGCTCTAAAATAAAAGGAGCCGGCAAAATGAAAAGAATCTGCTTTAAGCATCTCGCGATTCTTCTTACAGCTTTCGCGCTCTTGGCTGCCCCGGTCACCGCGGCTGAACGCAGGAGTGCGACATTGGCCACTCACGCCGTCGGCAGCCTGTACAACGCCATCGGCACAGGCATCGCAACCGTCGTCAGCCGTCACACGGCGATGATCGTTCGCGTCCAGCCATTTGCCGGGCCGCCGGCGTGGCTGCCGTCGATGAACTCGGGTGAAACAGACATGGGAGTGCTCACCAGCGCCGACGCCGTGACATCCTATAGAGGCGTCATTCTCTACAAGAAATCTTACAAGAACACCCGGATTCTCGTCGTGGGCGGCGCGCTCCAACTCTCCTTCTACGTTCCCAGAGGCGCGCCGATCGAAACGGTCGCGGACCTTAAGGGCAAGAGAATTCCGGCGGATTACCCCGGCACGCCGATCGTAAGGCTCAGCAGCACCGCCGCGCTGGCTACCGCGGGTCTAACTTACAACGACATTGTCAAGGTCCCCGTCTCCGACTTGCAGGCGGGCGCGGAAGCATTCATGGAGGGGCGCACAGACGCCGGCTGGCACTCCGTAGGAAGCCCGGCGGTCGAGGAAGCCAACGCTCGAAAAGGCGGAGTGAAGTTTATCTCCGTGATTGCCACGCCGGAAGGCGCGAAAAGAATGGGCGAAGTCTATCCGGGAAGTTACCCGAGCGTTGTCAAAGCGGGATCGGCAACGGGCATCGTAAAGGACGTGGTGCTCTTAACCAACGATATTTATTTGGTCGCGTCCAAAGACTTTAGCGACCAGGCCGCATATGACACCGTCAAGGCGCTGTGGGAGTACAATCAGGAATTGGGAGCTGCGTACCCGTCCCTCAAAGCATGGCTTCGCGAGCGCATGCTTAGCAAAGATGCCTTCATTCCTTACCACCCGGGGGCAATCAAGTTCTTTAAAGAAAAGGGCGTCTGGACCAAGAATATGGAAGCGGTGCAAACGAAGTTGCTGGCGCAGTAGGATTGCGCAAGGAACACGGGGCAGGGAGCAAAGCAGAGATCAGCGGTCAGACGTCAGCAAAGAGATTTCTCGATCGAGAGGTGAACCGACTAGCGCACTATTCAGAACGTTCAAGTCATTCAAGCCGTTCAAGCCCTCGCCTCGGTCCTCCCCCGCGACGCGGGGGAGGATGAAGAAGGGGATTTTGAACGATTGGAACTTTTTGAACGTTTTGAACGCCTTCCCAAACGCAGGATCATTGGCTCGCTCTGGAAGGCCCGCCTCTCGATCGTTTCCATAGGGCCGGTCACCCAGGATAAAGAGCATCGACATGGTTTTAGAACTTGAGGGCGAAGCCCGTTTCAGGACTCTTAAGCATCTGGGACTGCGGTTGTTCTGCCGAGTTTTGCTGTGCGCTATTCCCGTAACCGCTTTGATCTTCAACTTCGATATTCCTTCGCGCCTCGGAGCGCCTCTCCTTCAGGAACAGTTTCTCGGCATCATTCTCATTCTGGTATTGGCAGCCGTATTTCTCCTTGTACCGGCCAATCGCCGATCCCCCAGAGAAAGGCCAACGGCGGTTGATGGGATTCTGGCTCTTCTCAGCCTGGTGGTCGGCGGTTACCTCGCCCTTTTTTATCCGGCGATTGTGAATGAGATCGGCGAATTGACGTTGGACAAGGTGGTCCTTGGGGCACTGTCGTTCTTTCTCGTCATGGAAGCCTGCCGCCGCATGAGCGGCTGGTGGCTTGTCATCTTTATCGGCGTGTTCCTTTTCTATGCGCATTACTCGCATCTTTTTCCCGGCATGCTCAATGCCAGAGGAATCTCGTGGTCGAAGCTCGCGGTTCACCTCTACATTGATCCCAACTCCCTGCTGGGGACTCCGCTGTCCATCGGCGCCACAACGGTGATCGCTTTCATTCTCTTTGGCCAGGTCCTCTATGCCACGGGAGGAGGCCAATGCTTTACCGATTTCGCCATGGTCGTGATGGGACGATTTCGCGGCGGCGCGGCCAAAATCGCGATCCTGGGCAGCGCGCTGTTCGGGATGATTTCAGGAAGTCCGGTGGCCAATGTCGTGATGGAAGGCTCGATCATGATTCCCATGATGATTCGCACGGGCTACCGCCGGCACGTAGCCGGCGCAGTGGAATCCGTGGCCGCCAACGGGGGCCAGCTCATGCCTCCGGTGATGGGCGCGGCCGCGTTTGTCATGGCGGAGTTTCTTCACCTGCCGTATGCCCAGGTGGCGATCGCCGCGGCTATCCCTGCGCTCCTCTACTACCTTGCACTTTTCGTCCAGGTCGATTTGGAGGCCGGCAAGATGGGAATCGCCAGGGTGCCTCCCGAAAGCATACCTTCGTTCCTGCCGGTGCTCAGGCGCGGATGGGTTTTCGTTATTCCTGTCGCGCTGATTCTCTATTTTTTATTTTTCCTGAATTTGAGCGCGGGCGAAGCCGCCTTTTACGGTACTGGAGCGGCGCTGGTGGTAACTTCTTTCCGGCGCGATAGCCGTTTAAACTTGAAAAAATTACTCGCCGTTTTCGAGGATACCGGACTGGCGATGCTGGAGCTGGCGGTGATCCTCGCCGTGGCGGGAATGGCGGAAGGATTGCTGACTCTCACCGGCCTCGCCTTTCTCTTCACTCTGTTCGTGGAACAGTTGGGCTCCAACAACATTATGATCATTCTCGTGCTGACGGCCATCGTCGAGCTGGTTCTTGGTCTGCCGCTGCCGACGACCGCCGTGTACGTCCTGGTTGCCTTGACTCTGGCGCCGGCCATCGTGAAGCTCGGCATTTCGCCCCTCGGCGCGCACCTGTTCGTTTTTTATTACGCCATGCTGTCGCTGATCACGCCGCCCATTGCCACGACCGCTTTCGCGGGAGCAGCGATCGCCGGCGCCAACATGATGCGCACCGGCTGGGAGTGCATGCGCCTGGCGTTCATCGCTTACTTCATACCGTTCGTTTTCGTCTTCGATCCACTCCTGCTTTTCCAAGGAGCGCCCCATTTGATTCTGCTCGCCATCGTTACCGCAACCCTCGGCACCACGGCTGTCGGTATCTCCATGGTTGGATACTTCGTCCGACCCGTGGGATGGATCAAGCGGGTCTTATTTTCGCTAGGAGGCATCGGGCTTCTGATTCCCCCCGGCGGCACCATTGCCCACAGCTGGGCAGTCAACGGAATCAGTGGAGCCCTTTGCCTCGCGCTTATCCTCTATGAATGGCATGTCCGGAAAACCGCGCTGGTGGCTGAACCGGCGTCAACGGCCATTTAACTTAAAAAGCTCCTTGCTCCATGCCCCATGCAGAGCATCGCCAGCATCAACGCCACAGCTGCTGGATGAAGCCGTCCTTGTCCAGTTCCTGCATGAAGCTCGAATCGATGAACTGCTCCGGACGCGCGGCCCGTGCCCTCGGATCCTTTTCCGCGATCTGATCCAGAGCCACCTTCATCGCCTCCGCCGAAGGAAAGGGTATCTTGGGAATGTACTTGCCGAGATACAGATCGTAGACGCCCTCGAGAAATGGAATATCGTTATTTTTGAGATACTTGCTTAGCACCCCCACGGTGAATTTCTTCTGTGTCTTACCGTAGTGAATGCTATCGCAGTACGCGCGCACCACGCGCAGCACGGTGTCGCGGTGGCTGCGCGCGAAAGCGCGACTGGTATTGATTGCCGAAGTTGGAAAAGGAATTCCTAAAGCGCTCACGTCGGCTAGATCCCGGAAGCCTTCGCGGCGCGCCAGGATCATAAACTCGGCATTCAGCATCGCCCCTTGAATGGCACCGCTCTTTAGCCCCTGGATCATCTCCGGCTGCCCGCCGATCTGCAGCACGGTGAAATCTTTATCCGGTTTCACCGGCCACTTTTCCGCCGCATAGCGCAACGCGTAATCCGTGGCGGACGCAAACCGAGTGACCGCGACTTTCTTCCCTTTCAGATCTTCGATCTGCCGGACGCTCGGCCCGACGACGAGAAAGAACGGCATGACGTTCATGCCGCTCGCGACATTCACTAAATCGCCGCCGGCCAGGTCGGCGCTGACTACGGCGGCGCCGGTGAACATGGCGATCGGAACTTCGCCAGAAAGAACCACCTGCGCAGCGCGTGAGCCGCCCCCGACGTAAAGCAACTCGACATCCAGGCCGTGCTTGCGAAAAATGCCCGCTTCATAGCCGATCCAGAGCGGGCTCTGCGAACTGCCCACGGCGCTGTAAACCAATCGCACTTTTTCCGCGCGCGCCTGCGCGCCAGCGTCCGACCCATGAAGCGCTGCGAAAAACACCCACAAACAGATGAGAAAATACCGTGTGCTAGTCACCGAAACCTCCTTGTCGAAACCAATAGGTATCAATTTGCTCCAGCCATTCGACACTCTTGACTTCAAAAGTCAGAGGTCGGAGATCGGTCCGTTGCTTAAAACCGCACGGAGTCCGACAACGTGCTCCGAACGGCGAACCGCGCACACGTGCAAACAACGGACAATGCATCCCGCCCTCGTTTCAGCTCCTCCACTACAATCACGGGGTACGGACCGACCGGGCCGAATCCGGCCGTGTGACCCGGCCAACACCCCAAAAGAGCGCAGCTATCGCTTATGGCCGTTGAACGAAGTCCGGACATTCGACTTGGGAATTTCTTTCGTGAGCTTCGCGCCCTTCGAAGTGAAAATCGGCAGTTCGCGTTCGCTTGCGGCATCGCTGCGCTGGGCTCAATGGCGAGAACGTGAGCCGCCGCCGGTTTTTCTCAGAGCCGGATGAAAGTAAAGCACGCTAAGAAAGACGCCCGAAAAGAGAAGCGCGTTGACGACACCGAAAGCAAATAATATCGGGTCCGGTGATTGCAAACTGGACGGCAGCAATCCCATCACGCAAAACCACACGCCGATGACCCACACCAAACTGATATCCTCGGACGAGCGTCGCTGAATGATGCGCAGCATCAAGGGAAGATTGAAAAACGGCATCAGAATGCCACTCACCATTCCTATGGCTTGAACCATGGCTTTGCTTCCGCCGGCCTAGTCGTTAAACCCCGGCCGGGTGCTTCTTCCGCTTATCACGCACATAAACCGATATCCCGCGCGAATCGGCAGAGCGCTGCTCATCAACGTCGAAGAGCTGAGTCGCTCTGAACAGATCGCCAAGTTTTTTGTAGCCATAATTCCGGGGATCGAAATCAGGGTACTGATTTGCGATGTGCTGGCCAATCTGGCCCAAGTAAGCCCATCCGTCCTCACTGGCCGAAGACTCAACGGCGCTTCTCAATAGATTGACGAGCGCAGTATCCCGGTTCAACTCGGTCGTGGATTTTTTTCCCCTGGAACCGCTCCGTTCATCCTCACGGAGTATTTCTGTGTAGACGAACTTATCGCACGCGCCCACAAATGCTTTAGGAGTTTTCTTTTCACCGAAGCCATATACGACGAGACCGGCCTCGCGGATTCTGGAGGCGAGGCGCGTAAAGTCGCTATCGCTGGAGACGATGCAGAAGCCATCGAGCTTTTCCGAATAGAGCAAATCCATGGCATCGATAATCAGCGCGCTGTCGGTGGCATTCTTGCCCACGGTGTAGCGGAATTGCTGAATCGGCTGGATCGCCTGCTCCAATAGAACATCTTTCCATCCGCGCAGATTGGGCGTAGTCCAGTCGCCGTAGATGCGCCTAACGGTGGCGATTCCATACTTGGCAATTTCGGCCAGCAGCCCGTCGATAATTGAAGGCGGACTGTTGTCCGCATCGATCAGCACCGCCAGTTTTTTTTGACTACTGGTCTGCTCCACGCTCATTTCTCCCTTCAGGACACCCGCTACTTTTGATTTGCTATCCACCAAACCCACGCGAAGTCTAAGGCTTCCATCCCGCCCTATTGAGCTGTTGATACGCCTCGTGAGCGAAGCTGAAGTCATAAGCTCTGCCGATCGGAACCGTTTCATTGCCATTGATGACTTGACGGACGATGGCGAGATCGTTTCTTTGCGCCTCTTCGTCCACCGAGCCGTTCTGTGTGAAAGTGCCGATCAAGTCGTCATAAAGCCGGCTGGCTTGCTGGCGCGACACCCCGGAAAATTTGACCAGCGCGTCCATGGTTCCTTCTTTGTCATGGCGGATGTAGCGCAGCGCCTTGAGAGTTGCCCGCACATAGGCGCTGACCAGCTTGGGATTTTCCTTGATGAGCTTTTCGGTTGTCCCGAGCGTTCCCCAGGAGTTCTTGACTTCATTGCCGAAAAAGAACATCTCCCGCATTCCCTTGTCCAGCCCGACATAGCGCTGCTCCACGCTCAGCACGGCGGCATCCATAGTTCCCGCCAGCAGCGCAGGCAATTGATTATTGGTGCCCGGATCGAGATAAATAACGTCCTTGCTCGCGTCGAGCCCATTTTTGGTGAGAATTTGTTTCAACATAAAGGTCGCGATGGCGGCAATACCGGTGGTGGCGATCCTTTTCCCCTTGAGCTCCTTTGGGGTAGTAATGTTCGGGCGCGTCAACAGCCACTGGAGCACTCGATCGTTGGTTGACAAAATCACCTTCAAAGGCGCGTTCGCTCTGGCGATGCTCACCAACGCGCTCGATCCTGCGCCGGTAAACTGCACGTCGCCGCCGAGCATAGCCTGAATGCTGGTTACCGGCGAGATATAAATCACGTTTAAGTCAATGCCCTCTTCCTTCATGAATCCGCGCTCTTTGGCCAGGGGATAAATGACCATCTGAAAGCTCTTGGAGGGAATAGCCATGTTCACCGTCTGTAGCGCCTGGCCCTGCACCGGATCGGGACGGGCCAGTGACCAGCACACCGTCAACAACACCAGAATCACCGGTGTCCGCCATACCACCGCAAGCGCAACTGAAAACCTCTTTGTCATCACGATCCCCTCCTGCTGCAAAATCTAAACTGTCACGAGTTCAGCGGATAAAAGTGGCGCGGATTCTCGAAAAGAATCTTGTCCGTCAGAGCACGCGGGATATCCTCTCGGGCGCGCATGGCGGCCACCAGCTGCCGCTCTTCCGATGGGTCCTGGTGCCCGTAATCGGAGCCGATAAGCAGCTGACCTTCACCTGTGTACCGGGCGATGTAACTCACGTCTTCGTCCGCTTCGCAGGCGACAAAAATTCGGTATTCGCGAAACATGTCCGGGTCGGACGAGAACCGCCACTTTTGTTTGAAAAGCCTCTTGAGAATGTGGAGCACAAACGGCACCCAACCGGCTGATGCTTCGATGAAGCCGAATTTGAGCCGGGGAAATTGTTCGGGAATTCTATTGGCCACGATATCTCTAAAAGCGAAGAGCGGCTGCACGCGGCTGTGGCCGAAGCTGTGGTTTCTTTCCACGTCGAACAGCGACATGAAGGCGGGGCAACCAGCTCCGGTATGAATGCAAATCGGCAAGTCTGAGTCGTTTGCTGCCTGATAAACGGGAAAGAAATAAGGGTTGTCGAGGGTCCGTTGCCCTTCGATGCCGCGGAAAAAGACCCCTACGGCGCCATTCGCCTTGCCCCACTTGATCTCTTTGATCGACTCTTCAACGGACTTGAGCGGCGGAACCACAACCCATCTCATACGGCCCCCGGCTTTAGCGCAGGCTTGCGCGAGGAAACGATTGTAAGCGCGACACAAGGCGATTTCCAAGGCCGGATCGTCGGTGAGGTAAACTAGAAAAATGGTCGGATAGATAATCTGCGTATCGACATCGAGCCGGTCCATATCCTTTAGCCGGGCCGCAATGTCGGTCATCTCACGGCAAGCGAGGTGGATGTCGCCCCGCGCCAGTTCCAACTTTGACGCAGAAGGCGTGATCAGACGAAAACTACCTTTGCCGTTTGGTTTCGGAAAGATATTGCCATCGATGAGCCAGAACGCGTTGCGCGGGCCATAGAGCGTGTCTTCCGGGGCCTTGAGCAATACCGGGCGCCGGCCGACCATCTCTTCGTCGAGCATTTTCCACATCGCTTCCGACTCGCAAATATGAGTATCCGCGTCGATGACCCCGGTCATAAGAACCTCCTCAGGCCACGTTGAGAACGTGCGGCAATGCCCTTCCCAATGGCTCCCCTTTTTAATCGCTTAACGCGCCCGGCATGATCCAATGGGAGGCGATCTCGCGCGCCCCCACCAGCGCCTCGGGAGCTATTTGAGCTAAGAGCTCGCGGAATTTACCGAAATCCACTGTTAGCCGCTCGTTCATGCAAAGAAGGTAGTCGTCGAATGTCTTGGAAGCGAGAGCGAGCGAGTGATGAAAGCGCTTTTGTAGCATGACGAGCGTTTCCGCGCGATGGCTTTTGAGATACCTGATTCCCTCCCGATGCGCGGCCAAGAACGCCGCCAGCTCATGGCCGCGTTCTTCAAGAAGTCGCTCCGTGGTCTCGATTGTGATTGGCAAGGGGTCATCGACGACCCCCGGCCACTCACTGATGCGTTTGAACCCTCGCTCTTCAGCGAGGAAACCGTAGGGCCGGGGCAACAGAGCCGCTTGAACCTGGCCGCTAAGTAATGCCTGGAAAACATTTTGATCGCTTTGCCGCAAAACCAGCGTCAAGTCTCGGACCGAGTCAAGCTCCATTTGCGCCGCCAGTGTCTCGGCCAAGCGCGTGTTACGCGCCGGTCCTTCGCGACAGGCGATGACTTTACCCCTGAGATCTTGGAAGCGGGCCACGGAGCCGTCCGTGACGAGGTGATAAGGACAGCCGTTCATCGCGCAGCCAAGAATTTTGGTCGTTTTCGAATGAAGAAAGTGCTGCAAAGATGCGCGTCCCACGACCAGCGAAATCTGCGCGCTGCCACTTTCCAATCGGTGATAGCGCTCCTCGGTTCCCTGCACATGCGTCCATGAGACCTCCAAGCCATGTTTGCCGAAGATGCCGGCCTCGATGGCAAGATAACCCGAGGGATCCCGGGCAAATTTCCCCTCGGTCCCTTCGAGATGTCCGTACATCACCTGGATCTGTGCAAGAGCCATGAGCTGCTTTCGTGCTTCACCACTGTGTTCTATGGTTTGGGCTACTAACAAATATGGGGCTCGGTGTAAACCCCGCGGGACGTGTCCAAAGCTCACGCGCGCTGCGCCAAGTCTTGGCCCGGGCCGAGTCAAGCAGAAATTGTCTTTTTCGTTTTCGGGACGTTTATGGTATTGTACCGGGAACTCCATGAACGGCAAGTCTGTTCCTTCCGAACTCGCGCAGTCGCCCTCGCCTGCTTCGCGTGCATCGTTTTTCATCCATAGACGGCGTGTAAGACTTTGGCTCTGGTGGCTTGCGGCTTTGTTGTTGATCATCGCCCTGGCAACTATCGAGGCCTACACCTCCGTGTTTCAGTCCTGGCTGTTCTCGCGCATCAACGACAGAATTGAATTTCAGATGGTGGCCGGACGCAGCACTTCGATCGCTTTTCCGCGCTCAGCGCCGTTTGATGACCGCCGGGGCTATTCCAAGCTTCCCCAATTTCAGCCGCGCCTCGATGCGCAAGGTTTCAAAATCACACAACAGGTAGAGCAGTCGGAAACGCTGCGTGATTTGATCCGGCGGGGAATATCGCCTCCTTATACTGAATTGCCGGAAGCCGGGATAGACATTCGCGGGCCGGATGATGCTTCTTTGTTCCGCTACGGGCAATCGGAATTTCTATTTGCAAAGATCGAAGGCGTCCCGCCGCTCCTGGTCAAAACCCTCGTCTTTCTTGAGAACCGCAACCTCGGCCGTCGGAGCGCCCCGTGGCAAAATCCAGCGATCGAATGGGATCGACTCCTGAAAGCCGGACTGTTTTATATCGGCTCCAAGCTCCACCTTCCGGTGCCGGTGCAGGGCGGCAGTACGTTGGCCGTGCAGCTGGAGAAATTTCGCCACTCGCCCAACGGGCGCACGGATACGCCGGCGGAAAAATTCCGGCAGGTCATCGCCGCAAGCTTGAAAGCGTATCGCGACGGCAAGAATACCCGCGCCTGGCGTGAGCGCATCATCGTCGATTATCTCAACACCGTGCCCCTGGCAGCGGCACCCGGTTACGGGGAAATTCATGGGCTGGGCGAAGGTCTCTACGCGTGGTTCGGAATGCCATTAAGGGACGTCGTCAAGGCATTGAACGCGCCCGGCGTCACATCGACGAAACTTACGGCTTACAAGCAGGTCTTGACCCTTCTCGTGTCGGTTCGCGCGCCATCAGTATTTCTCGTGGAGGAACGCGCTTCTCTTGAGGAAAAAGTCGATCGGTTCACCCGGCTGCTCGCCCGGGGCGGCGTGATCGATACCGGGATGGCTTCGGCGCTTAAGGAAACGCCGATCACGTTTTTGCCCAGCGCGCCGTTGCCGCCGCAGCCCTCCTCGCGCAACAATAAAGCGGCCAACGCGATCCGCACGACCCTGATGGAATACTTGGGCATCACGAATCTCTACGATCTCAATCGCCTTCATCTGGAAGCTCGCAGCACCATCGATGTCGCGCTGCAAAAACGTGTTACGGATTTTCTTCATAGCCTCGCCGATCCCCAGGTCATTAGAGCCGCCGGCCTCAATGGCGAACGGTTGCTGGAAAATGCCGACCCCGGTAAGGTTATTTACTCTTTTCTCCTGGTTGAGCCCACACCCGAGGGAAACGTGATACGGGTGCAGGCGGACAACCTGGCTGCGCCTTTTGATTTTAACAAGAGTGTCAAGTTGGAACTTGGCAGCACGGCCAAGCTGCGGACCGTCACTCACTATCTGGAAATCATGGCCGAGTTGCATAAGGAGCTCTCGCCTCTCGATCATGACGAGCTCAGAAAACGGCTGGAGCAAGCGCGTGATCCTCTGACCCGGTGGGCTGGAGAATCTCTGCTGGAGAAAAAAGATATCGCTCTGCAGCCCTTCTTGAACCGGGCCATGGAGCGGCGCTACTCCGCCAGCCCATACGAAGCGTTTTTCACCGGCGGCGGTCTGCACCATTTTGAAAACTTTCAGAAGGAAGATAATCAGCGCATCCTCACGCTGCGCGAGGCTTTCCGCAATTCCGTCAATCTGGTGTTCATCCGTCTGATGCGGGACATCGTTGGCTACCATCGCGCGCGGCTATCGTACAACCCGGATGACGTATTGGCGAATCCGGCCAATCCCGAGCGGCGGCGGTTTCTGGCAGAGATCGCTGAAGAGGAGTCATTGTCGGTGTTGAAGCGCGCCTACCAGGTTTATCGCAACCAAAAGCCGGAGCAGATCTTAGCGCGTTTGCTCGGGACCAAAGCGAACGCCGATCGTCGTTTGACCATCTTGTTTTTTGCCTGGCACATCGGCGCCGATGAGAAGGCGCTGGCGGACTGGCTCGAAAAAAACCAGGAACCGGCCACCGAAGAGGCGGTCATCAAATTATTTCGCGCCTATCATAATCCTCGTCTCACCCTGGTTGACTATGCTTACCTTTTATCGCTGCACCCGTTGGCTCTCTGGTGCGCCGGCGAGTTCAGAAAGAACCCTGGCCTTTCCTGGGAGGCTCTGTTCGCCGGCAGCCGCGACGCGCGTCGTATGGACTCTGCCTGGCTGCTCCAGCCGCGCAATCGTCGTGCTCAGGATCTGCGGCTTCGAATCCGCATCGAAAAAGATGCCTTTGCCCGCATGCTGCCCTATTGGCAGCGTCTTGGCTTTCCTTTTAAGACCATCGTGCCTTCCTACGCGACCGCGATTGGGAGCTCCTCGGACCGCCCGGTGGCTTTGGCAGAACTCGTCGGCATTCTCGTCAATGACGGCATGCGGCGCCAAGCGATGAGCGTGGCTAAGATACATTTCGCCCGCGGCACGCCTTATGAGACTCTGTTCGAACGGAGCCCCGTGAAGGGGGAACAAGTGCTCCTTCCTGAAATTGCCCGCACGGTAAGAAGCGTTATGGCTGATGTTGCCGAACAGGGAACGGCGCGGCGGCTTCAGGGTGTTTTTCGGCTGGGCGATGGCACGTTGCTTAAGGTGGGTGGTAAAACCGGCTCAGGCGACAATCGCTTTGAGACCTTTAACCGCTACGGCGGCGTTACCAGCTCGCGCCCGACCAACCGGACCGCGGCTTTTGTTTTCTATATCGGCGATCGCTATTTCGGCGTGATTACCGCCTACGTCCAGGGGCGGGAGGCGGGCGATTATCACTTTACCAGCGCGTTGCCGGTAACGATCCTCAGATTGCTGTCACCGACACTGATTGCAAAATTGGACAACAGGCTCGCCGCGCCGCCCGACGAACCGGTTGCTCCCAGCGACGACAGTCGTGACGAAGTCAAAGCGCAAAAGATTAATTTTGTGGTGCCCCGAGGAGCTTCGACCGTTGCCTTGGGCCACTAAGTCCCGCGGCGGTTGCCGAACAGGTCGATATGAAGACGCGGCGTAAAGCCGTAGCCGCGCTGCTTGCACGATTCCACAATCCATTTCGTCTTTTGCTTTAATTCCGCACGGCTCGTTCCTTGCGGCATGATGAGAACCCGCGCCGGATCCCAATGACGCAGTTGACGCAAAATCTCATCAATCTCGGCAAAATCTTCTTGGCGATTCACGACGAACTTGATCTGGTAGTCATAGCGGTCGAGGAATTTCTGAATGACATTCAGGTTGAGGCGGTTTCGTTCGTGCATGGGCGCGAATCGGCCCTTTGCCCTTTTCCAGGGCGTTGAATGGCTGAGCTTGGGACTCAGCGACATCAAATCACAAATGACCGGTTGGAAGACGGTTGCGGCAGTCTCGATCGTAATGTGCGCCCCCAATTGCTTGATGGCGTCAGAAAGCTCTACGATTTTCTTTGCCAAAAGCGGCTCGCCGCCGGTAATCACCACGTAACGCGCGGGAAAGGTTGCGACCTTTGCGAGAATCCTATTGAGGCTCCAGTCCTCCCCTTCCGGCCGCCACGATGTATAGGGCGTATCACACCAGACGCAACGGAGATTGCAACCCGAGGTGCGAATAAATACAGACGGCATGCCGACTAGCCGACCTTCGCCCTGTATCGAATGGAATATTTCCGCAATGCGCACGCCGATAGACTAACAAACCCGGGCGAGCGGGTGAAGCGCCGCTCTCATCCCGCGCGCTCTGGTCGCGACGAGCCAACCTGGGGAGCTGCGCCAGGCACGGGGCAGACAAGCTTTGCGGACCAAAGGCGAAACTTATCGTCGCTATGCGAAAAATCGTAGCTCGCCAATTTCAATATTTGCCATCTGGTATCAGCGAGTGGCGCCTTCCCTGCTCCGCGCTTTGGCCCGTGCCGCGTTTTTTGTCGCGCAATCGTGCGTGGACGCCGCAATCTTGCAACGCCACTCGCATGTGATAGACATAAAAGGTTGGTGCCGCCGCTCGAATCGGCCGGACTGTAAGCAGCGCCAACTTTAGCTGCAACAATGACGGTCTCCAGGATTCGTGCAAAGATTGCCTGACTGCAGAGAGCGCCATGACCATCGATAAAGAAGCTTTGTTGGACGAGGAACGCAAAATGCGCCGGCTGCGCCGGGCCATGGATCTCGCCGCGGCATTGCTATGGCGCGTGGATCTGACGTTCGAAGAAGCCCAGGATGTCGTAAACCACGC
>OBLQ010000420.1_pt1 | contig 16262 bp, 14 predicted proteins | sample 1519881 | NCBI WGS metagenome assembly OBLQ01 (sample SAMN01911456, study PRJEB22533) | soil metagenome | biome: Soil | place: Malaysia | collected 2012-04-30 | depth DG_metagenome m | reverse complement strand
AGTTGTTGCTTCCACTCGCACACGGCGAGCCCGGAATGGTCACATTGATGAAACGCCCGTTGACCTGGCTGCCCGGGCCCACGCTTTCCAGAAAGAACGCGCCGAGCTTGACCACGCGCACCCAGTTGCGGCCGGATATCGGCGGAGACGTGGGATCGAAGAAGGGCACGAGTGCAATGCGCGGGCTCAGACCGAATCGCGATCCTTCCACCGAATTCGTGCTGTCGTTCCAGTACGCCGTCGGGTCGGCATCGATCAGGTCCTGCATGCCATGCGTGGTCGGGCCCACCATGTTGCCGGGCTCTACCTGAAGCCGGTCTCCCGGGCTGATCTTGTAGGCGTTGCAGTTGGAGATGTTCCAGCTGTAGTCGGCACCGCCGGTCTGCGGCGGGACACCGCAGTTACAATCCAGCGAGGGAAGATCGACCGGGAAGAACTGGCCGGGTGCGATGGAACCCGACGGATTGCCGACTTTCAGCACCACCGGCATGCCAACGTCGCCCGGCGCGTTGTAGCCGGTGATGTTCGGGTCGTAGAGCTCTCCGGCGTCCGGGCGGCCGTTTCCGTTGACGTCGTCCCAGCGGTCCGGAATCGCCCACGGTTTGATGCAGTTGGCGGCACACACGTCGTAATACTGCGCTTCAGCAACCGCCGAGACATCCGAGAGGTTGCTGCCGGCCGGTTCCACGATACGCATGAAATACGTGCGCAGGGCGTCGCCGGTGGCCTGCGTACGATGGGTGCGGACCCGCACGACACCGTTGCCCGGAAACGTCACGTCGGCGGCGCTGATGACGACCGGTCGCGCGATGTCCTGCATGGCCTCGTTGTAGGCGGCAAAGTTGATCGCGCGGTCGGTGGCCGTCACCGTTGACCCCGTGGCCAGGCCGGAGGCGCCGGCCAGGGCCGCTGCGTCCGCCGCGGCCTGCAGTTCGTTCTTCGTGGTCATCATCATGGATCCGTCGATCACCAGGAAGGCGAAGGCGAACATCGCCACCAGTGCCACCGCCGTCATGATCAGGACACTGCCGCGGTTATTGCCGAACCAGCTTGTGTTGAATACGAAGCGTGCCATGTTGCTTTCACCGCCCGGCCGGAAACCGGCTCGAACTAGTTCTGATCCTCCGGTCCCTGACCCGGGAGTTGCACCGTCGCACCAGGCGGCAGCGAGCGCACCAGATGCGGCGACACCACGATCATGAGTTCATTGTCGGTGCGTACTTTCTGCGTGCTGCTGAACAGGTAACCGAGAACCGGGATCCGGCACAGAAGCGGAACGCCCGTGCGGATGTTGGTTTCTTCTTCCATCAGAAGACCGCCGATGACGAGCGTTTCGCCGTCGCTGAGTTCGACGGTGGTTTCCGCTTTGCGCGAACGCAGCGCCGGCATCTTGAAGCCCGAGATTTCAATTGAGTTCTGGTAGTCCAGGCTGCTCACCGACGGCGCAACCGTGAGGTTGATCACGCCGGTATCGACGATGGTGGGCACGAAGCGCACCTTCACGCCGTATTCCTTCCATTCGATCGTGATCGAGCTGCCGCCCTCGCCGGTGACGGACACCGGAACGGGAATTTCGCCGCCCGAGAGGAAGTTGGCTTCCTGGCCGCTGGCCGCAATCACGTTGGGTTCGGCCAGAACCTTGAGGACGCCCTTGGTCTCCAGTGCCTTGAACATCACCTGGACGGCGTCGCCGCCCTTGACCCACTGATAGGCACCGGTGGCGTTCTCAACCGCCGCACCGTTGAAAATGGCCAGCGGAATCGACGGCGCAGACACCTTGCCCGGGTACAGCGCGCCCAGGTGGTTGCCTGACTGACCGGTGACGTCAAAGCCCATCTCCAGCGCTTTGGTCCGGTTCACTTCGGCGAGCTTCACGCGCAGTTCAATTTTCTCGTCGCTGAACGGCCCGCGCACGGTCACGTTAAAGCTGTGGGACACGTTGTTCTCATCCCATATCACCAGCGTCGTGAGACCGATATGCTTGCCGTTGATGAGCACCTCCTGCGGACCCGCCACCACTACGTCAGCGACATCCGAATCGGAGATGGACACGGTCTTTACCTTGGCGTCCAGCTTGTGTGTCACCGACTGGCCCGCGATGACGTTGATCTGGGGATTCTTCGCCGCGAACGCCGGCAGACTCCAGACGATGCAGGCCAGCGCCAGCAGCGAAATCGATCGAATTCTCATGGTCAGGCGAGGCATCTTGAACTCCATTTCGGAAAGCAATTCCACATGAAACTCGCTGTGATCGCTTAGTTGTCGTTTTTCTTTTCGTTGGTCGGCGATTCCTGCTTGGAAATCTTGCCGTCACGAATCACCGTGAACGTGTTCGACTCCACCGGAACCGGTTGTTTGTTGGTAACCGTGGTGGAACGGCGAACCGGAGCCGCCCGGCGCTGGCTGTTGAGGCCGAGCACGCTGCGCGTATCCACCGTGGCGCCGGTCGTGACGCCGCGATCCACCGGGTTGCGCAGCGCGAGGTGCACGCTGCCCTGGTCAACCGCGAGGGCCATCTTCTCCGCGCCGTCGGGATCGACGAGCACGGTAACCGTCTGCACGGACACGTTCTGATTGTTCTTGGTTTCGGTTTTCACGCCGGACGCGAGCACCTCAAGGTCCTGCAGGATGGTTTTGGTGACCGCGTTGCTGGTACCGGCGGCGTTGTCGATGGTCACAAGCGCATCGACGCGGTCGCCGGGGAGCACAAACCCGCTAACGCCGGTCACCTCATTGACCTTGAGGCTCATGGCACGCATGTCCGACGGAATGCGGACCGAGAGTCCGCCGCCGATTGCCGACAGTTTGGAGGCGAGAATGGGCTCACCCTCGACCACGAACACTTTCGTGGTCTGGTTCAACACGCTGTCGACCGCCGAATAGCTGCCGTTGGGAACGGACTCCTTCGGGAATTCCACGACTCGCAGATGTTCTTCCTTGAGCGTGGTGCCGAAGGTGAGATCCTTGCTGGCCACGACAACCGGCACGGTCTCCGGCGCCTGCGCCTCCGCGGCCGGCGTACCCTTGAGATACAGGTACACGCCCGAGGCAGCCAGACTAGCCAGAACCAGCGCCAGAACCAGGAATGCGATGCCTTTCTTGTCCATAGCTTTCCCTACCTTTTGTGCTCCAAATCAGAGGGCTTCGTGACGCATGATCGTTGTCGTGCGCAAGGGAATCGTTCCGTTGAACGTCCCCAGAATTTGCCCCGGTATCACCACAAAATCAGTTTCCACAGTCACAGACACACGACGATCGGGATCCGCCGGATTCGGCGGGACCACCGTGATGGCGGTGGGCGTGACACCCGCCGCCGCACAAACGTCTCGAACACGCTGTTGAACCGCCGGAACATCCGGAGCGGTCACAACCGCCAGTCGCACACCCTCGCGCGCGGCCGACGTGAGTATGTTCATCGTCATCCAGGCGCGCCCGAATTCGGTAATGCCAAAACACACCAGGAGCAGAAGCGGCAACACGAGCGAGAACTCAATGACCGAGTTTCCGCGCTTGTCGCGTATCAACGTATTGAGCTTGCCAGCCACGCGTAAACCGCCAGTGTTACCAGTGAGCCGATGCCGATGGCTACGCCGTACGGCATCGTCATGACCGCCGGAGACTTGTCCGGCACCGAAGCCGACTTTCTGACCTTCATGAACGGAAGTCCGATCAGAAAGAGCTCAACCAGATCCGAAAGCAGCTGGCCGCGTCGCAACAGCAGCGCGAGGGCAAGCAAACCGCCCAACACCGCCGAGCACAACATGGCGGCAACTGCCCACACAGGTCCCAGAAACGCCCCCACAGCGGCGGCGAGTTTCAGGTCCCCCATGCCCAGGCCCTTGCCCATGTGTGCGACCAGCAGAACGGCCGGAGCCACCAGAGCTCCGGCAAATGCAAGTCCAAGACCAAGCCAGCCTTGAAAAATCACGTGCACGACCACGGCGACGCCGAAGGCCGTGAACGTAAGGGTATTGGGGATACGCCTCGAGCGAAGGTCGGTAATGATTGCCGTGATGACAACGATTGCCGTTGCCGCCGCGGATACTTCTTCGATTGCCGTGAAGTTCATCATTACGTTTCCTCTGTGAGGCGTATCCCCGCAAAGCACCTTCCAACTACGCGGAAGCCAGAGCGTTCTGGATGCGCGTGTAGATGGCGGAGACGAGGGGTCCGATGGCCTGGAGAATCGCGATGGCCACGATCGAAATGAAAGCGGCGAGAAGCGCGTACTCAACCATGTCCTGTCCCTGCTCGTCGCGGACGAAACGGCGAATGTAGTTCATTTTTCCTTCCTTTCAGAAGGTGGAGGAGGCAAGTGCTGACGATTTAGAACCATCCCGATCACTCGGGACCACGGTGGCGAAAGGCATAGCGCATGCCGCATGCCAGAAATGGTCGCAATCGTCGGAGTTAATTCATCAGGTGACACATCGTTATGGTGGAAATACCGAATGACCGTTCGTGGCGTGGTGGCGCCACAAAGCCAGTTTTCTGGGTGAACCAACCCACGGTCTGTGTGACCGAATTCCCTGCTTTCGTGTCGTCACGCTGCGTACCTGTCGCACGAACTTCGTGCAGGATCTCAACGCGGCAACAACTTCCACGTGATTTCCCACGCTTTCGCATTGTGGAATCCCGCGTCGTGCGAAATTGCATACGCGCATGTCTGCGTGCACCGGCTGGGACACGGACGGCGCCACTCCCCCGTGCCCAACACCGCCCTGACGCCCATGCCCCGGGCAAATCCATGCCCCACCGCCCTTTGCGGACGGCATGTTTGTGCTGGCCTCCATCGTCGTGCTCGTCGTAGGCTTCGCGCGCCGTCCGGGACAGGCGCTCAGTGCACTCCCGTGGACGGCACCCGTGCTCGCGGCTCCGTCCGCGGGCAAGCGCAGTGGTTGATCGGTCCATGCAGAGAACCTCATCGACCCGACATGCGTTGCCAGACCTTGATAAGCGCGGTATACGGCGAACTTCGCGGCTACCACCGGCTGCAGATCCGTCGTCAGGTTGCTGCAAACGCGCGTCTCTCCCGCGAACAGCTGATGGCGGCCGCGGAGGAGTCGTTTCAAAACCACGTCCATCGCTCGATTGCGCGCTTCCCTTTCTATGCGGAGCGCGTGAAGGTACATCGCGGGTCCCTCCCGGGACCGGGCGAGCATGTGCATCCCGAGGAACTCCCCGTCTGGACGCGCGCCGACCAGGCCGAGTTCTTTGCCCGGGAACCACGCCCCCGGGATTCCGAATACATCCATGAAACCGGCGGGTCCACCGGGCACGTGGTCCGCTTTCATGTCACACGCGAGAGTTACGAGTGGCGCACCGCCATCATGGACCGCGTATACGCGTGGGCGGGCGCGGAGGAAGGCGCCCACAGCCTCCATGTGTGGGGTGCGGGCAAGAAACCACGGGGATCGGTACATGCGCTCAAGCAGATCGTGCAGCGGGGCCTTCAGCGTCGCACGTTCTTCAACGCCAACCAGCTATGCCGGGACGCCGACCGCGCCGCGTGTTGCGAACTGATCAATCGTGTCAAGCCGGCGGCCATTGTCGGCTATACGGGCATTCTGGTCGACCTGGCGCGATTCGCGCGCGATCACAATGCGCTGAGCTGGAAGGCGTCAACGCTCATCAGTACGGCGGAAGCACTGCAATGCGGCCAGCGCGAACTGCTCCAGGCACACCTTGCGCGCGAGGTATTCGACTCCTACGGCTCGCGCGAGGTCATGAACATGGGAAGCGAGTGCGTCATGCATTCGGGCTATCACATGACTGTCGATAACTTGCGGGTGGAGGTGGTCGATGAAGCGGGATATCCCGTGCCCGCGGGCGAGACCGGGCGCATCGTGGTGACCGATTTTCACAATGCCGCGACCCCGTTCATCCGCTACGAGGTTGGAGATATGGGTGTGATGGCGCCCCCCGATGCCACGTGCCTGTGCGGGCGTCCGTTTCCGCTGCTGCAACGTATCGAAGGACGGACGCAGGATATCATCTATACTCCCCGCGGCAGCGTAAGCGCGCTCATCCTGCAGGATACGCTGGAGAACTTCGAGTGGGTGGAGGGTTATCAGTTCGTGCAGGAGTCCCGTGGACAGCTAAGGATCCGCCTGCTCACCCGTGCGACTCTCTCTCCCGAACGCCTGGCTCCACTCAGCCGCCAGCTGCGCGAACCTCTGGGCGAAACCGTCGTGGACTTCGAGCAGGTGCGCGAATTGTCGAAAAGAGCCAACGGAAAAGTCGAAGTCGTGATTTCTTCGCTCACAGGAACCGGCGACTAGGCATCCATCAGCCACTGCAGGATGGCCGGCGCGAGGCCGCTGGCGCGGCCTCGCGCTTCTTGCTTCTCTGACGGGGGCGTTGAAACCTATTTGTGCGCCTCGGCCACCAGCACGGTCTGCTCGTACGCCATGCCGCCGTTGCCCTCGAACCGCTTCATTCCCGCGACGACCTCATCTTCAAGCCGCTGACGTGCCTTGTCGTCCACGCCGGCGACCAGCGGCGCCAGTGGTGTTCCGTACGCGTACTGCCACAGAAACTCTCTCGACGTGGGAAGCTTCATCGATTTGCTGTAGCTCTTGATCTTCACGTCCTTGAAACCGGCCTCTTTGAGCATCCGCTCGAGCTCTTCCTTCTTGTTCAATGAAAACACGTTGCGCACAAAGTTGCCGGCCTCGTGGCTGACGTGATGTTCCATTCCATCAGCCAGCACCCCGAACAATTCGGGTCGTGGCCCCGGCAGGTTGATCAACACGCGCCCACCGTCTTTCAGAACACGGCGCATCTCCTTGAGTGCACGCTTCTTGTCATCCACGAACTGGAGACTCAACTGGCAGAACACGGCGTCATAGGCGCTGTCGGGAAGCGGCATCGATTCGATGTTTGCCTCCTGCCACTGAATCGGACCATCCGTTACTGTCTTGCGCGCCACACCCAGCATTCCCGGGTTGAGATCAATGCCGGTAACCGCCCCTTTCGGGCCCACGTGCTTCGCGGCCAGGCGTGCGACCACTCCTGTTCCACACGCGGCGTCCAGCACGCGCTCGCCGGGTTTCAGGGCGGCGTCACGCACAAGATCCACGGCGAGCGGCGCTCCGATCGCAGGGACAAAGAATCGTTCATAGTTTTCCGGGGGATTCGCGCTCAGCGTCGCGCTTGCGGCCTTAGTAGTCATTGTTCCAGACCTCCGTTGGAAAACGCCTTGCGGCGTGGATGGAACCAGGCGGGCACCCCCTATGTATGAACCTATGTCGTGAGTGCGGGATGTCAACCCGCGCATGCCACATTCGAGTAGCGATCACACTGTTTCTTGCTCGCCGGTGCGCGTCCGCAAGTTGCGGGAATCCATTGCTCTGCGGCGATCCCACCGGTGCTCTCGCCTCCGGATCCGTGCCCCCAACTCGTCGTTGCAAACACCGCCCGCGGCGGATAGCATGGACCCATCCTGGAGCCGCCTGAAACCCCTCAGCGAGAAGGAGATACTGATGCGCCTCGGACGATTGGCCCTTACTCTCATGTTCCTCGTGATCGCCACGGTATGCGTGGCCGACGAGGTTGACCCCTATCTGTGGTTGGAGGAGGTGGATGGCGACAAAGCGCTCGCGTGGGTCAAGGAGCGCAGCGCCAAAGACACCGCCGAACTCGAAGCCGTTCCGGAGTTCAAACCCATCCACGAGAAGCTGGTTGAGATCTATAATGACAGCGAACGCATCCCGACTCCCCAGGTACACGGCACGTGGGTCTACAATTTCTGGCAGGACAAAGACCACGTACGCGGTATCTGGCGCCGGACGTCGCGCGTCGAATACGCCAAGGCGTCCCCCAACTGGGAAACCGTCCTCGATCTCGACAAGCTGGCCGCGTCCGAAAACGAAAACTGGGTGTGGAAGGGCGCGCAGGGACTTCCGCCCGACTACAAGCGCTTTATGGTGACCCTCTCACGGGGCGGCAGCGATGCCGCCGTGGTGCGTGAGTTCGATGCCACGTCGAACAGCTTTGTGGACGGTGGCTTCACCCTTCCCGAAGCCAAGTCCGACGTCGCCTGGCGCGACGAGAACTCGCTGTGGGTCGGGACGGATTTCGGCGAGGGCTCGCTGACCACGTCCGGGTATCCGCGGATTGCGAAACTGTGGACGCGCGGCACCCCGCTGGAGAGCGCCACGACCGTCAAGGAAGTCCCCGCCGAATACGTGGGGCTCGGAGCCTTCAGCATTTATACGCCGGAAGGGCGCTACGACCTGCTGACGGAGACGCCCGAGTTCTTCCGCGGCACCACCTCCATCATGCGTGACGACAAGTTGGTAAAGCTGGATATCCCGGAAGACGCCGACGTGCAGGGCATCTTCAAGAAGCAACTGCTGGTATCGTTGCGCTCCGACTGGAATGTGGGCGGCAAGACCTATCCGCAGGACGCGTTGCTCGCCATCGGCCTCGACGACTTCCTCTCGGGCGGACGCAACTTCTCCATGCTGTTCGAACCGAAGGATCGGGTCGCGTTCGGTTCGGTATCCAATACGCGCAACCTCCTGCTGATCACCACACTCGACAACGTGCGCAGCCGCTGCTATGAGTACACGCTCAAGGACGGCAAATGGACGTCGAAGGAAGTGGCCCTCCCCGGGCTCGGATCGGCCTATATCTCCGGCACCAGCGACGATGACGATATCTATTATATCGACTATACCGACTTCCTCACGCCGTCGAGTCTGTACGCCGTGGAGCCGGGCAAGAAGCCGGTGCAGATCAAGACCACACATGCCTACTTCGACGCCGCCGGCATGAAGGTGGCCCAGTACGAGGCGGTCTCGAAGGACGGCACGAAGATTCCCTACTTCATCTTCATGCCCAAAGGCTACAAGGCGGACGGCAAGAATCCGACCCTGTTGTATGGCTACGGCGGCTTCGAGATCTCGATGCGCCCCACCTACTCCGGCGCGATCGGATCGAGCTGGGTGGGACGCGGAGGCGTGTACGTGCTGGCCAACATCCGCGGAGGCGGTGAGTTCGGTCCCAAATGGCACCAGGCGGCGATGAAGGAGAAGCACCAGAACGCGTTCGACGATTTCATCGCGGTGGCCGAAGATCTGATCAAGCGCAAGGTCACTTCGTCCGAACACCTCGGTATCCAGGGCGGTTCCAACGGTGGATTGCTGGTGGGGGCGTGCTTTGTGCAGCGGCCGGAGCTGTTCCACGCGGTGGCGTGCCAGGTCCCGCTGCTCGACATGAAGCGCTACAGCCACCTGCTGGCCGGCGCGAGTTGGATGGCGGAGTACGGCAACCCCGACACCGACGACTGGAACTACATGAAGAAGTGGTCACCGTACCAGAATCTGGATCCCAACAAGACCTATCCCAAGGTCTTCTTCTACACATCGACCCGTGACGATCGCGTGCATCCCGGACATGCGCGCAAGATGGTCGCGAAGATGACCGCGATGGGCAAGCCCTGCTACTACTATGAGAACACCGAAGGCGGGCACAGCGCGGGCGCGAACCTCAACCAGCGCGCGTACTCCACGGCGCTGACCTTCGCGTACATGTGGAAGATGCTGCGGTAATCCCGCGGATTATCCGGTTGCTCGGAATGGCGGCTCCACCCTGACGGGTGGGGCCGCCATTGTCTTTGTAACCAGGGCTAGCGGTACAGACTCTTCACTGCTCCCCACGTCGTCTGGTCGACCGCCGGCCCACCACGGGCAAAACGGGGCGCGAGTCTTGCAGCAAATTGAGTGCAGGTTCAGTCCGGCACGAATAAGGCAGCATTCGGACGGAGGAGTCAGGATCGGCCATGGCCAAATTGCTCGGATTCATCGGAGCGTCCGTGGTGGGGGGCATCGGGTGGTGGCTGGGGGCGCGCGTGGGTTTCATGACGGCGTTCCTCGTCAGCACCGTGGGAAGCGGCGTCGGGATCTACCTCGGGCGTCGCATTGCGGACATGCTCGGCGGGTAGAAGCTAGCGGACGCGCAGGCGCGCAGCGGCCTCGCGGTCGACGAACCACACGGGGCGGGCCTCCTCGAGGTGAACCTCCTGCGCCGGCAGGCGCACCGAATCCGCGGAATCCCGCCACACGCGCTCGAGCACGTCTGCCTTCTCACGACCCGCCACCAGAAAAAACACCGCGCGGGCGCGATTGATGAGCGGCAGCGTCATCGTGATCCGCTGTTCACCCTCCGGCGAGGTGTTGGCGGCGATCCATCGATCGGTGATGGCCAGCGCCGGACTCCCGGGAAACAACGACGCTACGTGGCCGTCTTCTCCGAGACCGAGCAACACCAGGTCGAAGCGCGGCGGGTCATCGTGGGCGGTGATGCCGAAGCACGAGGCGATCGCGTCCGCATAATCATCCACGGCCTGCAGCAGATCCCCGCGTTCTCCTTCCATACGATGAATGTTCCGCGCAGGCACACCCAGCGGCCCCAGCAACGTCTGGTGTGCGGTGCGATAGTTCGATCGCACACTGTCGGGCGCAACCGCGCGCTCGTCGCTGAAGAAAACGTCCACGCGGTTCCAGTCCAGCTGTGTGCGATACTCCGAAGACGCCAGTGTGCGGTAAAGATCCACCGGCGTGTGCCCGCCGGAAAGCGCCAGACGGAAGCGTTCCTGTTGACGCGCCACCTGCACCATGGCGTCGGCCGCGCCGGCGGCCAGCGCGCCGGGATCGGTGAACGTGCGCAGGACGCCACGCGTGCCGCTGAGTGCGTTCACGACGTGAACCAGCGCGTCCCATCCGCTTCGAGCAGGGCGTCCGCGGCCTTTGGCCCCCAGGTGCCCGCCGCGTACGGGTGCGGTTCTCCGCCGGCGTCGAGTACCGGTGCGTACAGTCGCCACGCTGCCTCCGCCTCGTCCGCGCGCACGAAGTGTGTCTGGTCCCCGGCGATCACGTCGAGAATGAGCGTGTGATACGCCTCCGGAATGGCGTGGTAGGCGTCGGCGTACTGAAATGCCAGCACCTGCTGCTCCACGCGAAATGGCTCGCCCGGAACCTTGACGTCAAACGATAGCCGGAAGCCTTCGTCCGGTTGCAGTCGAATGCGAAGCACGTCCGGGTTGACGTCGCACTTTCCCAGTGGTTCGAACAGCCGCACCGGGGGCTCCCGGAACACGACCGCAATCTCGCTGACCTTGCGGCACATGCGCTTTCCGGTGCGCAGGTAGAAGGGCACGCCCCGCCAGCGCCAGTTGTCGATCGACACCTTCATGGCCACGAAGGTCTCGGTGGTGGAATCGCCGGGAATGTTCTCTTCGTCGCGGTAACCCACCACCTTCTTCCCCCCGATCTCTCCGGACCGGTACTGCCCGAACACGACGTCTTCCCGGCGGACAGGGTCCACCGAACGCAGCACACGCAGCTTCTCGTCGCGCACACCGTCGGAGTCGAAGCGGGGCGGCGGATCCATGGCGGTCAGCGCCAGCAATTGCGTGAGATGATTCTGGATCATGTCCCGAAGCGCACCGGCATGGTCATAGTATCCGGCGCGATGGCCGATGCCGATGTCTTCGGCCACCGTGATCTGCACATTGTGGATGCGCTCGCGGTTCCATGCGGTCTCGAAAAGCGCATTGGCGAACCGCAAAATGGAGATGTTCTGAACCGTGTCCTTTCCCAGAAAATGGTCGATACGATATATCTGCGATTCGTCGAAGAATTTGCGCACTTCGCGATTGAGCTGTTGCGCGGATTGCAGGTCGCGTCCGAACGGCTTCTCCACCACCAGGCGGGTGTCGGCCCGGTTGAGACCGGCTTCACCCAGCAGGCGGATGACGACCGAAAGGGAGCCGGGGGGAATGGCCAGATAGATGACGCGGCATCCGGACAGCCGGTGGGTCTTCTCGATTTCATCGATGCGCTGCGAAAGCTGATGGTAGTCGGCGGCAGTGTCTTCCATGCTCGCGTGGAAGTACACGTTGTGCCCGCACCATTTCCGAATGTCCTTCACGTCCACGTGGGCATCGCGGCCCACCGTCAGGACGTGCTCGCGGAATGTCTCGTCGTTCCAGTCGTTGCGCGCCACGCCCAGCAGCGCGACGTCGTCTCCCAGCGCGCCCTCGGCGCGCAGGTGCAACAACGTCGGCAACAGCATGCGCCGCGCCAGATCGCCGCTGGCACCGACGACAATGAACAGGTGAGACCGCGCCTTCGCCGCCATCACGGCTCCGCCCGTTTGATGGCGTGCCCGCCGAACTCGTGACGCATGAGCGCCAGCAGCCGGTCCGAGAACGAATTGTCGTCGCGCGACGCGAACCGCTTCATCAACGACAACGTGATGACGGGCGCGGGCACGCCGAGGTCGATGGCTTCGTTCACGGTCCAGCGCCCCTCGCCGGAGTCGGCAACATAGGGTGCGATGCCGTCCAGTGCGGGATTCTCCTTGAGCCCGCTCGCGGTCAGGTCGAGCAGCCAGGAACGCACCACGCTGCCGTAGCGCCAGATCTCCGCCACCTGGTGCACGTCGAGCGCAAAGGCCTCCTTGTGGCGCAGAATCGCAAAGCCTTCGGCGTACGCCTGCATCAATCCGTACTCGATGCCGTTGTGCACCATCTTGACGAAGTGTCCGGCGCCGACCGGACCCACTCTTCCCCATCCGCGCTCGGGCCCGGGCGCAAGCGTTTCCAGAATGGGCCGCAGCGACTCCACCACCCCGGCGTCACCCCCCACCATCATGCTGTATCCCTGCTGGCGTCCCCAGATGCCACCGCTCGTTCCCACGTCGACAAAGTGCACTCCCCGTTGGGCGGCGAGTTCCGCGCGACGCATGGAGTCGACATAGTGCGAATTACCGCCGTCGATCACGACGTCTCCCTTTTCGAGGCGGGAAAGCAGCGCCTCCAGCGTGCTCTGGACCGGGGCACCGGCCGGGACCATGATCCAGACGACACGCACCGGCCGCAGGCCGGCTATCAGGTCATCCAGTGACACGACGCTCTTCCGATCTTTCTCCGTCACGCGCGCCACTGCGCGTGGGTCGCGGTCGAATCCCACCACCTCGTGGCCACCCTCGAGTAGCCGCTCGACCATGTTGGCGCCCATGGTTCCAAGCCCGATCATGCCGATTTTCACGATTGTCCTCCTCGTATGCGGGGTACGACACCTACCATACCCGACGCCGGCGAAAATGTCTGTACAGGTGCGGCCGATATCTCGACACCTTTTGAGTGATACACAACCTCATCCCCATGATTCCGGCGCACGGTTGACACTGCCGGCACGCAGGGATACGCTTCCGCGACGCTCGTCCCTGCGCGACAGGCACCTGACGGACAAATTGCCATGAAAATGCCTCACAGGAATCAGGTTCTGGTCATTGTCCTGCTGGTCGCGGCCGCCGCGGTGGCGTATTTCCCCGCTTTCGACGCCGGCTACAATTTTGATGACCGGCCATTGCTGCAGAACAACCCCCAGGTCAAGAGTCTCAAGAATGTGCCGCATTTCTTTGCGTCGAAAGATGCACGCGTGTCGTGGACCCGGGGCAACCTCAAGAACGACACCTACCGGCCACTGCAGAGTGTGTCGTTCGCCCTCTCCTATTCGCTGTGGGGCGACCGGCCCGCGATGTTTCACCGCGAAAACATTCTCCTGCACGCGGTCAACGGCGTGCTGCTGTATTTCCTTCTGATTGCGCTGCTGGACAGCACCGGGGCCGCGTTGCTTGCCGCGCTCCTCTTCGTGATACATCCCGTGCAGGTGGAGGCCGTGACCTACCTGTCCGAGCGCGCCAGCCTGCTGTCGATGACGTTCTTTCTCATTTCCATTTGCGCGTTTCTGGCGTCGCAACGAAGAGAGACGTGGTTCAACGGATATACGGCAATCAGCCTGGCGGCATTTGCCCTGAGTCTATTGACCAAGGAAACAGCTGTCATTCTCCCGGTCGTGCTCGTGCTTTACTGTATCTGTTTCCGCGACCGCGAGGGACCGGCAATAAAGACCGTGCTGGCCCGGACCTGGCCCTACTTCCTGGCAGTACTCATTTATATAGGAGTTCGGACGGCGAGCCTGGGCCAGATCGCCCAGACGGAGGCGCTTCCGCTCTGGCAGCGGCTTCTCATCATGACGGAGGTATTCTCCCGCTATCTCGGGCTCACGCTGTTTCCCCGACACCTGAGCTTCTTCCCGGAGATCAACACGACGCCATTCGCACTCAAACCCGCGTACATTTTCTACGGGGCGGTACTCGCGGCCTTCATCGGGCTGACCGTGTGGCTCCTGGGGAAGAATCGCCGGATGGCGTTCTTCCCGGCGGCGTACCTGGTCGCGTTTCTGCCCGTTTCCAACATCGTTCCCATCAAGACGTTCATGCAGGAACGATTTCTGTACTTTCCCAATGCATTCATGTTCCCACTGGTTGCCTTCTATGTTACGGAAGGACTGGGCCGCCTTGGACAACGCCACGGCGCAATTGCCCGATACAGCGCGATGGCGGCCGCCGGACTGGCGCTGGTCGCGCTGACGGCGCGGACGCACGTGCGCAACCGGGACTGGCAGAGCCAGGAAACGCTCATGTTGAATGAAGTGAAGGTGCATCCCGGTAACGGGAAGGCGTACTATGATCTGGCCGTCGAGCGCTTTTCCCGGCGCGATTACGATGGCGCCCGCGCGTATGCCGAGCAGGCGCTCGAGCACACCACCCACAACATCCACCTTGCACCGATTCACAACCTGATGGGCAAACTGGACGACATTGCCGGGCGCGACGAATCGGCCGTGCAGCACTACCGGATGGCCATCCAGATGGACCCGGGGTACCCCTATCCATACAACTCGATGGGCGTAATCTACGCGCGGCACGGGGACTTCAAACAGGCGATCCCGTTTCTCGAGAAAGCCGTGGAACTCAATCCGTCAAGTGCGGCGTTCTATACCAACCTCGGGAATGCATACTTCCGTAACGGCGACCGCGACCAGGCGCTGGCCGCCTGGAACAGGTCGCTGGCCATCAATCCCAACCAACCCGACCTGAGACAGGCGATACGTGAAAGCGGTGGGCAGTAGCATGTTCGGCGACAAGAAGGTGATCTGCGTCATGCCGGCGTATAACGCCGCGCATACCATTCAGCGCGTCTACGGCGAGGTGATGGCGCAGGGCGTCGTGGACCTGGTGGTCATCGTCGACGACGCCAGTCGCGACGAAACCGCCGCCATTGCCCGCACGCTGCCCAACACTGTCGTGAAACTGCACGAGAAGAATCTCGGGTACGGAGGCAATCAGAAGACGTGCTATGCAACTGCGCTCGAGCACGGCGCCGATATCGTGATCATGGTGCATCCCGACTATCAGTACACGCCGAAGCTCATCCCGGCCATGGTGTCGATGATCGGAAGCGGGCTTTACGATTGCGTACTCGGCTCGCGCATTCTGGGCGGGTACGCGATGAAGGGCGGCATGCCGTGGTGGAAGTACTATTCCAACCGCGTGCTCACGCTGGCCGAAAACATGCTCATCGGATCGAAACTGTCGGAGTTTCACACGGGCTACCGCGCATTCTCGCGCCGGCTCCTCGAGCAACTGCCGCTGGACCGCAATTCGAACGACTTCGTCTTCGACAACCAGATGCTCGCGCAGATCTGGTGGCTGGGCTATCAGATCGCGGAGGTGAGTTGCCCCACCAACTACTTCCCGGAGGCATCCTCCATCAGCTTTCACCGCAGCGTGCGCTACGGTCTGGGTTGCCTTGCCACGGGCCTCACCTACCGGCTGGCGAAGTGGGGACTCCACTCTCCCCTGTTCCCCCGGGCACGCTGACGGTCCCCGGGGCTTTGCAGACCGGGGCCTCCGTCGCTTCAACCTTGAACCCCACCCGCAGGGGCCGCTAGACTCAATACGGCACGTCGTGTCGGTTCAGGCGCAGCCACGCTCGATCGCTCACACGGCAGATCCCCCAGGTCCGTCGACTGCACCGGTGCCGGCATACCGGACAACACTCCTGGAGGGACTTATGTCAGAACGCAGGCTGCTACTCGCCCTTGTCGTGCTCACCACCCTGTACGGCACTGCGCGCGCCGATATCACCACCGGACTCATCGCCCACTATCCCTTCGACGGCAACGCCAATGACACCAGTGGCTACGGAAACAATGGCACCCTGATCGGTGGCGTCGTTCCCACCACCGACCGATTCGGAAATCCCAACAGCGCCTACGAGTTCAACGGCACGACTTCGTATATCTCGATTCCCAACTCCACCAGCCTCAGCTCTCCGTCGACCGAGTGCACGCAGATGGCGTGGGTCATGCTCTACGGCGTCAGCGCGGTGGGCTCCCACTACA
>OBLQ010000419.1_pt1 | contig 16267 bp, 12 predicted proteins | sample 1519881 | NCBI WGS metagenome assembly OBLQ01 (sample SAMN01911456, study PRJEB22533) | soil metagenome | biome: Soil | place: Malaysia | collected 2012-04-30 | depth DG_metagenome m | reverse complement strand
CGGCACGCCGCCGTTGATGGCGCAGGCGCCGACAGCGATCAGGATGCGGCAGTTCTCGCGGAACTCGCGCAGCACATGCACGTTGTCGGCATTGCACAGCCCGCCCTCGATCAGGCCGATGTCGCAGGGTGCGCAGTGCTTGATGTCGGTGAAGGGCGAGCGGTCGAACTCGATATGCTCGAGCAGGTCCGTCAGGCGCTCGTCCACGTCCAGGAACGACATATGGCAGCCGAAGCAGCCGGCCAGCGAGGTGGTGGCGACCCTCAGTTTACTCTTCATCGGCATGCCTCGGCCTGACCAGCGGCAGGCGCGCGTCGCGCCCGGCCTCACTGACGCGATGGGTATCGAAGGTACGCCGGCCGATCGGCACCTCGAAGCCGTGGCCCTTGATCAGGATGGCTCCGACCGGGCAGATATGGGCGGCCACGTCCGTCGCCGCGATGTCGGTGTCGACCAGCCTGCCGCTCGGCGCGTTGACGATCAGGCTGGCATGGATGCCGCGGCCGCTGATGGCGAACACGTCCTTGCCGTCGATCTGGCGGCTGGCGCGCACGCACAGCTCGCACAGGATACAGCGGTCGCGGTCGAGCACGATGTCCGGGTGCGAGGCGTCCACCTCGCGCCGGGGATAGAACTGCGGGAAATGGCCGTCGAGCATGCCCAGGTAATAGGCCACGGCCTGCAGCGTGCAGTCGCCGCTCTTCTCGCAGCCCGGGCACAGGTGATTGCCCTCGACGAACAGCATCTGCGTGATCGTCTTGCGCACCTCGTTCAGCGCCACGGTGTTGCTGTCGACATGCTGCCCGTCGGCCGCGGGCAGCGTGCAGGCGGCGGCGTTGCGCCCGTCGACCTCGACGGTGCACAGCCGGCAGCTGCCGTGCGGTGTCAGGCCGGGCCTGTGGCACAGGTGGGGGATGTAGATGCCGGCGGCCAGCGCCGCATCCATGATCGTCTGCCCCGCCTCGAACGGGATCTCCTGCCCGTCGATGCTGATGGTGCCGCCCTTGCCCTCGGCGCTCATCTGAGATGGGCCTCGGCATCGTCGCGATGGGAAAGCAGCCTCGCCTCCTCCAGCGAGGCATCGAGATCGAAATAGGGCTCGAAGCCGCTGTGCGCCAGACGGCTGTCGATGGCCTCCGGGAACCGGCTCAGCACATCGAGGATGGGATTGGGTGCCGTCTGCCCCAGGCCGCAGTGCGAGCGGCGCTTGATCAGCGTCGCCAGGCGGCGCATCTCGTCGACATCGTAATGGGTGCCGTGTCCGCGCGCGATCTTGTCCAGGCCGTTCTTCAACAGCGAGGTGCCGACCCGGCATGGGGTGCAGAAGCCGCAGCTCTCGTGGGCGAAGAAATGGGCGAAATTGCGGATGACGGCCAATAGATCCCGCTGCCGGCCGTAGACCATCAGCGAACCGCCGGTGGCCAGGTCCTCGAAGGCCAGCCGCCGCTCGAACTCGGCCGGCCCGATCAGCGTGCCCGAAGGACCGCCGATCTGCACCGCCTGCACGTCCTGTGCCCCGCAATCGTCGAGGATCTTGCGCATCGACACCCCGAATGGGTATTCGTAGATGCCGGGCGCGGCGCAGTCGCCGCTGATGCTGATCAGTTTGCTGCCCTTCGACTGGTCGGTGCCCTGGGCCGTGAACCAGTCGGCGCCGTGCACGGCGATGGCGGCGGCCGCGGCCAGCGTTTCGACGTTGTTGACCACGGTCGGCTGGCCGAGATAGCCGTGCGTGACCGGGAACGGCGGGCGGATGCGCGGGATGCCGCGTTTCTGTTCCATGGACTCGATCAGCGCCGACTCCTCGCCGCAGATGTAGGCGCCGGCGCCAACGATGATGTCGATGTCGAAATCGAACCCCGCATGCCCCAGGATGCCCGTCCCCAACAGACCGGCCTGGCGCCGTCGGGCCAGTGTCGCCTCCAGCTGCGGCAGCAGGTAGCGGTACTCCCCGCGCAGGTAGAGAAAGCCCCGGCGGGCGCCGATCACGTGCGCGCAGACGCTCATGCCCTCGCACACCATGTCGGCATGGCTGGCCAGCAGCACGCGATCCTTGAAGGTGCCGGGTTCCCCCTCGTCGGCGTTGCAGACGACGTAATGCTCCCCGCCGTTCGCCCGGCGGCAGAAGCTCCACTTCATGCCCGTGCCGAAACCGGCGCCGCCACGACCGCGTAATCCTGCGCGCGTGATCTCGGCCAGCATCGCCTCGGGCCCTTTCTTAAGGCTCGCCCGGATCGCCGCCCCGTCCTGCCATGGGCTGGCGAGCAGCAGCCCCGGCCGGAGCACATGATCGGCCACGCCGAACCATTCCTCCGGCCAGTCGGTGAGCGGCGTCCCTGCCTCGATCCGCTCCGCCATGGCGGCAAGCCGCCGGGCATCCAGGCGGGTCAGCGGCATGCCGTTGACCAGAGCCGCCGGACCCTGGTCGCACATGCCGATGCACGAGGTGGAACCGATGCTGACGATGCCGTCCGCACGCGTCTGTCCGGCCACCACCCCCAGCCGGTCGCACAGCATGCGCAGCAGGTCGGTCTCGCCGTGCGCCGGTCCGCAGCTGGTGCAGGTGCTGAACAGGATGTCGTAGCGGCCGCGCGGCGTACGGGAGAAGAAGGAATAGAAATCGGCCACGGCCTCGACCTGGCTGACCGGCAAGCCGAGGCGTGCGGCGACATCGCAGACGGCCTCGCGCGGGATGTGCCGCAGCCGTTGCTGCACCTCGTACAGCACATGCAGCAGATGCTCGCCGGCCTGACGCGGGGTCGCAGGATCGGGCATGTCGCTCACCCTACTGGCCGAATCCATGGCTGACTCCTTTGCCATCATTGTAGGGTATCCCGGACGGATGACAAAACGGGGGCAATACCCCGGAACCGCGCCATCGGATCAGCCATGCTGCAGCATCCGGGCCGCCGCCACCGCCGCCTGGCCCAGCGACAGGCCGCCGTCGTTGACCGGGACCCTTTCCGGCACAAGCACCTCCAGCCCAGCCTGATTCAGGCCATCGCTGACACCCGAAAGCAGCAGGCGGTTCTGGAAGGCGCCGCCGCCCAGGGCCACCGTATCCAGATGCCGCTCCTGGCACAGGCTGAGCGCCGTCTCGCTCACGGCGGCGATCACGGTACGGTGGAAGCGCCCGGCGATCACTGCCCTGTCCGTTCCCCGGCGGATGTCGGCCAGCAGCGCCGGCCACATCGCATCCCAGCCGAGATGCGGCACGCCCCCGCCGGCGGTCTCGATGCGGACCGGATAGGCGCCTTGGTCAACGGAATCGGACATGGCCAGGGATTCGAGCTCGATCGCCGCCTGGCCCTCGTAGCTGGCCCGTTCGCGGCAGATGCCGAGTGCAGCGGCCACGGCATCGAACAGCCTGCCGCACGACGAGGCCGGCGGGCTGTTCAGGTTCCTGCCGACCATGGTCTGCAACAGGTCCACACGTTGACCGGCGATAAAGCGCACGATGTCGATATCGCCGAACTCTGCATGCATCCGCTCCCAGCCGAGCGCGTGCAGGTGCGCGAACGCGTTGCGCCATGGCTCGCGCACGGCCTGGCTGCCGCCGGGCATGGCCACCGGCCGGAAGCAGGCCAGGCGCTCGTATCCCGCATAGCCGGCCGCAAGGAACTCGCCACCCCACAGCGTGCCGTCCGCACCGTAGCCAAGTCCGTCCAGGGCGATGCCGAGCAGCGGCGGCGCTTCCAGCGGCCGTCCGTGCTCGGCCATGCAGGCCGCGATGTGCGCATGGTGATGCTGCACCCCGATCAGCGGCACGTCCTCCGCCTCAGCCTGTTCCCGCCCCAGCCCGGCGGAGAGGTAATCCGGATGCATGTCGATGGCCACGGCCCGGGGACGGAAATCGAACAACGCCCGGTACAGTCCGATGTTCCTGCGGCAATCCATGAAGGCCTCGGCATGCTCCAGTTCGCCCATGTGCTGCGAAAGCACGGCCCGACCTCCGGCCAGCAGGCAGAAGGTGTGCTTCAGCTCCCCGCCCATGGCCAGCACCGGCGGCGCCGGTTCGAAGCCGGGCGGCAGCGTCAGGGGCACAGGCGCATATCCGCGGGACCGGCGCAGCACCCGCGGCCGGCCGGCCGTCACCGCCGCCACCGAATCGTCGAGGCGGTTGACGATCTGGCGGTCGTGCAGCAGGAAATGATCGGCGATGCCGGAAAGACGCCGGCGCGCCTCGTCGTTATCGATGCACTGCGGCTCGTGCGCACGGTTGCCCGAGGTCAGCACGATCGGGCGTCCGAGACCCCGCATCAAGAGCGCATGCAGCGGCGAATACGGGAGCATGAACCCCAGACGTTCCTGGCCCGGCGCGATGCCCTCGGCCAGCCGTTCACCGCCGGGACGCCTGTCGAGCAGCACGATCGGCGCCTCGCATCCCGTGAGCAGCTGCCGCTCCGCCTCCCCGATCTCGGCATACACGGCCACCATATCCGCGTCGCGCGCCATCAGGGCGAACGGCTTGGCGTCGCGCCGCTTGCGTGCGCGCAGCCGCGCCACCGCCTCGTCATGGCCGGCATCCGCGGCCAGATGGATGCCGCCGATACCCTTGATGGCCACGATATGCCCCGCGCGGATCAGCCTGGCCGCCTCGAACACGGCCTCGGCGTTCATGCCCGCGAAACGCACGCCATTCGCATCCTCCAGCCATGTTCTGGGGCCACAGTCGGGGCAGGCGTTGGCCTGGGCATGGAAGCGCCGGTCGGCCGGATCCTCGTACTCGGCCCGGCAGGCGGGGCACATGGGAAAATCCGCCATGCTGGTGTGATCCCGGTCATAGGGGACGGAACGGACGATCGACAGGCGCGGCCCGCAGTGGCTGCAGCTGGTCATGGGGTACAGGTGATGGCGGTCCGCCGGGTCCAGCACCTCGCTGAGGCAGGACGGGCAGACGGCCGCATCCGGGGTGACCGCCATGCCGACGGGGCCCGGCCGGCTGTCGGCGATGATGAAGGCCGCCGGCATGTCCGTTGCGGCGAGCGGCGCATGCTCGAGGGCATCGATGCGTGCCAGCGGCGGCGGATTGTCGCGCAGCTGCCTCCGGAAATCCTGCAGCGCCGCCGTATCCCCCCAGGCCTGGATGCAGACGCCGTCGCCGTCGTTCCACACCCGGCCGCGGATGCCGAGGCGACGGGCCAGCTGCCAGACGAAGGGGCGGAAGCCCACGCCCTGCACCTGCCCGCGCACACGGATCGATTCCGGCATCAGCATATCCTCGGCAGCTGCTCGCCGGCCAGGCGGTCGATGATGCGATGGCCGCCGAAGGCGGTGCGCATCTGCACCAGATCCTGCGCATCGGCCACCACGTGCCCGATGATGGCGGCCTCCTGCCCCAGCGCATCCGCGCGCATCACCGACAGCAGATGCTCGGCATCGGCTGCATCGCAGACGCACACCAGCTTGCCCTCGTTGGCCACGTACAGCGGGTCCAGCCCCAGCAGCTCGCAGGCGGCGGCCACCTGCGGCGCCACGGGAATCCGCTCTTCCTCCACCAGCATGCCCACGCCCGACTGTGTGGCCAGTTCGTTCAGGGTGGTGGCCAGGCCACCGCGCGTCGGATCACGCAGGCAGCGGATGCCCGGCGCTACCTCGACCATGCGCGCGACCAGGCCGTGCAGGGGTGCCGAGTCCGATCGGACCTCGGTCTCGAATGCCAGGTGTTCGCGGCAGGACATCACAGCCACGCCATGGTCGCCGATCGTACCGCTGAGCAGGATGGCGTCGCCGGGGCGGGCGCGGTCGCCGGCGATGTGCACCCCCTGTGGCACCACGCCGATGCCGGTGGTGGTGATGAACACCCCGTCGCCCTTGCCCCGTTCGACGACCTTGGTGTCCCCGGCCACGACCGGCACCGCAGCCTGGCGGGAGGCTTCCGCCATGCCGGCGACGATGCGCTCCAGATCACGAAGCGGAAAGCCCTCCTCGAGGATGAAGGAGGCCGAGAGGTACAAGGGGGTCGCCCCGGCCATCGCCACGTCGTTGATCGTGCCATGCACGGCCAGCGAGCCGATGTCCCCGCCCGGGAAGAACAGGGGCGAGATCACGTGCGCATCGGTGCTGACGACCATGCGCCCGGCCGCTGGGGGGAAATCGGCCGCATCGTTGCCCTGGCGCAGCCAGGCGTTATCGAGATGACGGATGAACAGCTCCTCGACCAGCTGCGCCATGGCCCGACCGCCACTGCCGTGGCTCATGTCCACGGTGCCGCCCTTCACATCAAGCCGGGCGGGAAAGCGGTGCGCACGGCTCATGCGGCGGCGGGCCGGCGGAAGCGCCCGTAGCTCCAGTAGGCCGCACAGGCCCCCTCGGACGACACCATGCAGGCGCCCATCGGGTTCTCCGGGGTGCAGACGGTGCCGAACAGCCTGCAGTCGGTCGGCTTGTCCACGCCGCGCAGCACCGACGGGCACAGGCAGCCCTTGACCTCGCTGCCGGCGATCGCGGGCATCGCGAAGCGCCGCTCGGCATCGAACGCCGCATAGTCGCCGGCGATGGCCAGCGCGCTGTGCGGCAGCATGCCCAGCCCCCGCCACTCGAACGTCGGCCTCGTCTCGAACACCTCGGCCATCAGCGCCTGTGCCTTGGCATTGCCCTGGCGCGTGACCACCCGCGTGTACTCGTTCTCCACCGCGTGCCGCCCGGCGTTGATCTGCCGGATCAGCATCAGCGCCGATTGCATCACGTCCAGCGGCTCGAAGCCGGCGATGACCACGGGCATCGAGAATGCCGCAACACAGGGCTCGTAGGCGCGGCTGCCGATGATGGTGCTGACGTGGGAAGGGCCCAGCACGCCGTCGATGCCGGCCGAGCGCGCATTCTCCTGCAGGATGTAGGCCAGCGCCGGCGGGGTCAGCACGTGGTTGCAGAACACGCTGAAGTTGCCCAGGCCCTCGGCACGCGCCTGCCGGATGGCCACCGCGGTCGGCGGCGTCGTTGTCTCGAAGCCGTTGGCGAAGAACACCACCTGCCGCTGGGGATTGGCGCGGGCGATGGCCAGGGCGTCGCGCGTGGAGTACACCATGCGGATATCGCCGCCGGCGGCCTTGGCCTTCAAGAGGCTCATGCGCCCGGAGGCCGGCACGCGCATCAGATCGCCGTAGGTGCACAGGATGACATCATGGTCCCGCACCAGATCGATGGCATTGTCGATGCGCCCGCTCGGCAGCACGCAGACGGGGCAGCCCGGGCCGTGCACGAATTCCACGTTGGCCGGCATCAGCCCCGGCAAGCCGAAGCGGAAGATGGCATGCGTGTGGCCGCCGCAGAACTCCATCAGCCGGTAGTGCCTGCCGGGCTCGGCCTCCCAGCGGATGGCAGCGGCCAGCCGCATGGCCCGCTCGCCGCTGCGGAATTCATCGACGTATTTCACGCGCGCGAATCCTCCAACTCGTCGAACAGGGCCAGCGTCTGCGCCGCCTCGTCTTCGCTGAGCCGCTCGAGCGCATAGCCGACATGGATCAGCAGGTAATCGCCGGTCTCGACGCCGTCGACCAGGGCCAGCGACACCTCCTTCTTCACGCCACCCATCTCCACCGTGGCCAGCTCCGCATCCCGATCCAGCGCCACGACCCTCGCCGGCAGAGCCAGGCACATGACGGGATCTAGGCGGCAGCCGGCTCGGAGAGCCCGGCGGGTGTCATGCGGCGGGTCTCCCGCAGCCAGCGATACCAGCCATCCATGCCCTCGCCGGTGGCCGCCGAAACCTGCAGCACCTGGATACCGGGATTCACGCGCCGGGCATAACCGATGCATTGCGCCACGTCGAAGGCGAGATGGGGCAGCAGGTCGATCTTGTTCAGCAGCATCAGGCCGGCGGCGGCGAACATGTCCGGATACTTCAGCGGCTTGTCCTCGCCCTCGGTCACCGAGAGGATGACCACCTTGTGGGCCTCGCCGAGGTCGAAGGCGGCCGGACAGACGAGATTCCCGACGTTCTCGATGAACAGCAGGCTGTTCGCCTCGGGCTTAAGCGAGGCCAGGGCATGGCCGACCATGTGCGCATCCAGATGGCAGCCCTTGCCGGTGTTGATCTGCACGGCCCTCACCCCCGTGGCCCGGATGCGTTCGGCGTCACGGCTCGTCTGCTGGTCGCCTTCGACCACCGCCATCGGCACCTCCCCCTTCAGGTCGCACAGCGTACGCGTCAACAGGGTCGTCTTGCCGGAGCCGGGGCTGGACACGAGGTTCAGGGCCGTGATGCCGCAGCCTGCCAACAACCGCCGGTTGGCCGCGGCATAGCCGTTGTTCTTGGACAGGATGTCCTGCTCGATGCGCACCATGCGGGCCTGCGCCAGGCCCGGAGCCCGGCTGGCCGTGGCCTGCCGCCCGGCGACGGGCAGGGGATGATCGTGATGATGGTGATGGCCGTCGATGCTCGTCTCGCCCTCGCCGCAGCCACATGTCGTACACATCATTCCACCTCCAGTTCCAGGATGCGCATCTCATCGCCGGCCGTCAGCTGCAGCGGCTGATGGCCGCAGTCGGGGCAGGCATCGAAGCGCAGCTCCACCCCCACCTGCTTGCGGCAATGCGGGCACCACGCCGTGCCCGGCACCTCGATGATCTCCAGGCTCGCCCCGTCGGCAATGGAGCCCCTGGCCACGGCATCGAAGCCGAAACGCATGGCCTCGATCTCGACACCGGCCAGGCTACCGATCTCGAGCCGGACCGTCCTGACCCGCCGGAAGCCCTGCACCCCGGCCTGCGCCTCGATCAGCTGCACCACGTCCTCGCACAGCGAGATCTCGTGCATCGGCCTCTCCCGCGATATCAGGCGGCCGCGATGTAGTGCTGCAGCTGGCCGATCAGGTCGTCCTTCTCCTTCAGCGTCAGCACCACGATGTCCCTGAGCGACAGCAGGCCGATGAAGCGATCGCCGTCGAACACCAGCAGGTGCCGGGAACGTTGCTGCTTCATCAGCTGCAGGGCCTCGTCGCAGCTCGCATCCGGGCGGACCTTCAGATGATCCGTATGCATCACATCCCCGACCCTGACCTGGGCCGGATCGCGATCCTTGCCCACGACCTGCATCATCAGCTCGCGCTCGGTGAAGATGCCGACCACCCGGGAATGGCTGGTCACGACCACCGAGCCGATGAACTTGTCGGTCATCAGCCTGGCGGCCTCCAGCGCACTGCTGCCCTCATCCAGCATGGCCACCGCATGTTCGATACCTGACGTGATTTTCATGGCCAGACTCCTCGATGCCACCTTCTCATTCTATAGCACGAACCACCATCGCCGTCATGCCCCGGAGCGCGCCCGAACACCGGCATCACGCGCCTAGAGCCATCCCCGTTCCTTGAACGAAAGCACGTCCCTGCCGGCGATCAGGAAATGGTCGAGCACCCGGATGTCCAGCGCCTGCCCGGCCTGCCCGATCAGTTGCGTCAGCTGCACATCCTCCCGGCTCGGACGCGGCGTTCCGCCCGGATGGTTGTGGAACAGGATCAGCCCCTTGGCATCCAGCTCCAGCGCCCGCTTGATCAGGTTGCGCGGATACACCGCCGTACGGTCCACCGTGCCCTCGAACATGATCTGCGTGGCCACATGCCGGTGCTGCTGGTCGGTGAAGATGGCGCCGAAGCATTCCATGCCCCGGCCCTGCACCAGCAGGCGCAGGTGCGCCTTGACCTTGTCCGGCCGGTCGAACACGGACTTTCCCGGCAGATCACTGGCCAGATAGCGCATCTCGACATTGCGCACCAGGGACAGAAAGCCGGCGGCCTTCTCGCCCACGCCCGTAACCTGCATCAGCTCGGCGACCGGCGCGTCGAACACCCCGGCCAGGGTGCCGAACGCCCGCAGCAGCCTTTTGGCGACCGGCTTCACATCGGCGCGGGGGATGGCATAGGTCAGCAGCAGCTCCAGCACCTCGTAGTCATGGAAGCCGTCGAAGCCGCCGGTCGCGAACCTCTGGCGCAGGCGCTCGCGATGTCCCCTGATGCTGGCATCCATATCCGACTCCACACGCGCATGCCCGGGAACAGCCGGGATATGCGCCAGATATCAAAGACGATGAACAGCGGGGCGTCAAATGTGCGCCCGCCCGGATATGCAAAGTGCGGAATTTTCCATCGGGAACGGCTATGCTCGACCCCATGCGCCGCTTGCGAGCCCAGTTGATCGACATGCTCACGGAGGCAGCCGAACAGCAGCAGTACACCCTGCCCCATCCACGCATCGGTGCGTCATTGGTGCACGATTTCCTGCAGCTGCTGGAGGCGCCGCCCAAACGCGGGCGATCGAGCCGGGTGGCGCTGCAGTCCCGCACGCTCAGCCATGACTGGCTGCACCGGCACATCCTGTGCATCCGCTGCCCGGACCAGGCCTTCTACCTCGATGCCATCAAGGGCTATCTGCAGCAACGCGCCATCGCCCCGCTGGCCCTGCAGGCGCTGATCGCCAACGAGACAGACGATCCGTACGCGATCGCCCTGTACCGGCCCGGCATGGATCACAGCCGCAACATCATGTTCATCGCCCTGCATGTTTCGGCCACGCTGGTTCCGGACCGCAATGCCCTGGTCTCCGACCTCGGCGCCGTGCTGCGCGCGGTGGATATCTCGGTATACGACTTCGAGGCCATGAGCGACAGGCTCAGGCTGGCGGCCGAGGCGCTTGCCGCGGAGCGGCCGGAGGATGCCGCCCTGCTGCACTGGATGCTGGACAACAAATACCTGATGTTCGGGCTGCGACACGGAACGAAGCGTCTCGGCGTGCTGCGCGACAGGCGCACGGTGTCCCGCGTTGCCGGCACCATCCTCGGTGAGATGGACAAGCTGCTGCCCGCGACGGGTCCCGGACTGGAATGGCTGCCGCTACCGACCTCCCACCAGCACCTGTACAGCCCGGCCATGCTGGAGGTCGTGCGCATCAACTGGCGCGGGGAAACCGGCACGGACAGCATGATCATGATCGGCCATTTCTCCCGCAGCGCCCGCTATACCAATGCCAGCCAGACGCCGATGCTCGAACAGCACTGGAAGACGCTCGAAGAGCAACCATTGCTGCGCCAGTCGACCTTTTACCGCCGCGAATTGCGCACCCTGTTCGACCGCATGCCCAAGCCCGCCCTGCTTTCCACCTGGCCGACCGACTGGCTGGTGCCGTTGAAGGCCATGGCCGATATGACCGACGACACCGCCCTCGTCGCCCGCTTTGTCCCGCCGTGTTTCGGGGGCATCGGCTGGCTGGCGGTCGCCCTGTCGGCCAGCCGCTTCGGCCCGAATGTGCTTGCCTGCCTGCACCGCTACTGTGAGGAGGCCGGCATCACGACCTACGGCCACGAGAGCTTCGGCGTCGGCCAGCACCGCATCCTGATATTCAGCTGCGATGCGGGGGGGGATCCGGCCACCGTCTCCGCCCGCATCTTCAAGCTGGAGACGCGCCTGCGCGCATGCATCCTGTTCTGGAAGGACAAGGCCAAGGCCATCGCGCTGCAGTCGTTTCGCAGCATCCAGGTCCCCGAGGCCCTGAAGACGCTGGACGATCTGACACCGGTCTATGCGGATATCTTCCCGCCCGAGCAGTTCGTCAGCGACCTGCAGACACGCGATCGGGTGCTGGCAACCGGCCGGCCCCAGGTCACGGCACAGCTCACCGACGGCGACATCGAATTCCATATCATCGCCCGTGAACAGATCCTGCTCGGCAGGCTGGTGACATCCATCCAGAACTTCGGCCTCACCGCCATCCGCGAGGCCGTGGTCGAGTTCGGCGAACAGCCGCGGCGGGTGTACATCTCCAGCATCCGCTGCCAGGTGCCGCAGGAGCTGATCCAGGACGATCTCGGACGGCTGCAGACCGGCCTGCAGCGCGTGCTGGGCGACACCGCCGACGACGATGCGGCCAACGGCCTGCTGGTGAGCGGCGGCCTGACGATCGACCAGGTGGCCGTGATCATCACCCTGCGCAACCACCTGGTGCAGATCCTGCCGGACGCCGCACCGATGCCGATGAACCATATGCTGCGCCGGTACCCCCACGCCGCTTCCAGCCTGTACCGCCTGTTCGAGGCGCGGCACCGGCCGGCCATGCCCGTCAGCTATATGGCGCAGGCGCGGCTGGAGTTCGACAAGGCACTGGATGCGGTGACCAACCTGACGGATGACCGATGGCTGCGCGCCATGGGCGAACTGGTCGAGGCAAGCACGCGCACCAATGCCTATATCCGGGAGCCTGAGGAACCGGTGGCCATCAAGATCATGCCGCGGCAGCTGAGCTACATGCCGGCACCGGCACCCTACCGCGAGATCTTCGTGCACGGGGTGCATGTCGAGGGGGTGCACCTGCGCGCCGGGCCGATCGCCCGCGGCGGCATCCGCTATTCGGATCGCCCGGCCGATTTCCGCACCGAGGTGCTGGAGCTGATGGCCACGCAGGTGATCAAGAACGGACAGATCGTCCCCACCGGCGCCAAGGGGGGCTTCGTGCTGCGCGGCGGCGCGGGCGAGGGCTTCGTCCAGTCTCAGTACCGGACCTTCATCCGCGCCCTGCTGGCCCTGACCGACAACCGCATGCACCATGAGAGCATCCCGCCGACCGGCATCCGCATCCATGCCGAGGATGCCGACGACCCTTACCTGGTGGTCGCCGCCGACAAGGGCACGGCCCGTTATTCGGACCTCGCCAACGAGGAGGCCCGCCTGGCCGGCTTCTGGCTCGACGACGCCTTCGCCAGCGGCGGCTCCCACGGCTACGACCACAAGCAGATCGGCATCACCGCCCGCGGCGCCTGGGTCTGCATCGCCCATCATTTCGCGCAGCTGGGCGTCGACGCCTGGCATGATCCGATCACCGTCATCGGTATCGGCGACATGGGCGGCGATGTGTTCGGCAACGGCATGCTGCTCAACCCCGCCCTGCGCCTGATCGGCGCCTTCAACCACAAGCACATCTTCCTGGACCCGACCCCCGATGCCGCGCAGGCCTTCGCCGAACGCCAGCGCCTGTTCCGGCAGGGCGGGGGATGGGACGCCTACGATACGGCGCTGATCAGCAGCGGCGGTGGCGTGTTCGAACGCGGTGCCAAGCGCATCGCGATCAGCGAGGAGGCGGCGGACGCCCTCGGCATCAAGCCGGGGCCGCTGTCCGGCCAGGCCCTGATCCAGGCCATGCTCACCGCACCCGTGGACCTGCTGTACAACGGCGGCATCGGCACCTACGTCAAAGGGGAGCATGAAACCCATGCCGAGGTGCAGGACCCGGCCAACAATGCCGTACGCATCAGCGGCCCCCAGCTGCGGGCGAAGGTGGTCGGCGAAGGCGGCAACCTCGGATTCACGCAACAGGGGCGTCTGGAATTCGCGCAAAACGGCGGGCGCATCAACACCGACGCCATCGACAACTCGGGCGGTGTCGACATGTCCGACCACGAGGTGAACCTGAAGATCATGTTCGGTGCCGCACAGCCACCGATCGGCCAGACACCGCGCAACCGCATCCTGGCGGGCCTGACGGACGCCGTCACCGGGCAGTGCCTGAACGACAACCACCTGCAATCCCATGCCCTGTCGCTGGCCGAGTACAACGCCAGGTTCCATCTGCCGCGCCTGCGCCGCCTGTGCGACGCCATGCTGCGGGAGGAACGGCTGGACGCGCAGCGCGATCCCGGCCTCGACGAGGAGTCGCTGGCGCTCAGGCCCCAGTTGGCCGTGCTGCTCGGTCATGAAAAGAACCGCATCCGCGAGGCGCTGGCCCGGGAAGGCTTCGCCCGCCGGACGGCACTGCGCCACACGCTTCTGGAGGGGTATTTTCCGGACGAGGTGCACCGCCGGCACAAGCGCCTGATCCCCGGCCACCCGCTGGCCGACGACATCGTGCATGCCCAGGCGACCAACCATGTGGTCAACCACATCGGCATCACCGCCGTGCACCATCTGGAAAGCCTGCTCGACGCCTCCATCGCCCAGATCGTCGAGGCCGTGCTGATCGCCGACCGGCTCCTCGATGCCCAGGCCCTGCGTCATGCCGTATGGACCCAGATCCAGGACGCCGAAACCACCATCCAGATCCAGCATGCGCTGGCCGATCATGTGCTGCACTTCGCCGAGGAACTGACCCGCCTGTGCACGATCACCGATCTGGATCTCGGCTGGATCGAACAGCAACTGCATGATATCCGCCATTTCCGCCATTCGATCGCCGGCCACGGCATCAGCGGCATGGAACAAAGCGCCTTTCTGGACATGCTCAAGACCACGATGCAGGCCGGCCTGTTGCCGGATGCGGCCGAGCAACTGGCCACGATGCCGGAACTGGCCGAGTCCGCCACCGCGCTGTACCTGAGCATGCACCGGAAGCTCCCGCTGCGCCTCTGCCTGCAGGCCACGCAGGCCTGCCTGCACCTGCTGCCCGTCACGGCACTGGAGATGCAGCTGCGCTCGTCCGACTGGAAGGACGACGAGGCCCATGCCCTGCGCCGGGAATGGCTGCACCGGCTGACGCACCTGAAGGCGCAGGCCACCAGCCAGCTGCTGGCCCACGATACCGGGGACATGGTCGCCGCCGGCGAGCACCTGTGGTCGGGGCATCACTACTGGCCCGAGCTGCAGCAGACCCGGGCATGGCTCGATGCCGACGCCACCCCGCCATCGCGCACCGAGCTGATGCTGGCCCTGGCCCAACTGGAATCCCTGCTCGACGAAAGCAACCATCGCGATGACGCCTGATCCCGTGCCGGGCGAGGCCGCCTTCACGCACGTGCGGCCCGACGGCATGGAACTGCGCGGACGCCTGCTGCCGGGAGGTGATCCGCTGCTGGTGTTCATCCATGGCTTCCGTTCCCACCACCGGGGCGCCAAGGCCGGGGCCGTGGCCCGCCTCGCCGCCGCCCGTGGCCTCGGCTGCCTGCGCCTGGATCAGGTCGGCCATGGCGACTCGGACGGCCGGTTCGAGGATTTCCGCGTCTCCGAGGCTGTCCGGGACACCATCGCCGCCATCCGCACCCTCGATCCGGCGAGCGTGATCCTGATCGGCTCCAGCCTGGGGGCCCTGATCGCCCTGCGCATCACCCTGGCCGGGGAGCTGCCCATCCATGGCCTGCTGTTCATCGCCCCGGCCTGCCATTTCATCTCACGCCACCCGGCAACGGGTGATGATACGGTGCGGCAGCAACTGCAGCAGCAGGGCTTCGTGGAAGCCTTCGATCCGTATCTGCAGCAGCCCTACCGCATCCCGCGGGCGATGATCGACGATATCCGCTCCGCGGAGCCGGCACCGGGGCCGATCGTCCTGCCCTGTCCACTTCGCCTGATGCACGGCACGGCCGATCGCAGCATCCCATCCAGCGAATCGGAGGATCTGCACCGGCGGGTCGCCGGCAGCACCCTGAGGCTGATCGAGGGCGGGGATCACCGCCTGGACAGGCATATCCCCCTGATGCTGGAAGAGCTGGAGGCCCTGCTCAGTGCGGTGCCGTCAGGGTCCGCCAGGACTCGCTGAACACCTTGGCGGCGGCGTGCAGCAGCAGGCGCAGGCGCTTGCGCATGAAATGGCAGCGAACGCATCCGGCCTCGGCGATCTGCCGGCGCACCTCGTAGCGCGGATAGATCGTCTCGCGCCAGAAGGCCAGGCGATGGCGCCGGTCCGGCATCATGCGCGCGAACATGCGCTCGGCCAGGAACGGGATCTGCTGATGATGCATATGCCTTGCGAACAACCGGCGCTCCACCCAGCCCATCTCCGGCCGGATACCCCCGAGCACGGCGTCGGGCACCTCCCCGCCCAGATGGGCGCGCACATAGGCCAGGGCGTAATAGCACGGGCGCTGCAGGCGGTATTCCAGGATGCCCCGCTGGACCTCGGGCCACAGCCCCTGGCGGTCGATCGTTTTCGTCAGCTCCGCGATGTCGCACAGCCAGATCAGGCGCTCGAAGGAATGCTTCATCGCATGGAAGGCCAGGTAGGGCAGCAACACGCGCGGCGGCACGACGAGGGCCGGCGTACCGGCCACCTCCCCCGGCACCGCCGCGTCCAGGAAATCCCTGGTCCTGAGCGGCGTCAGATAGGCCCAGGCCCGGATGCGCTCGATGCCCAGCGGCTCGAAATGGAAATCGATCTGCACGTCGCCGCGGCTGAAATGGTGGCGGTACAGCCCGTCCGGGCGGAAACCGAGATCCCAGGCCACCTGCTTGGCATCCATCAGCCGCTCCTCGGCGACCAGCAGGTCGATGTCGCTCTGCGGCCGCAGCCGCCCCCGCTCGCCGTACAGCGCGGCCACGGCCTGGCCACGCAGGCAGACGGCGGGGATGCCGGCGGC
>OBLQ010000418.1_pt1 | contig 16302 bp, 19 predicted proteins | sample 1519881 | NCBI WGS metagenome assembly OBLQ01 (sample SAMN01911456, study PRJEB22533) | soil metagenome | biome: Soil | place: Malaysia | collected 2012-04-30 | depth DG_metagenome m | reverse complement strand
TTCGTCGCCACGCCATAGTCCGCGAAACCATTCGACTGGGCGTGGTTCGAGCCGAGGAGGAAGTTGAACGGCCCGTCAAAGCTTGAGGTCAGCACCGCTTCTGTCGACCAGTAATCGGTTTCGCCGATTGAAAGGTCGATCGCCTGATAACGGTTCGAACGCGACTGGATCGCGCCGCTGATGACGCCGGTAAGGCCATTGTCTTCGGTCGTGATCCCGGTGTTGAATTGCGAGACCGGGAATTTACCGTCCGAATAGAGGGCGAAGACGCCCGGAAGGGTCGCAAGCGCAGGCGGCACTTTCATCAATGGTCCGACGCCGCCATCGAAGTCGTTCCGCGAAGCGACCTTGGAGTTGCCGTAGCCCGCGTTGACCTTCAGCGACAGCTGGTCCCAGTCATGCTTCACATTGACAAGGAAGAGCGACTCTTCAGCGTTATATTTCGGCGTTGTGTCATAGGCGACCTTGCGAAGGTCGGTCGGCTGCACGACGTCGGACACGAAGGGGACCGTGACCGAATGGACGCCGAACGCCGCGCCAGCCGCAGCGCTGCCGGTGATCAACGCGATCGCTTCGTTTGAAAAGTTCGCGGCGAAGGTCGCATTGAGGTCTTGCGGCACATTAAAAGCCCTCGGCCCGCTCGGGTCGCAGCCGAGCAGCGGCTGCAAGGGGCCCGCCTCGCACGCCTGCTTTTGCGAGCGCATGCGATGGTCGTTCTCGCGCATATAGCTCGAGGTGAAATCGACTGTCGTATTGTCGGTCGGCAGCCAGCGCACCGACGCGCGGATCGAATTGATGTTGCGGTCGTCTATCTTCTGGCCGGTGAAAACGTTGGTCGTGTAGCCATCGCGCTGGATGGTCGTGCCGGCAAGGCGCAAAGCGAGACGGTCGCCGAGAGGCATGTTGAAGGCGCCTTGCACCTTCACCGAATTGAAATTGCCGTATTCGGCGTCGATATAGCCGCCGGTCTTCGTCGGGTCCGCCTTATTGGTGATGACGTTGATGACGCCGGCGGTCGCGTTCCGGCCGAACAGCGTGCCCTGCGGTCCGCGCAGAATTTCGATGCGCTCGACATCGTAGAATTCCGTTTCAAAGAGGCGCGGCGCATTCAGGCTGATGTCGTTCTCGTGGACCGACACTGCAGGCTCGGTGTCGGAGCCGACGGCTAGTGCGCCGACGCCGCGCAGCACGATCGAGGAGGTCGTGAACTGGCTCTTCGAGAAAGCGAAGTTCGGGACATTGAACTGAATGTCCGAGAAGGTCTCGATCTGGCGGTCCTTCAACTCCTGATCGCCGAAAGCCGAAACCGCGATCGGAACGTCCTGCAGCGACTGTTCAGTACGCTGAGCGGTGACGACGATCTCGTCATTGATGGATTGCGCCAGCGCTCCGCCGGCCATCAACGCGCCAAGCGCTGCGCCGGCCAAAAGGCGCGCCGAATATGTCAAGGCTTTTCCGCGAGTCATGATCAACACCCCTTTGGCGCCCCTCCTGGCGGGGCGTTGTTAGGCGGGAAGGGTCAGCAAGATTCCCACCATTCTCGTATCATTCGCGCGACATTGCATCGCCGTCCAGTTATCCAGACAGTCTCAAACCGAGGCGGCGCGCAGTCGTCGCAATTTTGCAACAGCAAACCCAGCCCGTCGTTTGTGCGGCGCAACATCGCGCAAGGGCGGCGTCACGCCGTCATCTCGCGACTCTGATCGGTTGTGATTAACGGTCCATTAAGGCTGTAACTCTCTGGGCTTGGCTCCCTCATGGGCCGAGCTCAGCGTCAAGCAGCGGCTTTGAGACAGACTCGCATCAGTCTAGCGTTAAGGCCGAGCACGCCGTAGGCGGCGCTTTCACGGCCGGCGGCGATGGACTGAACAGGCAAAGAAAAAAGGGGCTCGTATAATGACAACCGAGATCACGATGCTCGTCTGGTCGGCGGGGCTTTTGCTGGCGTTGGTGTTGGTCCAGGCGGTTTCCGGCATTCTCGCGCAGGGCGCCGGACCGATGGCGGGTAGCCGCGACGATCTTCCGCCCCCAAAGAGATTTCAGGCGCGAATGAAGCGCGTCGTCGACAATCACCGTGAGGGGTTGATCATCTTCGCAGCGCTCGTCCTTGCCGGCGCGGCGGCGGGCGTTCACAATCAATGGACGGCGCTCGGCGCGCAATTATTCTTCTACGCCCGCGTCGTGCACGCGGCGCTTTATATTGCGGGCGTTCCGTGGGTCCGGCCGATCGCCTGGGCCGTCGGGATCGTCGGCACAGGGATGATTCTCGTTTCGCTGCTCGGGCTCCTCTAGGAGGCCTTGTGGCGAATCGGCCGGCGCACTAATCAAAAAAGCGCCAGATGCTCTGCTTCGAAGCATTCTCGGTGGGGGAGACGGTCGGGATGCGGAGGGCGGAATTCGATGCGAGAGCGGCGGACGAACTTGCGCGCTGTCGGCGGTCTCCTGTCCTTATGCGCTGCTAGCGGATTGGTTTTGTTGGCTGGCGCGAGCGCCGCTTGCGCCGCGGCCCCGTCCCCGGATTTCAAGACCGCGCGCGAAATCATAACGAATGCGATCAGCGACGGTGGAATTCCATCGATCGCCATCGCCGTTTCTCGCCACGGGAAAATCATTTGGGAAGAAGGCTTCGGCGTCGCCGACGCTGCACGCCATCGGCGAGCGACGGCTCACACGATCTATCCCCTAGCGTCGGTGACCAAGTCGCTCACCTCGATCGGGGTTATGGCGCTCGCGGAACGCGGCGCCGTCGATATCGACCGACCGGTCAATCTTTATTTGGGAAAAGCCAAAGTCTGGAGCCCTTTCTGGGACGTCGGCGAGGCGACAGTCCGGCGGGTCGCGACCCACACGGCCGGTCTGCCGACCTATGCCGAAACTTGCTACCAGGATGAACCCGATTGCACGGTATCGCCCGATTTGATGATCGACCGTTATGCATTCGTCGCCTGGCGGCCGGGCGATCATTTCGATTATTCGAACGTCGGATACGGCGTGATGGGCGAAGTCCTGGCGCATGTCGCAGGGCGTCCTTACGCCGAAGCCCTTCGAAAAACCGTGTTTAAACCGCTCGGCATGCGCGACTGCGTGACGATGCCGAACCGGCGAATTATCGCGACCTATGGACCGGACGGCGTCGCCTCTCCGGCGCGCGAAGACGTTCAGAAAGGCGCCTCCTCCGCCGCATGTAGCGTGCACGATCTTGTGCGTTTCGGCATGTTCAGCCTCAAGGACCACCCGGCAGGGGCGAAAGCGATTCTTTCTGACGAGGCGATCGACCGTATGCAGAACGATACGGTCGCGGCGGACGGCGGGTTTCGCTACGGAATGGGGTGGTGGGTGAACGCCGATCAGCACGGCTATCGCGTTGTCTTCGGCAGCGGGGGTACGGCGGATCGCGGGGCGCTTCTCTATCTCGTTCCAACGGAAGATATCGCCGTCGCTGTCCTGATGAATACGGGCGACGCCACCGGCGTATCTGGGAAGATCGCTGATGAAGTCCTCGCCGCCTTGCTGCCCGCCTACGGAGAAAGTCTGCATGCGCCGCAGGCTGCGCCGCCGGAGGAAACCGCGCCGGAAAACCGGCTTACGACGCTCGCCGGCGAATGGAAGGGAACGATCAAGACTTTCGAAGGCGACCGCAACCTCGAATTCGTGGTCGACGCCGACGGAAGCGCGCGCGTTTCGGTCGGCGAAAGTCCGCTCGTTCCCGCGCCGCGCGCGCGGCTCGTAAACGACACGCTGTTGTTTCGTTCGTTTGACGCCGCTGATCTCGGCACGCCCGATTCCAATCGCCGCCTGCACCGGCTGGGTTTTGAACTTCACCCAAGCGGGGATGCCTATGTCGGCGCGGTGACGGTCGTGCCTCTTGATCAAGGACGCGACGGAGACCTTCTATCTTACCCGGTCTCGCTTCGACGGGCGGATAAAGCGCCTTAGGATATCGGACGCCGCGCTATCCGGCCGCGGCTGGCTTCGGCGTCGCCAAGGCGCCATAGACGCCGCCGATCACGGCGCCCAAGATGAGATGAAGCATATGTGTCGTCGCGGGCGCCATCATGCCGAGCTTCATCCCGAACACGCCCGCGCCTGCCATCGGCATGACAGCGCGCATCGCGGTCCGAGCTCATGTCATATTGGCGGACTGCGCGTCCTCGGGCCGGCGTCTCGGGCGTTAACGCGCGAGGAATGGTCTGGGCTGAGAGCTCGGTTGTGCGATTTCTGGTCAGACGGCTGTCAGGAGAGAAGCGTCGACTTCTTTTGCGCGCCGCCGAAAAGCCGGTCAGCGCTGATCGCGCCCGGGCCCATCGAAAGAACGACCAGAAGCGGCGCCTTCAGACCCGTCGCCGAGGCTTAAGGCGGATAGTCACTGAAGAACCGGACCGTTCGAATAACAGGGTGAAGGTGCGGGACTTTTGCAGCAATTCGCGGACGTCGCTCAATCGGAATTTCGAAGCGGCGCGGCCATCGATGGCGACCAAGTGGTCGCCTGGCCGGATCTGCGCCGCCTCTGCTGGCGAGCCCGGCGCAACAGCCTTCACTGTGAAGGTGTCGAAGGTCGGCCCCGACGATGTCCAGACGATTCCGGTCTTGTCGTAGTCGAGCGGCGCGGAGAGCGCATGCGAAGGTTCAAAGCTCACCTGTCGCCGCGGGTAGTCGATGATCAGCTTGAAGCGCTCCAGGATAGCCGCGCCGATATTGCCCTGAGCGTCCGAGCCCGCGAACGCGCCGCCCGCCGAGGTCGCGAACATGACGATGGGATCATTGATCAAGAAATGGCCGAGTTTGAATCCCGTGACGCGGCCAATGCGGCCCTGGACGGTTCCGCCAACTCCGGCGCCCCCAAGAAACGCGACCGTCGGACGATTCTCGTCCAGCAGCTGGTGGGCGTTGACAAAGGGCGCATTGAGAACGATTGCCACCGCGGAGCCGATATCGAGCGTGTAAAGCCCTTCCCCGAGCTCCCGTCCGCGATCGATTACCTCCGCACGAACTTGCGGGTGGCCGGCGCTGTTGAAGGTGATCGGCAGGGTTTGACCATGCCCCGCATAGCGGTAGGCGGGCTCATGCAGGACAAGTCGACGGCGCCGGTAATTGATCTCGACGACATAGCGGGACAGGAAGTCGTAGCCGATGATGCCCCCCACCTCGTGGCCGCTCGCGCGCGCAATGTCGCCGAGCGGAACGGCGATGAATACAGGCAGAGGCTGACCGCTGACACCTGCGACATCGATGCCGCCGCCCTGCGCCATCGCACCCGTCACGGTGTGATCGCCCCCGCCGCCCACCTCCACCGGCTGGCCGAGCGGCAAGCCGGCGGCGCGCGCGAGGTCCATGTCCACGACAGTGTACTTGTCGCCAGTGTCTAGGATGACCCAGGTCGAACGCCCGGCGACTTTCGCCTGCAGGAATATGACCTTGTTGTCCAACTCGAACGGCAGCGAGATGTCGCGGGCCACAGCGGCCTCGGCTACAAGAAAACTTGCCGCCAATCCCGCAGCCACGCGCCTATAGAACTTTCCCATCCATCCCGCTCCATGATTACGCCTCCGTGGAATACCCGGATCGCGGCGATGGGTTACACGCCCCCGGAGGTCAGCCGAGAATCCGGCGCCGGATACGGCGTCCATTGGAGGCATAGACGAGCCAGAACACGCCGGCAGCGACCGCCAAAAGCGCCACGACCACCGCCTGGCCAGGAAGCGTCATCCATTGGACGTGCACCTTCCCCGCCTCGATGCTGAAGCTGAAGCCGAGCGTGATCACGTTGAGCGTGCATGTCGCTGCCAGGGTGAGCCACAGCTGTTGCCAACGCAGAATGCCCTTCGTGCGCCGCAGCGCTCGAGCCTCGCCCTCCGCACAAGATTCAGCGTCGGGCGCCGGCGCGAGAGCCGAAGTCTCGGCTGACCACGCGTGCGCCTCTTCGGCGAAGCTAGGGTTGGCCTCGAGGAAAGCCTCTACTAAGCGCCGCGTGTCTTCACTGGCCTCGCCCGAATAGTAGGCGGGCAGCAGGTCGCGGATCACGTCAATCGAAACGTTTGTCATTGTCTTCAATCCTTGCTTTCGCGGCCGGTGGATTTCATCAGGCGGACTCGCGCGCGGTGGACCCTCACCTTTGCGGCGTTCACAGATATCCCAAGCACGCGCGCGATCTCCTCGTACGACGTGTGATCGGCGCGTAGGAGAAGGGGCGTGCGTTCGGCTTCTGAAAGGCCGCGGATGGCGCCGAGCACAGCGCCCAATTCGCTGCGCGCCTCGGCGCGTTCTTCGGGCGTGGAGGCCGGGTCCGGAATTCGTTCGTCCAACTGATCCAGAGGACGCTTCCTGGCGACGGAATTGCGGTGAAGATTGCGCGCGATGGCGAGGAGATAGGCGAGCATCGTTGGCTCCCGGATGCGGTCAAAGGCCGTCCAGGCGCGCGCGAACGTCTCCGCGGTGAGGTCGTCGGCCAGCGTCGCATCGCCGGCCAACGCCAGCAGGTAACGCCGCACGCGCGGCGCGTACTGCGCATAATATGCGCTGAATTGGGTCGTTTCCCCGCCCATCAGCTCCAAATACCTGCTGATGGGCCGAAGGTTACATTGATCCGGCGCCCGGCGGCCAAGTTCGGCGGTTCCGCCGGCGTCGGCGACGAGTCGCTATGCCCCCGAACGGCGCGCAACGGACCGTCACCAGGTTGCGCGATTTCTGGTCAGACGGCCGTCAGGAGAGAAGCGTCGACTTCTTTTGCGCGCCGCCGAAAAGCCGGTCAGCGCTGATCGCGCCCGGGCCCATCGAAAGAACGACAAGAAGAGGCGCCGCCCAGGAGAGATGCTCCGCCCAATTGCCGTTCGGATTGAGCAATTCTCCAGGGAACACATAGAACTGGATGACCGCGGTCATCACGAGCAGACCCGCCGCCGCAAAGCGCGACAGAAAGCCGATGATAAGCAGCGGCGGCAAGATGTTTTCGCCGAGCGCCGCGAGATGCGCCGCCGCGGGGGCGATCTTCTCCGGGAAATGAAACTGCTCCGCAAACAGATAGATTTTCGACGCCTTGACGTGGAGGACGTCATATTTGACGCCGAAGATCGCCCCGCCGTCGAGCTTTGACTGCCCCGACCGCCAGAACGGAACGGCCGCGGCGCCCCGGCAGGCCAACGCGGTTAGGGCGTAAGGTATTTTCTCGGCGATCCGCGCGAACGCGGCGTAGATGGCGCGCATGGGGTTCCCTCCCTCAGCTCATGGCGGTTTCGATATCGGTGATGATCCCCAAAGTGACGATCTCGGACAAGAGCGCGGCGCTCGCCAGGTCGGGGGCGGCGGCTGGCCCCGCTTCCAGCGTCGCGCGGAGCGAGCGCCCGCAGGAGAGGTTTTCGAGCGCGGCGAAGGCCGCGGGCGCCAGAATATAGGAAACGACGGCGCGATCGGGCCGCGCGAAAAATCCGCATTCGCCGCCGCTGGCAAACTCTATCGGATCGCTCTCGCCCTCGCGGTTATAGGTCCAGATTGAATGTGCGGGATAGGGCGAGGAAAAAAGACGCACAGAAGGATGCAGGACGAGCCGCGCGTCGCCGGACCTTCCAGCAAGTCTTCCGCGGATAACATCGGGCGCCGGGATTGCGGCCTCCGCCGCGTGATAGGATTTCAGCCATTCGATTTCGAGGCGTGCGACATCGGCGAGATAGGGAATGTTCTGCGCCGGCTCAAAGGTTTCGAGAAACGCCGGAAAAGCATCGCCATAACGCGCGACGAGTCGCGAGCGCGGCGGCGCGGCGTGAAAATATTCGCGCGCCGCGTAGCGGAAGAATTCTTCGCCGACGATCCGCTGCACCGCCGGAAACGCGCTTTCCATGACGCGCAGATAGGCGGCGCGGACATTGTTGCGATAAACCGCAAGACCGGCGGCGATGCGCGCGTCCTCGCCTGCCGCTCCTGAAAGGCGCCGCTGCGGCTCGCGCGCGAGGATGGCCCCGCCAAGGCCGTCAAAGACAGTCCGGTCGCCGAGGGGATCAGACAAGGTCAAGGACCGCCTCCCGCGCAAGAACGCGCGCCATCACGGCGCGCGCATGAAGCGCTTCTTCGACCAGCGTCTCGAAGGCGGGAATGTTCGAATCGCGCTCGATGAGTGTCGGTCTTGCGCCGGCGCGCGCGATAAATCGCGCGTAAAGGTCGAGCACCGGCTGGCGGACAGGCGAGCCGTGATTGTCGACGCGAATCTCGACGCCTTCGAAGTGATCGACGGCGTGTCCCGCGAGATGAATCTCGCCGACATGAGCCGGATCGATCTCGTCGATATAGCGCGCGGCGTCGAATCCGAGATTGAAGGCGCTCACATAGACATTGTTGATGTCGAAAAGGACGCCGCAGCCCGTCCGCCGGGCGAGCTCGTTCAGAAATTGGGGTTCGCCGAGATCTTCGCGGCCGACCGCGAGATAAGACGACGGGTTTTCGATCAGAATGCGCCGGCCGAGCGCCTCCTGCGCTTCGTCGACATGATCGCAGACGCGCGCGAGCGAGGATTCGGTCAAAGGCGGCGGCAACAGGTCGTTGAAAAACATTCCGCCGTCGGCGCTCCAGGCGAGATGCTCGGAGACGAGCGCCGGTTCATAGCGGCGCACGAGGGCGACGAGCCGCGAAAGATGCTCTTTGTCGAGCGCCTCGCGCCCTCCGATCGAAAGGCCGACGCCGTGTACCGACAATGGGAAATCGTTGCGGAAGGCGCCCAGCCAGCGATGAGGCGGTCCGCCCGCGCCCATGAAATTCTCGGCGTGCACCTCGAAGAAATCGAGGCCGTGATCGCCTCGCGCCGCAGCTTTGTAATGCTCGGGCTTCAGGCCGATCCCCGCGGCGAGCGCGGGGATCGGATGAGGCGGATAGGCGCTCACGATTTCGGAACGTCGCGCTCGAGCGGCGTGAGGCTTCCGTGGCGGTCGCCCGGCAGGCTGATCTTCTCGCAGCTGCCGGCCGGAACGAGCTTCCAGCTGTTGCCTTGATAATCGACGCTCGACGTGCCCTCGCAGGAGGTGCCCGGACCGGCCTGGCAATCATTCTGGCCGGCAAGCGCGACGCCGTAGCATTTTTCCATTTGGTCGCCCGCTTGAGCCGGCTGCGCCGCGACGACCGAAGCCGCCGCCAGCGCGCAGGCTGCCGCAGTTCCGAGGGCCGCGCCATTCTTCAAAGTCTTCATTCAGGTCTCCCTTAGAGCTTGTTGATGCGCCGAATTGGCTCCCGTTACTTCGCCGGGGCGCCGCCGGCGGTTACACGTCACGCGGTTGTGACGCCGCCGATGTGCAAGGCGGCATAGATGATGGCGAGCCAAGCAGCCCGAGTCGCCATGACCTATTTTCCGTCCCTTCCTGACGCCCCGCATCTTGCCGATGTGTACCGACGGTTTCCCGAGCATGTGAAGCCGATGCTTGATTATCACGACCGGCTCCTTCGGGGCGAGAGCCCTCTCACCGTCGCCGAGCGGGAATTGATCGCTGCTTATGTGTCTGGCCTCAACGCCTGCCAATTCTGCCTCGGGGCGCACAAGCTCTACGCGGAGGTCTTCGGCGTGGATCCGGCGCTGGTCGACGCAATGCTAACCGATCTCGATTCCGCCAGCGTCGATGAAAAACTGAAGCCATTGCTTCATTACGCCGCCAAATTGAATTCTCTCCCGCCGAAACTGACCGCCGACGATGCAAGAGCCGCCTATGCGGCCGGCTGGTCCGAAAGAGCGCTGTTTGACGTCATCGAGGTCACGGCGCTCTTTAATTATATGAACCGGATCGTCGAAGGCGCGGGCGTGACCTTCAGCTATGATGAAAACCCTCCCGATGAGGATGAAAAGCAGGCGCGGCGCGCGCGATCCTATTCCGATTTCGGGAAGATGCTGGGCGTCGAGTGAGCGCTCCGCGCCCAATCCTATTGCGTGCGGCCGCAATTCGTTCCGCCGCGATGAGCGGCGGAAATGACGCAAAGCGTCGCGAGAAAGAGATTGGCCGCCATGAAACAGGCGATGCCGATGCTCAGAACAATTAATGCCGACATGAATCGCTTACCTTTCTGAAGCTATCGCGCCTTGCGCGCCGCTTCGGCTGATAATCGAGACCGGACGAAGCCGCACATTGGGGGAGAGAGGCGGCTCCGCCCGGTCCCAATCAAGGCCGTCGCAAGGACAGGCCTTCTCCGGCTGATCTCGGCGGCGATGAATGCGCGTTGCATCGCCCGACCGCGCCAGGCCGGTTCGGCGATTTCGGAGGCGTCCGGAAGCGACCGCGCGGGCCGTGAAAGCGCTCGTCGAAGCCGGGGCGCGAAGCGCCAGCCGCGAAGCGAGCCTTGCGCCGGTGTGACGCGCCGTCATCATAGAATGCCTCTGCGACCGGAATGGTGAACCGTGATTGCAGGGACTAATTCGCGCCGGCGGGGCGCGCGGTTACGTCCTCGCGAGGACGTTACCAGCGCAGCAGGACGGGGCCGAGAAGCGCGCCTAGCGCCGCCGCCGCGATCACGCCGAGCGAATACCAGATCAGCACGAAAGGCGCGGCGAACTCCGTGCAATGAAGGGCGTAAAGCAAAGCCCCGATCGCCCCTGCGGCGAGGCCAGCCGCGGCTCCGGCGGCGCGCAGGCGCGTCGGTGCAAGCCGCCTCATGGCGAGAACGCAGCCGGCGAAAATCGGCAGGGAGACGAGGAAGATCGTTTGCGGGCATTGCAGCGCGCTCCCGCCGAATATCAGCGAATGGACTTCGCCTTTCGGCGCCGCGACGAGTTCGCCGAGCGCGACGACCGAAAGAACAGCGGGCGGCGCTAGAAGCAGCCAATACCAGCGCGACGGCCTCAATTCAGGACAGGCAAGGTGGCGGCAAACCATCACCGCGCCGACAGCGATCGCCGCGACGTAGACGCCTTTCATCCAGAAGGAAAAGCTCAAGAGCGCCGCGCCGAAATCCGGGCGAGCTCCGAGCGCCGTCAATACGAAAATGACGGAAACGACGCCGCCGCCTGCGACGCCGGCGAGCATAAGCCCATCGGCCGCGCGCGCCGGAACCGGCTTTGCGTTGCGTGCAAGATCATTGATGAGGTCGTCGGTTTCCACGTCTCGACTTTAGCCGCTTTTCAATTTCGCCGTCAGGTCGCGCCAAAGCGCCCCATGGGCGAATCCGTCGCCGTTGAGGCGGCCGACCATCGGGGCCCGCAGCAACTCTTCATTCGCCGCCGTCACAGACGCTCTTACCCCGATATTCGCTCCGGGCGTTGCAAAAGTTACAGGCGAGGGAAAGGGACGGAATTTGCCGGCGAACGCCCCCAGCGAACGCCCCCGGCGAACGCCCCGGCCGACAAAATAGACCGCGCAGCGCCCGCCGCAGAGGACCAACACGCCGCTCCGCGCGCCCGGCGAAATGTCCCTAATCGACCGCCGAGGGTCTTGGCCGCACCGGCGTCCCTCAGCGTCTCGAAAGCTTGGAAAGCACGAGCGCGTTGCCGGAATCATAATTGGCGTGGAGGGCCTCCCCCGCGCCGGCGAAATCCGACCTCGCGATGCAATCGATGATCTCCTCGTGCTGCGCCATCGATAAGTCGATGAGGCTCTCATCGGCCATGTAGACATATTCGTAACGCAAGAGTTGGCGCCGAACCGAGTCGATCATCGCGATCAGCCTTGCGTTCGGGCAGCGCCGCAGCAACAGCTGATGGAACGCCGTGTCGGCGGCGATCGCTTCTAGGGGGCGCTTGCGAAAGCGGCTGAGCGCCTTGTTGGCGCGTCTGAGCTCGGCGACGTCCAGGGCGAGGATCGGCGCCGAAAGCGAGAGGGCGAACGCTTCAAGCGCGGCGAGGATCGGAAACAGCTCCTGCGGTTCGCGTTCGTCGAGCTCCTTGACCGAAAATCCCCGACCGAGGGAAGTCAGAACGAACCCTTGCTGATGGAGCCGGAACAGCGCTTCGCGCACCGGCGTGCGGCTCACGCCAAGACGCGCCGCAAGCTTGCTCTCGACGAGGCGCGTTCCGGGCGCGAGCGTGCCGTCGATGATTTCGACTAGCAGCTGGTCATAGATGCGGTCGTGACCCGCAGCGTCGCGTTTCGCATTTTTCGATTCCGGGGCTTTTTTCAGACCGGCGCGCATTCAGCGATGCCCTCTCTTGACTGTCAGTATACCATATAGTATAGATTGTATACAATAAGAGCCCGAGGCGTCTAAGAATCCGATCGCCTGGGCCGATTCCGGCGGCGGGGGTGAACGATGGGGGGTAGCCCGTTGGGCATAGTTAGCGTGTCTCGCCAGGTCCGCAGACTGCCAATTCTCGTCTGCCTCGGCCTCATGTTGGTCTATCCGGTCTTCTCCACGCATGTGCAAGGGTCAACCGTGACGCTTGCGCCGCGCTTCGGCGAAATCAACGCCCGCCTCATTACGGAGGGCGCGATATGGCTGTACGGCGCCATCGTCCTCGGCGTTGCGCTTTTTGCCGAGCGCCGCACGCTCGCCAGCATCGGCTTGCGCCGGCCGACATTCGGAGCGGCGCTCTGGGGCGTGGCCGCCGCAATAGCGCTTCTCGTTTTGAGCGGGCTCGCAAGTTTTGTGACCTACAACGTCCTGCATCAAGCCAATCATACGGCGGCGCAGATTGAGGCGCTCGTTCGCGGCTCGCTCGTCTATGCGTTTTTCCTGGCGTTACGCGGCGGCGTCATTGAAGAAATCTTCTTTCGCGGCCTCGCCATCGAGCAATTGACCCTCTTGACCGGGCGCCGCTGGGTCGCAGCATTGAGCGCGACGCTTCTTTTCATATTCGTCCACGCCCTGCGATTCGACCTGCGGCAACTCATTCCGATCGCGACCGCGTCGTTCGGTTTCATGGCGCTCTATCTTTGGCGCCGCAATCTGCTCGTGAACATCATTGCGCATTTTCTCATCGACGCCTTGGCGCTCGGCGCGGTCGCCGTTCACGCAACCAGTCTCTACTGAAAGAGCGCGGCCAATCAAATTGAAAGGCGCGAGCCGCTCACGGGAATGCCGATGTCTGATCTGTTTCAGCGCTTTGTCAGTCTGTTCGGCTTCGCGATTCCTCCCTACGGCATCGCGACCGTCATCATTCTCCTGTTCTATGCGATCCAGTCCGAGATACGATTCGGCGCTAAGGCGCGCAGGGTTGTCGGAAAATCGACCGATCGCGGCAGCACGCTTGCGGTCTCGCTCGCGTCGGCGGCGCCGATCATCGGCTTCGTTCTGGCGATGCGCGCTGAAACGACCGGCTTTCTTCTAGATCTTCCAATCCGACTTCCCGATTGGCTGTTTTGGCCCGGCGCGACGACGTTCATGCGCGCGCTCGCCTGGACAGGCGTCGCCCTTGGCGGTCTCGGCCTTGTCATCCGGCTTTGGTCGGTTCTCACCTTGCGCAGGCGTTACACGCGCACGCTTTTTGTCGATGACGATCACGCCGTTGAGCGCGGCGGGCCCTACCGGTTCGTTCGCCATCCCGGCTATCTTGGATCGCTTTTGTGCCTCAACGCCATTGCGCTTGCGTCTTGCAGCCTGACGATATTTGCGATTTCGATCGCGACGACATTTGCAGCTTACGCCTATCGTGTCCATGTCGAGGACGCGATGCTGATCGCCGCCTTTGGCGAGGACTACGAGCGTTACCAGCACGAAGTCGGCGCGCTGATTCCTTTTTTGCATCCGCGCTGAGCGGGCGCCTAATCGCCATGCGTTCCGGCGCGGACGGGCGTGCTCGAACAAACCGTATCGGCATGCGTTAGTTGACCTAGCGACATTTTGCAGGAACGACGGCGATGCAGCGCAATTCGCGTCGTTTCAACCTTGCGTTTCATTGCGTCGCGGCGGCGCCGAAAAATCCGCGCCCTCGAAGCTCTCCCCATTCGATTATCGAACGGCGTAGCGACAGCGGGGCGCGAGCGGCGACAATGGGCGACCAAGGGCCGCTTGGCCGATCGGCGCCTTGCCGACCAAAGGGTGGTCGAGAAAGCTCTAGGAATTCGACGACCTGAAACCGGCGCGCCGGCGACGGTAAAAAAAACAGTACCGGTCAGCAGCGAGAGCGCGTTAGACGCCGGGCGTCGGAGATGCATCTAATGCTGTCATTGCCTCCGCCTCTAAAACGCGCAATTCTTCAAAGAATGCGTCATCCAGAAGCTTCTTTTTTTGTCAAAGTCACTCGGGACGACCAGATCGTTTGCCGCACCCCAGGGCAACCCGAACAGCGGATACGCATGTCGGACGTCGAAGCCGTTTATGTAGAGACAAATGACAGCGGCCCGTGGGGAGCCGATGTTTGGTGGTTATTGAGTGATCATACGGGTGCAATCAAGGTCGCCTTTCCACAAATGGCGACTGGCGAAGACGGCGTGATTGCGAGGCTTCGACGGCTTCCGGGTTTCAAAATCGAAGGGATGAATTCGACGACCAACGCCCGTTTTACGTGCTGGGCGCGATCGAAGTGAAATTTCACTTCGGGCCATCATGCGCCGATAGCCGGGCGAGTTCTCGCCGGACTCAATCGCGATTAGAGACGCTATCAAATTCGACGACCTGAAACCGGCGCGCCGGCGAGGACGAAAACAGCGCCGGGCGGCAAGCCGGAAAAGGCTCATTTATAAGCGCGCGAAAGATCGCGAACACATGCGGCGCGGCGAGGACGCGACAACAAGGCGATGCTTCGAGGCCTCGCCGCATGATGGATCGGATGGGCTGCAACGGCGACGGCGATAATCGCAAAGGCCTCGCCCTCCCCGGATTATTCTCAACCGGCCGGCGCTCTCGATGTTGAAATCGCGCTTCGTCGCGAAGCGTCGCCGACACCCCGCGCCGCGCGCGCAAAGCCGCCGGCGGGAGGAAGCGCCGATCAGGGAACGGCCCCGGAGCGGTGCTCGGCTTGCCGCCAGGTCTCGTAGAAATACTCCGCGCCGTTCATGAACTGGTTGTCGACCATGTTCTTGCCGCGCGGCAGCGAACGCACGTCCTCAAGGAAATCCCAAAGCATGCCGTATTGCGCGACGCCGACGCGGTTATAGTCCCAGCTTTTCGCGCCGTCGCGGCTGATCCGAAAGCGGCGGCCGTAGCGGACCCTGGAGCCGCGGCGCGGCGGCATCATAAACTCCATGCCGTCGGCGTCGGTGCCGAAGCCGGCGACGACATCGCCGCCGCCCATATCGCGCACGACGTCTTGGTAAAGATCAAACCATTGTTGCGCGTTGAGCTTGGCGCTTCCGACCCCGGCCATGCCGTGCAATGAACCGATGATTCGGTATTGGCGCGCCGTCAGCTGTCTTTCGCTGGCGTCGCGCGAGAAGCCGCGTACGCCGTTATGGCCGCTGTTCACAGGGTATTTGTACTGCTCGGCGATCGCCAGCGCCTGATCGGCGGCGGCTTCCGACATATGGTCGATGTCGATCAGCATGCCGAGATGCATCATATATTTTATGGCGAAGCGGCCGAGCGGCGTCAGACCGAGCGCATTCTTTTCGCCGACCCCTGCCGGGCAATCGGGCGGCGTGATGCTCGTCACGGCGAAACCGCGTTTGACGAGCTGCAACAGGACGAGCTTGGTCGAGAGATCGTCATTGCTGTAGCGGTAGCGAATGTTCTCTCCGGGGGCGCAAACAAGATTGAAGGGATGGCCCGTCTCCAGCGCATTCGCGAGGTCGAAAAGATTGACATAGGCGGCGGCGCCGCCGAACGCATTATCGGTGAGATGGATGGGGAATATGTAGCGCACGCCGTCGCGATAAAGCCGGTCGATTTCCGTCCTCACTTCGGCTTCGCTCGGCTGGCGCGGCGATTCCACGGTCTCGAAATCGCCGATATGATCGATCTCTGTACCGATCACCACGGCGAGCTTGTCGGCCGCGACGATGCGCTGCACATCGGCGGCGGAAAAGGCGAGCTGCATGAAATCGGAATGTCGCCTGACGAAACTCTTGATTTCGCGGATCTGGAGGTCTGCGGAGGATTTATCGTCCGTCGGATAATCGCCGGGGCCCGCCGTCATGTCGCCGAGCACCTTGTTGTTGACCGCGAGCGCGACCATCACGCGCAGCCCGCCGCGATAAGCGCGGCGAATCCAGTCGACCCACATTTTCTGGTGCGTAAGGTCGTCCCATTTCGGCCAGTCATGGAAAGTCGGAAACCCGTAAGCGTCGGACGGTTCGCTGGCGGCGCCGAGCGCATCCTGCAGGCCAGAAATAGCCGCTTCGCGCAGATCGTCGCCGCACCCGTTGTCGAAAAGGTTCCATCCGCCATGCGTCGATCTGTCGTGACCCAAAGCCTGTGCTTCGCTGACGGCGCGCACATTATGATGGCAATCGGGATCGGCCGGCAGCAGCG
>OBLQ010000417.1_pt1 | contig 16303 bp, 16 predicted proteins | sample 1519881 | NCBI WGS metagenome assembly OBLQ01 (sample SAMN01911456, study PRJEB22533) | soil metagenome | biome: Soil | place: Malaysia | collected 2012-04-30 | depth DG_metagenome m | reverse complement strand
CCGAGGACTGGTTCTGCTGAGCGGAACCCACCGGGAGCCAGTTTGGCTCCATTGAACGATCGGGCGTGTGAAAGCGCGATTGCGCACCTGCACGGACTTCTCTATGATTGGGTTCGCATGGACGAACTGAGTCTCAATTTTGAGCTTCCCGGCGGCCGGTCGCTGCGCCTGACCGCGACGCCGTCGATGATGCACCCCGAGCAGTGCACGTTTCAGTCGAGCGAACCGCTGTTTCCGGAGGGTTCCGCGCATTTTGCGGATCGCACCCAGTCACAGGGATCGCCGCTGATCGATGCGTTGTTCGCAATCGACGGGGTGAGCGAGGTGCTGGTCAATCACGACGTGCTGCGCGTGTCACTGGCCGGTGACGCCGACTGGGAAACCAGGATCCCCCGGGTAGGCATGGCGGTGCGCGATGCGCTGGCCGCGGGCGCCCCGCTGGTGTCCGAAGCCGTGACGGCGTCCCTGCTGCCCCCGGAGGAAATCCGCCGGCGCGTGCAGAACGTGCTCGACACCATCATCAATCCCGCCGTGGCGTCGCACGGCGGCGTGGTGACGCTGCTCGACGTCAACAACAACGCCGTGTTCCTGGAGTTCGGCGGGGGATGTCAGGGCTGCGGCATGGTGAGTGTCACGCTCAAGTACGGCGTCGAGCGCACGATTCGTGACGAAGTCCCCGAAGTGGGCGAAATCCTGGATACCACCGATCACGCCGCAGGCCGCAATCCGTATTACGCCCCGTCTTCCAAATAGCCCCTGTGCGGCGCTGCCATGAAGCCTCGTCTCCTGATGCTGGTTCCGACCGCGACCTATCGTGCCGAGGCGTTCGTGCGCGCCGCCCAGCACCTTGCCATTGATCTCAGCATCGCGTCCGAAGTTCCGTCGTCGCTTTCGCATCTGCACCCCGTGGACCTGCCCGCGTTCGATTTCGCCGATGCGCGCCGCGTCGTCGAGGCCGCGCGCGAGCTCTCGCGCTCCACGCGCATCGACGGCGTCGTGGCCGTGGACGATCAATCGGTTCTCGCCGCCGCGCTGGTTGCCGACACCCTCGGGCTGCGGCATCATCCCCCGGATGCGGTCCGGGCCGCGCTCAACAAGTACTTCGGCCGCGAGCGCATGCATGCGGCGGGAATCGACGTCCCGCGCTATCGTCTGATCGGATTCGACGCGTCTCCGGCGCAGGTGGCGAAGGAGCTGGCGCGGGACGTGGGCTACCCGCTGGTGCTCAAACCGCTCGCGATGGCGGCCAGCCGCGGCGTGGTGCGCATCGACCGCCCCGTGGACTTTCCCGCGGCCTTCACGCGTCTCGTGACGCTGGTCACCTCATCGCCATCGCCGCACGACGAAATCGCGAACCGGCACGTCCTCGCCGAGACCTACATTCCCGGCCACGAAGTGGCGGTTGAAGGCATCGTGACGCGCGGCGACCTGCACGTGTTCACCGTCTTCGACAAAGTCGATCCGCTCGAAGGCCCGTACTTTCCGGAAACCATGTACATCACGCCGTCGCGACACCCGGACGCGGTACAGGAGCGGATCCACGACATCACGCGCCGTACCGTGTCGGCGGTCGGGCTGACGGACGGCCCCGTGCACGTCGAGTTGCGCGTCGACGGCGAGCGCGTGGTGCCGATTGAGGCCCATGCGCGGTCGATCGGCGGATTCTGCTCGCGGGTATTGCGCTTCGACGGCGGTCGCTCGCTGGAGGACCTGATCATTCTGCAATCGCTGGGACTGCTGGGCGAAATACCGGCGCGGGAAGCGTGCGCCGCCGGTGTGTGGATGATGCAGGCGCCGCGCGCGGGTGTGTTTGCCGGGATGGGCGGGATCAGCGCGGCAACTGCCGTGCGCGACGTAGAAGAAGTGATCGTCAGCGCACGCCCTGCGCAGGTGCTGACGCCGCTGCCCGATGGTTTCCTCTATCTCGGGTTCATTTTTTCGCGCGCGGGTTCCGCGCAGGATGTGGAAATCGCCCTGCGCGCGGCGTTTTCCCGCCTCGAACCCCGCTTCGAGAACGCCGCCTAGCGCAGCAGGATCATCTTGGTGGTGGCTTCCCCGCGGCCGGTGCGCACACGCAGGAAGTAGACACCGCTTGCCACATCCCGTCCGTGGCGGTCACGGCCGCTCCATGGCAGCGTATGTTCCCCCGCCTGCGCCACACCCGACCACAGCGTCGTCACCAATCTTCCCCCGACGTCGTAAACGCCCGCCGTTACCATTCCCCGCTCGGGGGTGACGAACGACACGTGGACCTCCGGGTTGAACGGATTGGGGTAGATACGCACACGCAGTTCCGACGCCGGGACGGCACCCGCGGCACTGGTCATGTCGCTCACGAGGTAGTCCCCGCTTACATACGCGGGCACCGGCGTGTCCCGGTAGTACACTTCCTTGACCAGATTCGCGAGCAGCCGAAATTGCGCGTCGGGCCGGTTCAACGTCACCCGGGTTCCATCGAATACCAGGGACGCAGCGCCGTCGTCGATGGCCGCCAGCAGGACACCCCCGACCGTCAGGCGGGTGGCGTCAACCAGGGTAAACCCGGTGATCGACGGACCCTGTTTGCGCACCACCGCCACCGCTGCGTCGCTGTCTATGGTCCACGGAAACGGGTCGGGGACCGCCACCGCTGCGGGCGCCGGTGACGACGGGGCCAGCATCTGAATTTCGTCGATCACGTCATTGCCCCAGCTCACCGTGATCCCCGCACCTCCCACGACGTTCTTGCGCGTCACGTCGGGTGGCGTGGAGTTCGTTGCAAGCGGCATCAGCACCATCGTGAAATGCGGGTCGACGGCATTCGCCCCCACCATCAGCACCTGTGAGTTGGGATCCTGGTTGCCGGCATCGAAGGGCGTGACCCCCAGCGTCACCGCGCCCCGCGGCGGCTGCAGGCAGTAGAGACGCAGGGTGGCATTGCCCGAATCGATGTCGGTGGCCTCGCCGGTGGTGTCGATCGACGCCGTGGCGGGAACGTGCATGCACCAGTCGTAGTGATGGGTAGCCTCATCCTTCTGGATGTCGTCGCTGATCACGAAATACGGCGGAATGCCGTCGCCGTGCATGGCCACCACCGTGCGCCACGCCCTCAGCACCGGGTTGGCCCCGTACAGCCCCCAGTTCCAGTTGCTCCACGCATACGGCACACCGTCGTCATTGTACGGGCTGTGCGTGGTGTACGCCCGGGTGGCATCGCCGCGTACGAAGTCGGCGTAGTCGGTGGTGATGAAATCGGTCATGCTGCCGTCGGTGCCGATGGACGCGCCGGCGTTGTACTCGCCCTGGCCGTCGATGAGCACCAGATTGTGGGCTTCGCTCTGTTTCGCCACGGGTCCCGATCCGTGGTCCAGCACCAGCTTCTCGCCGTAGGCGGTCAGCGTGAACTGGTTCTGGTCCTCCTGCGCGTGCCCGCCATGGAACTCGCCCGAGTACAGACTGAAGACCACGTCGTCCGACGACGCGCCATCCGGCCACCCGGTGCGAAAGTAGTACAGCCCGCGGTCTTCCCACACATGACTGCGCGGGAGCACGGTGCCCGGATTCACGGGTGCCACGTTCGTGTACCACAGCACGGTGGCCGCCTTGTCGTTCTCATCCTGCATGTCGTGCCCGTACACATCCGCACAATGGTCGAACATGTACGCGGCGATGCCGCTGTTCCACTGGCTTTCCGCCCACACCCAGTACGACGTGTGCCGCGCCAGCGGGAGGTAGTAGTCGGTCTGATCCTGGATGTTGTTGGCGCGGCCGCCGCCGCGCGGGTCCAGCTCATACGGCAGCCACCGTTCCATCGCGCGAATTGCCGGATCCAGGCTGTAGTCGTTCCCATCGTAGCGTTTGCGCGCCGCGAAGTAGTAGACGAGATTGCGCATGCTCCACGTCGCGTACAAACTGCCTTCGCGGTAGCAGCCGTCGTCCGCCAGGTGCGTGTTACGCCAGATGACGTAGTACTCGTCCGCGGTCGCCAGCGCCGCGTCGGTGTCCGCGGACGGCAACTCGTCTTTGAACGAGATCGCCGCCAGGCCCAGCGCCGCCGACACCATGGCGGTCTTGTTGCTCGTATACGGGCGGTGACGCCAGATGTCGTAGTTGATGTTGGTGGTCATGTAGTCGATGTAGCTCTGCGCCTCCGCACGGATCTCATCGCGTTCTTCGGGCGTCGCGTTCACGAAGAAATGATCGAATCCGATGGACAGTGCCCGCAGTCGCAGCGATGACAGATACGGATCGGTGTCGACATCGAACGTGCGGGCGATGTACAGCGTCAGCCGCCGTCCCAGGTTTACGGCCGCGGAGTCCACGGACGCCTCGAGGTGCGAGGCCAGGGCGAGGTTGATGATCGGTTCCTGCGCGGCGTCATTGTTGAGCAGCGAGTCGAGCGACACGGTGGGATACACGTCGGTGACCTGCTGCCGGATGAAGGCATAGGCAACATCATCGGTGCCGCCGTCGTGTACGCGGGCGTAAAGCAGCGGCAAGTCGGACGCGGAAAAGAAGAGTCGCGGGTGGCGCTGGGCAAAGCCGGCATCGCCGGAGGCGGCGGGCGCGGGCGCAGTACCGCCCTTCCCGGCGCCGGTCAGGGCACCCAGCAGAAGGGCCAGGCAAACAGCAGGCCACGCGCGGCGCAAGAGAGGAGCGATCATGAACATCCACGGTCCGGCGACCGCCGGATCGTTGCTTCAGCCTGCAATACTTATCGTGGTTTGGAGCCCTCTGATTTTACGGCTGTTTCTCGGCCACCGTCAACCGTCCCCCGGCGGATGTGGCAGCCGTCCGCGCCGCGAGTTCGAAGGCGTTGTCCAGGTAGTAGTGGCGTCCGCGCAGCGCCGCCACCAGCGACGCTCCCGCGTACCCCAGCAGAAAAAACGGTCCCCATTGCTCGTACTGGCGCACGTGCGCCCGCTCGTGCGCCCGCGTGCGCTCGAGAGCGCCGGCGTCGCGCCCCAGCACCACGTGCCCCAGCGTCATGGCGCTGGCTCCGCCGCGCAGTGGAACCATCCGGCGCAAAATAACCGCCACGATTCCTCCGTGTGACTCGAGCACGCCATCCACCCGGCGCGCGCGCCCCCCCGTCGCCAGCGCCGCGCCGCTGAACAGCAGTCCCAGCAGCGTATTGGGCGATGCCCACAGGTAGCCCATGCCGCGCCCGAACGCGCGCATGCCACTCACGAGCCATCCTCCACCGGATCGAGCAGGTGGCCGCCCAGGCGCATCATCTGACGCTCAATCCACCACGCACGTTGTTCAACGTGGCGCGACGGGTTGTCGGCGTGCATTCGCCGGGGGTTGGGCAACACCGCCGCCAGCAGCGCGGCCTCGTGCCGTGAGAGGCGTGACGCAGACTTTCCGAAATAGCGTGGCGATGCCGCGCCCACGCCGTACACACCATCCCCGAATTCCGCGATGTTCAGGTAGACTTCCAGGATGCGACGCTTGGTCCAGAGGGTCTCGATGAGCACGGTGTAGCCGGCCTCGATTCCCTTGCGGAACCAGGTCTTGCCGCTCCACAGGAACAGGTTCTTGGCCACCTGCTGCGAAATGGTGCTGGCCCCGCGTACTCGCCCGCGGCGCTGTCTTTCCTGCAGCGCTTTTTCGATCGACTCGAAGTCGAATCCCTCGTGCTCGAGAAATTTCTGATCCTCGGAGGCAATGACCGCCAGCTGCAGGTTGCGCGAAATCCCGTCGAGGTCCTGCCACTGGTAGTCGATATGAACGCGGTGCGCCGGATTGATGAGCCCGTCCAGACGGCGCTCCATCATGAATGCGGACGTGGGCGGATTGATCCAGCGCAGTGCGAACACCGGAATCACCGTCAGGACGGCGACCGCGGCCAGCACCCACGCGCCGGTCCTGAGCACGCGCTTCCACCAGGGGCTGCGGGACGCCGCGGATTCAGCGGGGAGTGCGGTGTTCCGGAATCGAAACCACATCGAAGTGGGGCCAGCGTTGCAGGTCGTCGCGGGTCACGGGTTCGCCCACCGGCTGCGGCCCTCCGGTGTAGCGAAACGCGCGGTAGCCCGGACGGGCCACCTGCTCGAAGAGTTCCAGCCGTTCGCCATGGTCGAGCTTCTTGTGCATTTCGCTGATCAGCACCGGAAGGGTCTCGTCGATGAGGCCGCGCACGGAGCGAAGCACGGCCGCATCGTACCCTTCCGCGTCGGTCTTGATCAGCGCCAGCGTCTCCAGCATGGCGGGCATACGCTCGCGCAGTTCGTGCTCCAGGTTGCGCCCCGTGACACGCAGCGGATAGTGGTGCCCGTGCCGCTGGTTGTGCAACCGGGAAAGGTACCCTCCGTTTCCGAACGACGCGTCCCAGTAGTGGAACTCGAACTCGCCGTCGCTTTCGGTGGCCGCCACGTTCAACGGCAGGATGTGCGCGCGGTCGCGATTGAGCGCCGCGTTGGCTTCGAGCACGCGAAACACATACCGGTTGGGTTCCACCGCCACCACCAGCCCTGACGGCCCGCACGCCAGCGCCATGGGAACCGTGGTGTCGCCGGTGTGCGCGCCCACGTCGATGGCCAGGTCGCCGTCGCCCAAAAACGTGCGCCAGCCATCCACCATGTCCTGCGTGATGGTCTTCGGCTTTTCGAAGGGGTGCAGCCACTGCGCGTACTCCACCACCCCGTCGTGTTCGAGGTGAAAACGCTTCACCTCGTGGCCGTACTCCCGGAAGGTGCGCCGGTCACGATGCCGCTGAATTCTGCGCGCCAGAGCCTCCAGCATGAGCTACTTGATCCAGCGGCTCCTGGCCAGATCCCGCACCACGGCGGCGGTATAGCTGTCGATGCCCTCGCGCAGCTTGCCGGTTTTGGTGGTCGAGGAACGCGCCGCCCACACCAGCCGCTCCGAGCCGAGATCGAACAGGTTGGACTCCACCACCACGCTCCCGCTGCGCTCGTTGTAGCTGGTGCTCATCATCGCGCCATAACTCATGGAGTAATACGAACCCCACTCGTAGTACCCCTGCGGCATGTAGTAGGCATGCCCCAGCGTCTGCGTCTCCTGCATGTCCTCGCCCAGCGACCGGGCGGTGAGCGCCGCCGTGTATCCCTGGGCGCGCAGCACGGCAACCAGCGAGTCAGGATTGGTGGCCGATCCGGCCTTCACAAACGTGTACGAGGCAACAGCGTCGTTGCCCCGCGCCCTCAGCGCCGCGGCAAAGCGATCCTCGAACATGTGCTTGGTGACGCTGTCGTCGGTCAGGGCGACCACGACGATCTTTTCCATGGGCGCCGGCTCCATGGAGGTGTCCTTCCACGAATCCGAAATCTTGGTCCCGCCCGCGCAACCACCCAGTGCCACCATCAGGGCCACCACGGCGGCCCATTGCACGTGTTTCATTCGCTCCTCCTTGCATCCAGGTCCGGCCTTGCCAGTCTTCCGGCTTTGGCCTATATTACGGTGCCCGCGAGGCTTCGCGCAATGAAGGCCGCTCGACGGCCTTCTTTCACGTTTGTCACATTACACGACTCGAACCCGACCCGGTGAGGGCTCTCCCCGCATGACTCCGAATCAGAAGCGGCGCAAAGACGTCCGAAACATCGCCATCATCGCCCACGTTGACCACGGCAAGACCACGCTGGTCGACGCGCTCCTCAAGCAGACGGGCGCGCACGCGTTCAAAGAGGGCGAAGTCATGATACTCGACTCGAACCCGATCGAGAAGGAGCGGGGCATCACCATCTTTTCCAAAAATGCGTCGATCAAGTACAAGGATCTGACCATCAACATCGTCGACACGCCCGGACACGCCGATTTCGGGAGCGAAGTGGAGCGTATCCTGCGCATGGTGGACGGCGTGCTGCTGCTGGTGGACGCCTTCGACGGGCCGATGCCGCAAACCAAGTTCGTGCTCAAGAAGTCGCTCGAGCTGCACCTCAAGCCCATTGTCGTCATCAACAAGATCGACCGGCCCAACTGCCGTCCGGACGAAGTGGCGAGTCTTACCTTCGACCTCTTTTGTGAGTTGAACGCAACCGACGAGCAGCTCGACTTCCCCATCGTCTATGCGTCCGGCAAGCAGGGCTGGGCCACGCTCGATCTGGACGAACCCAAACAGGACATGAAAGCGCTGCTCGAAACCATTGTGCACCGCGTGCTTCCTCCCATCGCCGATGTGGAAAATCCCTTCCAGATGCTGGTCACCATGCTCGACTACGACTCCTACATGGGCCGCATCGGGAGCGGGCGCATCTACCACGGCTCGCTCAAGAACGGCGACACCGTCGTGCTCATCAAGCGCGACGGCGAGCAGATCCGGTCCAAAGTGACGCGCATCCTGCGTTACGTGGGCCTGAAACGTGCCGAGGTCCAAACCGCCATCGCCGGAGACATCGTGTCGATCGCGGGTGTCGAAGACGTGCACGTGGGAGAAACGCTGGCGTCGCCGGAACGGCCGGAGGCGCTCCCCCTCATCCGGGTGGATGAGCCCACGATCTCCATGTTTTTTTCTCACAGCACCAGCCCGCTCTCCGGGCAGGATGGCGGACGGTTTCTCACGTCACGCCACATCCGCGAACGTCTCGAGCACGAGGCCATGATCAACGTCGGCATTCGTGTGGAAGACGCCGACGGGGGCGAACGTTTCAAGGTGAGCGGTCGCGGCGAGCTTCACCTGGCCATCCTGATCGAGACCATGCGCCGCGAGGGCTACGAAATGGAGGTCTCGCGGCCGCGCGTGATTCTCAAAGAGGTCGACGAGCAGTTGCTGGAGCCCGTCGAAGAAGTGGTGGTCGAAGTCGACCCCGGCTACCAGGGCGCCGTCATCGATGCGCTGGGCCGGCGCAAGGGTGAGATGCGCTCGATGATCACGAGCGCGGTGGGCACCATCCGCATGGAGTTCATCATCGCCACACGCGCACTCATCGGCTTCCGCGGTGAGTTCCTCACCATGACCCGCGGCACCGGCGTCATGTACCAGAACTTCTACGAGTACCAGGCCTACAAGGGAGAAATGCCGAGACGTAATTCCGGCGTGCAGATCGCGCTGCACCCGGGTCATGCGGTGGCCTACGCGCTGTGGAGCCTCGAGGCACGCGGAGAGATCTTCATTCACCCCGGCGATCCGGTCTACGAGGGGATGATCATCGGCGTCAACAACAAGGGCTCGGACCTGGTCGTGAACGCGATCAAGGAAAAGAAGCTGACCAACATGCGCTCATCGGGCGCCGACGACGCCATCCAGCTCACGCCCCCGCGCGAGATGACGCTGGAGTTTGCGCTCGAGTTCATCGAAGACGACGAACTGGTGGAAGTAACACCGAAGTCGATTCGCCTGCGCAAGAAGATCCTCGACGATCAGGCGCGCAAGGTCGCCTCCAAGCGCCCGGCGGCGGTGTAGCCGGCGAGCCGGACAGCGAGCGCCCGGCCAGCTGGACCGGGCTAGAAGTAGATGCTCAGCCCCACGCGTACGCGGTTGCCCACGTCTGCGTACCACCCGTCCGAAACCGTCTTCCGCTTGTCGGGCGGTTGCCCATAATAGGTCAGGGAGTTCTCGCGGGTTTCGCGAGTGTATCCACCCGTCGCCGTATATTCGGCATGCAGACTGAGCTCGGGCACAAAGAACCATTCCGCCCCCACAACCACCATCCCCAGCAGGCCCCAACTGGTGAGCGTGCTTTTCGCATGCGTGGAATCAGCAGATGTTTCGTTGGTGAGGTGCAGGAGGTCCACGGAGGGCCCAATGCCCCAGTACGCGTTCACCCGAGCCGACGGGTTGAAATAGCGCTGATAGAGAACCTCCACAGAGGTGTTATCGCGGCTCTCTTCCGAGTGGTAGTTGGGGCTACCCGGAATATTGGGATCGGACGTCGAACCCTGGCCGTTGAATCCGACTCCAAAGCGCAACGCGGATTTCCGCGTAAACTGACGCTTGACTGAGACTCCGCCCGAAAATGGGTCGACACTCAACAAAGATCCGTTGACGTCGAACTGCAACGCCCACATGCCGCCGTGCAATGAATTGCGCGGGGCGGCGGCGGCCGACGTCGAGTCGGCGGGAGCACCCAGTACCAGAGACGGAAATACCACGCATGCGGCCACGATCAGAAACCGTGTCATGGATGGCTCCTTTCCAATGGTGGGAGACGCCCAGTCTAGCGTAATCCGCCGTGCGCGCGCACCCGCTTTTCAAGCAGGTCGAACAGGCAGGACGTTGCTAGTGCGAAGAGAGCTTGAGGCCGGCGATCCCGACCACGATCAGCCCCACGAAGAAGAAGCGCGCCAGTGCCGCCGGTTCGTGGAGCAGCAGGATTCCCAGCACGAATGTTCCCACCGCACCGATTCCCGTCCACACCGCGTAGGCGGTGCCGATGGGAATCGTTCGCTGCGCCAGAAACAGAAACACACCGCTGAGAACGATGGATACGACCGCCATGGCGATCGCCCATACGCGGTGCTGGGGCATGGCCGCGAACTTGAGACCGATGGGCCATCCCCATTCCATGACTCCCGCAATCAACAGGTAGATCCAGGGCATGGGCGCGATCTTACTCTGGCAGGCCCACGACTGACAACGACAGGATCAGACGCGGGATCAGGCGGATGGATTGAGCGCCGCGAGCACAACCTTGTGCATGTGCGCGTTGGTGGAGAGCAGCGTCGGCGCCTGAATTGAATCCACTCCCGTAAACGACGTCGAGCGCCCTCCCGCTTCCTCCACGATGATCTTGATGGCGGCGACATCCCACGGCTGCACCTTGACGTCGATCGCAATTTCGCCGCAGCCTTCCGCCACCAGCATGTGCTGATAGAAATCGCCGAACCCGCGCGTTCGCTCGACGCGCTTGAGCAGGGATGGAAGCGCAGGAGGCTGCTTCCCTTCCGTGCGTCCGGATAGATCCCCGTGGAAGAGATGCGCACGTGCCAGATCGTCAATACCGGATACGTGCAGCCGGCGCGGTCCCAGGAATGCACCGCGTCCACGCGATGCAAACCAGCGCATGCGCAACGCGGGCGCCGACACGACGCCGGCAACCAGTACGCCGTCCTCCTCGATGGCTGCAAGCGACGCGAACACGGGAATGCCGCGCACAAAATTGCGGGTGCCGTCGATGGGATCAATAATGAGACGGGCGCCATCGCGGGACTCGGACACCCCTTCCTCCTCGCCGAACACGCCGAGTTCGGGGTGACGCTTCGCCACCAGCGCGCGCGCCATGCGCTCGATGGCCCGGTCCGCCTCGCTCACCGGTGATCCGTCCGACTTGTCGTCCACGCGCAGGCCGGCGCGCCGGAAGTACTGCATGGCCATGCCATCGGCGTTGTCTGCAATCTCATGCAGGAGATCGAGCCATGTGGCCAACCGCGATGTTGTGTTCTCCGTCATTTGGATCACCCGCTACTGCGGCAAGGTGTGGATACCCAGCTCGGTCAGCAGAAACGCGTAGTCAAACGCCGCGTCGTGCAGCCGGTCGTATCGCCCCGACGCCCCGCCGTGACCACCCGGCTTGAGCTTGATCTTGAACAGGAGCAGCTCGTTCCCGGTCTTGTTGGCGCGCAACTTCGCCACCCATTTGGACGGCTCCCAGTACATGACCTGGCTGTCGTTGAGCGATGAGCGCACCAGCATGATGGGATACTCCCGGTGCGCCACATTGTCGTAGGGGGAGTAGCTGCGCATGTAGTCGTAGGCCGGCTTCTCGTTGGGATTTCCCCATTCCAGGTACTCGCCCACGGTGAGCGGCAGCGACGCATCGAGCATGGTGTTCATGACGTCTACGAAGGGCACATATACCATCGCCACCTTGAACAGGTCGGGGCGCATGTTGAGCACCGCACCCATCAGGAGGCCGCCCGCGCTCCCGCCCGTGATGGCAAGGCGGTCTTTCGAGGTATAGCCTTCCTTGATGAGATATTCGCTGCACGCGATGAAGTCTGTGAAGGTGTTCCGCTTGTTCATCATGCGGCCTTTTTCGTGCCAGGCTTTCCCCATCTCGCCGCCGCCGCGGATATGTGCGATTCCGTAAATCATTCCGCGGTCCAACAGGCTCAGCACGTTGGACGAAAAGCGCACGTCCATGGGAATCCCGTAGGAGCCGTACCCCATGAGCAGCATGGGACGGTTATCCGGGTGCTTCTTGTCGTGCGGATCGATGCGATACACGATGGAAATGGGCACGCGCGTGCCGTCTTTCGCGGTCGCGTACAGGCGTTCCGACCGGTACTTCGACGGATCGTATCCGCCCAGCACCGGCTGCTGCTTCAGCAACTCGCGCTGCCGTGTCTTCACGTCGTAGTCGAAGACCGAAGGCGGTGTGACGAAGGACTCGTAGCTGAAGCGGAATTTCGAGGTGTCGAACTCCCGGTTCCCGGTGGCGCGCGCCTGGTAAACCGGCTCGGGAAATTCGATGGCGTGCGGCTTGTCGCCGGTATAAGGCGTCACATGGAATGTGGGCAACCCGTGTTCGCGCTCGCTGAGCACGTAGAAATCCTTGAAGCAATCGATGTCATCCAGCATCACATCTTCGCGGTGCGGGACCAGTTGCTTCCACCCCTTCCCCGGAGACGACACCGGCGCGCTCACCAGGCGGAAGTTGTGCCCGGTGTCGTTGGTTCGAATGTAGAAGCGGTCGCCGGCGTGGTCGGCGTAGTATTCACGGCCTTCCTTGCGCCCGGCCATGCTCTTGAACTCTCCGGACGGCTGGTCGGCGGGCAGATACCACTGCTCGCTGGTGGTCGAGGACCCCGCCGTCATGAGGATGTAGGCATTGCTGCGCGTGCGATACAGCCAGATATCGTAAAGCTCGTCCTTCTCTTCGTAGATCTTGTCATCGGACGTTCCCCCCAGCGTGTGGCGGAAGGCCAGAAACGACCGTTTGGACACCGGGTCTTCCTGCGTGTAGAAGAGCGTCCGGTTGTCCGCCGCCCACGCCACCGATGTGACGCGCGGCGCATAGTCGGCAAGCACCTCTCCACTGCGCAGGTCCTTCACATGCAGCTCGTACTGCCGGAACCCGGTGGTGTCGGTGGAAAAGGCGAGAAAGTTGGCGTCGTCGCTCACCTCCATGTCACCGATGGAGATGAAGGGCCTGCCTTCACCCATGACGTTCAGGTCGAGCAACACCTCCTCGGGCCCTTGCATGCTGCCCTTGCGCCGGCACTGAATCGGATACTGTTTTCCCTGCTCCGTTCGCTGGTAGTAGAAGTAACCGCCCTTTTCATACGGAACGTTGCTGTCCGTCTCCTGGATACGGCCCAGCATCTCCCGGTAGAGTGTCTCCTCCAGCGGCTTCATGGACGCGGTCATGGTGTCGGTGTAGGCGTCCTCCGCCCTGAGGTAGTCCATCACCTCCGGGCTGCCCTTTTCGCGCATCCAGAAATAGTCGTCGCGCAGCGTGTCACCGTGCGTCACGGTGAGATGGGGATGCCTGGGCGCCACGGGTGGCGCGGGCGTGGTGGCCGGATCGGCTCCGGCGATGGCGGCGAGGAACAGTGCGGCGAAAAGGAACAGAGTAGCGCGTCGCATGCAAGTGCCTCCTGAAGGTTGTCCGCATCGTAGCAGAGCGGACACCGCGGCATCAAGCGACGCGCGCTGCTGACGGGGCGGTCAGCGCGTGAAGAACTCGATCAGGATGCGGTCGGGATCGGCGGCGCTCAGTCCGTGGTGATCCTCGCGGTCCACGGATACGCCGGCCGCCTTCAAACGGCGCGAGATCTCCCGCAACGTCGCGGCGTCGGGCACCCACACCGAGAAGGAGATCAGTCCGACGGCATCGAGAGGCGGACGCGGTCCATTTTCACTCGACCAGACATTCACACCCACGTGGTGGTGATACCCCCCGGCCGAGAGGAACAATGCGCCGATCAGGTCGCTCTGCGTGACGTCGAACCCGAGCACGCCATGATAGAAGTCCCCGGCGGCCTGCAGGTTCGAGACGCGCAGGTGAACGTGGCCGATGTCGGTGGCGGGATCGATTCCATCCCACTTGCCCGGCCACGTCTCCAGTTCGCGCATGAGATTGTCGAGGTCGAGCGGTTCGGTCACCATCTCCACCTGTCCGTTGCGCAGCGGCCAATCCTCGCGCGGGCGGTCGCTGTACACCTCGATACCGATTCCATCCGGATCGGCGAAGTACACGGCCTCGCTGACATCATGGTCGGCGTATCCCTGCACGGGCCACTGCATCTCCTGCAGATGCCGGATCACCATGGCCAGCGCACGACGGCCCGGAACCCGGATGGCGAAGTGATAAAGGCCGGTGGAACGCGGCGGACGCGCCGGCGCGTCCTTGCGCGCGGTCAGCACAATCAGGCCGGGCCCACGGCCGGTGGCGGAGAGTGTGGCGGTGTGCGGACCGCCGCTCACCAGGCGGAAACCGAGCACATCGAGATAGAATGCAAGCGACCGTTCGAGATCGCTGACGCGCAGATGCACGTATCCGATGTGCGTCGCCGCTGCGATACGGAATTGATCGGTCGGGGTAACCTGTCGTTCGTCGCTCATATCTACTCCGTCCAGAACGCGATGATTTCGCGCGCGCAATCTTCGATCAGTTCGCGGTCTTCGGTGCCGAACGCGTGCGTGCGATGGCTGGCCACGTCGATGGTCCCCAGCACGTCGCGTGTCACGGGATCGATCACGGGCACGATCATTTCGGATCGCGTGGCCTCTGAGGTCGTCAGGTAGCGCGCATCGGCCGCAACGTCGTTTACCATCAGGGTGGTGCGCTCCCGCGCCGCGGCGCCGCACAGCCCCTGCTCGATCGCAAAGCGCGCGTGCACCGGAGCATCGCCGCTCCATCCCGCCACGGCGAACTCCGACTCCCGGGCATCATAGAGAGCCACAAAGTCGTATGCGCGCGCCCGCGCAATGGCCTTGCAAATCGCGTTCGCAATCTCGGTCCGGTCGTCGGATTGGGTGCGGGCCAGGGCCAGATGATTGAACAGCACTCGACGTGCAAGTTGCTCTGCAGCAACGTGATTACGCGCTGTGTTAGGGTAGAACTGGAGGGCGCCACTGGGACATTTTTGCACGGCGGCCGCGACCTCATGGGGGTCATCGGCGGCCACATCGACCCACCGGGTCCGCCGCACATCGAACACCGCGGGCAGCGTGCGCAGGCACACGCCGCTGTGCCGGCACACGTTGGGATCGAACGACACCGTGATGTCCGGTGTCTCATAGACCTGAAGCCGCTTGGTCATCGAGCCTCCCCGGCGCCTCTGGGCGAATCCGGTCAGCGATCGGGTCCCGGCATGGCAATCCAGAGGATGATATACACGAGGACGCCGGGAAATGCGGCACTCACGACGGAAAGAATCACATACGCCAGCCGTGTCCGTCCCGCCGGCCAGCCCAGCCATTCCGCAAGGCCGCCGCACACGCCGGCAATGATACGATCGTTGGATTTTCGCAGCGGTCCACGTTCGTTCATTGGAATAACGCCTCCTCGTGCGCGGCCGGTTCCATCACCGCTGGAACGCTACTGCGTGTTCCGGAAATCGTCCACGCTTTCGTTCGGCTCGTTCGCGGCCGCCTGCCTGCGCCCGAACAGGAACCGTCGCGAGCGCCGGAACAGCCACACCAGCAACGCCACCACGAGTGAAACTGCCAGCAGCGGCACCAGCACCGCCAGTATCGATGTAATCAGCGAGCCTCCGAGCTCCAGTGTCGACACGACCGGATTCCCCAGTCCCGCCGTCATCGCGCCCGACTTCAGGCGCGTCAGCACCGTGGCTCCCTGCACGGTTCCCGCCAGTCCCCCGCCCGCCAGCACCGCCACTCCCCACCGCAGGACCGGCGGAAGGTCCGCCGCAACCGCCGCGGTAGCCACGACGCCGGCCAGAATCGCCGTCGGTGTGGCGACGGTGTCCAGCGCGTGATCGAGCCATGGAACATAGTACGCGACAATTTCCGCGAGGGTTGCCGTGGACAGCGCAATCAAGGCCGGCGTCGATGCGACCCACTCGAAGTCATGGGCCAGCGGGATGTGCCCGACACGGGCCGCGATGCTGAGCACGAGCAGGGGCAGAAAAACACGAAAGCCGCACGCGGCGGCCAGCCCGACGCCCACCAGAATGCTGATCCCGGTTTCGAACATGTCACGACCAGCGGCGCGCGATGATCTCCACCATCGAGGGCGTCCAGAAGACGGCGTTCGGATCCCTGGTGCGCTCGGCCCATTCCTTCTGGAACAGACTCCAGTCTTCGGGAGTGACGAGTCCCTGCTCCACCAGCATCGGAATGAAATTGGCAAAGAAGGTTGTGGGCCAGTCCCACAGGGGATCACCCGGCCGCGCCACGCGTTGCAGCGGGCGCACCTCTTCGACGTGCAGCCCGGCGGCCGCCAGCATGGCGGGC
>OBLQ010000416.1_pt1 | contig 16320 bp, 14 predicted proteins | sample 1519881 | NCBI WGS metagenome assembly OBLQ01 (sample SAMN01911456, study PRJEB22533) | soil metagenome | biome: Soil | place: Malaysia | collected 2012-04-30 | depth DG_metagenome m | reverse complement strand
GTTCCATCTCCAACGCAAGTCTACTGTCACCGGCGAAATGAAGCGCCGTCGACGTGACGCCGTCGCCTGCCGTCCCGGGCTGGACCATCGCCAATCTTGCGGGGCTTAGCAATGGGCGGCCGCGGGCAGAGCGTCACGAATGCGCGACCCGAGACCTCATGCGCCGCAGAGCTGGCAGCGACCTATGCCGATTTCACCGCGGTCGCCATATAGTTGACGTCTTCATCGTCCGTGATGCGCCAAACGTCCATCAGCGGTTGGTAGGAAACGCCGGCTGTTGCGGTCACCGTCATGCCGGCGGGCGCGAGCCAGTCGGCGATCTCTTCAGGTTTCACGAACTTGCGCGGATCATGCGTTCCGCGCGGCAGCCAGCCGAGCACATATTCGGCGCCGACCTTGGCGAAGGCGAGAGCTTTCAGCGTACGGTTGATCGTTGCGACGACCATAAGTCCGCCGGGTTTGACGAGCGCCGCCGAGCATTCAAGAAAAAGCCGTTGATCCGCCGCGTGTTCGACCGCTTCCAGATTCAAAACGATATCGAATTCGGACTCGCCTGCATCGACGAGCGATTCTACGCTCGCCGCGCGATAGTCGATCGAAAGGCCCATTTCCTTCGCATGCAAGGCGGCGGTTTTCACATTGCGCTCCGAGGCGTCGATCCCGACGACATCCGCGCCGAGGCGGCGCATCGGTTCGGCGACGAGCCCGCCGCCGCAGCCGACGTCGAGAAGACGAAGCCCGTCGAGCGGTTTTTTGGCGCGACGGTCGCGGCCGAAATGGGCGCAGGCCGCGTCGCGAATGTAAGCGAGGCGAACGGGATTGAACTTATGCAGCGGCTTGAACTTGCCGAACGGGTCCCACCATTCGGCGGCGATCTTGGAGAATTTTTCGACCTCGGCGGGATCGATAGTCGCAGCTTTTGTCGGCGCGTCGGCGCTGGCGACATCCATCGCCTTCTCCTTGCTTGCGAAATCACATGGCCGCTCCTAGAGATACGCTTCCCTAACCCCCTGACAAGCCGGCGGCTCGTCCATTTGACGACGGGCCGCCAGAAAAGACCGAAGACGGGGCGCTGATGGCGCGCATTGTCATGAAATTCGGCGGCACCTCGGTCGCCGACCTCTCTCGCATCCGGAACGTTGCGCGCTTCATCCGCCGCGAGGTTGACGAGGGCCATTCCGTCATCGTGGCGGTCTCCGCGATGGCGGGGGAGACGAACCGACTCGTCGCGCTTTGCTCGGAGGCGGGCCAACCCGCGCCGGCGCTTGATGCGCGCGGGGTTGAGTATGACGTGGTCGTGTCGTCGGGCGAACAGGTGACCTCCGGCCTCCTTGCGCTTGTCATGCAAAATCTCGGCTATCGCGCTCGATCCTGGCAGGGCTGGCAAATCCCGCTTGAAACGGACGCGGCGCACGGCAAAGCGCGCATAGCGGACATTCATGCTTCGCCCTTGATCGAAGCGATCGACGGCGGCGAGATTGCGGTCGTCGCCGGCTTTCAGGGGCTCGGGCCGAACGGACGCATATCGACCCTCGGGCGCGGAGGGACGGATACGACCGCGGTCGCGCTCGCCGCGGCGGTCGGCGCAGAGCGCTGCGACATCTATACGGATGTAGACGGGGTTTATACGACCGACCCGCGCGTCCACAAGCTCGCCCGGCGGATCGACAGGATTTCGTTCGAGGAAATGCTTGAAATGGCGTCGGTCGGCGCGAAAGTCTTGCAGACCCGTTCCGTCGAACTCGCGATGGCCTATAAGGTGAGGGTCAGGGTGCTCTCGAGTTTTGACGCGCCGGACGCGCCGGGCCCCGGCACGCTCATTTGCGATGAGGATGAGATCGTGGAGAAGAAGATCGTCAGCGCGATCACGCCGTCTCACGACGAGGCGAAAATCAGTTTGCTCGCCGTGCCGGACGAGCCGGGTCGGGCGGCGCGCATCTTTACCGCTCTCGCCGACGCGAACATCAATGTCGACATGATCGTGCAAAGCCCGTCGCGCGCGCCGGGGGCGGCGAACCTGTCCTTCACCATCCCCGAAGCCGATCACGATCGAACGGTCGCGCTCCTGACCGACGCCAAGGAGAGCCTCGGCTTTTCGATGCTGCAAAGCGATCGCAATGTTGTGAAGATTTCCGTTATCGGCGTCGGCATGAAAAGTCATGCGGGGGTCGCGGCGACAATGTTCAAAACGCTTGCCGAGCGCGGCATCAATATTCAGAACATTGCGACGTCCGAGATCAAGATCAGCGTGTTGATTGATTCGCAATATGCCGAACTCGCCGTGCGGGCGCTTCACCAGGCCTACGGCCTCGACCGGATTGCGGGCGCCGCCTAGCGGGCGCCGACAGGTGAGAAATGAGCCTTGAACGCACACGGCCTCCTTATGGCGGGCATGGCGAGCGCGGCGTATCGGTCTTGCTGCGGCGCATGCATGAAGCCGTCGCCGAAGAGGCGAGCGCGCAGGAGCGCCTCGACCACCTGACGCGCGTTATCGCCGGCCACATCGTCGCCGATGTTTGTTCAATCTATCTGCGGCGGCCCGACGACGCTCTCGAGCTTTATTCAACTGAAGGCCTCAACCGCGCCGCCGTTCACAAGACGCGGCTCAAATGGGGGGAAGGCCTCGTCGGCGTGGTCGCCGCGACGCAGCGCCCGCTCGTGACGGCGGACGCGCCCTTGCATCCCTCCTTCGTCTACAAGGCGGAGACCGGCGAAGACCCGCTGCATTCCTTCCTCGGCGTGCCGCTGATCCGGTCCGGCAAGGTCCTCGGCGTTCTCGTCCTCCAGAATAAGGCGAGCCGGCGCTATACGGATGAAGAGGTCGAGGCCGCGCAGGCCGTCGCGCTTCTTCTTGCCGAGGTCGCGGCTTCCGGCGAGCTACTCGGCAAGGAAGAAACCGCCGCAGTCGGCGAAGTGCTCCGCCGGCCGGACCGGCTCGAGGGCGTCGGCGTCGTGTCGGGCGTTGCAATGGGCAAAGCCGCATTTCATGAGCCGCCGACGCCGCGCCACAAGGTTTTCGCCGGCGATGTCGCCGCCGAGGCCGAGCGGCTTGAAGAAGGGCTGCAAAGCCTCAGAAAGTCGGTTGACGATATGCTCGCCGACGAAACGCTCGCCGGCGTTTCGCGCGAGGTGCTCGAGACCTATCGCCTTTTCGCTTACGATCGCGGCTGGAAAGATCGCCTGCGCGCCGCGGTCTTTTCGGGACTGACCGCTGAATCCGCGGTCGAGCAGGTGAAAGCGGAAAACCGCGCGCGCATGAGCGGCGCACGCGACCCATATCTGCGCGAGCGGCTCCATGATCTCGACGACCTTGCGCATCGCCTGATGAGCCATCTTGGCGGAGATGAAGCCGCGCGCGGTCACGCGCTCATCGAGCCCGCCGTCGTCGTTGCGCGCATGATGGGTCCTGCCGAACTCCTCGAATATGACCGTTCGAAGCTGAAGGGCCTCGTCCTTTCCGAAGCCTCGGCGACATCGCATGTCGCGATCGTCGCGCGCGCGCTGGAAATTCCGCTTATCGCCGGCGCTGACGATGCGCTGGAGCGCATTTTCGAGGGCGATGAGTTGATCATCGACGGCGAGACCGGCGTCGTGCACATTCGCCCGACGCCCGACATTGTCGCAAGCTATCGCGAAAAGCGCGAATTGCAGTCGGTCCGCCAGGCGGCGTATGTCGACGAACGCGCGCTCGCTCCGGAGACGCGAGACGGCGAACTGATCGAGATCATGATGAACGCCGGTCTGGCGCTCGACATGCCGCATCTCGATTCAACGGGAGCGGCGGGCGTCGGCCTGTTTCGCACCGAGTTTCAGTTCTTGATCGGCTCGCAACTGCCAAAGGTTGAGACGCAGGCTCGCCTCTATCGCGACGTTTTGGAGCGTGCGGGCGGCAGGCCCGTCGTCTTCCGCACTGCCGATCTCGGCGGCGATAAGGCGGCGGGCTATATGATGCGGCGGGCGGAGGCGAACCCCGCCATGGGTTGGCGCGGGCTCAGAATGAGCGTCGACCGGCCAGGCATTTTGCGCCCGCAGCTTCGCGCGTTGCTTGCGGCCGGCGCGGGGCGCGAGATCGACATTCTGTTTCCGATGGTGACCTTGCCGGGCGAGATCGATGCAGCGCGCGCTTTGCTCGACATTGAAATTGCGCTCGCTGCAAAGCGCGGCAAGCCTCTGCCGAAAAAGATTCGGCTGGGCGCCATGATCGAGACGCCCGCCGCCGCCTGGCGGGTTTCGGAAATCGCTGAAAAAGTCGACTTTCTGTCCGTGGGCGGCAACGATCTCGCACAATTCTATTTTGCCGCCGATCGCGAATCCGAGATGACGCAGAGCCGCTTCGACCCGCTTGATCCGGGGTTCTTGAGCTTCCTCGCCATGCTGGTCGGGAAGGCCGAGGCGGCGGGCAAGCCCCTTTCCTATTGCGGCGAGCATGCGGCCGATCAGCTGATGGCGGCGGCGCTGATCGGGCTCGGGGTCAGGCGCTTTTCCATTCCCGCAACGACGGTCGGCCCGTTCCGGCGGATGATTCGGTCGTTGGACGCCGCCTCGCTTTCGGACTGGACCCGCACGCGCATCGCGGGCGCAGGCGCCGGCGCGTTGCGCGAAGAACTCGCCGCTTTCCTCGCCGGGGAAGGCGTCGATTTTACCCATCGACGCTAACGTTCTTTTGGCGCCTTTGATGCTACCTATAGAACCGGGCGCGGCGCAAACGGCGCTATTGCGCGCGATGCCGGTTACATTTTCCCCGCGCCTGCGATACAATATCCCTCGGGGCGGCGCGGTCTGGAATAGACGTCGAAACGAGGGGACTTGGTGGCGTAAGGGCGGAACATCGTGGCGACGAGTAACGGCTCTGCCGAAATAGTTAACATGGAGGACGCGCGCGCAAGACGGCGCGCGAGCGAACTTGACGGTGGCGAATTTGCCTCCGCGGGGGCGCACCTCAAAGCCGTTCGGGAAGCGTCCGGTCTGTCGCTCGACGAGGTTTCTGAACGAACCCACATAAAGGCCGCCTATCTCGCGGCGATCGAAGAGATGCGGCCCGAGCATCTGCCGTCGAGACCGTTCGCGATCGGCTTTGCGCGCGTCTACGCCGAGGCGATGGGGCTGGACGCGAACGCGGTCATCGCCCGCTTTAAAGACGAGACGGGCTTTAGCGGCGCGGTCGAAATTGAATCGGAGAAGTTCGAGGCGGCCCAAGCCGCCGTTGCGACTGATCGACCGCATATGTCGCTGATCGCCTTTATCGCCATCCTCTTTTTTATCCTGTGGTGCGCCCACGAGATCACCCGTCCGCGCCCGGAGGAGACGCCCTATCGCCTGAACGGCGCGGCGTCGGCGACCGAGGCCGCGACGAACCCGGCGGCCCGACAACCAGAGGCTGAAACCGGGCAGGGCATAGGACAACGGCCCGCGCCGAACGATATAGCGCCGCAGCTCGTTTCACAGATTGAACCGGTCTACCCGCCAAGCTGCGAAGCCGGCGCCGAGCTCGTCGAAACCGTCGATCTCGCCTTCAATGTTTCCGCCGAGGGCCTCGTCGGCGGCGAGCGCGTCGTTGCCTCCACCAATCCCTGTTTCCGGGAAGCTGCGCTCAACGCGCTTCGGCGCTGGAAATATGCGCCGCGCACGGTCGACGGCGAGCCGCAGCCCGCCTATGATCAGCACGCAACGCTCCGCTTTGCGCGGCCGCGCTAGGGCCCCGGAAGCGGCTTGACTTTGCGTCCGCTCCCGTAAAGGTGACGGCCCGATAGCAATGGGGCAAGGCAGCCATGTCAGTACGTCCGTGGCGAGACATTGAGCGGCGGAAATCCCGCAAGATCATGGTCGGCAATGTGCCGGTCGGCGGCGACGCGCCGATCGCCGTGCAGACGATGACGAACACCTTGACCTCGGACGCGCAGGCGACAATCCGGCAGGTCAATCAGGCGGCCGAGGCCGGCGCCGATATCGTTCGCGTCTCCTGTCCCGACAAGGAATCGACTGAAGCGCTCGCGGCGATCGTAAAAAATTCGCCGGTCCCGATCGTCGCCGACATCCATTTCCATTACAAACGCGCGCTCGAAGCGGCGAAAGCGGGCGCCGCGTGCCTTCGGATCAATCCCGGCAATATCGGCTCGGAGGAGCGCGTCAGGGAAGTCGTCCAGGCCGCCAAGGATCACGGCTGCTCGATGCGGATCGGCGTTAACGCCGGTTCGCTCGAGAAGGATCTGCTTGAAAAATACGGCGAGCCCTGCCCCGAGGCGATGGTCGAAAGCGCTCTCGATCACGCGAAGATTCTTCAAGATCATGATTTTCGTGAGTTCAAGATCTCCGTGAAGGCATCCGATGTCTTCCTGACGGTCGCCGCCTATCATGCGCTTGCCGAAGCGATCGACTGCCCGCTTCATCTCGGCGTCACCGAGGCCGGCGGGCTTCGCATCGGCTCAATCAAGTCGGCGATCGGCCTCGGCGGCCTGCTCTGGGCCGGCATCGGCGATACGATCCGCGTCTCGCTTTCGGCCGACCCGGTCGAAGAGGTGAAGGCCGGCTTCGACATCTTAAAATCGCTCGGCCTGCGTCATCGCGGCGTCAATGTGATTTCCTGCCCTTCCTGCGCGCGGCAGGGCTTCAATGTCATTGAGACCGTCGAGCAGCTCGAAAAGCGGCTCGCCCATATCACGACGCCGATGACGCTGTCGGTGATCGGCTGCGTCGTGAACGGTCCTGGCGAAGCGCGCGAGACTGATATCGGCTTTACGGGCGGCGGCGCCGGCAAGGAGCATGGGCAGGTCTATCTTGACGGCTCGCCCGATCACCGGCTCGACAATTCCAAGCTCGTCGACAATCTGGTCGAGCTGGTCGAAAAGCGGGCGGCTGAAATTCAGGAAAAAGAGCGGGCCGCCGCCGTCGCAGCGGAGTAGCGTTTCTCATTGAAATAGTGCGCGTCCGGAGCATGCTCCGACGCGCATTTTCTCATGGGGCGGGGCGGCCCCGTAAGGGAGAACACCATGACGTCAAAGATCGACAAGCTCTTTATCATTGTCGGCCTCTTATTCGCCGGCGCTGGGCTATTGCTTGGCGAATATATGGGCCACAGCGGCAATCACATGCAGATGCCGACGCACGCGCATATCATGCTCGTCGGCTGGGTGTTTCCGGCCCTTTACGGGCTCATCTATCGGGCCTTCCCTGCTATGAAAGCAGGCGCGCTTCCCTACCTTCATTTCTATTTGCATTTAGTCGGCGCGACGGCGCTCGCGGTCGGAATGGCTTTGGTCTTCAACGGCCATCCGGAGACCGGGCCCGTCATCGTTCTCCTCGCCGGCGGCTCGTCGCTTCTCATCCTCGGTTGGCTGCTCTTCCTCATTCTTTTCCTGACGCGTTCCGGCAAGGACGCCGGCGCATAGCGAGATGAGCACGCTAATTTCATGACTCTCGAACACATCTATTACATGAGCCAGACGATCGCCGTCGTCGCCATTTTCGGCTCGGTGATTTTCGTTGGCTTCCAGATCAGGGAAAATTCCGCGGCGGTTCGGTCCGCGACGGCGCAGGCCGTCCACGACAATTACGGCGCCTGGTACATGGCGCAAGGAGCCGATGCCGAGGCGCTCGGCGCCTCGATTAAAGGCTTTGTCGATTACGACGGGCTGGCGCCCCTCGAAAAAGCGCATTTCGTGTGCACCTACATGGCGTTTCTTTCTCACTCGCAAAACGCCTTCTACCAGTGGAAGGAGGGCCATCTTTCGGCGGACCTCTGGAAAGGCTGGGAAGCGCTGATGATGAACCTCGTCAATACGCCCGGCGGCGGCGCCTTCTGGCGCGAGCGCTGTTATGTCTTCGGCGAGAAATTTCAGCAGCATGTCAACGAGATCATGACGCGGAAGCCCGATCCGCGGGCGCGCGCCCTCGGCGTCGTTCCCGTTACTCAAGTCGCGGCCGCGCCGTCGCCGATGGACGCCCAGTCATGACCCTCGAACACATCTACTATATCAGCCAGACGATCGCCGTCGTCGTCATCACCGCAACACTCATTGCGCTTTTCTATCAGGGATATCAGACCAACAAGATCGCCCGTGCGGAATTGACGCTCAGCATGTGGATGCAGACCGGCGCCATGCAGTATTCGCTCTTCGATTCACCGGAAAAAGCAGAGTTCATGCATCGCGCGTTGAGCGGTTCCGCGCCGCTTAGCGAAGCCGAAAAAATTCGCTTCAATACCGCGATCAGCGTCGGCATCGGCGTTCATGCCGCCGCCTTCAATCTGCGGGAGCGGGGGCTGGTCGAATCGGCCGCCTATGAAGGAACCGCCTCGTCGACGAAGGCCTATATGGCGAGCGCGAGGGTTCGCAGATGGTGGAGCCTCCACCGCATGGGCGGCTATGCAGCCGCATTCCGAGCCATTGTCGACGCCATCGCAGCCGAATATGAGGGCGCTCCTTCTCCAGTTCAGGAAAAACAGAATTGATCCCGCAGCAAAAGCTCGACGCGCTGGTCGCCAAGTTCGACAAGATCGAAGCGCAGATGTCGACCGCCACAAAGGCGGAGGAGATCGTGCGCCTGTCGAAAGAGCATGGCGAATTAAAGCCAGTGGTCGAAAAAGCGCGCGCGCTTTCCGATGTCAGAAAGCAGCTCGTCGACCTCAAGGAGCTGTCGACGAGCGATGATAAGGATATGGCTGCGATGGCCTATGAGGAATTGCAGGAGCTGAAGGAGAAAGCGCCCAAGATCGAGCACGATCTTCAGATCATGCTGCTGCCGAAGGACAAGGCCGATAATTCCTCCGTCATCCTCGAAGTCAGAGCCGGCACTGGCGGCGACGAGGCGGCGATCTTCGCGGGCGATCTCTTCCGCATGTATCAACGCTACGCGCAATTGCAGGGCTGGAAGGTGGAGGTGCTGTCCGCTTCTGAAGCGGAAATGGGCGGCTATAAGGAAATCCAGTCCAACATTTCCGGCGACGGCGTTTACGCGAAACTGAAATTCGAGTCCGGCGTTCATCGCGTGCAGCGCGTTCCCGAAACCGAGACACAAGGGCGCGTGCACACCTCGGCGGCGACCGTCGCCGTGCTGCCCGAACCTGAGGAAGTCGATATCGAGATCAAGGAATCCGATCTCAGGATCGACGTCTTCCGCTCTTCAGGTCCCGGCGGCCAGTCGGTCAACACCACGGACTCAGCCGTGCGCATCACGCATTTGCCGACCGGCGTCGTTGTCTCACAGCAGGATGAGAAGTCGCAGCACAAGAATCGCGCCAAAGCGCTGAAAATCCTCCGCGCCCGTCTTTACGAAATGGAGCGGGCGCGCGCCGACGCTGAACGCGCAGCCGCAAGGAAGGGCATGGTCGGCACAGGCGATCGCTCCGAGCGCATTCGCACCTATAATTTCCCGCAAAGCCGCGTCACCGACCACCGCATCAATCTGACGCTCTACAATCTAGACGAAATTATTCGCGGCGACGGGCTCGATGAAATCGTCGAGGCGCTGATCACCCAGGATCGCGCCGACCGCCTCGCCGAGATGCAGACGGAGGGGTGAGAGGTTATAGGTTGTAGGTTGTGGCGGCGAGCCGATTGCGCTGACAACCTACAACCTACAAACTTGCGCGATGACCCTCGACCAATATCTCCGCGCCGCCGCAGCGCGCCTTGGCGACCCCGAAACGCCGCGGCTCGATGCGCGCGTTCTCGCCAAGCATGTGCTTCACCTCGACGATACCGCCTTCGTACTTGCTTGGGATCGGCGCCTCAATACGGATGAGATTGCAGCGCTCGACGCGGCTGTCGCGCGCCGGGCCGCGGGCGAGCCGGTCGCCCATATCATCGGCGAGAAGGAGTTTTACGGCCTCACATTCAAACTCGCGCCGGGCCTCCTCGTCCCGCGGCCCGATTCCGAGACCGTGATTGAGGCGGTCCGCAAGCGTCGGCCCGGGTCAGCGCCCTTGCGTATTCTCGATCTCGGGACCGGGACCGGCTGCCTACTATTGTCGCTGCTTTCAGTCTTTCCGAAAGCAAGCGGCGTTGGCGTCGACATCAATCCGCTCGCCGCCCGGACGGCGAGGGAGAACGCTGCTATGCTCGGACTTGGCGCGCGGGCGCAATTCATTGTTGCGGACTGGGGCGCTGGGCTGGCGGGAACATTCGACATTATCGTTGCAAACCCTCCTTATATCGAGGAGGCGGATTTCGAGACCCTGGCGGTCGGGGTCCGCGGCTTCGAGGACCGGCGGGCGCTTCTCGCGGGCGAGGATGGGCTCGACGCTTATCGGTCCCTTTTCGCCGCGGCGCCCCGGCTCCTCACCCCATCTGGGTTAACCGTTTTTGAACTTGGCGAGGGCCAGTCTCCTGCGGTCGCGGCGCTTGCGGTTGAAGCCTTTCCGGGCGCTCCCATATTTGTCGAAAATGACCTTGAGGGTCGCGAACGCGTGATTGGCCTCGATCTCTCGGCGCAAAAAAAGGATTGAATTGCGGAACGGCCCCGCTATCATGATGGGCAAGACGGGCGAAAGCGGTTCCGACGCCAAGTTTCATTGAAGTCGTTTCGCATCGCCGTCTTAAACTCCTGAAGGCCACGTTCCGATTTCGCAGAATCGCTGCGGAACGGGAAATCCGAGAGCGCAGCAGGCCTCGCTGAATGTCGCCGCAAGACGAGGATCTCGGAGAGTAGGCGTCGCCAGCCATTTCGGCGGACGGCGCGAGCAGCGGTGAAAACCGTTGCTCAAAGGGGATGCAGCAAGAGCTGAACGGAAGACAGGATATTTTTATGAAGCGTGGGCGAAACCAACGCCGCCGCCAGGGCATGAACATCAATCGCGCCCTTGATTCAAACGGTCCCGATGTTCGCATAAGGGGCACCGCCAATCAGATCTACGATAAATATCAGGCGCTCGCCCGCGACGCGTCCTCGTCCGGGGACCGGGTGAAGGCTGAGAACTATCTTCAGCACGCAGAGCACTATTTCCGAATGATTCGCGCATTACAGCCCGCCCAGCCGCCGCAGAATGACGGCGTCGACATCGAGGGGGATCAACCCTCGATCGACGGGGAGCGTTCGCCTCGCCGCGAGGATGGCGCCGGCGAGGCGCGCGGCCAGGCCGAAGGGAATGGCGAGGGCGAAACCAATCGTGACGAGCGCCGCGAGGAGGCTCGCCCCAACGGTTCGGGCGTCCATGCCGGCGAAGACGGGGGCATGGCCGGCAACAATAGCGGCGATTTTCGTCGCCGGCGGCGTCGCCCGCGGCGCGAGCCGCAAGGCGGCGGGGCGTTTGCCGATGATCACGATGACGATGAGACCGACAGCGCCGAAACGACGGCGTCTTAGCGAGGCCTCTTCGCGCGCGGCGTCGTTAATCTCTTGTCGCCCAACGGGCTTCGGGAAACGTTAAGAGGCGCGATCGCGCGCCGCGCGATCGCGCCGCCACAGCGCCTTTGCAGATCCTGTCTCCCACGGGATTTCGAATGACGTCCGGCGGCCCCCCTCCCGCCGGGCCATTTCCCCTGTTGGCGGGTCTTGAGCGGCTTTACCAACCGCCAAATAAACGCTTTCGCCCGCTTGCTCTCTAAGGGCGACACCCCATTTAGAGTTGGCCAGCGCGCCGCCGAATTCGGGACGCGCCTGCGATTCTGACGCTCCCGGGAGGTCAAGAGGGCATGCAATTCGAGAACTATACCGACCGCGCCAAGGGGTTCATTCAGGCGGCGCAGGGGATCGCGCTTCGCGAAAATCATCAGCAATTTGCGCCAGAGCATTTGTTGAAGGCGCTTCTCGATGATTCGGAGGGCCTCGCCGCCAATCTCATCCGGGCGGCGGGCGGAAAGCCGGAAAAGGCTTTTCAGGATGTCGAAGCTGCGCTTCAGAAATTCCCGCGTGTCGAGGGTGGATCCGGCCAGCTCTATATGGCGCCGCCGACCGCCAAAGTGTTCGCGACCGCCGAGAGCCTCGCCAAGAAAGCGAAAGACCAGTTCATTTCCGCAGAGCGCCTCTTAACGGCGCTCGCCGTCGAAGCGTCGGCCGGGACCGCGAAAATCCTCAAAGACGCGGGCGTCACAGCGGCGCAGCTCAATGCGGCGATCAATGATCTCAGGAAGGGCCGCACCGCCGACACGGCGTCCGCCGAGCAGGGTTACGACGCCCTCAAACGCTATGCGCGCGACCTCACCGAAGCAGCGCGCGACGGCAAGCTCGACCCCGTCATCGGGCGCGACGAAGAAATCCGCCGGACCATGCAGGTGCTCTCGCGGCGTACGAAGAACAATCCGGTGCTGATCGGCGAGCCCGGCGTCGGCAAGACGGCGATCGCGGAGGGGTTGGCGCTTCGGATCGTCAATGGCGACGTGCCGGAGAGTCTGAAAGAAAAGCGTCTCCTCGCTCTCGACATGGGCGCGCTCATCGCCGGCGCGAAATATCGCGGCGAATTCGAAGAACGTCTGAAAGCGGTGCTCTCGGAAATCACCGCAGCGGGCGGCGAGATCGTCCTCTTCATCGATGAAATGCACACGCTGGTCGGCGCCGGCAAATCCGAAGGCGCGATGGACGCGTCGAATCTTTTGAAGCCCGCGCTCGCGCGCGGCGAACTCCATTGCGTCGGCGCGACGACGCTCGATGAATATCGAAAATATGTCGAGAAGGACGCCGCGCTCGCCCGGCGCTTTCAGGCGGTGTTCATTGACGAGCCGACCGTCGAAGATACGATTTCGATCCTCCGGGGCCTTAAGGAAAAATACGAACTCCATCATGGCGTCAGGATTTCCGACGGCGCGATTGTCGCGGCCGCGACCTTGTCGCACCGCTACATCACGGATCGATTCCTGCCCGACAAGGCGATCGATCTCGTCGATGAGGCAGCCTCGCGCCTCCGCATGGAAATCGATTCCAAGCCCGAAGAATTGGACGAGCTCGATCGCAAGATCATTCAATTGAAGATCGAGCGCGAGGCGCTGAAGAAAGAAGATGACGCCGCTTCGAAAGATCGCCTGCAAAAGCTCGAGGCTGAACTCGCGGGCCTTGAAGAGCGTTCAGACGAACTGACCGCGCGCTGGCGCGCCGAAAAGGACCGGCTCGCCTCGGCGACCAAGATCAAGGAAGAGCTTGACCACGCCCGGCAGGCGCTTGCCGACGCCGAGCGGCGCGGCGATCTCGCGCGCGCCTCCGAGTTGAAATACGGCCGTATTCCCGAACTCGAAAAAGAGCTTGCGAAGGCTGACGAAAAAGAAAGCCGCGATGAGCTCGTGCAAGAAGTGGTCGACGCGGAGAACATCGCCGCCGTCGTCTCGCGTTGGACCGGCATTCCGGTCGACAAGATGCTCGAAGGCGAACGCGCGAAACTCCTCCGCATGGAGGATAGTCTTGCAAAGCGCGTCGTCGGCCAGAAGGAGGCCGTGGAGGCCGTCTCCTCCGCAGTCAGACGCGCGCGCGCCGGGCTGCAAGACCCCAACCGGCCGATGGGTTCGTTTCTGTTCCTGGGGCCGACCGGGGTCGGCAAGACGGAGCTGACAAAGGCGCTCGCCGAGTTCCTGTTCGACGATGACAGCGCGATCGCGCGCATCGACATGTCGGAATTCATGGAGAAACATTCGGTCGCCCGCCTCATCGGCGCCCCGCCCGGCTATGTCGGCTATGAAGAAGGCGGCGTGTTGACCGAAACTGTCCGCCGCCGGCCCTATCAGGTCGTGCTCTTCGACGAAGTCGAAAAGGCGCATCCGGATGTTTTCAACGTGCTCTTGCAGGTGCTCGACGACGGGCGCCTGACGGACGGCCAGGGCCGCACCGTCGATTTCAAAAACACGCTGATCATCCTGACGTCGAATCTCGGCGCGGAGTATCTCGCCGCCCAGCCCGAGGGTCAGGACTCGGACGCCGTGCGCCCGCAAGTCATGGAGGCAGTGCGCCAGCGCTTCCGCCCGGAGTTCCTGAACCGCCTCGACGAGATTATTCTGTTCCACCGCTTGACGCGCGCCAATATGGACAAGATCGTCGACATTCAAATTGCGCGTCTTTCGAAACTGCTGGAAGGGCGGAAAATTACGCTCGAGCTCGACAAGAAGGCGCGAGGCTGGCTCGGCGATCAGGGTTATGATCCGGTCTATGGGGCGCGGCCTCTGAAGCGCGTCATTCAGCGCAGCCTTCAGGACCCGCTCGCCGAAATGATTCTCGCCGGAGAGGTCGCAGATGGCTCTACGCTCGACATTTCAGCGGAAGCCGAAGGACTCACCATCGACGGCAAGACCGCCTCGCATCGCGGCGCGGCCTTTGGGCGCGAAGATATGCGCCCGCCCGACGCCATGCTGAATTAGGAAGACGCTCTGATGGCGGAGAAACAAGACTGGACGCCTGAAATGGAAAAAGCGCTGAAGGCGCTGATCCGCCGGACGATCGATCAGGCGGGCGCCGACGACCCAGCGAGCCTTCCCCATCGCGTCAAGCAGCGTCTCAAAGGTCGCGCGACCGGCGATCTCGATGTCGAGGCTTACGTCAAGGAAGTGCTGACGGAGCGAAAGCGGCGGCGCTGAATCTGCGAGCCTATTTGCGGTCGACCGCGCGGTAGCGCGCGGCGACGGCGTTCCAATCCAGATGATCGAAGAATGCGGCGATATAAGCTTCCCGCTTTTCATAGTCTGTCGACCATGCGTCTTCCGACATCTTGCAGACAACAAGCGGATTAGCGCCGGCCATGCCGCCGGCGTCGCTGGCGCCAAGCGGAAGATTGTGCCAGCGATCGTCATAAGGATCGTAGACGAGCACGGCCCAGCTCTCGGCCGCGCGCGCGCACGCCGTGAAGTCATCGCGCCACGCTTCGAACGATCCCATATGCTCCCGCATGTTGCCATTGACATAGCCGGACAGTTTTGTTGGCGCCGGCGAGAGGTTACGAAAGTAGAATTCGTGCAGCAGAACCGCGTTCGCTGAAACCATTTGTTGGCGGCGAAGCGCTGCATAGCCTTCAGTCGCATCGCGCGGCGCGCCGGCAAGGGAATTTTCAGCGGCGATGAGTTTCGCGAAGGCGTCCTTGTAAGTCTCATAACTGCGCGCGAGCTGGGCCTTAGAGAGAAAGCCCGAAATCTCCTCGAACGGCAAAGGCGCCAGCGTCCGCGGTTGAAAACCGGGCTGGCCTTTCAGCAGTCCTTCAAATGATAACCCGGTCTCCTTGGGCGCCGGCGCCGCTGCTCCGGCCAGAATAGCGGCGAGACCGATTTGGCCGACCGACCGCAAGGCTTCGCGGCGATTTTGCAATGTACGCCGAAATCGCTTCATGGGCTTGCTCCTTCGAAGCCTGATCACCATTCCAGCGGCGAAATCCTTCGGCCGAAATCAGGATGATGTTCGCTTCAACTGCGCTGCGATTTTCTGAAACCGATCCGCGATCTCATCGCGCTTTTGATGTCGGCCATCTTTGACGATATGCCGGCCGGCCGACCAGACATCCAAGACGGCGCGATTGTCGCCAGCGAAAATCCAGCTGTCGAGCAGCTTGTCGTCCGTCGTTCCGACGACCAGCAGCGGCGCCGGATCGATAGCGACAAGATCGGCCCAATAGCCCTCCTCGATGCGACCCGACTTGCGGCCGAGCGCCGCCGCGCCGCCTTCAAGCGCTTTGTCGTAAAGCGTGCGCCCGGTCGATTTCGACTCGCTTGCAAAGACGTTGCGTTTTTTGAGCGCGAGGCGCTGCGAATATTCGAGTTGACGCAATTCTTCCGAAAGCGCGATCTTGATGTGAGAATCGCCGCCTATGCCGAAGCGCCCGCCCGCGAGAAAATAGGTCTCGCCATTGAAGACGCCGTCGCCGAGACTGCCTTCGGTGAGCGGACAAAGCCCGGCGACTGCGCCGGAGCGCGCGAGGCCCTTCGTCTCCGCGTCGGTCATGTGCGTTGCGTGGACAAGACACCATTTTTCGTCGACGGGCGCATTCTGAAGCAGCCATTCAATGGGGCGCGCGCCGAGCGAGGCTTTGACGTCTTCCACTTCCTTAACTTGCTCGGCGGCGTGGATGTGGCGGATGCTGTCGCTGAATAACGGCGCCAGCGCCGCGATGTCTCCCGGCGCTACGGCGCGCAGCGAATGGAAGGCCGCGCCAATCGTGCAATCGGCGCTCGCCGCTTCCAGGGCGCGCTTGTTCGCTTCGTGCAGCGCCGGATAGCTTTCGAGCGTCGACCCGAAGCGCTTCTGCGCATCGACGAGCGGCTTTTGTCCCGCCCCGCCATAGGCGTAATAGACGGGGAGCAGCGTTACGCCGAGCCCGGTTTCATTCGCCGCCGCGACAATGCGCGCCGCCATTTCGGCGCGGTCGTCATAAGGCGTTCCGTCCGGCTGATGATGGAGATAATGAAACTCGGCGACAGCGGCGTA
>OBLQ010000415.1_pt1 | contig 16350 bp, 16 predicted proteins | sample 1519881 | NCBI WGS metagenome assembly OBLQ01 (sample SAMN01911456, study PRJEB22533) | soil metagenome | biome: Soil | place: Malaysia | collected 2012-04-30 | depth DG_metagenome m | reverse complement strand
TTATCCGTCAACGGCTGCGGCTTCGTGTCGCCGGCCTTGTCGAGGTCTCCGGAGGGAATCGCCTTGAGGGCCGGCCCGTAGAAGGCGATGCCGGCACCCTTCTTCACGTACGGATCGTGCTCCTCGTTGAAGCGCCAGCGGGTCTCCCTGCCGTCGACGACCGGCCACCGCAGCCCCCGGACGTCGTCGCGGTAGTAGGTGTCGAAGTCGGCCAGATCGTGCCCGTGCCCGCGGCCGAACTTCACGTACTCCTGGAAGAGCGCCTTCTCCGGGAACCAGCGGATGCCGGCCTCCTCGACGGTGCAGTTGCTCCGGCCCGCCGCCACCGGATCGGGCCAGCGGAACCCGTGGGCCTCCTCCGTGGCGAACAGCACCTCGTAGAGTGTCGTGTCCGGCCCGTAGCCCATCCGCTTCGCCTCGGCCAGAACGTCGGGAAGGACGCCGTCCTCGAATCCCTCCGACTTCAGTCCCGGGAGTGGCTGCCTGCCCCACACCTCACGAAGGGTGAACCGCTTCGAGAACTCCATCATCTGCCAGAGATCCGAGCGGGCCTCCCCTGGCGGAGCCACCTGCTGGCGCCAGACCTGGGTCCGGCGCTCGGAGTTCCCGTAGGCCCCCCATTTCTCGAAGATCATGGCCGAGGGGAGGATCAGATCGGCGACCTTGCAGGAGAGGGTTGGGTAGACGTCCGAGATGACGATGAAGGTGCCGCTCTTGCGCGCGGATTCGATCCAGTGGTTCGCGTTGGCCGTGCACTGGAAGGCGTTCGTGACCTGCACCCACACCCACCTGAGGGACCCGTCCTCCAGGTCCCTCATCATCTTGGTCATGTGGCTCCCGATCTTCGGGTTGAGGGTGCGCGGCGGGAGCTTCCAGATGGACTCCGCCCTTTCCCGGTGCTCGGGATTGGTCACGACCATGTCCGCCGGGAGCCGGTGGGCGAAGGTGCCCACCTCCCGCGCCGTCCCGCAGGCCGACGGCTGTCCCGTGAGCGAGAAGGCGCCGCTGCCCGGCTTCGCCTGCCTGCCCGTGAGCAGGTGGACCATGTAGGCCTGCTCGTTGACCCACGTCCCCCGCGTGTGCTGGTTGAACCCCATGGTCCAGAACGAGACGATCTTGCGGCGACGGTCCGCGTAGGTGGCGGCCAGGGACTCGAGCTTGGCCCGGTACGCCTCGAGCGGCTCGTCGGGATCGCCCCTGGAGAGCCCGGCGACGAAGTCCAGCGTGTAGGGCTCCAGGCCCTTCTTGAAGTCCTCGAAGTCGATCTGCCAGTGCGCTCCCGCCGACCCGGCGTCCGACTGGGCGACGCGGTGCACGACCTTCGGGTCCATCCGCTGCGCGATGGCCTCCTCGCTCGTCAGCGTCACCTCGCGCTCCCGCTCCTGTGTGTCCTTCTCCTGAGGGAAGGCAAAGGCGTCGGTCGCGCGCATGCCGAACCCGATGTCCGCCGGTCCCGTGGCGAAGATGCAGTGCCGCTCGACGAACTCCCGATCGACCGCGTCGCGGGCGATGATCTCCCTGGCGATGTAGTTCCAGATGGCCAGATCGGTCCCGGGCTTGAAGACGATCTCGGTATCGGCCAGGCGTGAGGACTCGTTGGTGAAGGTCGTGAGGTTCACGATCCTGTAGTCCGGCCGGGCGAGGCGCATCGCGGTGACGCGAGCCCAGAGCATGGGGTGCATCTCGGCCATGTTCGCGCCCCAGAGGACCACCGTGTCGGTGAGCTCGATGTCGTCGTAGCACCCCGCGGGCTCGTCGATACCGAACACCTGGATGAACGCCGCCACGGCGGAGGCCATGCAGTGCCGGGCGTTGGGATCGAGGTTGTTGGATCGCCACCCGGCCTTGACGAGCTTCGATGCCGCGTATCCCTCCTGGATCGTGTATTGCCCCGAGCCCATGACGCCGATGCCCGACGGCCCCATCTCGCCGTGCGCCTTCTTGAACTGCAGCTCCATCTCGTCGAAGGCCCGCTCCCAGCTCACGGGGACGAAGTCGCCTTCCTTGTCGAAGCGGCCTTCCTTCATGCGCATCAGCGGGCGGGTGAGCCGATCCTCCCCGTACAGGATCTGGGCGTTGGCGTACCCCTTCATGCAGAGCAGCCCCCGGTTCACCGGGCTGTCCGGGTCACCCTTCACCGCGACAACGCGGCCACCCCTGGTTGCGATCTGGATGCCGCATCCGACGCCGCAGAACCTGCAGACGCCCTTGTCCCAGGTCCAGCCGGCTTCCAGAACATCCGCCGCCGCGGCCCCCGGCAGGGAAAAGTCCACTGCCAGCGCGGCCGCGGCGGCCACGCCGGCCTTGATCATCTCCCGGCGAGACAGATCCCTGGTCATCGGCTTCCTCCGTCAGGTTCGCCGTCGGGAGCCTCACCGGCCCCGGGATCGACGAAGTGATAGACGAGCGCCGCGCCCATGACGCTCTCCGCCCGGCGTATGCGCTCCAGGAGATCCTCCTGGCCTTGCGCGTCCCGGCTCTCCAGGACGGCGATCAGCCTTCCACGGCTCTCGTCTCGCAGGCGGACGTCCACGCCGTCGATGGAGTCGATCTCCGCGGCGCAGCCGTCGAGGGCTCCCGGTCGCGCGAGAACGACGACTCCGGAGTAATGCATGGGTTCGGCAGGCTTCAACGGTCTCCTCCGGTGCGAGCCTTCGTCGGCTGTCGTCCTTCCGGGCCGGGATCGCGCGCGATGATCAGATCGGCCAGGATCGTTCCGGAGAGCATCCGCATGTAGGAGCTGCGCATCTCGTCCCACGTGCCGTGGATGCGGCAGGCCGTCTCGTCGGAGCAGACGGGCAGTCCGAGGATGCACTCGTTCCACCCTGCCAGGTCGGCCAGCGGCTCGACGATGTCGAGAAGGGTGATCTCGGCTGCGGGCCGGGCAAGCCGGAACCCGCCGCCCGGTCCCTTGCGGGACTCCAGGACTCCCGACCCGACGAGAACCTGCAGCAGCTTGCCGAGGTAGTTGGCCGGAGCCCCCGTCCTGCGTGCGAGCGCGCCGACGCCCTCGTACCGGCCGGCCTGGAGGCCCGCGAGCTCCACGACCGCACGCAGGGCGTGACGTCCCGACTGAGGGATCACGTCAGGTCCAACTCATTGATAAATAGGCGCTTACAACTCGTGGCGGGCTATTCAGGAATTACGCATGTCATTATACTTTTTTGTGGCAACCCGTCAAGAGAAGGGCATCGGTCTGAAGGTCGGGCCTCCGGGGGTGACGTGATGAACGGCCCGGCCCAGCTCACCGCCCTCGGAGGGATCGATCTCTCCCGCTCCGGCCGCGTCGACCTCACGGCCGCCGTGGCCGGGGTCTCTGTCGCAGACAGCGAGAGGCCGTGAATTGAAGGGGGGTGTGACGGCCGGACGCCGCCCATGGCAGGATCTCTCGACGCTTCGGGAGGAGCCGGAATGAGAAGCCTCAAGCTCGGCAGCATCGTCCTTTTTCTGATGCTCGCCGCTCTGCCCGTCCGAGCGGAAGAGGTCACCATCGTGAGCGACGTGCTCGGACCCGAAGGGCCGCTCTTCGTGGACGGGAATCTCTACTTCGTGGCCTGGACCTCCAGCACGCTGTCGAAGTGGGACGGGAAGAGCACGACCGTTCTGAACCGTCTCCCGGGCTGCAGCCACAACGGCCTGGCATTGACGAGGCAGCGGACCTTCCTGCTCGCCTGTACAGCAGAGCACGGCGCGATCCTCGAGCTCGACATGTCGGGCAAGGAGCTGCGGCGATGGGACCACGATGACAAGGGCCGGGGTTTTCTCGGCGGCATCAACGATATCGTGGTGACGAAGAACGGAGGCGCCTATGCCACGGTCTTCGGGCCCTACGAGGGCGTTCCGACCGCCGTGGCCGGGAAGGTCCTTTACCTTGCCCCGGACCACTCGAAGTGGGTCCAGGTCGCCGGCGACCTCGACTACGCCAACGGCGTCGGCATCTCACCCGACCAGAAGACCCTCTACGTGAGCGAGACGGTCGGAAACTGCATCCTGAAGTTCACGGTCAACGAGGACGGATCGCTCAGGGACCGCTCCAACTTCGCCCTGCTGAATCTCCTGACGCCGGACAAGAACAAATCCTGGTGGCTGGGGCCCGACAGCATGAAGATCGACGGCGACGGGAACATGTACGTCGCCCAGTGGTTCGGCGGAAAAGTTCTCAAGATCTCTCCCGACGGCAAGCTCCTGCACGTGTTCCCGATTGCCGCCGGCGACGGGACCACCAACGTGGCGTTCGGTCCCGGCGGGAAGGAGCTGTACGTCACGGTGGTGAGGGATCCGAGCGAGCCACAGGCCAGAGGCAGCATCGTGAGGATCCCCAACGTCGAGTAGCTCCGGCCCGGCGACCGCTGAAACGAGGTGCAAGATTGAAGCGACTTCTTGGCCTTCTGTGTCTGGCGTTCTCGGCATGCACGCACGTCACGCCGGCGGATCTCGCGATCCGGGACGTCAACGTCGTGGACGTGACGGACGGCTCCGTTCACCCGCACCAGACCGTCCTGGTGTCGGGAGACCGGATCTCGGTCGTCGGGCCGGCCGACGCGATTCATGCCTCCCCCGGCGCCGAGATCGTCGACGGAGCCGGCGGATATCTCATCCCCGGCCTGTGGGATACCCACGTCCATTCGGCGGCAAGCCTGAAGTGGCACTTTCCGCTCTTCCTGGCATACGGGATCACCAGTGTCCGGAACATGCATACCTCGGCCGGGAATCCCCTCGAGCTGGTCAGCTCCATCAAGCGCCGGCTCGCCACAGGCGAGCTGCTCGGTCCCCGGTTCCTGGCCAACGGCCCCGTCGTCGACGGCGACCCGCCGGTGTGGCCGGGCAGCGTCGTGGTGCGAAACGCGGATGAGGCCCGGGCCGCGGTGGACCGCCTGGTGGATGGCGGCGCGGACTTCATCAAGGTCTACGACCGGCTCACTCCGGAGTCCTACTTCGCCATCATGGAGCGGGCGAAGGAGCGCGGGATTCCGGTGGACGGGCACCTGCCGTTCCTGATCAAGGCCGAGGAGGCGGCCGCCGCCGGGCAGCGGACAATCGAGCATACCTCCGGGATCACGTCGGGATGCTCGGCGAAGATGGACACGCTCCGGGCCGACTACGTCCGGTATCTGGCGAAGCTCCCCGGGATGCCCCCCTATCCGGATGCGCTGGTGGGATTCTTCACGCTGGTGCGCGAGGCGCTCGACTCGCGGGATCCGGCCTCGTGCATGAAGACCGTGCACGCCTATCTCGAGCACGGAGTCACCGTCGTGCCGACGCTCGTCGCGAACGCCGCCTCCAATCCGCAAGCCTTCGTGAACGATCCGGTGCGAATGGGTCTCCTGCCGCCTGCGGTGAGAGAGCAATGGAAGGAGATGGCTGCCGGGGGCAGTCCCCTGGAGGCGATTCTCGGCCCGGTCGCCGGGACGCTCGTCGAGAACGTGCGCATGCTGAACGACGCGGGCGTCGTCATCCTGGCCGGCACGGACGTGGGGAACCCGTTTCTCGTGCCGGGCCTGAGCCTGCACCGGGAGCTGGAGCAGCTGCGGGGGGCCGGCCTCAGCCCGCTGCAGGCCCTTCAGGCGGCGACGATCCGGCCGGCACGCGTGTTCGGAATGGCCGGTTCCCTGGGCACCGTGGAGGCCGGCAAGCTCGCCGACCTCGTCCTCCTCGACGCCAGCCCCCTCGAGAGCATCTCGAACACGCAGCGCATCCGGTCGGTCGTTGCGAATGGACGGCTCTTCCGGCGCGCGGATCTCGATCGGCTTCTGGCCGGAGTCGCAAACCTCGACCTTCACGAGGAGCAACAGGACTGAAAGGCGGTGCCCAATCACCTCGGATTCCCGCCATTTCGCCATGACCGTGAAGGCACGCGACGCCGGTGAGAGAACCTCTCGTTCCCTGCTTGCGGGCGGTGCCGATCAGCGCAAGTATTGATTCTTCATTCGACCACAGCGGCAAGGAGGGCTTCGAGATGTCGGAATCGGCACGGTCCATTCGCACCGTGAGACCCGGTGACCGGAAGACCCTGGCGGGCCCCGCGGGCTCGCCTTTCGTTCGGCAGGAGATGTTCGGCGACGGTCACGTCTGGGTGGGCATGGTCACAACCGAGCCGGGCGGCGCTTCGCCGTGGCACCATCACGGAGAGCACGAGACCTACGTCTACATCCTCGAAGGAGAGGCCACTGTCGAGTACGGACCCGGCGGGACCGGCCGCCTGCTCGCGACCGCCGACGGCTCGCTGCACATCGTCCCGCCCGGCCTCCCCCACCGGGAGATCAACACGGGCTCCACGCCCAACCGGATGCTCGTCGTGAGAGTCGGCGAGGGGCCGGCGGTCGTCCAGCTCGACGGTCCCCCGAAGTAGAGACGCTGCTCGCAGGCACGACGGGGCCACGAGCCGTGGCTCGTCGTACCGAGCCTCCATCCCACGCTGATCACCAGGGAGTCCCGAAATGTCATCGAACGAGAATGGCTACACGCTGCTGCTTCCGGATGACGCCTTCTGGCGTCCTTCCAACATGATGAAGATCCCGAACACCGACCTCGCCAAGCAGCTCGGATCGGACAAGGTCGGGGCACGCCTCTGGCGTCTTCCTCCCTTCTCGGCGAACACCTGGCACAGGCATGTGATCCAGGACGAGCTCTACTTCGTCCTCGAGGGCACCGGCCGCATCCGCGTGGGCACGGAGACCCTGACTGTCCCGAGGTACGGATCCCTTCTCGTCCCGCCATCGTTCCTTCGCCAGGTCTTCAACGACACGCCGGAGGAGGTCCTCTGGCTCATCATCGGCGCGCCGCGACGCGAGGAAGCGGCGGACCGCAGCGCCTGGTATCCCGAGGAGCCCACGCAGCTCCCCGCCGAGCTGAAGGGCCGCGAATGGCCGCCGAAATGACTCTGCCGGAGGCGGCTCACAGAACCGGCTGACTCCCTCCCGGGCCTCGCCGGCCTCGTGGAGGGCTCTGCCCGATGAAAGGGCAGAGCCGCGTGTAGACAGTGAGGCACCTCACTCGGGAGGCGCGGGCGAGCTGTGCGGCTGGTCTTCGAGGAGTCGAGCGGGCATGGCTGGCCACTTGTGGCGATCCCCTCTCTTGCGGAGCCTTGCATGGTGGTGCGAAGCCTGTTGCAGGAGGGGTGTTGAAGCCTTTCAGAGGGGCTGCCCTCTTTACGAAGGAGGGCGACACAATCTCCGCACTATCGTGGGAGCCTTGACTCGATGAGATACCTCCCGACGGTCCTTCTCCTGCTCTCGATGCCGGCTGCGGCCCTCTCCGGCGAGCCGGCCCGGCAGCCGGATGCACCAGCGTTGCCCGATATCCCGGCCTTCATCCAGCAGCTCGACTCCCTCCGGCAGGCGGCTCACATCCCGGGTCTGTCGGTGGCCGTCGTGAAGGACGGCTCGGTGCTCTTCGCCGTGGGGCTGGGTTACGCCGACCTCGAGCATCACGTCATCGCCACGGCCGACACGGCCTACAACATCGCCTCGGCCACCAAGCCGCTGTCCGCCGTCGTCGCGCTCCGGCTCGCCGAACAGGGAGTGCTCGATCTCGACCGGCCCATGGCGGCCTACAGCGACTGGAAGGATTTCTGCACGGAGTTCGCGCGGCAGCCGTCGATCTTCGCCAAGGACCTCCAGTGTGACCCTCCGGTTCAGACGCTCCGGCATCTCCTTTCCCACACCGCCACCGGCACGCCGGGAACGCACTTCTCGTACAACCCGGTGCTCTACTCCTGGGCCTCGCGGCCGATCATGGCAGCCGCCGGGCAGCCCTTCTCGTCCCTCGTCGAGAAGTACGTCTTCGAGCCCGCGGGGATGACGCACTCGGCCCGGACCTACAGGGATCTACCCCTTCGCAAGGATCTCGCCGAGCAGCTCGCCGTCCCTTATCGCCTCGGCGCCTCCGGCGCGATCGAGCGCGCGCCGGCGCCCCCGCCTCAGGGAGACGGCGCCGCGGGCGGTGTCATCTCGACCGTTCTCGATCTCGCGAAGTTCGACGTGGCGCTGGACACCGGGAAGCTGATATCCGAGAGGTCGCGGGCCGAGATGGTGTCCCCCATGCGAGCGCCCGACGGGCAGGCGCTTCCTTACGGCATTGGCTGGTTCGTCCAGGAGTACAATGGAGAGACGCTCGTCTGGCACTCGGGCTGGTGGGAGAAGGCCTACTCGGCGCTCTACCTGAAGGTCCCGGGCAGGGGCCTCACCTTCATCGCCCTCGCCAACGCCGAGGGTGTCTGGAGGGACAACCCGCGCGACAAGGCCGAGGTCGAGCGCTCGGAGTTCGCGCGGGCATTCCTGAAGACGTTCCTCTGATGGCCGGAACAACACCCGTAAGCTTTGCTACGCCGGCGCTGTGGCGGGCGTGGCTGCGGAAGAACCACCGGTCGGCGTCGGAGATCCTGCTGCGCATCGCCAGGGTGCACGCGGCCCGCACGGGCGTCACCTACGCGCAGGCACTCGACGAGGCGCTCTGCTACGGATGGATCGACGGCGTTCGCCGGAGCCTCGACGCCGACGGCTTCTCGGTCCGGTTCTCGCCGCGCAAGCCGAGCAGCATCTGGAGCCGGATCAACATCCGCCACGCGAAGCGCCTCATCGCCGCCGGGCGCATGACGCGCGCGGGCCTCGCGGCCTTCGAGGCCCGCAAGGCGGACCGCACCGCCGTCTACTCCTTCGAGCAGAGGCCGGCAGAGCTCCCTCCCCCGCTGAAGAGACGCTTCCGGCTCAATGGCAACGCCTGGCGGTATTTCCAGAAGGAGGCTCCCTGGTACCGCCGGACCAGCACCCATTGGATCCTGAGCGCGAAGCGCGAGGAGACCCGACAGAAGCGGCTCGAGACGCTGATCGCGTGCTCGGCTGAGGGCGTGCGGATCCCTCCGCTCCGGCGAAAGAAGAGCGGAACGTGAGCGTGCCTCTAAGGTAGCCGGGAGAGTATCCTCAGCCGGAGCAGCCGGGGACCGGAGCCTCGCAGCCGAGTGACGGGCGAGGCCATCCGAGGAACGGGGGGAGGAGAACGAGCATGGAGTGGCTCCACTCTTGAGCACCGCCGCTCCACTCTCGATCCGCTCGCGGATCGCCACGGGCTCGGCGGTCGTGGCCATCCTGATGATCCTCAACTACCTCCAGAACGGCCTCGCTCTCATCCCGGCCTACCGGGGTCTCTACGAGCGCTGGCCCTTCTACGTCCCCGAGAGCGGGAAGAGCCTTCTGCAGATCCTCCTGGTCGTGGGTGCCGCGTCCCTCGTCAGCCGGCGGCCGGTTCGGGACGCGACACGAGACCTGGGCTTCCTCGCGTCGATCGGCCGCGGCGCCGCGTTCGGTCTCGGCTCGGTCGCCGTCATGATTGTCGGCTTCGCCGCGACGACCTCCTTCCACGTCCCCTCCGACCTGCCCGCCGTGATCTACCTTGCAGGACTCTCGCCGCTCGCGGAAGAGGTGCTCTATCGCGCCTTCGGCGTCGGCACGCTGCGGCACCGGTGCGGCGCCCCGGTATGGCTGGCGCTGGCGCTTCCCGCGATCGTTTTCGGCCTGGGCCACGTGGAGAAGGGGGCGGGCTGGAGCCAGAGTCTCGCGCTTTTTGCGCTGACGGGGTCGGGGGGCCTTTTCTTCGGCTGGTTCTACCTGCGCTGGCGGCGGAACCTCTGGGCGCCCTTCTTCCTTCACGCGGGGATGAACCTGAGCTGGCAGATCTTCCAGGTCGGCGACAACGCCGTGGCCGGCTGGTGGCCCTTCGCCCTGCAGGCCGCGGCGATCGTCGCCGGGATCCTGGCCACCGTGAGGTTTGCACCCAAACTATGAACGTCGCCTTCGGACTCAGGGCCCACTCCGGCTGGGCAGCCCTCGTCGTTCTCGCCGAGATCGCAGGCGACGTGGTGGTCGCCGACCGCCGGCGGATCGATCTCGTCGACGAGGACTGGGCCAAGCAGCCCTACCACGCCGCCGAGCACCTGGACCCGCAGGAAGCGCGAAAGCTCGTGAGGCGCGGCATCCGGTCGGCGCAGCGGATCGCCCTGCGCGCGATGCGCACGAAGGTGGAGAGAGAGCGGGAGCTGGGCAACGACGTGACGGCCTGCGCGGTCCTCGTGGGCGATCCCATGCCCGAGTGGAGCATCGACGAGATCCTCGCGGTTCACTTCCGGATGCACAAGGCCGAGGGTGTCCTCTTCAGGGACGCCCTTGCCGAGGCCGCCGTCGAGTGCGGGATACGGCTCGTCACCGTTCCTGAGAAGAAGCTCCAGGAGTTCGCCACGTCGTCCCTGGGAGTCGCCGCGAGCGCCCTCAAGAAGAAGATCGCGGCGCTAGGAAAATCCGCCGGCCCGCCCTGGGGCAAGGACCAGAAGGAAGCCGCGCTCGCCGCCCTCGTCGCGCTGCGGGGAAATTCGCGGTGAGAGGAGGCAGGCCGTTCGAGGCGAGGGTGCGGGATCCTGGCCGTCGGCCTACGTAGTAATCTCGGCTCCGGACGGATTCCCGCAACAAGCGCACATTGCACGAGTCGGAGGATGCCATGAAAGCTGCCGTGTTGGAGCAGTTCGGCAAGCCCCTGAAGATCCACGAGAACTGGAGCGACCCGGAGTGCTGGCGTCCATGGGGAACTACGACACCGTGGCGATGTCCGTGATCACGAAGTTCCAGTAGCCGAGGCTGGCATCGCCCTCGTTAGGGCCTTTCGAGGAGATCTGAAGTCACGAGTGCCTCATGGCGGCGGATGGCCGGCGGGGCCGGGCGTCCGCCGTCATTTCCCAATCGACCTGGAGGGCTGACATGCACATCGTCGCGAAAGGGCTCGTTGGTCTGGCGGCACTGGCGTTCATTCTGGCCGTGATCGACTCGGTCTTCACGGGACCCATTCTCACGATCCCCGCGGAGTCGTTCTCGCGGGCGGCGAACAACCTCGCGCTGATGGCGATAGCGCTGATGGTGGTCTTCCGGGAACACGGCGGGGGTCCTGCCCAGCATTGACCGATTTCCAGAATCCTGGGCGGTCGACGCCCGTGCAGGAAAGGCTGTTCATCCGCTCCGGGCCGCGTCGGGCCACCCGTCGCGAACCCGCCGGCCCGGGGCGGATGAGCCGGCCGCACACGGAACCATGAGGGCAAAGATGATGGAAAGCCCGAGACTTCTGGTGATTGCGTGCGCGATCCTCACGGCGTGCTCGCACGGGAGCGCGGCGCCCTCCGGCCGGCTCGTCAGCATCGGGTCCCACTCTCTCGAGATCCGAGAGACCGGCGAGGGGGCGCCCGTGGTCGTCATCGACTCCGGCCTCGGCGACGATCTCGAGAAGCTGAGGCCGTTGCAGGATGCGATCGGCTCCGTCACGCGCGTCGTCACCTACAACCGCGCCGGTTACGGCCGGAGCGAGCCCGGCCCGCTGCCCCGGGACTGCGGCCGGGAAGCCGAGGAGCTGAAGGCGCTGCTCGACAGCGCGTCTGTTCCGGGACCCTACATCCTCGTCGGCCACTCGCTCGGGGCCCTGAACGTGCAAGTCTTCGCTTCCAGGTACCCGAACTCGGTCGCCGGACTGATCCTGCTGGACCCTCCCCCGAGACCTTTCATCCTGGGGCGGGAATTCGGCGATCTGCGAACGATGGCGGAGCGGATGACCGCGGAGTGGCAGACCATCGCAGACTCATCGGCGGACTCCACCGATCCGGCGGAGAGAGCGAGGGCCGGCTTCTTCCGGATGCTCGCGTCCGAGCATCGCGAGATGTTCGGCGCCACGGCGCGGCTGATCGAGGGGATCTCCACCTTCGGCGATCTGCCTCTCGTGGTGGTGGCCTCGGGAAAGCCCAATCCCGCCTTTGGAGAAGCGGCCGGGAAGTTCCAGCACTTCTGGATCGAGCAGAGCCGGGGCCTGGCCGGACTGTCCTCACGCGGGCGGTTCGAGCTCGCGGAAGGCGCGACCCATTCGGCTCTCGTCGATGAGCAGGAGCTGGTCAAGAAGAGCGTTCTCTCGATGGTGCGCCAGGCGCGTGCGAAGTGAGGGAACCGGGCCGTTGCCGGCGTCGTCATCCTCGTCTGTCATTCTTACTCGCGAGCGGCGGGTCGGCCGGAGTGCAGCCGAGCTTCCCGCTTCACAAGGCCGAGCTCATCTCCTCCGCGATCACGGCTCTGATCGGGTTCCTCCTGGTCACGAGTCCCTCGGGTCTCGTTCGTCTCGTATGGTGGGCGCGCGAGGCCGCCCTGCCCAAGGGATCCACGGACGGGAAGGAACCGTGAAGCCCGGACACACGTAGATCCGGCTCGAGCGGCCGGGCGCCGCATCTCCCCCACCTTCGGCAACGAGACGATCGGAGACCATCCCCTGGCCGACCAGCCGACGACATCGAGCCGCGCCACGGCGGGGTGGGACGTCGTCATTCTCGCGGCGGCCTATGTCGCCGTCTACACCGTCATCCACGCGCTGGACTGGCGGCCGCTGGGAACGGTCATCGGCCCCGGGTTCTGGGCGGTGGTCACGTCGGGGACGATCCTGGTCGTCCGCTACCGGAAGACGCACCGGCCGCTTTCGCTTGCGGGCCTCGGGCGCATCGCGTCACCCGTGCGGGCGCTCGTCAGCCTCGTCCTCGCGCTGGTCGCGACGGCCCTGGCGGGCAACTTCCTCCAGCCGCGGCTGGCCGCGCATTTCGGGGCGGGCAGCCGGGAGGCCGCAACCCGGTTCCAGGAGCTTCCGGGGCACCTCGGCCTGACGATCTTCACGCTGGTCGTCGTCGCGTGGCTCGGCGCGGCGGTCGGCGAGGAGCTCGTCTTCCGGGGTCTTCTCATGCGCGGTCTCGAGCGCTGGTGGGGCGGCGGCCGCTATGCCAAGATCTGCGCGGTGCTCGCGCAGGCCGTCGCCTTCGGGGCCATCCACGCGTACCAGGGAGCGACGGGCGCCATCATCGCGGGGTCGATCGGGCTGATCTTCGGAGCGGCGGTCTACGGCGCCGGGGGATCGCTCTGGCCGGCCGTCGCGATCCACGCCATCCCGGACACGATGACGATCCTGCGCGTCTATCACGGGTAGCCGTGCGCAGGGAGTGGAGATGGCAGGTCCCGCCGACAGGAACTTCATCCTCTCGCAGGGGCTCGAGGCGCCGGAAGCGGCGAGCTGCTCGCCGGTCTCGTCGTCCCTCCGCTTCCAGCCCCGCGTCGTCGGGACCCTCACGCTCGCCGGCACGATCCTCCAGACCCCGGCAATCTTCGTCTTCCTTGCGGTGGTTCTCTGGTGGAGCGCCCTCGTGCCACGCTGGAATCCGTTCGACCACACCTTCAACGCGACGCTCGGCCGCAGGCCCGGGGCACCGAAGCTCGGTCCCGCCGCCGCCCCGCGCCGCTTCTCGCAGGGGATGGCCGCCACCTTCGCCACGGGGATCGCCTCGAGCCTGCTCGCCGGATGGCACGTCACGGCCTGGACACTCGAGGGGTTCATGCTCGCCGCTGTCACGGCGCTGGTCGTCGGCCGCCTCTGCTTCGGGTCGTTCATCTACTACACGCTGAAAGGGCAGGTCGCCTTCGCCGTCCGCACGCTCCCCTGGGTGCGCGCAGTGAAGACGCGATGAAAAGGAGACAGGACATGAACAAGCCGTTGCTCGCACCCGCGTTCTGCCAGGTCGCCTGGGTCGTCAGGGATCTCGAGGCGGCGGAGAAGTTCTTCGTCGAGACGATGGGCATCAAGCGCTTCATGAAGATGGACAATCTCGCCGCCAAGAACGTCGAGGGGACCTACATGGGCAAGCCGGCGGACTGGGTCTGCCATCTTCACCTCGCCTACGCGGGCGACATTCAGGTGGAGCTGATCCAGCCCGTCTCCGGCGCGAGCATGTACCAGGAATCGCTGGACAGGCACGGCGACGCCGTCCAGCACGTCGCCTACTGGCTCGACGATGCCGATTACGACGCTGCGGCCGCCTATCTCACCTCCTGCGGCTACCCGGAGATCCAGAGCCTCCGGATCCCGGTCGCCCGCGTGGGCTACTTCGACACCCGGGGGGTGATCGGCGTCGTGACGGAGATCATCGGGGCCAACGAGGCGGGCTACGAGCTGAGGCGGAACCTCAAGGCCGGGACCTTCTGAGCGCGAGAGCATGGCGCATCCTCTTCACCGACACGGTCGAGCGAAGCAGGTGAGGCGCGATGGTTGACGGGCTCGATCACCGCGGGGACCCCGGCGGGGGCGTGAAGGCCTACGATCCCTTCCCCCGAGGGCGACACCCCGCCGGCGTGCGCACCCTCCGGGCGCTCGACGCGGAGCGGAGCCGTCTTTTCCCCTGCGAGATCTGGTACCCCGCGGATTCGCGGCACGCGGGCGAGGATCTCGATCCGGAAAGGCAGGACGCCTTCATCGTTCCGTTCGACAGGACCCGCCGCCGCCAGGCGGCGGTGCGCGATGCCGCGTCCCGTCCCGGGACCTACCCGCTGGTCCTGTTCAGCCACAGCACGGGCGGTGACCGCCGGCAATCGTCCTTCCTCTGCACGCACCTGGCCAGCCGCGGGAACATCGTGGCGGCGCTGGATCACTCCGAGACCTTCGTCGCGGAGCTGGGGCGCCGGAGCGGCGAGACCGGCGAGCAGAGATCCGCCCGGTGGAAGGCGGTCATGGCGAGCCGCGTCCCCGACGTGCGATTCCTCCTCGACTTCCTCCTCCCCTCCGAGTGGGATCCGCGCGTGGACATCGACGCCGATCGGATCGCCGTCGCAGGGCACAGCCTCGGGGGCTGGACGGCGCTCGCCCTCCCCGACGCCGACGAGAGGATTCGCGCCGTCGTCGCGATGGCGCCGGCCGGGGCCTCCAACCCGCGACCCGGTGTCCTTCCGGCGAAGCTGGCCTTCGCGTGGGGGCGCGACGTCCCGGCGCTCTTCCTCGTCGCGGAGAACGACACGTCGATGCCTCTCGCCGGAATGCATGAGCTCTTCTCGAGGACCCCGGAGACGAAGCGGATGATCGTCCTCCGCCGCTCGGATCACATGCACTTCATGGACGGTGTCGAGGCGCGCCACGAGGGGTTCCGGACGATGCCCCTGAGCGGGGAGCTGGCCGCGCTGCAGAAGGAGATGCGGCCCATGGCCGAGCTGACTTCCGGAGATCGAGCCCATCTCTTCGTCCGAGGACTCGTCCTCGCCCACCTCGACGACGCACTCGATCTGCGTGACGACGCGCCGCGCTTCTGGACCGGCGACGTCGAAGGGGAGCTGTCGCGGCGCGGCGTCGAGATCGCCGTGCACCGGGCCTGATGCTCGACAGCGAGATCGCACGGCGACTCGCTCCGTTCACCGGGAAGTCGAACAACACGGGGTCGTGCGATGCGTGTTGCGGGGACGGGGGCCGCGTCCCTCGATCCAATGGCATGAATGTCCCCGGCGTCTGCTTCCGGGGGGCGAGGCCCCCTCGACCGCCCGGCAGCCACGATCTCCGCACCACCATGCAGGCCACTGACTCGAAAGGCCGTGCGGAAGGCTCGTGGTAGACTCCCGGCCCATGATCGGGCGCACCCTCTCCCACTACCGTTTCGTCGAGAAGATCGGCCAGGGCGGCATGGGAGAGGTTTACCTCGCCGTGGACACCTCGCTCGGACGCGAGGTGGCGATCAAGCTCCTCCCGGACGCCTTCGTCTCCGATCCCGAACGGCTCGCGCGCTTCCACCGGGAGGCGCGCGTCCTCGCCTCACTCAGCCACTCCGGCATCGCGGTCATCCACGCGCTAGAGGAGGCCGAGGGGATGCATCTCCTCGTGATGGAGCTGGTGCCGGGGCCGACGCTCGCCGACCGGATCGCCTCCGGGCCCCTTCCCCTGAACGAGGCGCTGGGAATCGCCGGGCAGATCGCCGAGGCGCTCGAGTCGGCGCACGCGAAGGGGATCATCCACCGCGATCTCAAGCCGGCCAACGTCAAGATCGCGCCTGACGGGAAGGTCAAGGTGCTGGACTTCGGCCTGGCCAAGGCGATGGCCGGCCCCGATCGCGCCGCCGATCTCTCGCTCTCCCCGACGGTCACCTCGGCGAACACCGGCACCGGCGTCATCCTGGGAACCGTCTCCTACATGAGCCCCGAGCAGGCGCGGGGACAAGAGCTGGACCAGCGGACCGATGTCTTCTCGTTCGGCTGCGTCCTCTACGAGATGATCACCGGCCGGCGCGCCTTCCCCGGGGGGACGATCTCCGACACCCTCGCGGCCCTCCTCAAGTCCGAGCCGGATCTCGAAGCCCTTCCGCCGGGAACGCCTCCGGGCATCCGGCGGACTCTGCGCCGCTGCCTCGCCAAGGACACCGCGCACCGCCTGCGGCACATCGGCGACGCGCATCTCGAGATCGACGAAGCGCTCGCCGGCACCGAGCCCGACACCGGGACCGCTCCTGCGGGCGAGGCCGCGCGGCCGCGCCCGCAGGAGCGGTCC
>OBLQ010000414.1_pt1 | contig 16356 bp, 17 predicted proteins | sample 1519881 | NCBI WGS metagenome assembly OBLQ01 (sample SAMN01911456, study PRJEB22533) | soil metagenome | biome: Soil | place: Malaysia | collected 2012-04-30 | depth DG_metagenome m | reverse complement strand
CAAGCCTCAATCGAAGCCGCAGCGAGAGGGGAAGGGGAACTCTGCCCGCACCAAAAGGTGCTCGGAATGGACTCTGCCCTTGTGCATGCCCGCGCTCTTTACGAGTTCTACTGGAACAAGACTAAAGGAGCGGACGGTGCGCTGGCATCGGGCTTCGCACCCTCCTGGACAGCGACAAGCGCTCTGTATTCGAAGTAGATGGCCAACCAGATGCCCTCCAACAAGCGCGTATTCCACCTCGTCTATAACCGCAGCGCTCACGCCGGGGGCACGGGGTCCGACGGCCCCGACCACATAAAGAACCAAGTCCTCGAATTCGCCAGGGACCTACGCCGGCTCACCGAAGAATTCATCGCATCGATTCAAATAGCTTTTCGAGGGGAAGCCGTGTCGGCCCTCAAGCGAGCACTCAACGAAGCACAGAGCACGGCGGAACAAATGGGGATAACCAACCCCCTCTAAGAACCCGCACGGCAAAAGCCCTTTTTTCGGCGATTAATCAGCAGAGGACACCAAATCCGGCCTTGCCAATTCCCACCATTCATACTTGCCAGTCCGCAGGTTTAGGAGAAAGATATAAGTCTCGAGCCCTGTAGCCTGCCGTAGCGCCTTCATCGATTCCAAACAGGTCGCCGAAACGGCGCATGACGCCGGAAGTCGTTGGCGGAGCCTCCTTTCCGTTTCGACGATCACGGATTCACTGTCCGGGCGTCCTCGATGATGGTCAAGCCTCGCGCCACCCTTGGCCCGCCGCACCGCCATCAGCGTACGCAAACTTGCGGGGCCTCACTCCCTCCGAAAACGCTTAGCCCTCATCTTTCCTTCCACTTACCGTCGTACGTATTTTCACGAATAGAAATCGTTCCGCATTTCTGTTAGCGTCAGTCGGGGCACTTTTCCGCCCCGGTAAGGAATGATTATGTGCAGCCGGGCTTTCGTCACGCACCGCGAGCAGATTTGTGGGGCGCGGTTTCAACCGCGCCGAAACCAGCACAGCGCGCAGCGCCCTCCTTTGCGCAGCCGACGACCCGACGAGGGTCGTCGTCCCGAGCGAGCATCGCGAGCCGAGGGACCTCTCTCTTATTCATATCCTCATGTGCCCTTTCTAATCGACACTCCGGCGATTAGAAACGCGCCTAACCCATTGAAAACAAAGGAGAGCACCCCATTCTAATCGACACTCTTCGCGGCCTCGGCCAGCAGCGTCCGGCGCTAGCTCTGCTGCACGTTTTTGTCTCAGAGCTTAAAGAAAGCTGGCGGCTACGGCTTGAGGTGTTCGACGAGCCAATCGCGCCAGGCGGCCGATCTAGTGGAACGGAGACAACCCGCCTAAGGACGCCCACCCTCCTTCGTGCCCCAAAGCCGCGTCAGGGCTTGACACTTACATCGGCTGGGCATAAGGTCAGCGGCACTATCCCGTCGGAGCAAGCTGGTTTTCTCTCAGGAGGAAAATCATGACCAGTCGAATCTGGAAGTTTTCTCTCGTGGTGTCGGCGCTCCTGGCGCTTTGCGCGTGGGCCGGACCGGCAAATGCGCAGATGTCTGCGGTGAAAGAAAAGCCGCCGATCTACTGGTACATCGCGAATTGGCAGTTTGCCCGCGCCCAGTGGAGCGCGGTCGAGAAGTCGAACGCGGAAGACGCGAAAATGCTCGACAAGGCCCTCGCCGACGGACTGATTACCGCGTACGGCTTTGACGACAACATGGTCCACTCCGCTGATGGCGCAACGCACGATCAGTGGTGGGGCGCGACGTCGCTGGGCGGCGTGTTCGACATGCTCGCCCAGTTCTACAAGGCCGGCACTCCCACGTCGTCCGTTTTTGAAAGCGCCACGAAGCACTGGGACCAAGTGTGGGTCACGCGCTATTACCACTGGACCCCAGGATCCTACAAGGACGCATATACCTTCGTGGCGGCCTACCGCCTGAAGCCGGGCGCGCCGGATGACGCGGTGGACGCGCTCAGCAAGAACCTGATCGGCCCCTTGCTTGAAAAGCTGCTGGCGGACGGCAGCATCTTCGAGTGGGAGGTCGATACCCAAGCGCTGCACACAGACGCTCCCGGGGAGTTCTTCATCATCTACATGGCGCAGAAACCGGAAGGGATGGACAAGGTCAACGCGGCCATCGCGGAGATGGAAAAGACCAGCCCGCTCAACGGACCGGCGTTCGATTCGATGGTGGACTTCACGGCACACCGCGACATGCTGGCTCGCACGACTGTAAGGTTGAAGTAGTCGGCGCGGCCGGGCGCGAAGGTGGCGCCGGAGCAGGGGTCGAACTGGCTGCAGTTGAAAGTGGCGGAGCGATTCGCGCGGGCGCGCTCGTAGGCGTCGAGCGCGATATCCGCGACGGCGGGCGTGTCGCCGAGGCCGACGACCATCAGCAGCTCGGCCAGCTCGTGGAATATCTGGCGAATCGGCAGCTCTTCTGATAAAGAAGGCCGGACGCCTGGCGCTTTCCGCCGGAAACCTTGAAGGAACGGAGGCAACGCTCATGTCGTCCATCGCCGTGCCGGCTTCTGTATCGAACGGCAGTCTTTGGGCCGGACGAATCATTAGCGGGCTGGTTGTGCTGTTCCTGCTTTTCGACAGCATCACGAAGATCATGAAGATTCCGCAAGTGATTGAAGCCAGCGCAAAGGTTGGAATTGGCGCCGGTCAAATCTTCTGGATCGGCGTCACGCTGCTGGTGTGCGTCATACTCTACGTGATTCCGCGGACGTCGATCTTCGGCGCGATCCTGCTCGCCGCCTACCTCGGCGGCGCGGTGTGCGCCAATCTGCTGACGCACCAGCCCGTGTTCAATTATTGCCTGGCGATCGGCTTCGGCATTCTCACCTGGCTCGGACTCTACCTGCGCGAGCCGCGCCTCCGAGCTTTAGTTCCGCTGAAAAGCTAAGGCAATTCTCTTTGCGCGCGCCGCTCGCAAAATAGCCGCGCGAATCTCGCCTCGCACGGACTCGCTTCCGCTACCGCTGCAGCGTAATTCGGCTGCAGTTTCCGGATAGCGAGCTCAATACCGTTCATTTAGAGTTCGGACACGCGACACTCCGGGAAGATTCCGGAGCGTGCGATTCCGCTTACGAGCTGCGAGATCCCGCGTCGCACGCGGGAATCGGAGTTCAGGCGACGTTGTGCAGCTCCGCTCGAAATTTCGGCACCCATTTTGGCCTGTCCTGCGTGCGAGTTTGGACCAATATGGTGCTACTCACGCCCTCGCAGATTCCTCAAAATTTCACCAGCATGGCGATCGCAGATGGCTGGGAATTCATTTCTTGTCGTCGGCATTTTGGGTGGGCCCACCGGGGTTCAACCGGAGGTGGTCCAAATTTCAGGAGGAGGAAAGAACTATGCTACACCGCAAGACGGGCTTCGCACTGACGATCCTAGCCGCGTTGTTCTTGGCCGCTGCCACGTGGGCCGGCGACGCCGCCACGCCGAAACACTCCAAACCACTGAGCACGACCGTGCAGCTTATGGTGACTTCGTCGCTGAACGGGACAACGTTGCCGCCCGGCAGCTACAAAGTCGTCGCGAACGACAGCAAAGTCACGATCGAGCAGAGCGGAAAGGTGATCGCCGAGGCGCCGGTCGAATGGAAAGAAGGGGAGAGAAAAGCCCGGTACTCGACGGTCGTTTACGACAACCACGGCGTCCGCGAGATCCATTTCGACGGGAAGACTCGCTACGTCGTAGTTGCAGACTAGTGTGGGGTTAGCTGTTCCGCGTTCGGTGAGGACGGGTGGGTGGACCGTCCTCCCCGGCGCACTCGATCCTTCTGAATTGCCTCTTCGATCAGCGCGACGCACGTCCGGCTTCGGTCGTCCGCACCAGCCGCCACGCCGGGAATCATTGCGGGAGGCTCGCCGCGAATACGCGCCGGGAGATCGAAACGGACGGACACGCTTCGCGCGATCAGATGCCGATCTGCCGCGCTGCAGCCGGATTCGTTCGCTTGAATTGCTCGACGCGGTCGAGCACGTCGGTGATCGTTTTCTGCATCCCCGGCGTCGAGAGTTGCTCGGGTGTCACGGGCCGCGCTAGCGCCGGCCCGCCGGAAATCGAGATGAGATGGAATTCGATGCGCCCGCGCAGCTCTGAGTCCGGAAACACTGCTGCGGAAGCATCCGTTTGCGTTCCCGGCGTCAGCTGTAGCCATGCAGAATAAATCCGCGAGGCGAGGCCGGCCGCTTGCTCGAACTTCACCCTCCAATTCAGAGTGGACGTTTCCTTCTTATATTGCTTGATCGTGAGCTGGAGCGCCCATAGGCCGCTGACAATGATGACGGCCACGATCAAGAGGATCAGTGAGATTTTGGCGATCATTCCGATTGCGATTCTAACGCAGTCCGACGATTTAGAAGTGTCGCGAAGAGCGCGGCGCGATATTCAGACCTGAAAGTCGCGAGGCGGGCGGCGGAATCGGGCGCTTCGGGCTAGAATGTCTGTTCGCGGATGAAGACGGTTTATATATCGCTGGGATCGAACATGGGAGATCGCGCGCGGAATATCGCGCGTGCAATCGAGGCGCTTGGTGCGCACGGCGTGCGCGTGACGCGGCAATCGTCGCTCTACGAAACCGAGCCGGTAGACGTGCGCGGCGGGGGCTGGTTTCTGAACTGCGTGGTCGAAGCGGAAACCGACCTGATGCCACGGCAATTGATGCAGGCGCTGCTCGCGATTGAGAGGTCGCTCGGACGGAGGCGACGTCCCGCATCGGAGGAAGTGCGGCAAGGCCCGAAGGAGCCGCGGACAATCGACATGGACATTCTGCTGTTTGGGGCGAGCGCTGTGAGCTCGCCGGAGCTGGAAATTCCTCATCCGCGGATGACGGAGCGGCGATTCGTGCTCGTGCCGCTTGCGGAGATCGCTCCCGAAGTGCGACATCCGATTCTCAAGCGGACTATCGCCGAACTCCTCGCCGCCACGCCCGATCGCAGCCAGGTGCGCCGCGCGGCTGCGTCCCAGGAGTAAGAGATGTCCCTCGCAGGGATCGCGTCGCGGGCCGCGAGCGACCGCTAGCGCTCGATCTTCTGAACCCGGACTTTGGTGCTCCAGATAACTTGGCCCTGCGCGTCATAGAGCGTGATGCTGGGATTGCCGTCTCCTTCGAATCCGAACACGCCGGCGGTAGTGTCGTGCTCGTTGACGAGGACAAACTTACGCGCTATGACCTGTTGCACCGGCGGTATCCGCACGTCTGCGCGCACGAGCGCTGGGGAGACGTATTGAGAAGCGATGCCGCCCAAAAAACCGGCGACGAGCGCAAGGACCCAACTCATTTTTGGAATCATTGGTCGATTTCCTCCTCCTGCCCCAGAGTGCACACTACTCCTCTGCGGCGGGCTTTCACTCTTAGAACGAGCGGGCGCCGATTTCTTGCACGGTCTTTCGGAGCGCGCGGACGTCGTGGCAGCGGAGGTCAGGTCAGAGGCGCTGGCGATCCTTCAGCTCTTTTTCGCGCTTCTTGCGGTCTTCTTCTTCCTGGCGCTCGAATTCGGCCATCTCTTCCTCGGTCATCTGGTAGTCCTCGCGAGAGGCGAACATCGCCCCGCGGCGATTTTCGCGGGAGCGGTGATTTCGGGAGCGCCGTCTGACCGTGGCGAGGCCGCCGATGCCGTGGATCGGCTCCGTGATGGCGCCGGCCTCGACCAGGAGCTCGCTCACCCGTTCGAGGAAGTCGCGCAGATGATAGGGCTTGAGCGAGTAGGGAAGGCCTTCGCGCTCGAGCAGCGGCTGCACGTCCTTGGCCGTGAGGACCGGGACCAGGAACAGCACGCGGATCCGTTTGCGAGGGGTCTCTGGTTCCGGGTCGGAGGAAAGGGCGTCGGCCTGGGCGAGCTCTCGCAGGATGGCAAACAAGGGTCCGTGGACTTCCGCCAGGGCGACGTTGGCAATGACCAAATTCCAGTCGCCGCTGGCCAGCTCCTCGAAAGCAAGAGCGGCCTTTGGAACGATGCGGACGAGCCAACCCTCGGAATCGAGGACGCTTTTCAGCGCTCGCTGACTGGTAACGTCGTCGTCGACAATCAGGATTCCGACTTCAGGCACAGAGGGCCCCCGGCAAATCGCTTTTCAGTATATCGATGGACCGAGCGAGGCAGACGAGAGTCCTCGTCCGGATTTCCAGGGGGGCGATTGGCCCACCGTACAGGCGAAGATAAAGCGACTAATAATTCTTGACATGGCGAAGGAAAAGCGAATATATTGGTGGCCGTGCGGCGAGGCTGCCAATGGCCACTTTTCCCATACTTCGACCGGGTCCGGCAACGCTTCGGCGTCGGCCGGCCCGCGCGAAGCAAACCAGTCTCACCTTATTCCCCCAAGCCGCTCGCCACGGCAATTGTGAGCCGCTCAGCGGAGCTTCCGCGCCCCCTCCGGGCCCTGACCGGAGTGTGAAGCCCGCGGCGGAACTGGTCGGCATTGCGCGCCTCGCCGCCTCCTCCCCTCGCGCCGATGCCAAGCGCGGCACGGAGTATTTTCTACTGCCCGTGCGGTCGATTTTGAACGAGTGCCATTCGGAGCGGGTGCCGTTCCGGTGGACGGTGAATCCGTACCGCGGGTGCGAGTTCGGCTGCCGGTACTGCTACGCGAGGTACACGCACGAATACATGGAGCTCGACAGCGCCGATTTCGAATCGAAGATTTATGTGAAACAAAATGCGGGCACGCTGGCCGAGCGCGACCTCGGCAGCGAGAAGATTTGGGGCGAACACATCGCCATTGGAACGGCCACCGACCCGTACCAGCCGGCGGAACGCGAATACGGCGCCACGCGCGCGATTCTCGAAAAAATGGCGGAGCGCAAGGGGCTGAGCCTTTCGATCACGACGAAATCGAACCAGGTGGTGCGCGACATCGACCTGCTGCGGCGAATCGCGGAGCGATCGTCGCTGAGCGTCAACGTGACGATCACGACTCCTCACGCGCGGCTGGCGAGGCTGCTCGAACCGCGGGCGCCGCGCCCGGACCTGCGTTTCGAGACGGTGCGCAAGCTGCGCGAGGCGGGAATTTCCGCGGGAGTGTTTGACATGCCGATCCTGCCTGGACTGACCGACCGGGAAGCAGACCTAGACGCTCTCGTGCGGAGGGCGAAGGAAGCCGGCGCGCAGTGGTTCGCCGCGGGCGTGCTGTTCCTTATGCCGTCGTCGTGGAAAGCGTTTTCGGCATTTCTCGGAGAGAAATTTCCGAAGCTGGCGGCGCGATATCGTGATTGGTATCGAGGATACGGATATGCGCCGGAAAGCTACCGCAAGGAAATGAAGGCACGCGTGGAACAACTGCGGAACAAATACGGGCTCGGCGCACATCCCGAGGCGCTGATGCCGGAATCTTGCAAATCCCCGCAACTAGAGCTCGTGTGGGAAAGTGGAGAAGAGCAATGTCCAAGATGAATTCACACAGGAGAGCGCGCAGCGGAAATACGCGCCGTAGACGAGCGCAAGCCGGGGCGCGAAATTGCTCCAGTCCGACTGCTGCGAAGGAACAGAGGCAAGTACGGGGAGTGAAGCTGAAGACGGTTTCCATCTGGACGATGCTGTTCGCGTTGGCGTGCCTGGCAGCTTTCGTGGCTGGGCGCCCGCCGATTTCGGCTGCGGGGGCGTCCGTGGGCGCTGATACGGAACAGAATATTGTGCCGGGACGTCGCGCGCGCTCAAGCGACAGGGCAGCGGTGATTTCGCATCGGCATGGCGCCGCATGCGAAGGCCGCGCGTTCAAGGAACGATGATGCGCGGCACTTCCTTCGCGGTTTGCGCGGGAAGAGGGAAGCGCTGGCGCAGAAAATCGAGGAAGGCGCGGGAGCGCGGGCGGCCGTTGCTTTCCTGCTTGGCAAGGCGCAGCAGAAAGACGAGCACGTGAAAAATGTCGGAGTCTTTCAGAGTCGGGAAACCGGTACGTTCCGCTTCGGTCTTACGGAATTCCTGCAAGAACTGGCCGAGCTGCCCGTAGAGGGCATGCGCCAGCGGCGCTTCGGGCGGGCGCTCGTAATAGATCCCTGTTCCCAGAGTGCGATAGGTTTCGGCAAGCGCCTCGATAGCAGCAGTAGCCGCCGCGTCATTTAGTTCTCTGTTCTGACGTTGGAAACCGAGGATGGTAGTCGCGAGACCGCCGATCACCGGCCAACGCTCGTACACAAAGTCGACTAGAACCGAAACGTCGCGGTACGGAACCTGTTCCGCAGCGAGGGGCTTACGATGCTCGGCTTCGTAGCGGTGCGCGGCGATGAGGTGGGGGCAGTCCGGCGGGCAATCGATGGAGACCTCGCGCTCGCGCCCGCAGCAAACGGCGCAGATTTTGTCGCCCTTCGCGGGACAGAATCGCTTCGGCGGCCGCTTTTCGCAAATGGGACAGCTCATCCGGGCTCCTTACCGCCAAGGCCAGCGGCGAACGTGCAAATAGACAGATTACGGGAAGCGTCATTCGACGGCAAGCGCCTGTACGCCGGGAAACTAGGTGGCGGCGGATTCGCCGGCCGCGCGGCTCTCAAACAACGCCACGCTTTGAAGGATCAGTTCGACAGCGTGTTCGTCGCCGAATTTCGAGTTGAGCATGACGTTGTAGAGCGGGCGATGCGGCCACTCGCCGTGGAAATAATGGCGGATGAACGCAGCGCGGTCGTGGTCGATCTCGGAGATCAGCTGAAGGGCTTCCTTCTCGGACTTGCCGCTCGATTGCAGCCGACGGACTTTGTGTTCGATGGGAGCGTAGACGAAGACGTGAAATGCATCCGGCCGCCCGCGCAGAATGTAGGTCGAACCGCGGCCGACGATCACACAATTCCCGCGGGTCGCCACGTCGCCGACGACCTCCTCGAGGATGGCGACCATGCGATCCGTATCGAACGAGCTGGAATCACCGATCGGAAGGGCTCTCTCGTAGCTGCCGCGGGCGTAGACCTTAAATAACCGGTAGAGCAGCGAGTCGACGCGCTCGTCACGGCTCTGCGCGGCGGCGGGATCGACTTGGGCTACGCGCGCGATTTCCGCCGTCAGCTCCTCATCCCAGAATTTCCAGCCGAGGCGTTCCGCGAGCCGGCGCGCGATGGCAGCGCCGCCGCTTCCGTACTCGCGTTCCACAGTGATGATTCGGATGTGCACCGATTCTTCCGCGCCTCAGGGTGCGACCATCGACTCACCGCGCCCGAATCGTCTCGTGCGGGCATCGGCCGGGACCGGAAACAGTACGCTCCCGCCCTCGGAGGTGACGTACATATGCCAGCAGGAGGGCCTGCAGGTCAATTCCAATTGCACGCACGATTGCAGAGAGCCCACTGGCCCGGGAAGATGAACCGGCGATTCACGAGGGGATTCGCCGGCGGCGTTCACTTCAAATAGACTTTTGGTTCGACAGACATGCCGAGGCGCAGAGCGAAGTCGTTGTTCTGGCCGGGATTGAGGACGATTTTCACGGGAACGCGCTGTACTACCTTGACGTAGTTACCAGTGGCATTTTCCGGAGGCAGCAGACTGAGACGCGCGCCGCTCGATCCGGCAATGCTTTCCACGCGTCCTTTGTAGGTGCGGCCATTCGCGTCCACTTTGACGTCCACGCGCTGCCCGGGCCGCATATATTTCAGCTGGGTTTCTTTGAAGTTCGCGGTGACCCACACATCATTCAGCGGAACGACGCTCAGCAGTTGCTGGCCGGGCTGGACGTTCATCCCCACCTCCACATTCTTCATGACGACACCGCTGGCCGGGGCCAAGATCTTCGTGTACTGGAGATTGAGTTCCGCCTGTTCCAGCGCGGCCTCCTTTTGTTTGACGGCGGCCTCCGCCGAGAGAGCACGAGCCCGGGTGGACGCCACCTGCTGCGGCCCCGTTTGTGCGGCTCGGAGGTCGGCCTGGGCCTGCGCCAAACGGGCGCGAGCCTGCGTGACCTGCTGGGCGGCCGCCGCTGCGGAAGCCTTCGCCGCCGCGACGGCCGCGGAATTCGTCGCCGCGGCCGCAACGGCCTGGTCATACATCTGCTGGGAAACTTCCTGCTTGTCGACGAGCTGCTTATATCGCGCGAGGTCGCTTTGCGCCCGCACGTTGTTGGCCTGTACTTGCGCGAGTTGCGCCTGGGCTGCGTCGTACTGTTGCTGCGCTGCGACGATGCCAGCCTCGGCATTCTGGACACTTGCTTCGGACGCCGAGACCTGGCTGGACGTGCTGACGGATGTCACCGGAATGTTGATATGGAGAGCCCGAGCGCTGGCTTCGGCGTCCGCCAAGGCGGCGCGGGCCTGGTCCACCGCGACCTGATAGTCGCGAGGGTCGATTTCGACGAGCACGGCGCCGGCCTGAACGTACTGGTTGTCGCGCACGTTCACGTTGGTAACGTAGCCGGAAATGCGCGCGCTGACGGGCATCAAGTGGCCGTCGATTTGAGCGTCGTCGGTCGATTCGTAGCTCGAGAAATAGCGCCAGGCAAAAAAGGCGCCGACTAGCAGCACGAGAATCGCGCCAACCAAGAAGCCGTGGGCACGGGGCCGCTCGCGAAAGAGGCTGGATCTCTCGGCAATTGCGGGTTCGGAAGCGGAGGACTTCTCCGCTGGAGGATTGGTCGGGGCTTCGATGTCGGTTCTCTGTGCCATGTTTCATTTTCCTCTGAAATATTCTTTGACGCCTTCTTCGGCCTGGCCCAGCGCACGGGCCAGAGAAATCTTTGCGTAATTGTCGGAATAGAGGCTCGCGATGTAGCTTTCATGGGCGCGAGCCACGGCTTCTTGCGCCTGCACGACTTCGACGGTATCGGTTACGCCGGCGGTGAAACGATCCCGCGCCTGCACGAGTGTCTGCTCAGCCAAATCGATGTCGCTCTGCGCGACGGCGACGCGCTCCTCGGCGGATTGGAGGTTGAGGAGGGCAGTGCGAACTTCGGCGTCAATCTGGGCGCGCAGATTCTCGAGGCGCTGGCGGCTTTGTTCCAACCGCGCATCCGCTTCGAGGACCTCGCCATGGACCTTGCCGCCCTGAAAGATGGGAATAACCAGCGTTCCGCGAACATCGAAGACGCCGTGCGTCGAGACGTCGGGATACGTGCCCGCCAGACCGTAGTCCGCGGTGAAGGACAGCGAGGGGAGATAACCCGCCGACGCGGCCTTCCGCGAATAATCGGCCGCGCGGACGTCCGCGAGCGCCGCCTGAAAATCCGACCGCGACTCGTAAGCGCGCTTGAGCGCTTCGTCCACTGTGATGCCCGCGAACGGCTGATAAGGCGATTTATCGGTCAATTCAAATTGCTGTCCCGGAGCGAGTCCGATCGCACGCGCGAGGTTGAGCTTCTTGATCGCGAAATCATTCTTCGCCTGGATCAATTGTTGCTGCTGCGATTTCAGCTCGACCTGAGCGCGAAGGGCGTCGATGGCGGGAGAAGTGCCGGCCTTCACCCGGTCCTCGGCCTGGTTGTAGAGCGCCCGCGCGGTCGTCACCTGTGCGCCGGCGGTATCGACACGGGCTTCATCGGCAATGGCCTGCAAATAGGAATAACCGACGGCCAGGATGACGAGATCGCGCGCATCTTTATAGGTGCCTTGGGCCGACTTCAGGCTTTGGGTCGCTGCGCGCGTTCTGTTGATCGCTTTCCAATCGAAGACGGACTGGGTCAGGTAGGCCCGCGAATCGAAATAGGCAAACGGCCCTACGACGGTAGGAACCTGGAACCCAGGGGCGCTGAAGGTGAAGCCAAACTCTGCTAAATCGATTTGCGAATCGGCGATATACGTCGAGGTGTTGACGTTTGGGAGGAGTTCGCTCAGGAACCTCCGGCGCTGGCCCTGAGCGGCGTGCACTTCCTCGCCCGAGAGGAGCAGACCCAGGTTCTGCTTCAGGCCGCGCTGGATGGCTTCCTGCAGCGACAACTGCAAAACGCCCGGAACGGGTTTTGCAGGAACGCTGCCGGCAAATGGATTTTGGGCCTGTGACGGGGGCGGCGGGGACGCGTCGAAAGCGCCGCCGGTAGGAGAAGTCATCACGCCAGGGGATGAAGGCCGTGCCTGTGCCCACGCGGATCCCGCTGCCAACGGCAAGAAAAGAGCAATCATGAAGAATGAAACCGCCGACCGGCCTATCACGGGATTCCCTCCTTGCCCCGACGTATTTCGGATGAAACGGCAGCGGGCAAAACCTCGACGCTTTCGCCTTCGGTCATTTCAGACACCATCCCCACTTACGCCTTCACGCCGCGGCTGCCCGTGAACGGCTTGCGCTTCTTATCGGGCAGAAGATTGGGACAGAGCAATTCCCAGACACCGGTTGCCGTCGTTCGCAAGGAAGATTCCGGGTTCATGGCCCAGGCCACGGTGATGCCCAAAAGAACGAGCTGCGTCAACTGGGCCAGCTCGGCCGCGGAAATGTCGCGACGGATCTCGCCGCGCTCCTGTCCCAGGGCGAAGATTTGAGTCATCAGGCGGCGGCCGATATGAAGCCGCTTCTGCAGCTCCGCGCGTACCGGCGCGCAGGACGCATGAGCGGCGTAGATGGCGCGCAACAGGGCAGGGCGCTCCTTCGCTTGACCCGCGAGGTCCGTAGCCAGCGCTCGGAGGACGGGCAGGACGGGTTCCTTGCGGGCGCGTTCGAGAGCACGTTCGACGGCGGCGATGCGCTCGGCGCCGAAGGTGGCCAGCACATGCTCCTTCGTCGGAAAGTAATTGAAGAAGGTTCCCTTGCCGACGTCGGCGGCCTCGGTGATGTCTTCGACGGTGGTTTCGAGAAACCCGCGCTCGGCGAAAAGCTCGAGCGCCGCGCGGAAGAGGCGATCGCGGATTTCGGCGCGGTGACGCTCGCGGCGGTTTACTCGCGGCGGGGCGGCATGCCGCGCGGCTGGAAGGGACGATGCCATCGGCGGACTCCTGTTTGACCGTAAACCGAATACGACTTTAAGTCATATGTGAGGAAGAGTCAACGTCGAGAAGAGACCCGTCAGGCGAGCGCCGCGGATCCGGCGCCCGCCTGAGATACGTTGCCAAAAGGTGCGGGGAGCTCTGCGCCGCTATTTCGAGAGATTTTTCGGGCTGTGCTGGTTCAACGTTCCGATGAGCGCTCTGGCCGCGGATGGAACGGGGACGGCGCCGTGCAGGGCGATATCCTTGGCCCCGATTTTCTTGCCGTAGAGGCGTTCATTCGCGTCGTTATCGGGACGCAGGGTCGATCCCGCGAGCGAAATGCCGGCGAACAGACCGCGGGAACGGGAGTACGTGAGGACTTCGGCGCGCATGGTGACGTCCGTTGCTGCCTCGGCGGTGCGTCCCTTGGGACCTGCGGCGGCTGACGCGTCGCCGCCGAGCTTTACCTTGCTGCTGAGGATGGCGCCGGCACCACGGGAATTCATCACCAGGAGGACGAAATCCGTGGCCTGGCCGCCGAGCTGGAATCCGAAGCTGACTCCTTCGAGAGCCATCATCGTCGGAGCGCTCCAGGGACCGCGAAAGTTATCGCCGCTGCGGCAGGTCATGGCGCCGCGGCCGTAGCTGCCGCCAATACCAAATGCGCCCTTGATTACGGAGGGGATGACGATAACGCAATCGGCCTTGTCGAGCAGATCCTGGGGGATGTTGTCGGGGATATTCAGAATTTCCTTGAGGACTTGTCCGGAGTTCTTGAGGCGGTCCTCGTCTTTCGTCTTTTTGTCTGCGTGAGCAGGCGCGGGGTTAAAGAGAGCGGGCAGGCCGACCAGTGCCGCTGCGAGAAATAGGGACAGAATCCTGTTCATGAGAATCCTCCTGTGGGCGAGGTTCAATGATATGTGTTCCGAGGGTGGGGGCGCAACCTCATCCGTAAAGCAAGGTACATGGCGCACGGGGCTACAATATAATTGGATGGCTCGAGCATCCTTGCATCCTTCATGAATAGATTCCCCATTTGGCGGCGTGGTTGCCACCGCCGACGTTGGATCCCAGCCGCGCTGTGGATGGCAGCGGCGCTCGCTTTCACACAGGCGGCCTTAGCGCGCAATTCTGCTCACCCGCAGAGGACGCCGGGCGCCCAGGCGAAAACGACGGCGCGCCGGGCGACGGAGCGATTTCGCGCCCGCGTGGAAGAGGTGCTGAGGGAAGGAGGCGGAGAAAAGGCGTATTGGGGCATTCTTGTCACGGATCGAAAGACGGGCGAAGTCGTCTACGAGCTGAATGCCGATCGTTTCTTTACCCCGGCGTCGAATGCGAAGATCTTTACGACGGCGCTGGCGCTCGCGACTCTCGGCCCTGACTATCGATTTCGCACGACGCTCGAATCGAAAGGCGCGCTGGGAAGCGACGGCCGCTTGGCGGGCGACCTGACTCTAGTGGGCCGCGGCGATCCAGACCTCTCGAATCGCAAGTTTCCGTATGAGGGCAAGGCCGAGCGTGATGGGCCAGTGGAAAAAGTGCTCGCCGAGTTGGCGGATGCAGCTGTCGCCAAAGGGCTGCGAGAGATCGATGGAGACGTCGTCGCCGACGACAGCTACCTTCCCTACGATCCTTACCCGGCGGGATGGAGCGTGGGCGATCTGTTTTTCACGTTTGGCGCGCCGATCAGCGCTATCGCGTTGAACGACAATATCGCCGAGATCGAGGTGCAACCTGCGGAGCACGCAGGTGAGCCGGCGATCGTCCGGACGGAGCCCGCGCCTGCCCTCGATACATTCGCCCGCGAAATCACCACCGGACCGCGCGGCAGCAATCCCGATTTCGCCGTCGTCCGCCAGCCGGGATTGAATTTTTTCCTGCTGCGCGGCACGATCCCGGCGGGCCACAGCCCCATCAAGCTCGAGTTTGCACTGACGGCGCCGGCCGAAACGTCGGCGCTCGTGCTTAAGCAACTGCTGGAAGAACGCGGCGTGCGCGTGACGGGCACGACTCGCGTGCATCACGCGCCACCGCCCGAAACGACGGCGGCGGGCGAGCCAGTCTTTCCGCAAACGCCGCCACCCCCGCCGAATCCCGTCGTTCTCGCGGAGCACCTTTCTCCGCCGCTGATCGATAGCATCCGCTTGACGAACAAAATCAGCCAAAACCTGCACGCGGAGCTATTTCTGCGCGCCGTGGGACGGGAGAAAACGGGGCTTGGCTCGACCGCGGCGGGGCTCCAGGTGGAGCGCGATTTCCTGAAGGCCGCTGGAATTGCGGATGGCGACGTGGCGCTCCGGGACGGCTCTGGGCTTTCGCGGGACGATCTGGTGACACCGCGCGCGGTCGTCACGCTGCTGCGGTACGCTTCGCACCAGCCTTGGGGCCAGGAGTTCATCTCGACCTTGCCGGTGGCGGGCATGGACGGCACGCTCGAGGACCGGATGAGAAGCACGGCCGCGTCGGGCTTGATCGAGGCCAAGACGGGCGCGATCGAGCACGTCCGCGCGCTGGCGGGCTATGCCACGACGCTGCGCGGCGAACCGCTGGTGTTCGCAATTTTCTGCAATCATGATGCGCAGCGAATCCCCGGCGCGGGCCCGTCGGTCGATGCCATCGCCACCGCCATGGTCCAAACGCTCGGCACCGGAACGCGGTCGAAGAAGAGAAGGTGAACGTGCAAGCAGAAATCGTGACGGTATTCGGGAGTTCGCGGCCGCGCGCGGGCGATGCGCATTATGAGGAAGCGCACGCCCTCGGGGCCGCGCTGGCTGCGAAGGGACTGGCCGTTTGCAGCGGAGGCTACGGCGGAGTCATGGAAGCTGTTTCGCGCGGCGCCAAGGAGGCGGGCGGACGAACGCTCGCCGTGACGGCGCAGTTTTTCAGATCGCGGGCGAACGCGTGGATCGAAGAAGAAATCCGCGTGAAGACCTGGCAGGACCGCCTCTTCGAGCTGATCAAGCGCGGCGGCGGCTACGTCGCATGCCCCGGCGGCACGGGAACGCTGGTGGAGCTGGCAGTCGTCTGGGAGATGCTGAATAAGGGCGCGATGAACCGCAAACCGCTCGTAGTGCTGGGAGATTTCTGGCAGCCAGTGATCGAGCGCGTGCGCGAAGTGGAACTCGGCCACGTTTCGCGTTGGGGCGAGCGGGACGAGGCGCTTGTTCATGCGGCAAGCTCTCCCGCCGATGCCGCGGAATATCTCGCCGCGCACTTTGAGGCGGCGCGGGCTGCGAAGCGGCAGCGTCCTTCAAAGCGCAATTCTCGCTCGCGCTGATTTTCTCACAGGCAACCGGGCTACAATTCGTTTGCGAGGCACAGGTGTCCCGTCCGGCAGAAGAAGTGCTCGAATTCAACCGGCTGAAGGAGATCGTCAGCCGCTCGACGACGTGTGCGCCCGGGCGGCGTGCCGTTCAGGCACTCGCGCCGAGCCAGGACGCGGCGGCGCTGGAAACGGAGTTCGAGCTGGTGCGCGAGGCGGTCGCTTACTTGCGCGCCGGTTCGGAGTTGGGTTTCGGATCTCTGGCGGACCCCGAAACATGGCTC
>OBLQ010000413.1_pt1 | contig 16370 bp, 13 predicted proteins | sample 1519881 | NCBI WGS metagenome assembly OBLQ01 (sample SAMN01911456, study PRJEB22533) | soil metagenome | biome: Soil | place: Malaysia | collected 2012-04-30 | depth DG_metagenome m | reverse complement strand
GGCTTGTCCTGCGCCAGCACCGGGGCCGTCACGGCGAACGAGGCGACGAGCGCGTAGCCCTGCCGGTCGGTCAGGACGAGCGCCCGGGCGTAGAGGGGATCGTGGATGGAGGTCGCCTTCAGTCCGACGTCCATTCCGGCCATGTAGACGGGATGATCGGCGTCGTTCAGGTCAGGCGTGATCTCGACCTTGGCGGCCCCGGCAAGGAACGCCGGAGTCCCGGACGGCGAGGCCCCCGGACCGTGCAGGACGGCGCAGCCCGCGCCGAGCGCGAGAAGGATCGTTGCGAACGCCGCGTATTTCATGCGGAGAGCGGCGCGCCGGGGGGGGCCGGGGGGCGTCAGAACGGGAAGGTGAATAGCGGGCGGCGCGGGCTTCATCGTGGGGGCTGCGGGCCGGAGGCTTCCTTGGGATTGGTGAAGGCACCTGGATCGGCTGTCACGCGCGAATTCTCGGCGAAAGGAGACGCGAACGCAAGGTGCGGGAGAACCCGCTCCCGGAGCCGGAGTGGCGGGGCTACCCGGGCGGGCCGCCCATCCAGCCGCGGCTCAAGGTGTCGCTCAGCGTGACGAGGACGAGGAGCGCCAGGCAGGCCAGGGCCGCCATCATCGCCAGGCCGTTGAGCTTCGGGGACCATCGCAGGTGCATGAAGTAGAGCGCGACGAGCGACGCCTTGAAGACCGCGATTCCCATGGCCGCGACGGTGTTGAAGGGGCCGAGGTCGAGGAAGGCCACCGCGACGGTCAGGCCGGTCATGAAGATCAGCGTGGCGAAGACGGCGACGTAGAGGCCGACCGGAGCGACGTGTCCGGTCGTCCCCTGATGCCCGCCGCCCGCCTGGGCCGCGGCGTCGGCGTGGGCCTGCGGTTCCGTCATGGCTCCGGTGCCTCCATCAGTGCCCCACGCCCGGCCCGTGACGGCCGATGAGATAGAGGAGCGGGAAGAGGAAGATCCAGATGATGTCCACGAAGTGCCAGTAGAGCCCCGTCATCTCGACGGGGGAGTGGTACTCGGGGCTGAACCGGTTCTTCGCGGCCTTCACGATCAGCCAGGTGATGAGCCCCACCCCGACGATCATGTGGAAGGCGTGGACGCCCGTCATGGCGAAGTAGAGCGAGAAGAAGATCTGCCCCGTCCTCGGGTGCTGCGCGAGGTGGAAGTAGGGGCCCGGGATGAGGTGCTCGTAGTACTTCTGGGCGTACTCGTATCCCTTGATGCCCAGGAAGACCGACCCGAGGATGATCGTCAGGATCAGGAAGAGGATGAGTGCCTGCTTGCGGCCGAGCTGCGAGGAGCGGACCGCCATCGCCATCGTCAGGCTGCTCATGATCAGGACGCCGGTGTTGATCCCCCCGAGCAGGACGTCGAGCTGGAGGCTGCTCTCCGTGAAGGCGCCCGGGTACTTCCACCGGTAGATGGTGTAGACGCAGAAGAGCCCCCCGAAGAAGAGGATCTCCGTGACGAGGAAGACCCACATCCCGAGCGAGGCGGAATCTCCCTGCTGCTCGAGGTCGTCGAAGTGGTGCGCGAGGGCGGCCCGGGTCTCAGCCAACGGTTGCCTCCGGGACGGGCGGCGACGCCGGATCCGGGTAGTTGTAGGCCTCGTGGTCGACGTAGGGCGTCACCGGGAAGTTCTCGGTCGGCGGCGGCGAGGGCGTCGTCCACTCGAGCCCCGTGGCGTTCCACGGATTCGCGGGCGCCAGCTTGCCGTACCGCATCGACCAGATGAAGTAGATGAGCGGGATGAGGTAGCCGATCCCCAGGATTGACGCCCCGGCGGTGGACATGACGTTGAGGACCTGGAACTCGGGAGGATAGGCGTGGTAGCGGCGCGGCATCCCGAGGTATCCGAGGATGAACTGGGGGAAGAAGGTCAGGTTGAATCCGATGAAGACGATGAGCGCGGACAGGCGCCCCCAGCCTTCCGGGTACATGCGGCCCGTGATCTTGGGCCACCAGAAGTGAAGGCCGCCGAGGTATCCCATGATGACGCCGCCCACCATGATGTAGTGGAAGTGGGCGACGACGAAGTAGGTGTCGTGCACGTGGATGTCCACGCCCAGGGTGGCGAGGAAGAGGCCGGTCAGCCCCCCGAGGGTGAACAGGCCGATGAACCCGAAGGCGTAGAGCATCGGCGTCTCGAAGGAGATCGTCCCTTTGTAGAGGGTCGCCGTCCAGTTGAAGACCTTCACGGCGCTCGGAATGGCCACGAGGAAGCTGAGCACGGAGAAGACGAAGGAGGCGTACATGCTCTGCCCGCTGACGAACATGTGGTGGCCCCAGACCAGGAACCCGAGCAGCGCGATGGCGAGGCTGGAGAAGGCGATGAAGTGGTAGCCGAAGACCCTCTTCCTGGCGAAGCAGGAGATCAGCTCGCTGATGATCCCCATGGAGGGGAGGATCATGATGTAGACGGCCGGGTGGGAGTAGAACCAGAAGAGGTGCTGGAAGAGGATCGGATCCCCTCCGAGGGCCGGATCGAAGAACCCGATGTTGAACATCCTCTCGAGCCCGACCAGGAGGATCGTGATGGCGACCACGGGCGTTCCCAGGACGATGATGATGCTCGTCGCGTAGTGCGCCCAGATGAAGAGCGGAAGGCGGAACCAGGTCAGGCCCGGGGCCCGCATCTTGTGGATCGTGACGATGAAGTTCAGCCCGGTGAGGATGGAGGAGAAGCCCGTGATGAAGACCCCCAGCGCCGTGGCCATCACCTGGGTATTGGACCAGGTGCTGCTGTAGGGGGTGTAGAAGGTCCAGCCGGTGTCGACGCCGCCGTGGATCATCGCCCAGAAGGTGAGGGACGCGCCGATCGTGTAGACGTACCACGACAGGAGGTTGAGGCGCGGGAAAGCGAGGTCGCGGGCCCCGATCATCATCGGGACGAGGAAGTTGCCGAGAACGGCGGGCACGACGGGGATCAGGAAGAAGAAGATCATCGCCACGCCGTGCATCGTGAAGAGCTTGTTGTAGGTCTCGGCCTGGAAGAGGTCTCCCGCCGGCGTCAGCAGCTCGAGGCGGATCAGGACGGCGAAGATCCCGCCTATCAGGAACATGACCGTGACGGAGCAGAGGTAGAGCAGGGCGATCCGCTTGTGGTCCGTGGTCAGGAGCCACGAGCGCACGCCGTAGCTGACGTTGAGGTAGTTCGTGTGCTGCGGCTGCGTTTCCTGGGTGGTCTCGTTCACGGCGTCTCTCCCGCCGGACCGGCGCTCTTGCCGCCGCCGGAAGGCGATCCGAAGGCGTCCGTATTTCCGCCCCCGGCCGGCACGCCCGTGCCGCTTCCCGGCCCCAGTGACTTGATGTACTCGATGATCTGCATCAGCCCTTCCTCGGTGATGAGTCCCTTGAAGGTGGGCATGACCGGCTTGTAGCCCTCGACCTGCTTGGCGAGCGGCGTGACGATCGACTCCCGGATATAGGCTTCATCCGCCTTGACGGTCTCTCCGCCCGCCAGGCGCACCGACCTCCCGTAGAGACCCTGCAGGGAGGGGCCGCGCCCGGTGTCGTTCGGGTTGTGGCACGTCGCGCAACCCAGGTTCGTGAAGAGCTTCTCCCCGGCAGCCACCGGCGAGAGGCCCGCCGTCTCGCCGCCCATCCATTGCTGGAAGGCGTCCGGCTCCATGGCGATGACCCACCCGATCATCTTGGAATGCTTCGTGCCGCAGTACTCCGCGCAGAAGAGATGGTAGCGTCCGGGCTTCGTCGCCTTGAACCAGAAGTTGCCGTACCTCCCGGGCACCGCGTCGAGCTTCACGCGGAAGGCGGGGATGTAGAAGCTGTGGATGACGTCCTCGCTCGTGACGACGATCTTCACGTCCCGGCCGACGGGCACGTGCAGCTCGTTGATCTCCCGCCGGCCGTTCGGGTGCTGCAGCTTCCACATCCACTGCTTGCCGACGACGTTGATGACCATGGCGTCGTCGGGGGGCCGGTAGACGTGGAAATAGATGCTCGCGCCCCAGATGAAGATGCCCATCGTGATCCCGAGCGGGATGATCGACCAGGTCAGCTCCAGCGGCCACGAGCCGTGGAGCGGGTTCGACCGGTCGACGTTCGAGCCCTTCCTGTAGCGGATGGCGAAGAAGATCATCAGGAGCGAGATGAGCGTGCCGAAGAACACCGTGATGCTGACCAGGACGAGATAGAGCGCGTCCACCTGGCCGGCCACGCTGGAGGCTTCCTGAGGGAAGAGGGGCAGCTGGTGGATCACGTATGCGACCTCGCGTCCTCGTGATGCTTCGGGCGTTCGCGGCGCAGCGCCAGGAAGATGAACCCGCCGATGGCGAGCACCGTGATGATGCCTCCCAGCCGGATCACGTTGAAGGCGGCGGCGCTGTACTTGCCGGTAACGGGGTCGTAGTGGTAGCAGAAGAGCAGGACGGCGTCGGCGAGGGTCCCGATCCCGCCCTGCGACGCCTTCACGAGGTTGAGGCGGAGATCCCGCGGCGCGAACTCGACGCCGTACATGTAGCTGGAGAGCTGGCCCTTCGGCGTCGCGATCATGATCGCGCTGGCGTGCGCGAAGAGATCCGTCTTGGGATCGTAGGTGTAACGGAAGCCCACGGCCGCGGTCAGCTTCTTGATCGCCTCCTGCTTGCCCGTCAGGAAATGCCAGTGCTGGATGGCGCCGTCCCGTCCCAGCCGGTCGACGTACGTCTTCTTCTTCGCGCTCGCGAGCTCGGGGCTCTCCCCGGGATCGAACGAGACCGTCACCAGCTCGTAGTCCTTGCCCGGCTCGAGCGAGAGCACGCCGAGCGAGCTGACCAGGCCGTTGAGGACGAGAGTGCAGAGCATCGGGCACTCGTAGTAGACGAGCGTGAGGATCACGGGCTTCTTGTCGAAGTAGTCGCCGAGGCGGACCTTGCGGCCCAGCTCGTCGGTGAACTCGAGATCGAGCGGGATCTGCCCGCCGAGGTTCTGGTCGATACCGACGTCGCCGAGGGGGCCGGGCAGCTTCGGATCCGCGTGGGCCGGCGCCCAGACGGACGGGCCGGTCAGGAGAAGGAGCGCGGTGATGGCGGCCGCGCGCAGGCGCGCGGACACGCGCGCGTCTCTCTTCCGGGTGGAGATCATCGTGATTTCTCCGTTTCGGCGGGCTTCGTCCGGGGCGGCACGCCGTGCTCGGCGACCATCTCGACGGCCCGCTCGATCGGAACGCGGGCAATCCCCGCCTTCTCGTCGACCCAACCGTAGGAGTCGAGCACGGCGTCCTCTTCGGCGCGCATGTCGGCGAGATCCTTGCGGGGGTTCGTCTGCAGCCGCGGCTGGGGGGGCTCCTGCCGGGCGGAGCGCGCGATGGGCGGCGGGGGAACCTGTTCCCGGTCCGTGCGCTCGCTGAAGAAATCGAAGAGCCAGAGCATCGCGATCGCCGCGAGGATGACGACGAGGATCAGGCCTGAGCCCGCGTAGGCCACGAGGCGGACGTTGACGTCGCGCGTCTCGTGGGCGTGCGGACCCTTTCCCGGAGCGCCCGGGCCGCGCTCAGGACTCTTCATGCGCGAGGGCCTCCGGGAGGAAGGGATCGCCGACGGGCAGCAGCGGCCGCCGCTGCAGCTCGCGGGTCATCAGGAAGAACCAGATCCCGCCGAGCGCCACGGGCGCGGCCAGATCCAGCCAGTGCACGTCGAGCAGCCGCTCGGTGAAGGCTCCGGCCGTCGTCCAGTAGGTGTCGAAGAAGCTCATGAGCACGAGCAGCAGGGCCACGCGAAGCAGGAGGCGGGTGTTCCGCTTGGTCGCGCGCGGGAGCAGGAAGAGGAAGGGGAGGAAGAAGTGTCCGACCACGACGGCCAGACCGGCCCATTCCCAGCCGCCCTGGAGCCTGCGGAGGTAGTAGGGGATCTCGTCCGGGAGGTTCCCGGCCCAGATGATGAGGAACTGCGAGAAGGCGAAGTAGCCCCACATCATCACGAAGGCGAAGAGGAGCTTGCCCAGGTCGTGGAGGTGGACGGCCCTCAGCGCGCCGGCCATCGGTGCGCGCCTCGAGAGCCACAGCGCCACCGCGATGACGAACGCGAAGGCCGCCAGCGTGTCCTCTATGAGGACGAGAGCTCCGTAGATGGTCGAGAACCAGTGGGGCTCGAGCGACATGAGCCAGTCCACCGACGCGAATGTCACGGTCAGAACGACGATCACGAGCCCCGGGGCGCTGAGACGCTGGAAGCGCGCCAGCGAGTCAACCGTGTCGGGACGGCTGTCCTGCTGTCTCGACCAGCGGTTGAGGAGCGTCGACAGGAGAATCCACGAGCCGAAGAAGATGACCGCGCGCACCAGGAAGAAGGGCACGTTCAGGTAGATGGCCTTGTGCTGGAGGATCTCGTCGGCGGCGACCGCCTCCGGGCGGGCCCAGACGTAGAGGTCCTTCAGCCCGGGCAGGAGCGGGATGAAGAGCAGGGCCATGACCGGGAAGGTCCGGGTCGCCGACTCGAGGATGCGCCGGATCACGAGCCCCCAGGCGCCGCCCGACAGGTGGTGCAGCATCAGGATGGCGAGGCACCCGATGGGCATCCCGATCCAGAAGGCGTAGGCGATCAGATAGGACCTGAAGAACTGGACGGGGTCGAGGAAGGCGCCGACGGCGCAGGCGGCGGCGCCTGCGAGGCCGACCATGAGAGCGCGGCGGCCCGCCGCGGCAATCCAGCCGGTCGGAGCGTCCAGCCCGGGGATCTCGAGCGGCGCGCTCATCGCTCGCCTCCTTCGCCGCTCTCGTCGCCCTCTGCGGGCGGGAGCTGCGTGGGCACGCGCGCGCCGCGCCGGACCATCTCCTGCTCCTCGGGCGAGAGGTCCGAAGCGGGAACGTGCTCGCTGAGCTGCAGCGCCCGCACGTAGGCCACGACGGCCCACCGGTCCCGGGGCTCGATCTGGGTGGCGTAGTCGGGCATCCGGCCGAACCCCCTCGTGATCACGTCGAAGAGGTAGCCCGGCTCGACGTTGCGAAGCCTGTCGGTGTGGAAGGAGGCCGCCTCTGGGAAGCCGCGGCGCACGACCATCCCGCGCCCGTCGCCCGTGCGGCCGTGGCACGGAGAGCAGTAGATGTCGAACCGCTGGTGTCCCCGGTCGAGGAGCTCGCGGGTTATCTCCACGGGGATCCTGTTCACGAAGGCTCCTTCCGTGCTGCCCGTGTAGAAGGCGTCGTCCTCGCGCAGGTGCCCCCTGGGCACCGTGCCGGGCACGAGCGGCCGCGCGGAGCGCCCGTCGGGGAAGAGGTCGCTGGCCGCGAGCGGCTTGTAGCGGGGCTGGTTGTGCATGTCCTGCCGGCACCCGGCCCACAGGAGGACCGCGCCGATCAGGGCGGCCGCGCGCAGCGCGGTACGGGTCTCAGCTCGCAACGTCCGACACCTTCACGGGGCCGAGCCCCTCGAGAAAGCGGCGCGTCTTGGCCGCCTCGAAGATCGGGTCCGCCGCCTCGATGCACAGGAAGAACCTGTCCGTCGTCGCCAGCGCGAAATCGTCCACGTTGAAGACCGGATGGTAGGGGCGCGGCAGTCCGTTGAGGGCGAGCATCCCGAGCACCGCCGAGATGGCCGCGAAGAGGATCGTCATCTCGAAGGTGACTGGGATGAACGCGGGCCACGACTGCAGCGGCTTTCCCCCGACGTTCAGGGGATAGGCGATCACCGACACCCAGTACTGGAGCCCGTAGCCCGAGAGGGCGCCGAGGATGCCGCCCAGGAGGACGATCTTCGGGAGGCGCCCGCGGGTGTGCCAGCCGAGAGCCTCCGAGAGCTCCTCCATCGGGAAGGGGCTGAACCCGTCCATCCGCCGGTACCCGGCGGCGTAGGCGCTCCGCGCGGCGCGCACGATGGCCGCCGCGTCGTCGAACTCCGCCATCAGCCCGTAGAGGCGATCGTCACGGCTCATTGCCGCCCTCCCCCTCCACCTGCGCCGCCGGAAGGATGGTGCGCATCTCGAAGATGGAGATCATCGGCAGGAACCTGACGAACAGGAAGAGCAGCGTCAGGAAGAGACCGATGCTCCCGATGAAGGTCGCCCAGTCCCAGAAGGTCCCGGCGTACATCCCCCAGCTCGACGGCAGGAAGTCGCGGTGGAGGCTCGTGACCACGATCACGTAGCGCTCCACCCACATGCCGATGCTGACGAAGATGGACACGATGAAGAGCAGGATCGGGGTGCTGCGCACCTTCTTGAACCAGAGGGCCTGGATCACGACGCCGTTGCAGAATATGAGCAGCCAGTAGACGTACGCGTACGGGCCGAACATGCGGTTCAGCGACATGTACTGCTCGAAGATGTTGCCGCTGTACCAGGACATGAAGACCTCGGTGGCGTACCCGTACACCACGATGAGGCCCGTGGCCAGGAGGACCTTCGCCATGTTCTGCAGGTGGCGGCTCGTGATGAAGCCCTCGAGGCCGTAGACGGCCCGCAGCGGAATCGCGATGAGCAGCACCATGGCGAATCCGGCGTAGATGGCGCCCGCCACGAAGTAGGGCGGGAAGATCGTCGAGTGCCACCCCGGAACGATCCCGATGGTGAAGTCGAAGCTCACCACCGTGTGCACCGACAGGACGAGCGGGGTCGACAGCCCGGCCAGGAGGAGGTAGGCCACCTCGTAGCGGTGCCAGTGCGCCACGGAGCCGCGCCATCCCATCGCGAGGATGCCGTAAATGGTCCTCGGGAGGCGCTTGCGGGCCCTGTCACGCAGCGTGGCGAAGTCGGGGATCAGGCCGACGAACCAGAACATCAGGGAGACCGTCGCGTAGGTCGACACCGCGAAGACGTCCCAGACGAGCGGGCTGCGGAACTGTGGCCAGACGCCCATCGTGTTCGGGTAGGGGAGCAGCCAGTAGAAGAGCCAGGGGCGCCCCAGGTGGAGGAGCGGGAAGAGCCCCGCGCAGGCCACGGCGAAGATCGTCATCGCCTCCGCGAACCGGTTGATGGAGGTCCGCCACTCCTGCCTCAGGAGGAGGAGGATGGCCGAGATCAGGGTTCCCGCGTGGCCGATTCCGATCCACCAGACGAAGTTGATGATCGCGAATCCCCAGGCGACGGGGATGTTGATCCCCCAGATGCCCACCCCCTTCGCCATGAGCCAGGCGATCGCGAGGAAGAGGAGCATGAGGAGCGAGAACGAGATCGCGAAGCCGATGAACCACCCCAGGCGGGTGCGCTGCGTGAGGACGATGCTGCTGATCTTGTCGGTGACCGTCCCGAAGGTGTGGCCCGGATCGATGATCGCGCGCTCGTAGATCTTGACTTCGCCCGGATCCTCCTTCCGCCTCTTCGAGCCCGGAGGGAGATCAGCCATGAGCCGCCTCCTCCGCCGCGGGCGGCGTGATCTCGGGGTTGGGGTTCCTCAGGCTCGCCAGGTAGGTCGTCCGGGGCCTCGTGTTCAGCTCCGTGAGGATGCCGTAGCTCCTGGGATCGGCCTTGAGCTTCGAGACCCGGCTCTCCGGGTCGTTGATGTCGCCGAAGACGATGGCGTCCGCCGGGCAGGCCTGCTGGCAGGCGGTGACGATCTCGCCGTCGCGGATCTTGCGGTCCTCCTTCTCGGCGGCGATCCGCGCGAGGTTGATCCGCTGGATGCAGTAGCTGCACTTCTCCATGACGCCGCGCGAGCGCACCGTGACGTCGGGGTTGCGCAGCAGCTTGAGGGTCGGCGAGGGGTCCTGGAAGTAGAAGAAGTTGAACCGGCGGACCTTGTAGGGGCAGTTGTTCGAGCAGTACCGCGTCCCCACGCAGCGGTTGTAGACCATCTCGTTGAGCCCCTCGGAGCTGTGCACCGTGGCTCCGACGGGACAGACGACCTCGCACGGCGCGTCCTCGCAGTGCTGGCACATGACCGGCTGGAAGAGGGTCTCCGGATCGGCCGGCTCGCCCGCGTAATACCTGTCGATGCGGATCCAGTGCATCTCCCGCCCCCGCGTCACCTCCGTGCGGCCGACGACGGGGATGTTGTTCTCCGACTGGCAGCCGACGACGCAGGCGTTGCAGCCCACGCAGGCGTTGAGGTCCACCGACAATCCCCAGGCGTAGCCGGTGTATTGGAAGCGGGGGTAGAGCGTCTCGTCCGGCTTCGGATCCTCTCCCATCTCTCGGGCGAACCCGGGGTTCTTGTCGAAGATCCCGATCGTCGCCGATCGGACGAGATTCCTCCCCTCCATGACGGAGTGGTGCTGGGTCGTCGCGACGTCCCGGCTCGCGCCGGTCGCGCGGAGCTCCGCTCCCTGCGCGATCCAGGGCACGGCCGAGAAGCGGATCGACGAGGCGCTGAACCCGGCCCCGTCCGCCACGCGGCCGCCGTAGGTGCGGCCGTAGCCGAGGTGGACCGTCACGGCCCCGTCGGCGTGGCCGGGCGAGATCCACGCCGGCCCCACGACCGAGCGGCTTCCCACGGAGAGGCGGACCTCGTCGCCGGAGGCGAGCCCGAGCCGCCCCGCCGTCGCCGGCGAGAGGTGGACCAGGTTCTCCCAGGTTGCCCGCGTCAGGGGGCGCGGAAGCTCCTGGAGCCACCCGTTGTTCGCGAAGGCCCCGTCGTGGATGTAGTTGTCCGTCCTGTAGACGATCTCGAGCCCGTTCGATCCGCCCTCGTCGGTGCGCGCCGGGAGGTCCGCGTGCCACTCCGGCGAGGGCTCCGGAGCGCGCGCCGGGAAGGCCGTTCCCGCGATCACGCCGTCGTTGAGCGCCCGGTCCCAGGTCTTCTTGAAGGTGCCCTCCATCTTCCCCTTCCAGTGATCCTGGACGAGCTGGTAGCTCGTTCGCGTGGGCTTGCCCGCGAGGACGGAGAGGATCTCGTGGGCGGTCTTTCCGTCGTAGAGAGGCTCGATGAGAGGCTGGACGATGGACGCCGTTCCGTCACAGGCCCGGACGTCGCTCCAGGACTCGAGGTAGTGGGCCTGCGGGATGTGCCAGTGGCAGTTCCTGGCGGTCTCGTCGGCGTACTCGCCGAGGTGGATGCGCAGCGCCACCTTCTCCATGCGGCGCTCGAAGTCCAGGTCCACCGGCGCCGCGTAGACGGGGTTCACGCCGAGGAGCAGCAGGAGGTTCACCTCCCCGCGCTCCATCTCCTCGCTGAGCGCGGCGAGAGAGGAGGGGCCGGACGGCAGCGTTTCGACGCAGTCGGTGTGGATGACGGTTCGGCCCGTGTTACCGAGGGCGCGGTTCATGGCGAAGGCGAGGGCGTGCACCCCGGCGGGCTGCCCCTCTCCCGCGATGACCGCGCTCGTGCCGCGGTGGGACTGGAGGTCGCGCGCCACGGCGGCGATCCACTCCGCGTGCTCACCTCCTCCCGCCTCCTGGCCGCCCCCGACGCCGAGCGCCGCCGCGAGCGCCCGGGCGTGGCCCGCCACTTCGGACGAGCGGACGGCGAGGCGGTGATCCGCCATCGCCCCCGTGATGCTCGGTGTGCTCTCCATCACGTAGAGGCGGTTCATCTCGCCGCCGTGCGGCCGCCGTCCCATGCTGTAGTCGCGGATGTGGCGGACGCGGCCGGGTCCGGAGGCCAGGAAGTCGGCGTCGAGCGACACGATCCGCGCCGCCCCCTCGAGCCGGTAGTGCGTCGAGAGCGGCTCGCCGTAGAGCAGACGGGCTCCCTCGATCGCCGAGCCGTCAGACGAAGGCTCGAAGACGTGCCAGCGCGCGTGCGGATGCGCGCCGAGGAAGGCATCGATCTGGGCTGAGAGCGTGGGGGAGGTGATCCGTCCCGTGAGGATGCGCAGGCCTGCGCCGCCGGAGGCGTCCGCGCCCTCGACGACGTCCTTCATCGCGCTCACGAAGTCGCCCCAGGGCCGGATCTCGTCGAGGTGGGTCACGGTCGTGGAGCGATCGGGATCGTAGAGCCCGAGGACGGACCCGAGCGTGATCGGATCGGAGGCCCCGAGGCTGTCGGGGTGATCCGGGTTGCCCTCTATCTTGGTCGGCCGTCCCATGTGGCTCTCGACGAGGACGCCCGTGCCGTACCCGGCCAGGGGCATCGCCGAGGCGAAGTAGAGAGGGACTCCGGGGATGATCTGCTCGGGAGCGCGGTTGTAGGGAACGATCTCCTCGCGGGGCTGGCGCGTGCAGGCGGTGCCGATGCCCGCGAGGGCGAGCGAGGCCCCCATGATCCGGACGAAGCTCCTCCGCGTGACGGGATCGGTCCATTGCGACGCCTGCTCGGGGAACTCCCGGTGCAGGTACTCGCGGAACTCGGGCGTGTCCGCGAGCTCGTCGAGGCTGCGCCAGTAGCGCCGGCCGCGCAGGGCGGCGAACCGGGGCCGCAGCGTGGAGAGGGCGTCCTTGCGCTCGTCGTGGCTCATCGGTGGCACACCACGCAGTCCGTCGGGGAGTAGATGCCGTACTCCTTCACGAGCTTGCGTCCCATCTCGATCTGGTCGTCCGGGGGCTGCCATTCCATGCTGAAGACCTGCTCTTTCGGGCGAACGTAGCGCTCCGGATGGCGGTGGCAGTTGAGGCACCACTCCATGTGCAGCGGCGACTGCTGCCAGGTCAGGGGCATCCGGTCCACGCGGCCGTGGCAGGTGGAGCATCCGATGCCCTTGCTGATGTGGATGCTGTGGTTGAAGTAGACGAAGTCGGGAAGATCATTCACGCGGGTCCAGCGCAGCGGCTCGCCCGTCCGGAACGCCTCGCGCACGGGCTCGAGCATGGGGCTGTCGGTGAAGAGCTGCGAGTGGCAGTTCATGCAGGTGCGCACTGGCGGGATGCCGGCGAAGGGCGAGACTTCCACCGAGGTGTGGCAGTACCTGCAGTCGATCCCCACGTCTCCCACGTGGTGGGCATGGCTGAAGGGGACCGGCTGATCCCTCGGGACGTCCGCCTGGGTGACGTACGGCGTGCGGTTGATCTCGTTGACGATCCAGAGGGTGCCCGCCAGAAAGAAGAGCGCCCCGAAGATGCTGACCCGGGCGAGCGTGTTGGTGCTTGGATGGAAGATCTGGGCCATGCCGGGGGCTTGCCCCTCCTAGTCACCCTCAGCGGCGAACGGATCACGAGACGGGGGCACGATCCCTCGGGGACGGCGCAACCGAACTCGTCACGGATCGGGTGCCGCCCGCGAGCTGCTCCCCCTCGGGGAGAGACCGGCGGCCTGCCCAGTTCATCACGTGCGGGCGCGATGACAGGTAAGTCGCCGGCCATACTAGCACGGTCGGCAAGAGGCGGAGAAAAGGGCGAGCCCCGGATGCCGGGGAGGAGGAACGCATGGATCGTCGCGGCGCGTATCCACTCACCGCGCGCGATATCCCGGCTCCGATCCATTATCATCGCGTGAAAGCAAGCCGCCAGACCGGTCGATCCGGGGAGGAATCATGACGACAATTTGGCCCGTAGCGATCGTGTCGGTGCTCCTGCTCTGTGCGCCCGTATCGGGCGCCCCGTCCGGGCAGGAGGATCCCTCCGCAGCCCCGGGGACTCCGAAGCCCGGGGAGAAAGGAACGGCCCCCGCCGCCGGCGTCCCCGATGGCGGGCAGGCCGCGGCGGCGAACCCCTTCAGGCTTTCCCGGGACGTGGAGCCGTCCTTCACGGAGGTGCGCCTTGTCCTCGATCCGCGGCAGGCGGGCTACACGGGCACCGTCACGATCGATCTCGCCGTCCACAAGGCCGTCGACTCGTTCCGGCTCAACGCCCGGGATATCGACTTCAAGAAGATCACGCTCGAGGGCCCCGCGGGCCGCCTCCTGCTCGAGTCGGATCCGCCCGACGGCGACATGGTCACGCTCCGAGCCCCCCGGACCATCTCGACGGGCAACCACAAGCTCCAGATCGACTTCGCCGCACGCTTCGGAACCCGGGCCACGGGTCTCTACCGGCTGGAGACGGGAGGCGAGTCCTACGCCTTCACGCAGTTCGAGGCGGTGGATGCCCGCGCCGCCTTCCCCTGCTGGGACGAGCCCTCCTTCAAGCACCCCTGGCAGATCATCGTGAGGATCCCCGAGGGCGACAGGGCCTTCTCGAACACGCCGGTGGACTTCGAGGGTGCGCTCGAGGGCGACGAAGAGGGATGGAAGACGGTCGCCTTCAAGAAGACGCCCCCGCTGCCGAGCTATCTCCTCGCGCTCGCCATCGGACCGCTGGAGACGGTCCCCATCGAGGGGATGTCGGTCCCCGGAAACGTCGTCACGGTCAAGGGCCAGTCGAAGCTCGCGAGAGAGGCCGCGCGCCTGGCGCCGCCGATTCTGGGCTGGCTCGAGAGCTACTTCGGCCGCCCCTATCCCTTCGAGAAGCTCGACCTCATCGCGGTGCCCGAGTTCTGGCCGGGCGCGATGGAGAACGCCGGGGCGATCACCTTCGCGGACCGGATCCTTCTCGTCGATCCGGACGCCGCGACCGCCACGGAGAGAAACAACATCGTGAGGGTGGCCGCGCACGAGATGGCCCACATGTGGTTCGGGGATCTCGTCACGATGGATTGGTGGGATGACCTGTGGCTCAACGAGTCCTTCGCGACCTGGATGGGAACCAAGTGCACCGAGGCCCTCCATCCGGAGTACGGCGACCTCGACTCGGAGCTGAGGAGCATCGACCGCGCGATGATCATCGACGGCCGCCTGACGTCGCGGGCGATCCGACAGCCCGTGGACAACATGGCCAATCTCCTCCAGTCCGCGGACATCCTCGCCTACAACAAGGGCCACGGCGTTCTTCGCATGTTCGAGCTCTGGATGGGCGAGGAGACCTTCCAGAAGGGGATCCGCGACTACCTCGAATCGAACGCGGGCGGCAACGCGACGGCCTCCGATCTGTGGGGGGCCCTCTCGAAGGCCTCCGGAAGGGACGTGACCGGGGCCATGGAGACCTTCCTGGACCAGCCCGGGGTCCCGATCGTCAAGGTGGATCTCCTCCCCGGCGGACGAGTCCGGCTCGCGCAGAGCCGCTTCCTGAGCTACGGCGTCGAGCCCCCCGCGGCGCAGACGTGGCGGATACCCGTCAGCCTGAAGTTCCCGACCCAGACCGGACCGCAGATCTACAGCTTCCTCATGACCGAGCCCGAGCAGACCGTCTCGCTCCCCATCGGCAAGACCCCGGAGTGGGTCTACCCGAACGCCGGGGCCTCCGGCTACTACAGGTGGAGCCTGCCTTCCCGTGCGCTCTCCGCGATGATGGACGACGCCTCGGCGGGGCTCACCACCCAGGAGAGGATCGCCCTGCCGGGGAGCCTCGGCGCCCTCCTCGACGCCGGAGTCGTCGGGGGGCCGGAATACATGAACGCCCTCAAGCGGCTGGGGTCCGATCCCGATCCGCAGGTCGTCGCCGCCGTCGTGGCGGGCGTCCGCAAGGTGAAGGAGTCCTTCGTGACCCCCGGGCTCGATGAAGCCTACGCGACCTGGGTCCGCAAGACGCTCCGGCCGGCCCTGGACCGGATTGGAATGGCGCCGCAGTCCGGGGAGGACGAGGAGATCAGCATGCTGCGCCCCACCGTTCTCGAGATGCTCGGCGACGACGGGAGCGACGAGGAGGTCCTCCGCGTCGCCACGCGCGAGGCCGCCAGCTACCTGCGGGATCCTTCGTCCGTCGACCCCTCGCTCGCAGGCACCGTGCTGTCCCTCGCGGCGCTCGACGGCAACGCGGATCTCTACACGCTCTACCGCCAGCGCTTCGAGAAGGCGACGGTGCCGGCGGACAGGATGCGCTACCGCACGGCGCTCGGGGCCTTCCGCGACCGGGCGCTCGCGGAGAAGACGCTGCGCTACAGCCTCGAAGGCCCGCTGCGGCCGCAGGAGGTCCTGAGGATTCTCATGCCTCTCGAGCAGCGGGAGCAGATGCGGGATCTGGTCTTCGACTGGATCATGAAGAACTACGACCAGATCCTCACGCGGATACCGAAGGAGGCCGCCGCCTTCATCCCGCATCTGGCGGGAGGCTGCTCGGAGCAGCGGGCCGCGCGGGCCAAGGCCTTCTTCTCCGGGAAGGCGGACGCCTACCCGGGCACCGAGAAGGAGGTGGCCAAGATGGCCGAATCGGTCCGGGACTGCGCCTCCTTGCGGCGGCGCGAGGGCGCGGCCGTGGCCGAGTACCTCCGCAACGACGCGCGGGCCACCGCGGAAGGGGGAGAGTAGGGTCCCATGCGGCGGGAGAGGCCCGCTGGTGGCGCGATCCGGTCCCTTGACACCCCGGATCCGCCTGTGTACCGTGGTCGGCCTTAACGTCTTGTAATCCCCTTCCGTGCACCGCGTTACCCCGAACGCACACCCGCGGGGCAGGGGCCCCGATCCTTTGAACACATCTCCCGGCCGGGCCGACACCAGGGCCCCGGGAAGGAAGCCACGTCCGGCCGGACGGATGACTCAGGAGGTTCGGCAGAAATGCTGAGGAAGCTCGCTCCGATCACGTCGCTCGCATTTGTCGCCGCTCTCGCCGCGTGCGGCGGGGGCCAGGAGGCGCCATCGCAGCCTGCGACGCCGGCCCCGGCC
>OBLQ010000412.1_pt1 | contig 16390 bp, 12 predicted proteins | sample 1519881 | NCBI WGS metagenome assembly OBLQ01 (sample SAMN01911456, study PRJEB22533) | soil metagenome | biome: Soil | place: Malaysia | collected 2012-04-30 | depth DG_metagenome m | reverse complement strand
TCCGCGCTGCCCAAGCTGCTCCCAAATTCTTTGCGTCGCATCGGGAATCACCGGGTGTGCGAGCGCGGCTACAAGTCGAATACCTTCCGCGGCCGCATACAAAGTCCGCTCAAGTTCTACCCGCTTGGAGCGATCGGCCGCCAACTCCCACGGCTTGTGTCGAACGAGATACTTATCCGCCTCGGCGACGAGTCCCCATGTAGTCAGAATTGCGGCCCCAAATCCGAAAGCTTCGTAGGCGTCCAAGATTGCTTTCAAAGTGAAATCGCCGAACGCACCGCGAAACCCAGCGTGGTCCTGCGAACCGTCCGCGTCTACCCGCCGATCGGGGATCCCACCATCACAATAGTTCGCGATCATCGCCAGCACGCGGCTGGCAAGATTGCCGAGGCCATTGGCGAGGTCGGCGTTGTAGCGCGTGATCAGCGCCTCGCGGGAAAAATTTCCGTCCTGGCCGAACACGGTTTCGCGCAGCAGGTAATACCGTAGCGCGTCGTTGCCGACTTTTGCGCCGGTCAGCTCGTCGAGCGCGTTCACGATCGGCTCCGGATAGGCGATGTTGCCCTTCGACTTGCTCATCTTCTCCGCTTCGAACAGCAGCCAGCCGTGCGCGAAAATCTGCTTGGGCAGCGGAAGTTCCGCGGCCATCAGGAACGCCGGCCAGTACACGGCGTGAAACCGGATGATCTCCTTGCCGATCATGTGCAAGACGTACGAGTCGTTCGCGAGCCAGAATTTCTTAAATTCCGGATTCCCTTCTCCGTCCGTGCCCTCGCCATATCCGATTCCGCTCATATAGCTCGTCAGCGCGTCGTACCAGACGTAGAAGACGTGCTCGGGATCGTCCGGCCAGGGAATGCCCCACTTGATGGACCTGCGGCTGATGGACACATCTTTCAAGCCCGCCTCGACGAAGCTCCTCACTTCGTTCAGGCGAAAATCCGGCCGCACGAACTCCGGCTGCTCGCGGTAGAGCGCCAGCAGCTTCTCCTGATACGCGGAAAGCCGAAAAAAGTAGTTTTCTTCGGAGATCAGCTCCGCCGGGCGTCCGCAGAGCGGGCAATTCGCCTCCTCGCGCGAGTCGCTCACGTAGAGATTGTCGTGGATGCAGTAGCGGCCTTCGTATTTAGCTTTGTAGATCGCATCCGGCGTGCGCCGTGTCGTTCGCCGGACCAGAGTCTGGACAGCTCGCGCATGCTCGGTCGAAGTCGTGCGGATGAAATGCGTGTACTGGATGCCGAGCAATTTCCATAGATCGCGGAAAATCTTCTGATTGCGGTCCACCAGTTCCGCGGGCGTGATGCCCTGTTTTTCGGCGGCGCGCTCGATATTGACGCCGTGCTCGTCCGTTCCCGTGAGGTAGGCAACGTCGTAACCGCACATCCGCTTGTAGCGCGCGATCACGTCGCACACGATCGTCGTGTACGCCGAGCCCACGTGCGGCCGCGAATTCGCGTAGTAAATAGGCGTGGTGAGATAGAACTTAGGCTGGCTCATGAACTATTTGTGGTTTCCGCCTCGATCTCGAGATTGTTTCTGGAATTCGAACGACGCTGCGGCGATCACCTGCTTCAGCGGAACGCCTCGCTCGGCCGCGATCCGCTGGCAATCCTCGTATTCCGGCGTGGCGTTCAGCACGGTGCCGTTCATGTGCGACACTTTCATGCGCACCTCGCCGAACGGCGTCACGACGGGCACGAATTCTCGGTCGAGCGTCTTGCGGCGCGCTTCATAGGTGCGAATGCCGATCGTGGTCGTCTCGCGAAACACCAAGTCGATCAATCGCGCCGCGTTCCCGGGCTCGCAAAGCAGCGTCACCAGCAGGCCCGGCCGGTTCTTCTTCATCTGCGCCGGCGTGGAAAAAACGTCGAGCGCACCTGCCGCGAGCGCCTTTTCCGCGAAGTATCCGTAGATCTGCGGGCTCATGTCGTCCACGTTCATTTCGATCACGGTGACGGGCGCGGACCAGTGTTCTCCCGCTTCGCTCACCGCATTTTCGCCCACGAGCAGCCGCAGCACGTTGGGCTTCTCCACATTGTCCGCCGAGCCGGCGCCGTAGCCAGCCGCGCGCAGCGTCATCGTAGGCATCTGCGCATAGCGCGTCGCGAGCGTCGTGGCAATTGCCGCGCCCGTCGGCGTGACGAGTTCGCGCTGGATGCCGCTTGAATACGTTGGCGCGCCGCGCAGCAGTTCCGCCGTCGCCGGCGCCGGCACGGGCAGCAGTCCATGCGCTGTCTTTACCTGGCCGGCGCCCACGTCCAGCGCCGAGCAGGCAAATTCGTCGATGCCCAGCATCTCGAATCCGACCGCCGCGCCCACGATGTCCACAATCGAATCCACCGCACCCACCTCGTGAAAATGCACCGTCTCGACCGGCACCTGATGGACGTGCGCTTCCGCCTCGGCCAGCCGCGTGAAAATCTTCCGCGCGCGCTCAGCCGCCCGAGGCGCCAGGCCCGCGTCGTCGATTCGCTTCAGGATGACCGAAAGCCCGCGATGGTGATGAACTTCCTGCGTATCGACTTTCACGTGGGTCGCGAAAATCCCGCGCCGCTCCACCTTCTCCGCGGAAATCTTCCAGCCCTCGAGCTTCAGCTTGCGCAGCTCGACTTCGATCGCTTGCAACTCGGCGCCGGCATCCACCAACGCACCCAGCACCATGTCGCCGCTGATGCCGGAAAAACAGTCGAAGTAGGCGCTGCGTATCGTTTTCATGCGTTTCAGGTGTTTCTCGCGCAGAATCGCGAAAAATCGATACTAGTCTGGCCCTCATCCCGTGTCAATTCTCGCGCGGATCGTGCCTTCGGCGGTTTGGTGGTTCGACTTGCTGCGTCATGCCCCTTACTATCCGCATTTCTACGGACAGACAACCGGCTCGTTTTGTGCTACCGTACCCTGTGGTTCAACTTGACACTTTAATCCGGGCGCCCGAAGCGCTCGCGATAGATCAACCCTGCTGGCCGGCACCCCTCCCCAAGAAAATTTCTAGTCGCCAAATTCAGTTTTTAGGATCCGGTCTATCTCATTGGAAACAAAGGGCCGCCTCCGTTTGTAATCGCCAAAAACGGCGATTTGCAGTTTTGACGCCCTCCGGGCCATTGCCTATAATCGCGGGATTCATTCAAGAGAAGGAGCTGTGTGTATAAGACCCTCGAAGACCGCATCCGCAAGGCGCTGCGTCACCACATTCACGAGCGCTACAAGACCGACGTGCCCGTCGTCACCGAGCGTCCGCCGAAGCTCGCCATGGGCGAGGTTGCTTCGCCGGTCTGCTTCGAGCTCGCCAAGCGCCTGAAAAAGCCGCCGCGGGCGCTGGCGCAAGAGATTGCGAATTCGCTCAAGCCGATCAAAGGCGTGGCGCGGATCGAAGTCGCCGGAGGCGGCTATCTGAACCTGTTTTTCGACCGCGCGGCATTTTTCCGCGCCGCCTGCGAGGAGGCCGGACACAAAGCCGTCGCGCCCGGCGCGGATGCTCCAAAAGTCGTGGTCGAACACACGAGCATCAACCCGAATAAAGCAGCGCACATAGGGCATCTGCGCAATGCTGTCCTCGGCGACGCGTTTGCGCGCCTTCTGCGATACACCGGCAGGCGCGTCGAAGTGCAGAACTACATCGACAACACGGGCGTGCAGGTCGCCGATGTCGTCCTCGGATTTATGCACCTCGAGCCGAAGACGCCCACCGAGGTGCGCTCTCTCGCGGACCAGCCGAAATTCGACTATTTCTGCTGGGACCTCTACACGCACGTCACGCAGTGGCTCGCGGAAGATAAGTCCCGCCTCGAGCTCCGCGCGAAGACGCTCAAGGAGATCGAAGAGGGGCACGGAGATGCGGCGAAGATGGCGGAGGTCGTCTCCACTGCCATCGTGCGCTGCCACCTGGCGACGCTCGACCGCCTGGGCATTGATTACGATTTGCTCTCCCGCGAAAGCGAAATCCTGCACCTGAAATTCTGGGACGCCGCATTCGAAATGCTGAAGCAGCGCGGCGCGATTCAACTCGCCACCTCCGGAAAAAATGCGGGCTGCTGGGTGATGCAGCTTCCGTCAGATAAGGAAAGACCGGAAGGACCACAGGAAGCCGCGGAAGAAGAGCCATCGGAGCTGGCCGAAGCCAAGATCATCGTGCGCTCGAACGGGACGGTAACCTACGTCGGCAAAGACATCGCCTACCATCTCTGGAAGTTTGGGCTGCTCGGCCGCGACTTTTATTACCGGCCTTTCCATGTGCACCCGGACGGTCGCAAGGTTTGGACCACGGCGAGCGAGCCGGGGGCCGCGCCGGGAGGCGCATCCGCGCCGTCGTTCGGGCATGCGCACGAAGTCTACAACGTGATCGATGCGCGGCAGGCCTACCCGCAGCAGGTGGTCGTCGCCGGGCTGCGCGCGCTCGGGTACACGGAGCAGGCCGACCGGCTGAAACATTTCTCCTACAACGTCGTCGCTCTCACGCCACGCTGTGCGCAGGAACTGGGCTACGAGATTCCCGCCGAGGACGCAAAGAAGCCCTACATCGAAGTCAGCGGGCGCAAGGGCCAGGGCGTGAAGGCCGACGACCTGATCGACCAGCTCGAACGCAGCGCACAGGAAGAAGTCGAGCAACGCCATCCCGAACTGGCGGGCACCCTTGAAGGACGCCAGATGGTGGATGCCATCAGCAAGGGCGCGCTGCGCTATTTCCTGCTGCGCTTCACGCGCTCGACCGTGATCGCCTTCGATTTCAAGGACGCGCTCAGCTTCGAGGGCGAGACCGGGCCGTACGCGCAGTACGCCGTCGTGCGCGTGAATGGCATTTTGCGGAAGGGCGCGGAAAAGCATCCGGAATTCGCAGAGGTGGACGCGGTCAACGTGCGGCGAATCGAAAGCGGCGAAATTGACGTGATGAAATTCCTGCCTGCTCCCGCGGGCGACGATTTATGGGACTTGGCCGTGCTCGCGGGATCGCTCGATGCCGGCGTGGAAGCGGCTGTAGCGGCGCAGGAGCCGGCGTTCCTGGCGCGCTATGCGTTTGAGCTTGCGCAGGCCTTCAACATCTTCTACCACAAGCACCGCATCCTCTCGGAAGAAGATGCGGAGAAGCGCGCGTTTCTTCTGCGGCTCACGCAGCTCGTGCGCGAGCAGCTCGTCACCGCGCTCGCCTTGCTCGGCATCACCGCCCCCGAGAAAATGTGACGAGCTACATCTTCAGCGCGAAATCGACGATCGAGCGGATTGCGACGCCCGTCGGTCCTTTGGCAAGCCACGGGCGTCCATCGTCCAGCCAGCAAGTGGAAGCGATATCGAGGTGGACCCACGGCGTGTCCTCGGCGAATTCTTTGAGGAACCAAGCCGCGGTGATGGCGCCGCCTCCTTTGCCGGTGCTGGTGTTGCGGATATCGGCGATGTTGCTCTTGATCATCTCCTCGTATTCGTCGTCCATGGGCATGGGCCACATTTTTTCGCCCACGGCCTTGGCGCTTTCGAGAAACTGATCCAGATACTCGCGGGGCGTGCCGAAGGCGCCGACGTTGACGTTGGCGAGCGCGACTTCGATCGCGCCGGTAAGCGTGGCTGCGTCAACCAGGTGGGTGCAGCCGAGCTGGCGCGCATAAAAGATTCCGTCGGCCAGAATGAGCCGGCCCTCGGCGTCCGTGTTGATCACTTCGATGGTTTTCCCCGACATCGCTGTTTGGACGTCGCCCGGCTTCTGTGCCCGCCCGCCGGGCATGTTTTCCGTGGCGGGAATCACGGCGATGACCGGCACCGAAGGCTTCAGGGAAGCGAGCGCGCGCATCGCGCCAATCATCGTGGCGCCGCCGCCCATGTCGTACTTCATCTTCTCCATGTTGGCTGAGGGCTTGATGGAAATGCCGCCGGTATCGAACGTCACGGCCTTGCCGACGAGGCCCAGCACCGGCCCGCCCGGCCGGGGATTTTCCGGCGTATAGCGCAGGACGATGACGCGCGGCGGTTCGACGCTTCCCTGCGCCACGCCGATCAGCGCGCCCATTTTGAGTTCGGCGATCTTGCGCTCGTCCAGGATCTCGACTCCGAGTCCGACCTCCTTGGCCATGGCCTCGGCGCGCGCGGCGAGCATCCGGGGCGTCAGTCGATTGGAGGGCTCGTTGATCAAATCGCGCGCGAAATTCTGCGATTCAGCGACTACACGGCCCTGGTCAATCGCCGCCGTCAGGTTCGCTCCGAGACCCGCGTCGAATCCGGCCAGCTTGACGGATTGGATCTCGCGGCTTTTCTTCTCAGTGCGGTATTTGTCCGATTCAAAATCGGCGACGACCAAGCCTTCGACCACGGCCTGCGCCGCCGCAGGACCATCTTCGCCCTCACGCGTCAGGAAGATCAATTTCTTCATGCCGCGGGATTTCAGGTGGCGCAGCGCTGTCCCGGCGAGCTTGCGCAGGTCGGCCGCGGAGAACTTCTCCGGCTTTCCCGCCCCTACGAGAAGCAGGCGTTGCGCCGCCAGTCCTGCGGGAAAATGAACCAGGAGGAGTTCGAGGGATTTGCCCGTCAATTCCCCGCTCGCGGCGAGCGAAGCGAGGCGGCCGTTCATGCCACCGTCGATTTCACCGAGAAGTCCGTCGAATTTCTTTTCCGTGTCGAAAACGTATGTAATCAGGGCGTCAGCCTGCACCGACGCATACGGCTGCGACTCGATTTCGATCTGCATGTCTTCCTTTCACTCTCATCGCCGTCGGAAGCGATACATCGCTTCCTCGGCTTCGCGTTTGGCTTCCTTTTTTCGCTCAGCTTCTCGGCGGTCGTGGAACTTCTTGCCTCTTGCCACGGCCAGTTCGCATTTCGCGATCCCATCCCGGAAGTAAATCTTCAGCGGGACGATCGTCATGCCTTTCTGTTGAGTCTGGACAACCAGGCGGTCGATCTCCCTGCGGTTGAGCAGCAGCTTGCGTTTCCGCAGGGGGTCGTGGTTCCGCGGCCCGCCAGGCTGGTACTCCGGAATGTGGCAGTTTACCAGCCAGGCCTCTCCGGTGCGAAGGTCCGCGTAAGCCTCACGCAGCGATCCCTTGCCTTCCCGAAGGCTCTTGACCTCTGTTCCGACGAGCACTAAGCCGGCCTCCAGCTTGTCCAGTATCTCGTAGTTGTATGAAGCGGCGCGGTTCTGCGCGACGATCTTGACGCCCTCGCGTTCCCCTTTTTTCGCAGCTGATTTCACTGTGTTGCTATCATAGCCGCCGGTCATAAGCTCCCGCAAGTGACGGGATAACACGGGCTTCCGGTTTTTTCGCTGCGAGTTGTTCCTTGACTCTAACTCATTCGCCTCAAACCTTGTGGTAATCAATGATCATCGGCAACGGAGTCGCTTCCTTGCCGCATCCTAGCTCGGGTGTTAGACTTCCAAGGAATCAGGGGACCCCGCGGAGGGCATTTTTGCGCCGTATAGCATGCTTGTCCTTGTTGGCATTCGCCGCCGTATTTCTAATCGGCTGCCCCAAAGGAAATCAGGAATACGACGCCGGCCGGAAGGCCGAAGACGTGCAGGACTACGATACCGCTCTGGTCCACTACGAGCGCGCCCTCCAAGCCGATCCAACCAACGCCGAATATAAGCTCCGGGCGCTGCACACTCGCTTCCAGGACGGCCAATTCCACGTCGAACAGGGCCAGAAGGCCCTCAAGAAGGGCGATCTTCGGCTCGCCCTGGCGGAGTTCCAAAAGGCCCAGGCCATCGATCCATCGAACGCGGCTGCGGACCAGCAAGTTAGGCACACGATGGATCTGCTGAGGGCGCAAAATGCCGCCGAGTCTCGCGCGACGATCAATCCCAATCCGCCGGACGACGGCGACCTGCTGTCGGCTCCGCCGGAGCTGAAGCCGCTTTCACGCGAGCCCATTAATCTGAAGATGACGAATGATGCGCGCATCGTCTTTGAGACGATTGCGAAGCTCGCGGGTTTGAGCGTGATCTTCGACCCAGATTTCACCTCGCGACGCATCTCCGCCGAACTGCCCAACGTGACGCTGGAGCAGGCGCTGGACGCCGTGGCTCTGGAGAGCAAGGCGTTCTGGAAACCGCTGACGAGCAGCGTGATTTTGGTGGCGCCGGACAACCCTCAAAAACGCAGAGAGTTGGAAGACGAGGTGGTGCGCACCTTCTATCTATCCAACACGCTGACGCCTCAAAGCTTGACGGAGATCGTTACCGGGTTGCGACAACTTCTGGATCTTCGCCGCGTGCAACAGGTGAACGCGCAAAATGCCATCGTCGTCCGCGACACGCCGGATAAGCTCGCACTTGCAGCCAAAATCATCCGCGATATCGACAAGGCCAAGCCCGAAGTCCTGATTCACGTGCAGGTGCTGACGGCAAGCATGGATCGCCTGCGGGATCTCGGAATTTTGCCCGGGCAGAGCTCCGTACTGACCTTCAATCCGCGCAGCGCGCTGCAGCCGGGCGGCGGATCCACCGGATCCACCGGCACTTCCGGTTCTTCAACCAGCGCGCCCCAAGTCACGCTGAACAACCTGCAGCACCTATCCACCGCCGATTGGAGCTTGACACTGCCGGGCGCGACGGCGACAGCCATCCTTACTGACAACAAGACGAGAATCATTCAGGATCCCGAGGTTCGGGTGAGCGATGGAGAGAAAGCGACGCTAAAGATCGGAGATCGCGTGCCCGTGGCGACAGGCAGCTTTCAGGCGGGCGTTGGCGTGGGCGTGGGCGGCGGCGCGGGCGTGGTGAATCCGCTGGTCAACACGCAGTTTCAATACATCGACGTGGGAGTGAACATCGACGTGACGCCCCGCGTGCATCCGGACGGCGATGTGAGCCTGAAACTTTCGATCGAAGTCTCTTCGATCACAGGATCCAGCAACATCGGCGGAATCAACCAACCCGTCATCAGCCAGCGCAAGATCGAGCACGACATCCGGCTGAAGGACGGTGAAGTAAACGTTCTGGGCGGACTAATTGAGCGCACGGAAACGAAGAACGTGAACGGAATTCCCGGCGTGGCGCAGCTGCCGCTGTTCCGCTATCTGTTCTCGGATAACAGCAAGGAAGTCAAGGAAAACGAGGTTCTCATCGTTCTGACGCCGCACGTGTTGCGCATGCCGTCGATCACGGCGGATAACTTGCGCACGGTGGCCGCGGGGACGGATACCAACGTGCGCGTGTATCGCGAAGGCGAGGAAGCGATCCCCTCTCCTGCCACGATGCCTACAGGAGCGGTGCAGCCCCCCGCCGCTCAGCCGAGTGCGCAAGCAGCCCCGAGCGCAGCGCCGGCGGCACAGCTTCACTTCCAGCCGGCAAGCGCGACGCTCAAGCCAGGCGATCGAACGACACTCGGATTGGCTGTTTCGAATGTAAGCGATCTTTACTCGATTCCGTTGTTGATTCACTACGATCCAGCGGTGGTGCAGGTGGAAGAAGTCCGCAACGGAGGATTTCTTTCCGGCGGCACGCAGGAAATCGCTATCGTGCAGCGGATTGACCAGCAGCGAGGCGAAGTCATCGTCTCTGCGACGCGCCAGCCGAATACGCCCGGCGTGAACGGTTCGGGAACGCTGCTCGGAATCGTGGTTCGTGCGGTTGCTCCGGGAACCTCCACGCTGCAGATCCTTCAGGTGAACGCGCGCGACTCGCAACAGCGGACGATTCCGATGGTTTCCGGCGTGGCCACGATCCAGGTGCAGTGAGGGCGAGATGCGTGGGACTTTGCGCGGCAGAACCAGAGCGTACGTGGCGGGGCCGCTCGCGCGCCCGGGGGATTCTGAGCGGCCGCAGCAGCCTCTGAAGCATCGAGCGGCTGCGGCCGGAATGACGCTGATCGAGCTGGTGATCGCCTGCGCGATCCTGCTGGTACTGGCGGCCGTTGCGCTCCCGCTCGAGCGCGTGACGGTGATCCGGCACAAGGAAACAAGCCTCCGCTACGATCTGCGCGAGATCCGCGATGCAGTCGACCGTTACAAAGACTATGCGGACAAGAATCTTATACAGGTGCAGGCGGGCACGGAAGGATATCCGCCGGATTTGCAGACTTTGGTAACCGGGGTGCAACTAACGGGCGCGAAGGATCGGCATATTCGCTTCTTGCGCGAAATTCCCAAGGACCCGATGACTGGAAATACCGACTGGGGCTTGCGGTCGGTGCAGGACGACCCGGACTCGACTTCCTGGGGCGGCCAGGACGTCTTCGACGTGTACAGCAAATCGACGGGCACGGCGCTCGACGGAACGCAATATTCGGATTGGTAGCGAGCGCGTTTCGGCGCGCAACGACGAATCGACGGCGATGCTGAAATCCATGCAACACGAAACGGAGCGCAAGGCGCGGGGGCCGCGCGGATTCACGCTGCTCGAATTGATGGTCGTGATCGCGATTATCGCGATTCTTGCCACGATCGCCGCAGGGCATTACGAACAAACGATTGTTCGCGCGCGCGAGGCGGCCCTGCGGCAGGACTTGGCCGAGATGCGAAAGGCGATTCAGGATTACACACTCGACAAGGAAGCGAGTCCGAGTTCGCTCGACGATCTCGTAGCCGCGCAGTACCTGCGCGACATTCCTAACGACCCCATCACCCGCCAGAAGGACTGGACCACGGCAAGCTGCGACACCGTGCTGAGTCCCGATCAGTCTTTCATCGGCATCTGTGACGTGCACTCGGCGTCGGACAAAGTCTCGCCGTTCGAAAATACGCCCTACAGTTCCTGGTGAGCGGCAGGCGAAGGAAGCGCGCTTCGCCAGGATTCGCCCGGATTCGTTTGACCGCGCTGTAACCATCCGCTATCATGGTTTCGCGGGGTGGAGCAGCCTGGTAGCTCGTCGGGCTCATAACCCGGAGGTCGTCGGTTCAAATCCGACCCCCGCAACCAGCTATCTTAAACGGTTACAAGGGCTTGCTGATCTTGGTCAGCAGGCCCTTTTTGCTGAACTGCACTTAAGCTGACAAAATTCACGGCTTTTTCGATGTGTTCTCCGGCCAATTGCGCCGCTTCTGCGCTCTCTTCCCACTCCGCGTGCGTGTACACATCAAGTGTCAGGGAACCGGCTGAGGCATGGCCTAGCCGTTCCTGAATCACCTTCAAGGCATTACGCCCTCAGAAGGGGCCGGGCTGAGGAAACTGCATCAGCTTCTTTTCTGACCAGGCCATCTTCGCCCGGTAAAACTTTGTTTCCGGGTTCTATTCGAGTCCGGACGGCACCGATATTCCCAGAACAACCACTAAGCACTACGCGGCGAGACTCCGTACTGCATCCGCTTCAGTCTTGTACGTGCTGAAGACGGTTAGCAGTTTGGTGATCCTTAGCATTCCCTCGACGCTCGGCCCCAAGCAGCAGAGCGCCAAAGATGCGCCGTGCGACTTCGCTGTGTGATATGCAGCGACAAGCGTGCCGATGCCGCTGCTGTCGAGAAAGCTGACCTTGTCCACGTTGAGGACGATCTTCTTGCTACCGCCGGCGAGCAGGCCTTTCACTTTCTTGCGCAGCGCGCTACTTTCCTCTCCGAACACGATGCGCCCTTCGAGCGCCACGACGGCCACACCGTCCACTTCGCGGCTCGCTATCTGCAAGGCCACGTTAATCTCCTATACGTCGAATGCGGCTCCTTTGCGCCAACGCGATTTCCCGCTATTGGTCTGATTGCCGAGCCACCCACGTGGTGGAGCGAGCATCAGACACGCTCTCGTGCTGAGGTCCAACTGCTACGATTGATGGTCGAAGGGCCTATGGGAGGTCGGCGCAGCGCCGCCGAAAGCGAACGCGAATAACTGCACTTGGCAAGGCAAGCTGTCACGTCGCCTCCGGGCCCTTTCTCGCAGGCGTCATAAATCGCGTGTAGGCCGTGTGAGCCTGTAGCTGCTGTCTTACTGCGCGGATGCCGGCGCCTCAGCGCAGACTCGCCCACCCCCCGGGACGCCAGCAGGCTTGGAGCCGTCGCCAACCCCAGTAGCCGCCGATATACTACCTGGCTTTCCGGATCCGGCGGGCTCAATCAGCACGTCCTGCTCGTCCATATATTCGGCCAAAAACTTAGCATGGCTGCAGATTTCCAGCGCTGACGCCCTGCCTCCCGGGTAGTAGCTGCTGAGCATACCGGTGTCAATCAAGATTACTTTGTTACCGAACCGTGGCCGGATGCGCCCGCCTTTCTGCGGGGTGTGTCCTGTTACGATGTGGGCGATGTGATAGGTATCCAGCACCTTTCCAACTTCTGCCGCACCTTGGTCTTCGGTCCAGTGATCGTAGCCTCGGAACCACAATGGACCGTCTTCGCGAATGCAGAGCCAGTTGCCAAGCCCCAGAAACTGAATCAGCCTCGCCTGCTTTTGCTGATCGGAGGGCACTCTTTGTTTGCGCTCGGCCGTCAGCTCCGCCTGCACCGCTGCGATCATTTCCGGGAACGTGAAAAATGGCAAGATCACGTTTTCATCCACGAGATATTGTTTGGTGGCGTCGAACGTCTTAATTTCGTCGCGCACTTGGCTGTTGATCGTATCCACTCTCAGATGGGCTACGCCCGGACTTATTCCGCCATGCAGGAAGAGAACGCCGTCGATGTCGGCGACTGCAGCGTGTTCCCGCAGCCATTTTCCATATGCTCCTTTCGGGCTGAAGGCCTCTCGCTGCTCGATAAAACCCAATGGATGACGCGCCAGCCATTCTGCTTCCGTGACCTCCATCGGCTGGGGAAGTTCTGCCAGGAGCGCCTGGTGGTCACGTCGCCATTTCACGTACTGCTGGTAGGCAGATTTCTGCCGCTCCTCGGAGTGGGGGTCCGCAAAACTGGCATAGTTGCCGGGTGTGACATACCGCACGTCACCCATCATGTTCATTACTTCGTGATTGCCCAGTACGAGAACGACTCGCCCCCCAGCCTCTGGCGCTTCTTTCTCGAGCGCGATCATGAGGTCGAGCACGTCGCGCGGCTTGGGACCGCGATCGATCAGGTCTCCCACCTGTACGAACGTGGCTTTGCCGCCGGTCCAATGGTACTGCTCGTCGATGAGTCCTACGCGCCGCAGAATGCCAGTCAAGTCGTCAAAATCGCCGTGAACGTCGCCGACGGCAACTACAGCGTCAGATTCCGTCCGGGTCTGGGCTCGTCCGGCCCATGGCAGGCCAGCCAACGCCAGAAACAGAGCAACAAAATTGCAGATCTGGCGTGCGAATGCGCGGCGGAAAGGGTGCAACATTTCTGCCGGGGTTTCCCTTCTTGACTCCAAAATTGTGGCGATTATACACCCATCTCGCCTGTTTGCGATGTCGCGGAATGATTTTCACGTGGAGCGCGCGTCTTTACGGCATAGGCGGCCATCGCAGCAGTACTCTCGAAGCGCTTGCTCCCTGAGAAAAACATCACGTTTCACGCCTTCGGTTTGCGGAACGCCTTTTGGATGTCTACCTAACAGACCTCGCACACTACAACGGTGATCTCAAATTTTGCCGTTAGCGCTGTCGTTAAAGCCGTCCGATGGGACGCCCAGAAGCAGAGTAAGCAACACTTGCGATTGCAAGAATCCATCGCTACCTCCCCGAGAAAGTTCCACACAACGCGGTGCAAAATCGGTCCAAGCGGCTCAACTGACAAGAACGCAATAGAGTGCCGCTTCAAACTCCGAGGAGGGAATGCCGGTACTCGAAGTTGTCGAGATGCGAATTACCTGCGTTGAAGTGTTCTATCGCAGCGAGGCCCGCCAAAGGCTCCAAGCCGCCCTTCCCTGAGGTTTCAGCCGCGTGTCTGGCCAGCTGTGATGGGCCAGCCTGTTTGGCTATTTTGTGTTGTCGACTGCGGCAGAAGGGAGTACACTTTGGCTCACTTAATGGGGGCGTGTGCCATGAAGCTGCGTCATCTGCGGCGGGCCACGGCAATGGTTGGAACCCTAGTGTGCCTGACCTGTGGGCTCGTCGTGCTTGCCTCGGATGAGCCAAGCGTGACCAAGGAACAGATTGAGCATTTCCTTCTCACCGCCAAAGTAGTGAACAGTCGGTATGCCAAAAAAGGCGTCACCGACACTTTCCGACTTACGCTCTCCGACGGCACGATCACCCACGACGCTTCTTTCCAATCGATCGACGAACACGATGCCACGAAGCAGTTTTCCTCCGGCCTGCAGATAAACTTCGTGGATTCGTACAAATACAATATCGCAGCTTATAAACTTGCCGAATTGGTTGGTTTGGACGACATGGTGCCGGTGTATGTGGAACGTAAATGGAATGGCCATACAGGCTCGCTCAGTTGGTGGTTGCCGGTGAAGATGGATGAGGCGGACCGCGCCAAGGAAGGATTAAACGCGCCGGATACAGCTGCCTGGAACAAGCAGATGTACAAGATTCGCGTCTTCGACCAGTTGGTCGGTGATTACGATATTAATCTGACCAACGTGCTGATCGGCGAGGATTGGAAGATTTGGAGGATTGACTTCAGCCGCGCGTTTCGCTGGAACAAGGATCTGAGGGCTCCCAAGGATTTGGTACGTTGCGACCGGCAGTTGTTTGAGAAGCTCAAGGCTCTGGACGCGAACACGCTGACAGAAGCAACCAAACACTATCTCAATAAAGCAGAAGTGAAGGCGGTGATGGCCCGGCGGGACAAGATCGTAGCGCTTTTCCAGCAGAGAATCGCTGAAGAAGGTGAGAATGCAGTGCTGTACTGAATAGTCTGATCGCTGAATGAAACGAGACCGCCCACCGGGCGACTGACTCGTCCAGTGATCAGATTTGAGCAGGGCAATCGGTAGCAGGGGATGCAGCGCAGACCTTAGGTTAGGAAGTCGAGGTTGAAGGCAGTGTGCTCTTTTGGGCCCCGGGTCCCGTGTTTAGGCCACAACATCACGTCATCCCGGTGATCCCGGGTGACAAGGAGAAAAACATGACGAAGAAGCAACTCGCTCTGCTGTTGGCCTTAGTAATTACCATCCCGGCGGTGATGGCTGTGTTCGCGCAACAGGCTTCTGCTCAGGCCAAGAAGGCGCGCGTGGAAGGTTTTGTTGTGAGAAGCAGTGCGGAAAAGTCTAATCTGACTGTTCGTGACGAGAAAACAAACGCAGAGAGAACCATTACGTACGACAGTTCTACGAAGTGGGTCAGTCAGTATCACCACGAAAAGAACGTCAACGACATCGACAGCAGTCAGGTGAAGGATGGCGACTACGTGATTTGCATGGGAAGTTGGGACAAGAGCGGAGGAGAACTTCACGCTACTATGATCTCTAAGCGGCTCTCCCACTCTCCCCAGCACTGATTTCGCGTGTGTAAGGAGGTTCACTCAGTCGCAAGACCGAGGTGTCTGCGTGTGATGACCCGGCAATTGTTTGTTATTGTGTCGTCTCTAACGGATCGCTGCATCTGATGCGACACACAGTCACTAATGCTGTCGTGGCCGGGCCGAGTTCTTTGGTACACGGGAAGCGAGGGCATTCTTGTAACTGGTCGAGCATGTTCGATCTGTGAAGACGAATCTGTTCCCCGGGGTTGCAGGCGACCCGAGCGGCGAAATTGCCACGTTTTCGGGTTCACAAGTCTTTCCCGCTTGCTGTCTTGTGTGAGTCTCGACGCCCAGGCGGATTGTTTGACTCCGTCGGAAGCGGGAGGAGTGGAGCGGTTAGCTACAGTTTTGAGGACGAGTTCACCTTCGACAGGGATTAGACCGCGGGAGGCGGTTTAATCCCGACCGGAGGGGTCGACCGGAGAGGGTGAACATGTACGAAGAAAAGCACAAGCCTATCCGAGTACTTTCCACGACGATCGAGTCATCAGGGACCGCAAGCCCGACACTGTTTCGGTGGTGTGGTGGGGCAGACGGTGAAGCAGACCGAGATGAACCAAGTGTCGATCGAAGATCGGTCGCAGATGGTCTCGGAAGACGGAGCCGGCTATCTGGCACACCCCTTCTAGGGCTAACTGCGGATGCGAACCCTGAGGTACGTCCGCTGCTGGCAACATCACCTGTAGACCAAGAGGACGCTGGAACACCTTTGCGTAAGTGCGATACGGCGTGTAAACCTGCCGGTGCACTTGAGTTCCATGGATCTCCGGCGGACGATCGCGGTATTCATCGAGTGTCGCGGCAACCGGCGGTATCAAAAACGAATGGGAACGTTGGGACCGCCCCGTGGTACTGCCAACGGCGGGATCAAGTCTTGACGTGGAGAGAGGAGCGAATACGCATCACGTTCGACGAGCGTTTCTGGCGCATCGCTACCTTCCGCTCGAGAGAAATAGAATTAGGTGCACGCAGCTTTTAGTCGCAGCCGAGAAATGAGCCTTCTTACTGTCAAAATGCTGACAATAAACAGGTGCTGCGGATGAAACGGTGGGTCGAGCGTGCACTGAATGTACGGCCAGGAGATTTGGGACGTGGCTCCCTACTGTGTGCCTGCCTATTTCTCGTCATCAGCAGCTACAAAATGGGCGGAGTGGCGGGG
>OBLQ010000411.1_pt1 | contig 16397 bp, 8 predicted proteins | sample 1519881 | NCBI WGS metagenome assembly OBLQ01 (sample SAMN01911456, study PRJEB22533) | soil metagenome | biome: Soil | place: Malaysia | collected 2012-04-30 | depth DG_metagenome m | reverse complement strand
CGGCCCGGCGCAAGAACCGCGAGCGTCTCGCATGGGTCGTGGCGGCAGTGGCGACAATCTTCGCCGCCGTGCTGGCCTGGCGGGTCGTGGGCTCGCGCGAGGTGAAACCCGAGCTGATGCAGATGCTCGTCGACGCGCCACCGGATGTGAAGATCGCCAACCGCCACGCCGAACTGGCCTTATCCCCCGATGGCTGCACCGTCACGTTTGTTGCCGATAACGCGCTCTGGGTCCGCCCGCTGGGGGCGGCCGCGGCCACCCGCCTCAGCAACACAGAAGGCGCCTTCAGACCGTTCTGGTCACCGGACTCCCGCACGATCGCCTACTTCATCGCCGGAAAACTCATGCGAATCCCGGCGGCGGGCGGAAGCCCGACCAGTGTGTGCGACGCCATCAGCGGACGGGGCGGCAGTTGGAGCCCCGACGGTACCATTCTGTTGGCCCCCGCTCTGGCCGGCCCTCTGATGCGGGTTTCGGCCTCGGGCGGAGACCTGGTCGCCGTCACCAAGCTCGACAGCACGCACTACGAGAGCGGACACCGCTTCCCCTGTTTCCTGCCCGACGGTGAGCACTTCCTGTTCGCGGCGATCCCGGGCGGCACCAACGGCTGGGACACGTACGTGGGATCGTTGCGCTCGGGTACGGTAAAGCACCTGCTGACCGCGCGCTCGGTGGCGGTCTATGCGGAGCCCGGATATCTGCTGTTCGAGCGCGACGGTCGCGTGCTGGCACAACGCTTCGATGCGGGACGGCTCGAACTCCGGGGCGCGCCCGTTTCCATCGCCGAAGCGCCGCAGCCGTCCGACCTGGATGCAGAACCCGTTACGTCGCCGTCGCAGAATGGCCGGCTCGCAATCCTGCGCAGCGAGCCCGCCAACGCGCGCCTCGAGATACACGGCCCGACCGGGGCGACGATTGCCCAACTCGATCTGCCACCGGCACCGTGGAAAGTGTCCGACGTCTCCCCGGACGGACGGCGGGCCACGGTCTTCAAAGGTGATGAACTCTGGGTGGTGGATCTGGTTCGTTCGGTGCCGATGCGCATCGCAACCAACCTGGCCAGCTTCAGGTCGTCGGTGTGGTCTCCGGATGGAAACCAGATTGCGTTCGTTGCCAGGCACGACGAACGCGAAGAAATCTACATCGGGGGCCTGGACGGCAAAGCAGACATGGTGCCGACGACGGACGGCACGTTCAAAGGGGTGACCGACTGGTCCCGGGACGGACGCTACATCGTCTTCTGGAGCCAGAACGCAGAGACCGGCCAGGATATCTGGTTCCTTCCCGTGGACGGGGATCGCAAGCCGGTGCTCTACCTGCGCAGTCCCGCCGAAGAGACGGGAGGAAGGATCTCGCCCGACGGTCGCTGGCTGGTCTATACGTCCAACGAGACGGGACAGAATGAGATCTACGTGCAGTCGTTCCCCAAACCGGGGCACAAGGTCCGGGTCTCTCTCGACGGGGGACAAATCGCAGGCTGGTCGGACGATGGCAGTCGACTGCGATACCTCAATAATTCCGGGCGGGAATTCGTGTCGGTGCCGGTAAAGGGAACGGGCGAGGAGTTCCAGCCCGGCGCAGCGAGCAAGGCTGGAGAGCTTTCCTCCGACGTTACCGGTGGCGCCAGCATGGGCAGCGGGCGCGGCTCACTGGTCAGCGTGGCCACCGAAAGTCATCCACGGGACATCCGGATCATTCTCAACTGGACAGCGCTGCTCGAACAATGACGCCAGGCGCAATCTTCCACGGAGCCTGTCAGTGATCAACAAGTCACTCGGCCACTACAAAATCATCAGCCTGCTCGGCAGCGGAGGCATGGGCGAGGTCTATCGCGCGCGCGATACCCACCTCGGCCGAGATGTCGCGATCAAGATCCTGCCGGCGGAAGTCTCCTCCAATGCCGAGCGCATGAGCCGCTTCGAACATGAAGCGCGCACGCTCAGCGCGATGAACCATCCCAATCTGGCCACGCTGTTCGAGCTGGGAAGCTTCGAAGGCGCTCCTTATATGGTGATGGAACTCATCGACGGCGAGACGCTGCGCACAACGCTCGACTCCGCCCAGGGAGCGTTGCGCCCGCGGCGCGCGCTGGAGATCGCGGTCCAGATCGCACAGGGTCTCTCGGCCGCGCACGGCGAGGGCGTCATCCACCGCGATCTCAAGCCCGAAAACATCCTGATCACACAGGATGGGCGCGTGAAGATTCTCGATTTCGGGCTGGCCAAGTTGATGGCAGCGCCCGCAAAGGGTGACGACATTTCGCGCACGCTGGCGCACGAAACCGAACCCGGCGTGGTGATGGGAACCGTCGGATACATGTCGCCCGAGCAGGTGCGCGGGGGCACGATCGATCACCGCAGCGATATCTTCTCGCTCGGTGTCGTGCTCTACGAGATGCTCTCGGGGCAGCGCGCCTTCCAGGCTCCGACGTCCGCCGAAATCATGACCGCCATTCTGCACGCCGACCCGCCTGCACTCGATTCGGGATTACAGCTCTCGCCGTCGATCGAGCGCATCGTGCGACGCTGCCTCGAAAAAGAACCGCAGCGGCGCTTTCAGTCGGCGCACGATCTCGCTTACGCGCTGGAGGCCGTGAAGGATCTTTCCGGCGAAGTCCCGCGCGTGGAGGATGCCGCCGCGGCGCAGGCCAGGCGGGTACGGATGCCGTTGCCTTTACTGGTGATCGTCGCCGTGGCCGCGGTCGCGATTGGTGTGATTGCGGGGCACTGGTTGCTCGGTGGCCATGGCAAAACGGAAGAAGCTGCCGTCGGCCGCATGGTGCAGCTCACCTTCGACAAAGGCGCCGAAGTTGATCCCAGCGTTTCGCCGGATGGGAACGCCTTCGTTTATGTGGCCAAAGATGGCGGCGACTTCGACATCTTCCAGCAGCGGGTCGGCGGTGAGAACCGCATCAACCTGACGGCGGACTGCGACAAGGACGACGTCATGCCGGCCTATTCTCCCGACGGCACCATGATCGCGTTCCGGTCCGAGCGCGACGGCGGAGGTATCTTCGTGATGGGTGCCACCGGAGAATCCGTGCGGCGGCTGAGCGACTTCGGATTCAACCCCTCGTGGTCATCGGACGGCCAACGTGTTCTCTTCGGCGACGAGTCCATCGTCGTCCCGACGGCGCGCAACCTTGTCAGCAAGCTCTGGTCGGTGGACGTCCACGGCGGACAGCCCGGGCAGGTCTTCGCCGGTGACTGCGCGGAACCGGTGATGTCGCCCAACGGAAAGTTCTATGCGTTCTGGGGTCTTCCTCCGGGAACGGGCAAACGCATCATCAGTACGCTCGCCGTCGCGGGCGGCGATGCACATCCACTCGACGACGACAACTTCTTCAACTGGAATCCGACCTGGTCCGGCGACGGCCGCTCGCTCTACTTCACCAGCAATCGCGGCGGAACAATGGACCTCTGGCGCATGCCCATGGATCCGGAGACGGGACGCACCACCGGCAAGGCGCAGCCGGTCACCATGTCGACGGTGACGATCTCGCAACCAAGCATCACGCACGACGGGTCGAAGATCCTCTACGGCTCACAGAGTCAAACGTCCCGCATTGTCCGGATGCCGATCATGGAGAGCGCGGCGGATCAGCCGGTCACCCTGATCGATGGGTCGCGCGACATCTGGGAGGTGGAGGCCTCCCCGGATGGTCAATGGCTGGCACTGAAGGCGGCGGACCCCAACGAGGACCTTCTCATCGCCAACGTCGACGGCTCGGGATTGCGACGGCTCACGAATGACGCGTACAAGGATCGGGAGCCATGCTTCAGCCCCGACTCGAAGAAACTGTACTTCTTCAGCGATCGTACCGGCCGCTACGAAGTCTGGTCGATCCGCATCGACGGCAGTGAACTGACGCAGATCACCGACACGCATGGCGATAGCCCCGCGAATCCGTTCGTTTCTCCGGACGGCAAGAAGCTCGCGGTGGCATCCACCGAGCGGAACAGCGGGCTCATCGACTTGACGCAGCCGCTCCCGCTCCATCAAGTCGACTGGATTCCCGGACCCACGGAATCTGAGAAATTCGTTGTTCAGCTCTGGTATCCGGATGGTAAAGCGGTCCTGGGAGTGCTTACGCCAGCAGACCGGCACTGGTATCGCCTCGATGTCGAAACGCGAACTTACACGAAACTGGCCGCGATCGCGCAGAACCTGTTCGAGGGCGATTGGAAGTTCTTCCAGCCGCGTTGGATCAAGCCCGGCCGGAGCGTTCTTCAGATGCACGGTGCGTCACTCGAAGAGGTCGACCTGGAAACGGGTGCAAGCAGGCAACTCCGCCCGCTGGATAACACATCGACGCTGGCACTGAGCCCGGACGGCCGATGGATCTACGCACTGCAGAAAGTCACCGAGTCCGACATCTGGATGCTCGATTTGAGTCAGAGTTCGTCGCACTAGACGCCTTTGTCCGGCGCCGCCTCGAATTCAGATTGCTCGCTTGAGATGGATGTTTTTCTCGAGCGTGTGTCCACCGCGTGTGAGGGTCATCTTGACGGTCTTGCCGTCGCGCTTGAGATAATCAGTCAGAAAGCTCATGGTGTATTCGTCAGCCGTGCGGCCATCGATCGTACGGATGACATCTCCGGCCTCGATTCCCGCTCGCGCTCCCGGCGAGTCCGGCATGACGCGGTAGACACTCAGCGTCTTCCAGTCGCCACGTCCACCGGTGCGAATCAGCAGCCCGCTCATGTTGAACTCATACGGATCATCGAACGTCGCATTCGGTTCGAGGATCATCTCGCCGCGTTCGTAGTCGAAGATGATCGTGCAGCGGCTGAGGATCTCGCCGCCGATGAGCCCGGCAAGCGTTGGATCCGCGCCGACGCCCGCCTTGTCCTGCGAGAATCCGGCGAGCGGACCCGGGAATTCCAGGCCGCCAATATCCACCGACGACACGCGACCGAGATAGGAGTTCGACTCTCCACCGACGCCGAGGCCTCCATGAAAGAAGATCTTCTTTGAAAGCGCATCGAGCAGCTTGTTCTTCTCGGTAAACGGCGCCGTAAAACCAATCGCCGTCGATGCGCCGGTATCGAGCATGAACTCGCCCTTGATGGCCCGGCCATCAGGCATCGTTACGGTTGCATTGACGAACGGGTGTCCGTTCTCAATTCGTATCGGCACCCGGGTGCCTTTGCCCGCGTACGAGTAGCTCCCGCGGTCATAGAGTTGAAGCCGCTTTTCTGCGTAGTCGATCTCGACCACGAAGCGGCTGATCATGTCATACCCAAGTATCCCGTCGATGGCCCGGCCCATCAGCGCTTCGATCGGCTCCACGGGAATGGTGGCGGCTGTCTGTCCCTCGATCTTCGCGCCCGGCAGCTCGTAGTTGACGTCCTTGACGAAGTTTGCGTCGACCGATCCTTCACCGGCTCCCCGTCCTTCGACTTTCCCCTGGAGCTTCAACCCCAACGCTTCGGCGGTGGACGTATTGAGAACGCTCACCTCCGCCCCGGTGTCGAGAACAAACCACAACGGATCGGAATTGTTCACACGGGCCTGCATGAAGATGTGCACGCCGTTCAACTCGATGGGGATGTCCCGCGCCGCGTCGCCCTTCGTAAACGAATAGTCTTTCGCCTGGTCGGCCGGCTTCTCGAAAACGCCGGTCGGAAGCTTTCCATTCACTTCAATATCAGTAACCGTGAAGGTCTGGTCGTACTGGGCATTGCCCGTCGAATTCTTGATAGCGGTCGGAAAGAGAATACCGTCGAACGCTTTCCAATCACCGAATGATGTTGTCAGCATTTGATCCTGCTGCGGCTGCTCCGAGCGCACAGGAAGAAACGTTTTCGGGTCGAGGTAGAACGTGACTTCAACGCCCCCCTCCGGCGCGGCGCGAACCATGTGGCAACCGGTTTTGTCTTCGGTGCCCTCGTAGATGAGCACACCCGGCATGCGTCCGGAGACCAGATACGACATGGTCGCCACGTATGCCGCCGAAATCTCATCCTTGAGCTCCTGTCCGGAAAGCGCACTCAGCTTGCCGTTCTGGTCGCGTTTCCAGCCCGACCCGTTGTCGGACGCGATCACAATCTTGAATATGTCGGCCAGGTTCAAATCGATCTGATGCCGGCCATCGGTCGAGGTCCACTCGTGTAGCGTGCCATCGAGACCCATGATCTTGACGCTGGCTGTTGAATGTATCAGGTTGACCCGCTCAATCTTGTCTCGCCCGCCCATCGCGTCCGCCCACCGTTCGACAACTGTATCGAGCGAAAGAGTCTCCGCAGCCCAAACTGTCCCCCATGGAGACAGGAACCCGACCGCCACGAATACCGCGACGAACAATGTCTTCTTCATTTCTTCTCCTTTGCGGGGACTTCCACGTGCGCGATCTGGTGGAGCAAGCGGTCGTAGCCTGGACTGTCGAGGACGATATAGTCCTTCGTGTGCGCGAACGTGTGCAGAAGTTCCTCGTGGCTTGCACCGCGTTCGAACGCGACTTTCAACGCCGTATACGCAAGCTCGCACGCGAGCCGTCCATGATGGATATAGGAGACGTAAGGACTTGCGCTCCAGATCGCCTGAACCACGTCTTCACCGTCCGCGGTCAACAACGCCAGCGTGAAGCGGGAGTGATCGATCGCAACATTCACCCACTGGACCGGCCATCGATCGAGGACGAACGTGGGATCCGGCTCGATCAGGATCTCGACACCTGGAATCTCCGCGGGGGCGTAGGTTTTGATGACGACCTGAACCCCACGCTGTGCAGCGCCGGCGATTTCGTTGCGGAGGTCCGCGAGTGGTTCGGGATAGATGTCGATGTGAACTTCCCGTCGGGCTTCGGCGAGCAGTCGCCGGCAGTGCTCGATGACCTGGGTACGACTCTGCAGGTGGTAGATCCGTGCGTCTTCCGCCGGCGCCGGAAAACGCGAAAGCACGGCTTCGGCATCCTTGCGGTGACGGGAAAAATCGCGCTCGAGACGAGCGAGAAACTGCTTCGCGGGAACCGCACGGCACAGCCGGCTACCGCCCTCATCGACAAGGACGGCCCCTTTGTCGGAAAGGGTTTCGATGGCCTTGTAAACGTTGGCAGCCGGCTTCCCCAATGCCTTCGCCACGGCATAGCCCGTCAGCGGCGACGCCTTGAGGAGGTGGGTGTAGACCTCCGCCTCCAGGGCGTTAAGCCCCATTGCCATAAGGGATTGTATGTGTGTGGTGCCTGCCATACGGTATTAGTTGTATGTGCAACTAATACCACTACGGTGACTGGATCACAAGGGTTTCGCATTCTCCCGTAAAAGGCGGGCCGGCCGGGACTATTGGGACCGCAAGAATGTTGGGATGCGAGAGGGCGGCGATGGCCTGCGATATCCCGTCGAGTTCAGTTATGCCCGAGTTGCGTCAACGTCATCATTGCACCTCTGCACAAGCTCCCGTTCAGAGCACATCAGCTTTCGAATCCGAGCTTCTTCAGCAGCGCACGAAACCGCGCGTCGGAACGCAGCGGATCGAAGACGCGATCGTTTTTGAGCCACCCGAGCCACTGCGAATCCATCGCATAGGCCTGCTCCAACAGGCTCACGGCGCGTTCGTGGTCCCCGAGGCCGAGTGCGACGATCGCGTTGTTGAACGGTGTGACATGCCCACCGAGCGACATCCGCGTGAGGTCCGCGACTTCTGCCGTCGCGCGGTTCGGGTCGCCGGAAGCGCTGTACGCGTAGGAGAGCCAGGCGCTCACGAACGCCGATGCTCCCATCGATTTGGATTTCTGCAGATACTCGATGGCGTCCGCTGGACGGCCGTCCTGGAAGTCGATCCACGCGTACACGAAGAACGAGAGGAAGTAGGTCGGATCGAGTTCCACCGCGCGTGCTGCCTCTTCCCTCGCGGCCTCGGAATCACCGTTCCAGGTCAGGGCGAATGTCGCGTCGATCGCGATCTGCGGGTTCAGGGGATCGAGCTGTGCGGCTCGCCGGCTCTCTGCGATCGACTCCTCGTACCGTCCCAGGAAAGCCAGGGCCATCGCGAACTGGTCGTGGGCGTACGCATAGTTCGGATTGAGCTCGATTGCGCGACGGTACTCTGCCTCGGCGCCCTTCCAGTCGTACTCGTACCACGCCTTGAACACGGCCAGCGATGTGTGGGCCTCGGCCGATCGGTCGTCGAGCCGGATCGCCTTCTCCGCGGTCGCTTTGGCTTTGGGCCGCGCTTCCGAAGCAGTCATGAACCCTTCGTTGTAACCGGCCCAGAGGTAGGCATCCGAAAGCCCCGAGAGCGCGGGGACGAAGTCCGGGGCGAGGGCCAGCGCGTCTTCGAAGCGGGCGATTGCCCGTTGCAGGTTCTCGTCGCTGGGACGGTTGAAGAAGTAGCGCCCCTTGAGGTACGCGTCGTAGGCCTCCGGATTCACGCTGGGCGCGTTCCCGAGTTGTGTCTCTTCGGACGCCGTCAGCTGGACGTTGATCTCGTGCGCGATGGCGGCGGCCAGATCAGCCTGCAGGGCAAGCACGTCCGATGAACTGCGCTCGAAGTTCTGGGCCCACAGATGCCGGTCGGCACGCGCATCGATGAGCTGTGCGGTGATCTTTACCCTGTCACCGAACCTCTGCACGGATCCCTCGACAATCGCGTCGACGTCGAGCGCTTTCGCGATCTCGGGCGTCGCTGGCCGGCCCTCACCTTTGAATTGCATGGCCGAGCCGCGCGAGATCACACGGATCGCGCTGATGCGCGCGAGGTCCGCGGTGAGTGCGTCGGTCATCCCTTCGGCAAAGTAGTCCTCGTTTGGATCCCCCGAATAGTTGTCGAGGGGGAGCACGGCGATCGACTTAATCACGCGATCACCCATCGCTCCTTCCTTCTTGCCCATGAAGCCGGACCGCGCAACCCAGAACACCGCAGCCAGCAGAACGATGCCCGCACCTGCGAATATTGCAACACGTGACCACGGTCGCCCGCCTCGTGCGGGAACGGCCGCGTGGTCACCCCTGCCCGACAGCGCGCGCAGATCGACCAGGACCGCCTTCGCACTCGGATAGCGCGACTCCGGCGCCTTCGCCATGAGTTTCGCTACCAGACGCTCCAATTTGTCGCTGGCTCTGTTATTGAAGCGCCGCAGGGGTTGCGGATCCTCATTCGCGACCGCGTACATTACCGCCGACGGGTGATCTCCGAGGAACGGCCGCCGGCCTGCGATCATTTCGTAGAGCACCGAACCCGCCGAGAACAGATCGCTGCGTGCGTCCGCATCGGCGCCCCGGACCTGCTCAGGCGACATGTAGGCCGGCGTCCCGAGCGTTGTCTGTTCCGCGGTGATGGCCGTGGCGTCGTGGAGTTTCGCCAGGCCGAAGTCGAGAATGCGCACGCGGCCACTCTTATCAATGAGGATGTTGTCGGGCTTGATGTCGCGGTGCACGACGCCGGCCTGGTGGGCAGCTGCCAGTCCTTCGAAGATCTGCACGCCAATCTCCACCGCTCGCTCGATGGAAAGATCCTTGCGCGCGATCACATCGGAGAGCGCTTCACCGTCGACGTGCTCCATCACGATATAAGGATGGCCGTCGTGCGTGCCGACGTCGTAAATGGTGATGATGTTGGGATGGTTGAGTGCGGCGCCCGCTCTGGCCTCGCGCTTGAAGCGTTCGAGCACATCGGACTTGCTGCTGTAGCCGGCGGGCAGGAACTTGATCGCCACGCGCCGGTCGAGCTCGGTGTCGTTGGCGAGATAAACCTGGCCCATGCCACCGGCACCGAGCTTATCGGTGATGATGTAATGAGAGAGCGTCTTCCCGATCAATATCTACCTCAATGACAGGTGTCGTCGCTGGTTTACGAGCCTGCTGCGCCAGAATGCCAGCCGCTCAATATAATGTCCACGAGTGTTGCTCGACCGCATCCTCTCCCGAAGGCGACGTATGAATTGACCCGGTTTCCACCGCCGGGTAGACTGACGCCCGATTCCCCCAGGAGTCCCTATATAATTGATCGGCAAATCCCTTAATCACTACGAGATCACCGGCCTGCTCGGCAAGGGCGGCATGGGTGAAGTGTACCGCGCGCGCGACACGAAGCTTGGCCGCGACGTGGCACTGAAGGTGCTCCCCGCCGACGTTGCCGCCGATCCCGCCAGCCTGGAACGTTTCGAACGCGAAGCCCGGACGGTGGCGGGCCTCAATCACCCGCACATCGTCACGCTGCATTCGGTCGAAGAAGATCACGGCATCCGGTTTCTGACCATGGAACTCGTGGAGGGCCAGGGTCTCGACCGGCTCATTCCGCCCGGTGGCCTGCCACTTTCACAGGTGTTCGACATCGGAACCGCGGTCGCCGATGCCCTGGCCACCGCGCACGAAAAAGGCATCATTCACCGCGACCTGAAACCCGCCAACGTGATGGTGACCACGAGCGGTCACGTGAAGGTTCTCGACTTCGGACTGGCCAAGCTTGTGGAGAACAAGCCGGCCGCGGACCTCGATGAAACCGAGGCACTTGGTCTCACCCAGGCAGGCTCGATTCTGGGAACGGTGCCCTACATGTCACCGGAACAATTGCGGGGGCAACCGGTCGACAACCGCAGCGACATCTTCTCGCTCGGCGTTCTTCTCTACGAACTCGCCACGGGCAGACGGCCCTTTCTGGGAGATAACAGCGCCGACCTCACATCGGCCATCCTGAAAGAATCGCCGCCGCCGCTGACCACACTCAAGCCCGACCTGCCGCCGCAACTGGGGCGAATTGTGGAGCGTTGTCTCGAGAAAGAACGGGACAACCGATACCAGACGGCCCTCGACGTTCGCAACGAGCTGCGCAGTCTGCGCCGGGAAGTCGAGTCCGGCGTGAGTTACGCCAGCGCTACTGTCTCCGCGAAGCAACCCGCGCCACGCCCCACGCAACGCCGGTGGTGGATGATCATTTCCGCCGCGGCCGTTGTTGTTGTAGCCGGGCTGGTGTTCCTGCAGAGTCAAAACAAAACGCCGTCCGCCGGCCCCGTGCCTTCCGAGAAGTCGATCGCGGTGCTTCCGTTTGCGGACCTCTCTCCCAAACAGGATCAGGCGTACTTTTCCGACGGTATTTCGGAGGAACTCCTGAATCTGCTCGCCCGTGTGCACGGGCTCAAGGTCACCGCCCGCACATCGTCGTTCTCGTTCAAGGGAAAGGACATCGAAGTCCCCGAGATCGGGCGGCAACTCGGCGTATCGCACGTGCTTGAAGGATCGGTGCAGATGTCGGGTGAGCGGGTGCGGATCACGGCGCAGTTGATCCAGACGGCGGACGGCTTCCAGGTGTGGTCGCAGAACTGGGATCGCAAGATCGACGACATCTTTGCCATCCAGGACGAAATTGCGGGCGAGGTCGTGAAGGAACTGAGGGTCACGCTCCTCGGCGACGTGCCGAAAACGCGTACGACCGATCCGAAGGCCTACGCACTGTACCTGCAGGCGCTGCAGCTGGCACAGACGCGAAGCGCCCGGGGATATGCGCAGTCCGATTCGCTGTACCGCGTGGCGCTGGACATCGATTCCACCTACGCACCGTCATGGGTCAACCTCGCATCGAACGTCGTCAACGAAGTCTTCATCGGGTTGCGCTCCGCGAAAGATGGATTCCCGCTCGCCCGGGAGGCGGCGAACAAGGCGCTGGCAATCGATCCCGAGTCGGCGACCGCACACGCTGCACTGGGAAGCACCGCCGTGGCCGAGGGCAACCTCGCGGAAGCCGCCACGCATTTTCAGCGGGCCCTCGAACTGGATCCGTCGTCTCCAACCGTTCTCGGAAACAGTTCCGCGCTGCTCAAATCCCTGGGCAGACTCGACGACGCCATCGCGCTCGACGAAGAAGCAGTGCGGCTCGATCCGGTGAGCACGTCGTGGTTGTTCAACCTCGCCGCCGCCAAACACTGGGCCGGCCGGGACGACGAGTCCATTGACCTGCTGCACACCGTACTCCGTCTCAGCCCGAATTTCAGTGCGGCCCAGCTCATACTCGGTGAGGCACTGCTTGGCAAAGGCGACGCGGAAGCCGCGCTGACGGAAATTCAGAAGGAGCAGTACGAGGTGTTCCGCGTGATCGGATTGCCGATGGCCTACCACGATCTGGGACGCGAGGCCGAATTCCAGAAGGCGCTGGACGAACTGATTGCGAAAGTCGGCCCGCTGTCGCCCTACGACGTGGGCTCCGTGTTCGCCTACTGTGGCGATGCCGATCGCGCGTTCGAGTGGCTCGACAAGTCCGTCGCGGCCAACGACGGCGGGACCATCGTCATCCTCGTGGACAACCTCTTCAAAAACGTCCACTCCGACGCCCGCTGGTTGCCGTTATTGCGCAGACTCGGTAAGGCACCCGAACAGGTCGACAAGATCGAGTTCAAGGTGACGCTTCCGCAGTCTGAATCGTGACCAGATATTGTTCGAAGATTCTGAGTCTTCTCAGCATGAGCGTCCCCGGCCAACAACGAGCAGCAGCTACCGGGTCGAAGCCGCCTTCGACTCGGTTAGATCCATCGTGACGAACTCCAGGCGGAGCCGTTTGCCGTCGCGTTCCACCACGACGCGGCAGCGACGGTGGTCATCGCGCAGGAGCCGCCGTGTTGCCTCCAGCCCGAGGCGGCCGATCAGGCGGCCGTTGATCGAGACCAGGCGGTCGCCCGGCATGACGCCCGCAGCATCTGCGGGGGAGCCGGGCGCCACGCGACGCACCCGGAGGGTGCGGTAGCCGTCACCCTCCGCAAGCAGGAACATGCCGCTGCGATCGTAATCGAACCGGTGCCCCAGCTCGTAGGTCGGCTCCAGGATGGCGCGACGGTGCGGGTAGTCGATCCACACGCGAAAGCGCCGCATAAAATCGCCGCCGAGGATGCCGGCTTCATTGCTGTTCGGATCGAGCACCACGCTGTCCAGCGACGCTACCGCCACCACGTCCGGCACGTGCAGGTTGCCCACCATCACGTCGGGTAGCACGAACAAGTCACCCCGCGTCTCACCACCCATACCCACGCCGACCGTCAGTCCTCGCACCACCGGCGTTCCATGCAGCCAGCCGTAGCGCTCGACGTACGGCCGGTTGAGCGCAACCGCCAGGCGCACGCCCGTATCGAAGATGAACGTCCCGGGAGCGTAGTGCCCGTCAGGTGCGAGCAACTGCACGTTGCAGAACGCGAGATCCTGGATTTTCAGGGGAAGGACCTCGCCCTTGCCGTGGTAGTCGTACGACGCCGGGTAGGCACGCGCTCGCGATCCCGGGTAATCGATCAACACCACAAACTTCTCGAAGAGCTCTTTGCCCACAAGCCCGTCGACGCGCACGCCTTCCACCGCCGAAATGTGGTCGAGTTCGACCGCCCCGAGGCGCATGTCATCCAGCGTCACGCCAAGCACGTGCACGCACACCCTCGGTCCCAACGCGGGTGCGAAGCCTCCGACAAGCACGGAGTCCGGCAGCTGGGTAAGGCCCAGCTCGGATGCAAGCCGCGTATCGATGAACGTCCATGGCGAGCCCGCATCCAGCACGAAGTTGAGTGGCCGTGAATTGTTGATGCGCACGCTCACGAACGGCTTGTTGCTGATGATGTCGATGTGCTGCCAGGCCGAGCGCGTCCGAAGGTGCGAAGCGCTGCATACCGGAGTGGATGCCGTGACGGGAGGCGAATCCATGCCGGTCGCACAGGCCCAAAAACATAGAGCGGTCGCAGCAATCATGAACATGGTTCCTCCAGGCTCCTGCGGTTCTCCTGGCGAAGGTGCGAAACCTATCCCACCGACCGGCAGCGTGGCTCCGCAGCGGCCGCTTGGGACAGAATATCCTCTTCCGCAACAGCTTGAGAAGACGTTGTCTTTTGTTGGGAAACCGCTCCCGCGGTAAGAAAAAGACAGTGGCCGGGCATCGGTAAATTGCATTTGCAGCTCGCGGCCCGATTTGAGACCTCTCGACAGGTTGTGTCATCGGAGCTAGACTTGTAGGTGCCTCCTCAGCGCGTTCGCTACCCCGGAACGCGGCCTGACTCCGGAAATCCACCAAAGGAGCCGCCATGAGCCACCAGCCTCAGCGACGAATTTCCATCATGCTTGCGGCATGCATCATTGCCGGGCTTGGCGCTATGTGCCTGGCCGGCGACACCCCCCTCCGCCCGCGGACCTCACCCCTCGTGCCCGCACGCGGGATGGCGTCGATGCGTGCCTACCTGAATCCTGAAACCGGCAAAATCGAGACGGGTCCGTCACCCGCCGTGGTTCAATTCGATTCCGACACCGAGCAGGCGCTGCGGCGCGACGCGACCGGCCTGACCGAGGAGCATCGTGCCGACGGCAGCGTGTTGATCGACCTGCAGGGACGTTTCGAGTCGGTATCGATGGTGCACCGTACCGCCGATGGGAAAAAAGTGATCACGTGCACCGACGACCGCCAGCGTGCAAAGAACACGCTCCAGGGAGACCTTCCCAGGTCGACAGCGCCGGAGGTGAAGTGATGCGGCGCCTTCTCATCATCACAACACTGTTCCTCTTTGCACTGGCGCAGGCGGCAAGCGCCGCCACCGTCGTGATCATCAACAATGACGGGGCCAACGAGGGTTTCAACGATCCCACGCCCGCCGCTCCTGTCGGTGGCAATCCGGGCACGACCGTCGGCCAGCAGAGGCTGAACGTCTTTCAACACGCCGCGGACATCTGGGGTGGCCTCCTTCCCAGTGCCGTCACCATCCGCGTCCAGGCGCAGTTCAATGCGCTCACCTGCACGTCGACGAGCGCCGTGCTGGGTTCGGCCGGCCCGATCACCGTGGTTAAGGATTTTGCAGGCGCCGCGGTCCCGGGTACGTGGTACCACATCGCGCTCGCCAACAAGCTTGCCGGAACCGACCTGAGTACGAGCAATGACATCAACGCGACGTTCAATTCGAGTCTCGACGGGAGCCCCGGCTGCCTGGACGGCACCAGCTGGTACTACGGTTTCGACGGCAACGAGGGCACGGACATCGAGCTGTTGCCGGTGGTTCTGCACGAGCTCGGTCACGGGCTCGGGTTCAGCACCCTGGTTGGTTCGAACGGCCAGCAACTCAATGGATCTCCCGATCTGTTCGAGACGTTCATTCGCGACAACACGCTGGGAACGACGTGGGACAACCTCACGAACGGACAGCGCGGCACGTCGGGAGTCAACACGGGCAACGTGGTGTGGAACGGCGCATGGGTGACTCTGCACGCACCGCTCTATCTCGGTGGTACGCCGAAAATGAACGTGAACAGCCCGCCCAGTCTCCCGCCCGTCATTGCCGTGGGTCGTGCGTCCTTCGGCGCCGACATCACCGAAACCGGCGTGACCGGCGACGTGGTGCTCGTCGATGACGGTACCGGCACCACGAGCGACGGCTGCGAGCCATTGGTCAACGGCGGAGCGATCAGTGGAAACATCGCGCTCATCGACCGCGGGACGTGCACCTTCACCAGCAAGGCCCTCGCTGCACAGAACGCGGGCGCAATCGCCGTGGTCATCGCGAACAACGTGTCGGGGCCGGCGCCGGAAATGGGCGGAACCGACCCGTCGGTCGTGATTCCCGTGGTGAGCATCTCGCTGGACGATGGCAATTCAATCAAGGCGGTGCTCGGAGGCGGCGTCAACGTCACCATCGCGCTGGATCCCAACGATCTCGCGGGTGCCGACAGCAACGGTCGCGTGCAGCTATACGCTCCCAATCCGTATGAAAGCGGTTCGTCGATCTCGCACTGGGATACGCAAGCCTATCCCGACTTGCTGATGGAACCGTTCATCAGTGACGCTCTCTCGAGCAGCGTCGACCTGACGCTGGCCGCGTTCACCGATCTCGGCTGGCTGGATGTCCTTCCCACCGGCGTGCGGCCCGGTATGAGCAACGTTGTCGCGTTGTCGAACTATCCGAACCCGTTCAACCCCGAGACGACAATTCGCTACGACGTGTCGCCGCCGCAGGACGTTACACTCGCGATCTTCGATGTGAACGGCAGACTGGTGCGCTCGTTCGAAAAAGCGAAGAACGTAGTCGGCGTCCACGAACTGCGTTGGGACGGGCGTGACAACCGCGGCGTTGCCGTTGCTTCCGGGGTCTACTACGCGCGGCTGGCAACGCCACAGAAGACGTTGACGCGCAAGATCGTGTTGCTGAAATAGGCGCGCTGGGACTGGAAAAGACGATGCGATCGACCCTCAGGCCCGTGCCTGGGGAGTTCGTGGCTTTGCGCCCCGACCGTATTGCCCCGGGGGAGGGCAAGCGTTTCTTGTCCCCCCCAATTCCGCCGGTCTGCTACTCGTCGTTCTTGCCCCTTAATGTGTCTCCCTCGAATCCCTTGCGGTCATAGGCTCCAAACATACTGGGATCCAGACCCTTGCGGTCGAATAAACCCTTCAGCGCGATATTGCCCATCTGTGGGCCCGCTTCGGTCATGGTCACCCACATGATGTGATCAACATTA
>OBLQ010000410.1_pt1 | contig 16469 bp, 8 predicted proteins | sample 1519881 | NCBI WGS metagenome assembly OBLQ01 (sample SAMN01911456, study PRJEB22533) | soil metagenome | biome: Soil | place: Malaysia | collected 2012-04-30 | depth DG_metagenome m | reverse complement strand
CCGAGCTTGTAATTCTTCTGGACTCATCCGGTCTCCAGTCGGCAATCGTCAATCGTTGCTGATCCACCCGTCCTGCAGATTAATGATGCGGCTGCCGTACGCTGCCCAGGCCTCGTTGTGGGTCACCTGGATGATGGTGGTGCCCTCGTCGTTCAGCTTCTTGAAAAGGTCCATGATCTCTTTGCCCTGGCTCGAATGGAGATTGCCGGTCGGCTCGTCAGCAAGAATCAGTTTTGGATTGGCGATGACGGCCCGCGCCACGGCGACGAGCTGCTGCTGGCCGCCAGAGAGTTGCGTGGGGAAGAGATCTTTCTTGCCGACGATGTGGAAACGGTCCAGTGTGTCTGCGACGATGGCCTGTCTTTCGGATTTCCTGATGTTGCGATAGGAAAGCGGTATGTCGAGGTTCTCGGCCACGGTCAGACCGTCGAGGAGGTGATACTGCTGGAAGACGAAACCAACATACTTCTTGTTCATCTCCGCGCGCTGCTTAACCTTCATCCGGTGGATGGGCTGCTCATACAGGAAGTACTCGCCGATCCAGTCGCCATCGAGCATTCCGATTATGCTGAGCAGCGTGGATTTGCCGGCGCCGGAAGGTCCCATGATGGTGAGGAATTCACCCTGCTTGATCTCCAGGCTGATGCGACGCAACACATAGTAGCGGCTGGGGCCGACAGGGAAAGATTTTTCAACGTTGATCAGTTGTATCATCGTGTTTTCCGCTCCGCTAACCTGATTTGGTTAAGTCGACAGTGGCCCCTCATTAAGCGCCAGATCGGCGGCCGTGGCTTCATCAACGATGCGGCCGTCAAACAGGTGAATCGTCCGCCCGGCATGGCGCGCGAACCGTGGGTCGTGTGTCACCATCACGATGGTTGACCCGGCGCGATGCAGATCGCCCAGCAGGTCCATCACCGCCTCGCCGTTTTTCGAATCCAGGTTGCCGGTCGGCTCGTCAGCCAGCAGGACGGCCGGATCGCCCACCAGCGCCCGCGCCACCGCCACGCGCTGCTGCTGGCCGCCGGAAAGCTGCGAGGGATAGTGCTTCACCCGGTGGGCCATGCCGACACGCTCAAGCGCCTCCTGCACACGCTGTTTACGCTCCGTCGAAGGCATGCCGCGGTAGGTGAGCGGCAGCTCAACGTTTTCAAAAACGTTGAGGTCGCCGATCAGGTTGAAGCTCTGAAAAATAAAGCCCACCTCGCGATTGCGGATGCGCGAACGCTCACCAAGGCCGAGTTCTTCCACCGCCTTGCCGTTCAGCCAGTACTTGCCATCGGTGGGAGTGTCGAGCAGGCCAATCAGCGAGAGCAGCGTTGACTTGCCGCAGCCAGAAGGCCCGGCAATCGAAACGTATTCTCCCTTGTGAATATCCAGATGGACGCCGGATAGCGCGTGCGTTTCCAGCTCCTCCGTAAAGAAAACCTTATTGACACTTTCCAGCTTGATCAGACTCATTCCGTTCTCTTCCATTGGTTCCTCCTCGGCAAACCTTCGAAATCATGAGTTCTGAATTATGAATGATGGAAGGAACCAGGCGCACCGGCGTTTCCCCTGGTCCGGTCCCTTTCATATTTCAGCATTCATAATTCATAATTGTTGCTTCGCTCTTCTCCAAACGCTCAATCGCAAATCACTCGACAGACAAATGGCGGGATAAACCCCGCCGCTACTCATATCTCAATGCCACGATGGGATCGACTTTCGACGCCCGCCGCGCCGGGAAAAATGCCGCGGCAAACGCGCAGGCGGCGAGGACGACGGCAGCCACGAGCAGGATCCACGGGTCGTAGCTCTTCACACCGTAGAGCATGCTTGAAACCAGCCGCCCGCCCGCAAGCGCCAGCGGGATGCCAACCGCAAGGCCGATTGCGAGTTGGAGCATCGCACCACGCAGCATCAACCGGAGAACATTTACGCGGCTGGCTCCGAGCGCCATTCGGATGCCGATTTCGTTGGTTCGCTGCGCCACTGAATATGAAGTGACTCCGTAAAGTCCGACGCAGGCGAGAACCAGCGCGAGCAGCCCGAAAAGTTCGGTGAGCCAGACGATCACGGTTTCCTGATTGAAATTAAGCTCGAGCTGCCGGCTGAGGCTCATCATCTCGAGAATGGTAAGGTTGGGATTGATGTTTGCCAGCGTGCGGCGGACCGGTTGCTCCAGATTCTCGGGCTGGCCGGCTACGTGCAACTCGATATCGCCAATGTAGGCAGCGGCAACCTTAACGAATTCCAGCTTGGGATCGTTTGTCATTTGGAAAAAGGGCATAAAGAAAGTCGGGTAGGGCGGCTCATGCGCGCTCTGATATTTCGCATCCTGCACAATTCCGACGATCTCCATGTCTCCCGCGTGGCTCGGGTCGCCCATTCCGAGGTGCTGCCCGATCGGGTCCTGCTTGGGGAAGAACTTTTTGGCGAAGGCTTGATTGATGACGGCAACTTTACGCGACGTGGGAGTATCCTGCTCACCGATCAAACGGCCTCGCACCAGTCGCGTGCCGATGGTCTCGAAATAATGCGGGCCAACGCAATCAAAGGAAGCGCCATTCCGCTCATCTGGCGGGTGGCCCTCGATGTGAAAGTTAAAACCCCAGTTGTCGCCGCGCATCGGACTATAGCCCGAATAACTGGCGCTGATTACGCCGGGGATTGCCGAAAGCTGCTGCTCGAGCTGCTGGTAGAGTCCGTAGAGTTGATCGGGCTTATAACCGGCGAGGGCCGGCTCGACCCTCACGATCAGGCGGCCCTGCGGTTCGAAACCGAAGTTCTGCTTTTCAAGGTTTTGCAGGCTCCTGGTGAGTAAACCCGCGCCAATCAGCAGCACGATGGATAGCGCAACCTGGATGACGACCAGAGATTTTCGCGGCAGCGAGGAACGGTCGCGCGTGGAGCGGCCCGCGCCACGCAAGGCCTCCGCAGGATCGGAATGCGAAGTTATCCAGGCCGGCGCGGCTCCAAAAACCACACCGGTAATCAGCGAAAGCAGGAAGGCGAAGCCGAGCACAGCAAGCGAGGGGGTGGCGCTGATGGGGATGTAATGCGCTCCACGGAAAGCAATCAGCAGCAGACTGCGTGTGCCAAGGTAAGCAACCAGCAACCCCACAACTCCACCCACAACCGCCAGCAGCACGCTTTCAGTAAGGATCTGGCGGACCAGACGCCGCCTCGGGGCGCCTAATGCCACACGGACAGCGGTCTCAAACCGCCTGGAGGCGCCGCGCGCCAGAAGCAGGTTGGCTATGTTGGCACAGGCAATCAGCAGCACGAGGCCCGCGATGATCATCAGCAGGCGAAGGCCGTCGCGTGCCTGGTCCTGCATGCTGGCGACGCCTTCTCCACCGGGCCCAATGACGATATGCTGCTTGCTGAGTTGCGAGCGGTCGTAGGCCGTCAGGTCAGGCTGACCACCAAGCCATCGCTGCAGTTCGGTGGTGACTTCGGATTGCACGGCCGCCGGCCGGGCCCCAGGCTTTAGCCGGCCAATAACGTGAAGCCAATTGAGTCCGGGATTTTTCAGGATTGAATTCTGTCCGTTCAAGACCGGCTCAGTGGCGAGCGGCATCCAGAAATCGGGCGGGTCAGGCCGCAGAGTGTCGCCAAAGAAACCGGGCGGCGAAATCCCCACCACCGTGTACGGAACCATATTCATGACGAAAGTCGAGCCGAGCACCGATGCGTCAGAGCCAAAATGGGTCTGCCACGTCCGGTAGTCCATAACGGCGACGGGCGGAGCGTTGGGCTGGTCGTCAGCGGGCGTGATAGCGCGCCCGGCGTAAGCGCTGATACCGAACATGGAGAAGTAATTTCCCGAGACAAACTCGCCCCGGTAGGGCTCGGCGGGGCCGGAAGAGCCTCGGCGGCGCACGCTCAGGCTCGGCAATGCCGCCTGGAAAGCGGCCATCTGGCTGAATTCCGGGGTATGGTCGCGCAGTTGCTTGTACAGGTCGTAAGAGTAAATGTCCCAGTTATCCTGCATTCCTCCGAGCACACAGCAGTTGTTGCTGGTACCCAGGCGGTAGAGTTCCCGGGGATTAACCACCGGCAGGCTCTTGAGCATGATCGCGTTCACAAGCGTGAAGATGGCCGTGTTGGCGCCGATGCCGAGAGCCAGTGTGAGAATGGCAACTGCCGTGTAGCCGGGGTTTCGTCCCAGCTGGCGCAGACCGTATTTCAAATCCTGAATCAGGGTGGTCATGTGTGCCTCAGTCTTTTAAAGAGTTACAAGTTACAAATTCCGAGTTACTTGAATGGGTTATAAGTTCTCGGTTCTGAGTTATGAGTTGCTGCGCTTCGCCGAACTCATGACTCTGAACTCAGAACGATAAAATCACTCGTCATTTGTAATTTGTAATTCTGCATTCTCCAGTCAACCAGTCGCTAAATCACTCAACCGACTAATGGCGGGATAAACCCGCCGCTACTCGTATCTCAGTGCCACCACGGGATCGACTTTCGACGCCCGCCGCGCCGGGATGTAGCAGGCTGCGAGCGCCACGGCGATCAAAACCAGCGAAACTGCCACAAGCGTGAGCGGATCGAAGGGTTTCACCCCGTAGAGCATGCCGGACAGGAATCGCGTGAGAACAAACGAGCTGCCAATGCCGATGCCGATACCGACCAAGGCCAGCTTGACGCCTCTTCGCACCACCATTGTGAGAACGTCGTTTCTTTGTGCTCCCAGCGCCATGCGAATGCCAATTTCATGCGTGCGCTGGCTGGTGAGATACGAAATCACGCCATAAGTACCAATACTGGCCATGAGCAGGGCAAGCGCGGCAAACACGCCCATGAGGATCATCGCAAACCGCCGCGACGAGAGTGAATCGGAAAGAATGCCGTCCATCGATTCCACGCCGTACATCACGGAATGGCTGTTGATCTGGTGGAGGGCGCGGCGAATCGCGTCGGCCTGCCCCAGCGGAGCCCCCGCTGTGCTCGCGAAGATGCCAAGGTTTGAGGCCACCAGCGGGACAAACTGATCAGGAAGCTGATAAACGGATATGTAACATTGGGCTTGAACGGGAGACGACGCGCCTTCGTCAAGGCCCCATTGTTTGATGTGCCCCACCACGCCGACGATTTCCGCCGTGGTGTTGAGGATGTCCAGATTGACGCGCCTGCCGATGGGGTTCTGGCCCGGAAAATAGAGCTGAGCGAAACTGCTGTCGATGACGATTACGAAAGGCGAATGCTCGGTGTCCGCCGAGGTAAGGAATCGGCCGCGCATGAGCGGAATCTTCATCACGTTCAAGTAGCCCGGTTGGACAAGGTAAAACAAAGATACTTTCATCTGGGAACTGCTCGCGGGCTTGGGCTGGCCTTCCAGCCAGAAAGGCAGTTCGGAATCGCTGCGGGTAGGGACGGAACCCATTGTGACTGATGCGGCCCGAATTCCAGGGAGCGCTTCGGTGTTGTCCTCAATCTGGCGCCACGTCGCGCGAATCAAGTCCGGAGATTTGATTGGAGGGAAAGTGGCCCGGAAGGCAAGAACGTGGTGCGGATCGAAACCTGGATCAACGCTCCACAGCTCACCCAGAGTGCGAATCATCAGCCCGGCGCCCGCCAGCAGCACAAGCGCAAGGGCCACTTCTGCGACTACAAAGGCACTCTGGGTGCGGTGGTGCGCCGCGCTTGCTCCGCGTCCGCCTTCTTTGAGCGTCTCCTGAAGGTTGGCCGAAGTAGTCCTGAGCGCGGGAGCGAGGCCGAAAAGAATTCCCGTCAACACGCAGGTGACCAGCATAAACAACAACACGTGAGTGTCGAGACGGACGGATTCGACACGCGGTAGAACGTCAGGCAGTGCTCTCAAAGCCGCCTGCAATCCCCAGGCAGCAACCAACATGCCAAGGCCTCCGCCAGCAAAGGCCAGCAGAGTGCTTTCTGTAAGGACCTGCCGGATGACGCGCTTGCGGCCTGCGCCCAGCGCAACACGGATGGCAAACTCGCGGGACCGGCCCGACGCGCGCGCCAGCATCAGGTTTGCGACGTTGACGCAGGCGATGAGGAGAACAAAACCCACTGCCGCCAGCAGCAACAGCAGATAGGGCTGGATATATCCCACGATGTTCTGCCTGAGCGGAACCAGCGTGATGCCGGTGTCCTTGTCGGCCTCAGGGTATTGCTCCGCCAGATGACGCGCCAGTGTATCCATGTCATCCTTGGCCTGCGCAAATGTGACGCCGGGTTTCAACCGGCCGACGGCATCCATGCCCATGCTGGCCCGGCGATCCCGGAATATCGGGTCGTCCCATCGGCCGATCGGGACGTAAACATCACTCCGCTGGAAGTTATTGCCGCTGTAGAAAAAGTCGCCAGGGAGGACTCCTACAACCGTGTACGATGTGCCATTCAGCGTAATGGCCTTTCCCAGAATATCCGGCGAGGCCCCGAACTTGCGTTTCCAGATGCCGCCGCTCAAGACCACTGCAGGCGCTGCTCCAATCTCGTCCTCCTGAGGTGTAAACCATCGGCCTGCTGCGGGCTTGATTCCGAGCAGCGGGAAAAAGCTGGCCGAGACAAATTCCACCGGGACACGCTCCGGCTCGCCCTCTCCGGTCAGAGTGAAGTCGTCTCCACGATAAGCAGCCAGCGCGGAAAACGAGTGGTTAAGCCGCACCCAGTCGAGAAAGTTGGGATAGGAAATCGAGGAATTCGAGAATTGCGCCGTCCGTGAGTAAAGTGCCACCAGGCGGTCAGGCTGCGGATAGGGCAGCGGGTTGAGCAACACTCCGTTGACCACGGAGAAAATTGCTGTGTTGGCGCCGATGCCGAGTGCAAGGGTAAGCACGGCAACTAATGTGAAGCCGGGATTACGGCGAAGCTGCCGCAATCCGTATTTCAGATCCTGGATCAATGCGTTCATCGTTCGCCTCGATAACTAGAGGAATTGCAAATTACCAATCGCTCAACAACACTACTCATATCTCAGCGCCACCATGGGATCGACCGCCGCCGCCCGGCGCGCGGGAATGTAGCAGGCGAGCAGTGCAAAAAACATTAGTCCCAGACTCGCCAGGCTGAAAGTAATAGGATCCATGGGCTTCACGCCATAGAGGAAACCGGTCAGCGCGCGCGAAAGCGCTATTGCCATCGCCAGTCCAATCCCTATGCCCAGCAGGCTGACGATGACCCCTCGTCGCAACGCCAGTTTGAGGATCTGGTTCCTGCGGGCGCCAAGCGCTATTCGGATTCCAAATTCGTGCGTCCGCTGGCTGACAAAGTACGACATCACGCCGTAGACGCCGACCATCGCCAGAGCCAGCGCCAGCAGACCGAAGATGCCGATAACCTGGGCGGGGCCGCCAGTGCCCTGGACGGATTCCTCCAGGAATTGGTTCATGGTCAGAAGGTGTGGCGCGGGCAGGTTGGGGCCGAGATCCCGGAGAATCTGCAGGATGGGCGGCATAGCACCACGAGGGTCACCGAGAGTTCTCACCACGAGATGCATTCGCTTGACGTACTCCGCCTGGCTAAGAGGCAGGCAGAAGTAGGGTTGGGGCGCTTCGCTCAGCGCATCGTATTTCCCATCCTTGATCACGCCCACCACAACCCAGTTTCTTCCGGAGTTGTTGAACGTTTTCCCGATGGGGTTCCGGCCCCGCCAGTAGCGCTCCACCATGGTCTGGTTGATTACCGCTACGGGCTGTGAGTCGTTCGTATCCTGGCCGTCAATCGCCCGTCCCTGCAAAATGGGGATGCCCATGGTCTGGAAGTATTCCGGACTCACCACATTGCGCCGGATAACCATGTGTTCGCCGGGAGCCGGCACATATCCATCGATCGAGATAAAGCCCTGGATGTGAAGTTGCCCGAGAGGCATATCCATAGCAAGGGCAGCCGACTTGACACCGGGTAGCGCTCTGACCCGGTCGAAGAGGTTTCGCTCGAACGTCCTGCCTGCAGATTCCGGATACTGCCCAAAACCAAGGTCGATCGGAACTACCAGCGCATCGTCGGCGTTGAATCCCGGGTCCACACGCAGTGCTTGCTGCAGGCTCCGCGCAAAGAGGCCGGCCGTAATCAGCAGAACCAGAGATACCGCGATCTGCATTACCACCAGGGCGTTCTGAGTGCGAGTCTTGCTCCGGCCACGCCCGAGCGCTGGCGACTGTTCCTTCAGTGCGGGAAGCTGGTCAGACCGGGTGGACTGCAGTGCCGGAGACAAACCGAAGAGAATCCCTGCGAGGAACGCGAGGAATAAGGTAAAAAGAAGGACACGCCAATCGAGGCTCAGGTCAAATTCAATGGGGAAGACTGAGGGTGGCCGAAACGCCAGCAAGAGGTCCACCGCCCAGACTCCCACGAAAAGCCCACCGAGCCCACCCAGGAGGGACAATAAGACGCTTTCAGTGAGGAGCTGGCGGAGAATGCGACCACGAGTTGCGCCCAAAGCGCCACGCAGAGCGATCTCCCTCTGGCGGTTGGTTGCCCTGGCAAGTTGGAGATTGGCCACGTTAAAACAGGCAACGAGCAACACCAGCCCAACCACTGCCATCAGGAGCACAAACTGTTTCTGGACCGCATCGATTGTGCCCAGCGTGCCAAGGCGGTTACGGTTTGACTCGACAAGTGAAAAGCTCTTTCCCGGGCCGCTGTTGGAGGGATATTCCTTATCCAGATTGGCTGCCAGAACCTTTATGGCAGCCCCCGCCTCCGCCAGACTTACACCAGGCTTCACCCGCGCGATGATAAGCAACCAGGGATCAAAGCGGTCAGTGAGCGAAATGGGATACGGAATGACCTGGCGTACCATCGTGACCGGAACCCATACCGCCGGAACGATCGCGCTGTTCAGGCCGGTGAAGCTACTGGGAGTGACACCCACAATCGTGAAGGGAAAATCATTTACCAGGACCTTTTTCCCGATGATCTCCCGGTCAGAATTAAAATCCCGTTCCCAGGTCCGGTAATTCAGAATGGCGACGGCATTGCCGCCCTGCGTTTTGACTTCTTCCCGAAGAAACGTGCGGCCCAGGAAAGGACTGACACCCAGAACATCAAAGTAGTTCCCCGTTACGACTTCGCCCATGACGGCTTTCGGCTTATCGGACGTTTTCAGATTCATGGGCCAGTAGAAGTGAGCCGCCACTCCGGAGAAAACTCGATTTCGATCGCGCAGGTCAGAATAATCCGGAAAGGAGCTTGGACTGAAGGTTTCGTTTCCCTTGTGCGTGCTAAATACGGCTACCAGCCGCCCGGGCTGCTTGACTGGCAGTGGACGAAACAACAGCGAGTTCACGACGGTAAAGATGGCCGTATTGGCCCCGATGCCGAGGGCAAGCGTCAGGACTGCAACAGCGGTGAAACCGGGATTTCTTCCCAGCGTGCGCAGCCCGTACTTTAAGTCCTGAAATAAGCTGCTCATCGTTCGCCTCAGGCTGTTCAAGAATTACTAGTTACAAATTACGAGTTACTTGAATTGGGTTATGAGTTCTCGGTTCTGAGTTATGAGTTGTCGCGCTTCGCCAAACTCATAACTCTGAACTCAGAACGACGAAATCACTTGTCATTCGTAATGTGTAATTCTGCATTTTCCAATCAACCAGTCGCTAAATCGCTCAACAAACTGATGGCGGGATAAACCCGCCGCTACTCGTAGCGCAGCGCCACCATGGGATCGACCTTCGACGCCCGGACCGCAGGAATGTAGCAGGCCACAAGCGCCACAGCTACTAAAATCAACGAGACGGCCACGAACGTCAGAGGGTCTGTGGGTTTCACACCGTAAAGCAGGCTCGCGAGGAAGCGCGACAGCACAAACGCACCTGCGATGCCGATCAACACTCCAATCAGCGCAAGCTTTATCCCTTGCCCCACCACCATCCTGAGAACGTCGCTCTTGCGCGCCCCCAACGCCATGCGGATGCCGATCTCGTGTGTGCGCTGTCGTGTGGTAAAAGCGACCACGCCGTAGATACCCACCGCGCCCAGCGCCAGCGCCAGCAAGCCAAATGATCCCACCAGGGTCGCCGCCAGCCGCTCGAAGGTGCTTCCAAACTGCATGCTGGCCTTGAGCGTGGTCACATTGAACAAGGGCAGGTGTGGATTGATCTCGTCGAGCGTTCTGCGGACCATTGGAGCCAGTGTTGTGGGATCGCCGGCCGTGCGCACGTGAATGATTAACTCGTGGCGGTAGTTCTGGTAAAGGGGCAAAAAGATGGCGGGCTCCGGGCCGTAACGCAGGAGCCGATACTTGGCATTTTGGGCCACGCCAACCACCGTCAGTGAGCGGCCAAAGATGGTAACTTTCTTCCCGATAGCATCCTGCCCCGGCCAGTAACGGCTGCAGAACTCCTGATTGACAATAGCAACCGGCTGTGACTTATCGTCGTCATGGTCAGTGAATTCACGCCCGGACAAGAGGGGAGTGCGCACAGTCTGGAAATAGTCAGGGCTGACCACGGCGCTGTCGATCTCCATCGTTTCGTGCGGCCGGGGAACATAACCTTCCGGCAAGGTGTCGTTGCTGTGAATGGTGAAGCTGAGCGGCGAGAAGTCCGCCAATGTCGCAGACTTGACACCCGGCAGCGCGCGCAGCTTGTCGAGCAAGCCATGGTCAAAGGCTAGTCCCTGCTCATGTGAATAGCCGGAAGAGGAAAGATCGACCGAAGCCAGCAGGACATGGTTCGGATCGAAACCCGGATTGGTGCGCTGCTCGTTCTGGAAGCTGCGAGTGAAGAGCCCCGCCGCGATCAGCAACAGCAGGGAGAGCGCGATCTGGGCCACAACCAATCCTTTGGAAAGGCGCGAGCGGTGGATGCCGCCGGAAACTCTGGCCTCCTCTTCCTTCAGGACAGCCACCGGCGCAAGGCGGGAAGTGCGCAGGGCCGGCAGCACTCCGAAGACCACCGCGCTGACAACCGAGATCGCCAGCGTTGCCAGCATCACGCTGCCATTCGCCTGGCCGTTGAGCCTGAGAGGCAGGGTTGTGGGGGGAAAGAAACTCGCAAAGGTTCCCGCAGTCCAGGTGGTCACCAGCCAGGCCACACCTCCGCCGGCCAGGGCGACCAAAAGGCTTTCCAGCATCAGCTGGCGCATTAGACGCGCACGGCTGGCTCCCATCGCCAGGCGAAGGGCAATTTCGCGCCGGCGCGGAACCAACCTCACCAGCAGGAGGTTGGCGACGTTGGTGCATGCCAGCAACAGCAGTACAGCCGCCAGTCCCAGCAGCAGCGGCAGGGTTTTGTAAAGATAGACGTTGGCGCCAAAAGGTGAACGCCAAAGCGGATCGAGAGTGATCTGGTTGGGACCGCGGTGCGTATCGGGATACTGTTCGACAATCTGCTGCATCAGCAGATTCAGCTCCTCCTGTGCCTGCCGGCGATCGACTCCCGGGTTGAGCCTCCCGAACACGTTGAGCCAATTACTGCCGCGCTGGCGGAACTGGCCCCAACTGCCATAAACCAGGGGAGCCCAGAGGTCGGTTCGCAGCCCGATCATGCATCCCACAAAACCCGGAGGAGCGACGCCGACAATCGTACACAACATCCGGTTGATCTGAATTGACTTGCCGATGATGGAAGGGTCTCCGCCGAAACGGCTCTGCCACAGCGCATAACTGATCACAACCACCGGCGTCTTTCCGGGCTGTTCCTCTTCCACAGGCCGGAGGAAACGACCGAGTAGAGGCTTGATGCCGAGCACCTTGAAGTAGTCCGCGGAGATGGTCTCCACATAAATACGCTCTGGCTGGCCGTCGCCGGTGAGGGAGCCCCAATCGGCGTGAAAGGCCAGAAGGCCCGAAAAGCTTTGAGTCCTTCCCCGCAGGTCTACATAATCCGGGTATGAAAACGGCGGGGTGGGGTGCTCGCTGATCGTTCCCCTCATCACACTCACCAGGTTACTGGTGTTGGCGACGCCGGGAATCGGATCGAGCAGGGTCGAATCGATCCAACTGAAGATAGTGCTGGTGGCGCCGATACCGAGCGCCAGCGTCAGAACAGCCGCGGCCGTAAAGCCGGGATTCTTCGCCAACATGCGCAGGCCGTATTTCAGGTCTTGTAGTAGCGTGCCCATGGTTTACCTCGGATCCAAACCTGACGTCGTGGTGGCTATTCCGCAGCCACAATCATGATCGTTGCATCGTCCTGCAAACGCCCACCGCTGAACTCGTCGACGGCATTGAATAAAACATTTCGGATTTGCTCGGCTGAGAGGCCGCTTGCCCTTTTCAAGTTGGCGATAATGCGATCCTCTCCAAATTCCTCGCCCACGTCATTGACCGCTTCTGAGAGGCCGTCTGTAAAAAGCACAAGCCGGTCTCCCGGTTCGAGCGGAACCGTGCCTTCCTGATATTCCACATCGTCGAAAACGCCCAGCACCGGCCCGCCCGATTCCAGCCGAAGAATCTCCCCGCTTTGCCTGATTAGAATTGGAGCGTTGTGCCCGGCGTTTACGTAAGAAAGGCGATGGTTGGCGGTATCGAGCAAACAGTAGAACAACGTCACAAACCTTCCGAGGGAGACGTTGCGGCGAACCGCCAGGTTCACACGTCTTGCAAATTGGCCCGGCAGGCTTTCCTCAGTAGCAACAGACTGAACAGTTGCCTGCAGATTGGCCATCAACAGCGCTGCCGGGAGTCCTTTGCCCGAAACGTCAGCAATGCAGAGGCCAACCGTGCTGCCGTCGCCGTGGAAGGCATCGTAGTAATCTCCCCCGAGGATGTGTGCCGGCCGGCTGGCCCCTGAAAACTTGTATCCATCGAGAGCTGGAAGATCCTTCGGCATCAGACGTTGTTGAACTTCACAAGCTTCGGTCACCTCATCACGAAGGGCAGTCTGAGATTCCGATATGAGCCTCCGTTCCATGCGGCGGGACTCGCCCTGCGCAATCTGGCTCCGCACAATGGAGAGCATTTGGCTGTTATCCCACGGCTTCAGGACAAAATCGCCCACGCCGCGGTGCATCGCTTCGACGGCCAACTCCACGCTTCCCCATGCGGTCATAGCAACTATCGGAAGCGTGTCATCGAGACTCCTGATCTTCGCAAGGAGGTCGAGGCCTTCCTGCCCGGACGTGGTGTCCGTCGCATAGTTGAGGTCCAGGACTAACAGGTCAAAATGCCTCGAAGCAACAGCCTGCAGGATGGCCTGGGGAGTGTTAGCAGTTTCGATCTCAAAACATTCGCGCTTGAGAAGAAGCTGCAAAGCTTCCAGGACATCGCGCTGATCGTCCGCCAGCAACACTCGAGGCGGCCTGGGTCTTCGAACCTGTGGGGTTCCCACGGCCTGGAATTTCGCCATCGGTCCTTCACCGCAGTGGATTTGCGTTTCCCCGTTTTGCATCCATTCGTAACCACAGACTTGGGAGCCAGTACTTGTCAGCATCTCTAAGCCTCCCTCACTGCAGGCGCACGCGGTCGAAGCCATCCCAGCGCGACATGTCGGAAAGGATGACCTTGTCGCCGACGTTCAACCCCTGGAGAATCTGGACTTCGTTCACCGAAGCTTCACCGAGCTTCACCTGGACGCGCTCCGCCTCGTTGGTGCCGGGGATCTCCTTGAACAGTCCCACCGTGCTGTTGGCCTGGCCAAACGCCGGCCTGCCAACGTAGAGCACGTTGGTCAGGTGAGAGATTTCAATGGTGCCGTCCACGCTCAAGTCGGGGCGCGCACCGTCCGGCAGTTTGCCCTCGAGCGCCACGTCAACAGTTACGGTGCCGTTCACCACCGCCGGATCAATGCGCACAACCCTGCCCGGAATGACTCCGTTATGCGTATCGACGGAAGCCTTCTGATTGAGCTGGATGTCCTTGGCCTGCGTCTCAGCGATCTGGAGCTGGGCCTTCAACTGGGTGGGGTCCACCACCTTGGCCAGCGTTGTACCTGCCGCCACCTGCTGGCCCACCTGCACAGGAATATCGGTAAGAATGCCAGAGTAACCCGCGCGCACCAGAAGCTCATCCAATTGCTTTTTCTTCAACAGATACAGCGCTCGGTCCTGCTCCACCTTGGCCTTTTGGGCAGCCAGCTGGCTTTCGAGCGACGCCTCCAGAGTGTCCACGCGCTTCTTTTCAATCGCCACCTGCGACGCCAGTCCGGTTGCCTTGGCCTTGGAGAGTTGGGCCGTGAGGTCACTGACAATGCCCTTCGACGCCAGGTTGGCATCAACATCAGCCTGCGCCTTGGCCTGTTGGTGGTCAGACTCCAGACTGGCCAGCGTGGATTGCTCGCTCAGCAGTTGGTTCTTGAGTGTCGATTTCAGACTTTCAAGGTTGGCCTGGTCCGCCTTCATCGTCCATTCCGCGGTTTGCGCTTCCTGCTGGAGTTGCGGGTTTGAAAGCTGTAGCAGAGGGGTTTCCGGGCTAACCTTAACACCGGGAAGCAGGAAGCGCCGCTCCACGCGGCCATCAGTCACCGCCGGGATCCATTGAATCTGGACCGGAACCAGTGTTCCCAGGCCGCGCACCTGCACGTCCATGTCGCCGCGCATCACAGTACCCGGCCAAAGGGTGGAAGCGTCCACGGACGGCGGGGCTGGTTTTAGCTTTGAAAGTCCCAAAGTGGCCAGGGCAATCAACAATACACCGCCCCCCGCCATAAACATCAGGCGTATCCGCCGCTTTCTTGCCGCGCCCACTCGTTGAATGTCCATAGTCTTTACCTCCGCCCGCCTTTGGGAGTGAGCTCGACACGGCTGCCAGCATGGAATGTCGCTACAAAGCGTCTATTTTTCATTACGGCCTAACCTCTCTCTTTGTTCCACCAAGGGTATTTCTTGCCTCATAGACATAAGGGTTTCTCGCTCCTAAGGCCTTTCAGCGTCACCCGGAATATTTTTGGGCCGAGGAACATTGCCTTCCACAGCGTTTGAAATCTCAACATTGTGGCGGCTCAAAAGCGTACCGGTGGCCTGTTGAAAGCTGATCAGGGCCTTGGCATAGTCGGCCCGGGCCTGCACCACCTCGTTTTCAGCAGTGCCAAGCTGGGTCTGCGCGGTGATCACCTCGCGAACGGTGGCCCGCCCTGCCGTAAATTTGGTGTGCGTCATTTCGTAGGTTTGCCGGGCCAGAGCAGCCACTTTTTCAGAGGCTTCCAACTTCCCTTGCGCCTGGTGTACAAGTGACACGGCCTTGCTGACGTCCCAAACCATCTGGTTCCTGGCCTGTTGCAGCTTCATCTCCAATTGGCGCTGCTCCAGCAGTGCCCGGGCAGCGTCCGCCTGCGCCTGTCGGTTGCGGATGGGAATTTCCATGCTCACTCCGTAACCGTAGCCGGGGTAGCGGTTGTGGTAGACCTGGCCAAGTGCCGCCCCCAGCGTCCCTTCCTGGCCCTGTGGCGAAAACGCCGCAAAAGCAGTCAAGGTGGGCAGCAGCGCGTTGCGCGTAGCATGAATGGTGATCTCCTGGTTCTTCAGGTTCACCATAGCCTGCTCGATTTCAGGACGGTTGGCCCCACCTTGTTTCAATGCCTCCTCCAGCGTGGGGATGTCGTCCACACGCGGGTCAGGAAGCCGGTCAGTTGGATTGATGGACACGGTGGCAATCCGCCCATTGAAACTCCGGGAGATTAGTGACTTCATTGTCTGCGAGTCCTGCTCAAACGCGTTTTGAGCCGTCAGCAGGTCTTGTTGTCGATTGGCAACATCGAGATCGGCCTGGGCCACATCAAGCTGGGCCGCCGCGCCGATCTTTTTCTCTTCCTGGTTGTCTTCCAGTAGCTTTCGTGCGTAGCCGAGGGCCTCCGTGGCCACATGGATGCTCTCCTGATCGGCCAGCAGTGCATAATAGGTGGAAATCACCTTTGAAACGTTGTCGATCACTTTCTGGCGAAAGACGCTTCGCGAATATTGCTGGTCGTTCCGGGCAATGCGTATGAACCGCGCGTTAGCGCGGCGTCCAAATCCGTTCAGCAGATTCTGCGTGATCCCCACGGTCGTGCTCGAGGCAAGGACGGGGTTGAATAGTTGACTGGGCGAGTTGGTGGTCTGGCGGAAGCCGAACATGCTGGCCACAACGCTGGTCCCGGTGAGAAATCCCTGACTGAACGAAGTTGAAAAAAAGCCTGTGTGCGCGCTTTGCACCGGAACACCTGCAAGGCCCAGGTAGTTCAAAGGCGTCACGGTATATCCCCATCCGTAGCGGACGCTCACTTCGGGGTCGCAGCAACTGGAGCTGCCAACACTTGGGATGCCTCCGCCCAGCGCTCCGCCAACGTTGCTTCCACCTGTGCCGCCACCACCTCCCACACCTGTGCCAATAGCCCCGCCGTAAAGCGCCTGTGATATGTTGGCGCCGGCCACGCCTCGCGCCGCCCCACCAGCCTTCGCCCGCAACAGGTCCGTTTGCGCGATCGGCAGGTCATAGCGCGCCACACCGATATCAAGATTGTTCTCGATCGCCAGCGCAACTGCGTCCGCGAGAGAGAGGTTCAATTTGTCGCCGCTGATGAGTTGGTTTAGTAGCTCTGAGTTTGCAAGCCTTGTCTTTGGAACAGACGGGGCGGAATATGAAGAGAGAAAATTCGGGA
>OBLQ010000409.1_pt1 | contig 16473 bp, 15 predicted proteins | sample 1519881 | NCBI WGS metagenome assembly OBLQ01 (sample SAMN01911456, study PRJEB22533) | soil metagenome | biome: Soil | place: Malaysia | collected 2012-04-30 | depth DG_metagenome m | reverse complement strand
CGGCCAGCCGGCGGACGGCGTCGGCCGTGCGCTCGACGGCGCGCGCCTGCAGGCGTCCGGTCTTCGCCAGTCCCTCGCCCAGCCGTGTTCCCGCGCGCGCAAAGTGGAGCGTCTTCACACGCCCGTTGGATACCGTGGCGACGGTCAGTTTGATGGAGTTGGTGCCGGCGTCAATGACGCCGAAGATGTGCGGCGTGGTGTTACGGCGATGGCGTCCGCTCATCGGTGCATGTGGATGAGATTGAGGAGGTCGCGCACTTCGGCGTCACCGGGGGGCGAATGCAGCATGGCCTGGTTGGCCGCGTCCATCGCGGAGGCGTAGTCGCCTTTCTTGCGGTAGATCTCGGCCAGTGCAATGAAGCCGGTGCGTTCGTAGCCGTCCATGGTGGCGATGTTGCGGTAGCTCTTGATGGCGTCGTCGAGTTTTCCCTCCGCGCGCTGCACTTCCGCCAGCGCCACGTACGCGGGTGGATAGACGGTCTGCGTGGGATCGACGATCTCGCTCAGCATCTTCTCGGCGCCTGCCAGATCACCGGAGAGCGCCGCCACGCGCGCCAGCCCGGTAATCGACCGTTCATCGCGCGGGGAGATGGAGGCCATCTGCTGGTACACCTGGCGCGCGTGCTCCACGTCCTTGCGCTGCAGGTAGCAGTCGCCCATGCAATCGAGCGCGTGCATGGCCTCGTCGTCGCTGCCGCCCACGCGCGCGAGCACCTCGATGGCGCGCGAGCACATGCCCTGCTCCCACAACAGCGTTCCCAGGTTGTAATCCACGTCGCGTTTGATGAGGTTGTAGGCGGGCGTCGGGTATTCCTGGCTGATTTCGTCCGCACGCGTGTAGTGCGCCAGCGCGGTGCCCTTGAGCCCCATCTTCAGGTATGCGTTACCCAGCGTGAAATTGGAGAACGCGTCCGAATAGGCCCGCATCTGCTTCTGGTACAGGTAGTCGGAGTTCACGAACAGGGCGGCGGGCGCGAGAATCAAGAGCGCCTTCACCAGGGTGAACGATTTGTGGCGGTATGCGTCGACCAGATACACGCATGCATACGCCGAGAACAACGTCATCACGGGCATGATGGGAAGGCGGAAACGCGCGTTCACGAAGAACGCGATGACGCCCAGCGAATACACCAGCACGAAGAGGTAGAACATGGCGAGCTCGGCGCGGCGGCGCCACAGCAGTACGGCACCCAGAAACGCCAGCGGCGCAATCAGCCAGAACCCGGGCAACGGCACGTAGGTCATCTTGGCCAGATGCCAGAAGAAGTAGATGTACTTGTCGTTGGCGCGTTCACCCGCGCCCCAGTATATGCGGAATTTCTTCCACATGAGCGGCCACGCCTCGTCGGGGTGCTCGCGGATGAACTGTTCGCCCCTGCGGAAGTAGTAGTCCGACACTTCCGCCAGCGTGAGCTTGTGGCCCATGTCCTTTTCCGCGATGGCAATGGCGTCGTTGTAGCCGCCCCACCAGTCGGCGCGCGTCCCCGGCACGATGGCGGTGGAACCGTCGGAGTTGGGATTGTTGCCGATCCAGAAGTTGACGCCGCCGGACGCGCCGATGGGAACAATGGCTTTCGCCACCACATAGTTGCGGATCATCACCGGCGCGATGGGGATCGCGCAGCACAGGGCCGTCACCAGCGTGCGTGTGATCCACCCCCGGGTTCCCGCCGGACGCTGGCGTGCGGCGAGATAGATGGCGATGGGCACCGCGACGAAGAACACCATGATGCTGGGGCGGTCGATGGTGGCGAGCCCCAGAACGAACCCTCCCGCCGCGAACAGCCACAATCGGTGCGTCTTCATGGCGCGCAGCAGCAGATACATGCACAGCGTGTTCAGGAAGATGAACGTGGTCTCCAACAGGAGGTCGCCTTCCATGTACACGAGCACCCAGTACAGCGCCGTGGTGAGCCCGGCAATCAGTGCCACGCGGCGCGAAAACAGGTCGCGCGCGGTGAGGTAGATGAAGACCGCCGTGAACGATCCAATGATGTGCTGGATGAAAATCGCGAAGGCGATGCTGTTGCCGCTCAGCTTGTACAGCAGCGCGAGGAAGTACGGGTACAGGGGGCCACGAAAGAACGCATCGGTCCCGCGGGTTCCGCCATTGACGAGGTCGAGGGCCCACTCGTGGTGATAGAGCGAGTCCATGATGGGGAAGCGGAACGTGGGATTGAAGGCCTTGTTCAGAAAGAAGAAGGCCACGCGCAGGGCGACCGCCACCGCAAACACGATGGCGACGTCCGTCCAGTCCGCGCGGTTCTTCCAGCGGAAGGGCGTCGCCACGCTGGCGGAATCGACGGCGGCTTTTGCCGGTTTGGGAGCCGCGGATGCGGCGCGTCTGGAATGGGACTTCTTGGCCATACAGCGTGATGTCCATGCGCCCGGGCGGCGCATAGAAATGACAGTCTAACACATAGTTACGATGCGGACAATGTGCGACGGGCGGCGCCGGGCCCGGCCCGTGCATTCCCGGGCCGCACGGCCGCGTGTTTCGCGCCGCCCTTTCCGTATTCAATGGAACATTTCGTGCAGAGTTCCGTCCCGGAATTTCAGGCAACGGCGCGGCGAAACGCGCCTCACCCGGGAACAATGCGTAGTCATCAGCCATGACCAACCGCGACGAGACCACCGCGACCCGACTCAATGCAGAGCTTCTGGCCATGGTCCGCATTGCCGGAACCATCCTGCAGCACACCCGTCTCGACGATATTCTGGCCGCGATCACGCGCGAGCTGGGGCAACTGATCGAGTTCGATTGCGCCAGCGTGGCCCTGGTGTCGGCGGATGGAAAGCTGCTGGTCATCCGCTTCGTACAGTGTCCGTCGGGTGATCCCGCCGCCATCGAAGGCCGGCAGGTGCCGCTCGACGAACGCACGCTGCTGGGGTGGGTGTGCACGCACCGGCGCGCCGTGCTCCGCCCCGACGCCACCAACGATCCGCGTTTCGTGGCCGCCGTGGCCGACGACCCGCTGGGCAGCGACATGGTGGCGCCGCTGATTGCACGCGGGCGCGTCATCGGCACGCTCAACGTGGGCCGCCGCGAGGCCAACTCACTCACCGACAGCGACCTGGAAAAACTGGTCAACTGCGCGAACATCGCCAGCGGTGCGATCGAACACGCGCTCCTCCTGGAGGAAGCCAAGGATCTGGGCGAGCGCTACCGGACCCTGCAGCGCAATGCCAGTGACATCATCATGCTCGTCGACCGCAACACCGGCCGGCTGGTGGAAGTGAACCGGCAGTGCTGCGATGTGCTCGGATTCAAGGAAGAAGACCTGCTGCGCAAGTCCTACTTCGACCTGTTCCACACCGAAGACCAGTTCCAGGCGCGGCGCGATTTCGTCAACATCATGAGCGGAAAGGCGCGGTCGTTCGTCGACCGGCGCCTGGTGGGGCGCGACGGCAGTGTCATCTTTGTCGACGTGAGTGCGAACCTGGTGGAGGTCAAGTCCGACACCTTCATTCAGGTGCTGGTGCACGACATCTCGCAGCGGAAGATGCTGGAACAGCAGATCATTCTGCAGAACAAGAACCTGCAGGACGCCAACCAGCGCCTGCGCGAAGTCGACGAAATGAAGACCGAGTTTCTGGCCAACATCAGCCACGAACTGCGCACGCCGCTCTCGGTGATCATCGCCTACACGGAAGCCCTGCGCGACGGGCTGGTGAGCGACGACGATCGTCCGCATTTCCTGGACGTGATCGCCGAAAACGGCCAGAGCCTGCTGCGGCTCATCAACGACCTGCTCGATCTGTCCAAGCTGGAAGTATCCGGGACGATGCTGAGCTTCACGCTGTCGCACATTCACGACGTGATTCGCGTGCTGTGGCCCAAGGTGTCCGCCGCGGCCACACAGAAGGGGATCGACCTGTCGTTCAAGCCCGGTTACGAGATTCCCGTGGTCTATATCGACAACAAGCGCATCAGCCAGGTGCTGCTGTCGCTGGCGCACAACGCCGTCAAGTTCACCGACCAGGGCGGCAAGGTGGAGGTCTCAACACGGCGCAGTGAGGAAGGGGTGGTGGTGCAGGTGAGCGACACCGGCGCCGGTATTCCCGAGGACCGTGTGGCCACGATCTTCGATACCTTCCGCCAGCTGGATGGATCGTCGACGCGCCGCGCCGGCGGGCTGGGAATCGGGCTGGCGATTGCCAAGCACATCATCGAGCTGCACGGCGGGAAGATCTGGGTGGAGAGCAAGGCGGGCGTGGGCAGCACATTTGCGTTCATGATCCCGGTGGAGACCGATGAAGTGATGCGCACACCGTCCGACGGAGCAGAACCGCGCACGAGCACGGTGCCGACCAGTGTGGCGCCGATGGACGTCTGAACGGGCTTGCTCCCGCCGCGGGACAAAAAAACGCCACGGTGTTTCCACCGTGGCGTTTGTGTTTGCAGGATGCCCGCGTGTTTACTCGCCGTCCCGGTCTTCCACCGACTCCGTGAGCACGATGGCGCTGTTGTGCGCCACCTTCAGAAGCCCGCGGCCGATCTTGTAGGTTTCGGTGTGGCTGTTCTGGAAACGCACCTTGAGCTCGCCCTCCTTGAGGGTCGAGATGATGGGCGCGTGGTGGGCCAGAATACCGAGGTACCCGGCGCCGCCCGGCGCGACGATGGACACTACTTCGCCCTCGAAGGCGGTCCGCGTCGGCGTAAGCATCTTGAACTGGAACGTGGCTTCCATGGATTACATGTTCTTGGCGCGCTCGACCACTTCGTCGATTGACCCCGCCATGTAGAAGGCCTGCTCCGGAATCGAGTCGTGCCGGCCCTCGATGATTTCCTTGAAGCCGCGCACGGTGTCGGCCACCTTGACGTACTTGCCCGGCGTGCCCGTGAACACCTCGGCCACGAAGAACGGCTGTGACAGGAAGCGCTGAATCTTGCGCGCGCGGTTCACAACCAGACGATCCTCTTCCGACAGTTCATCCATACCCAGAATTGCGATGATGTCCTGCAGCTCCTTGTTGCGCTGCAGAATCTCCTGCACGCGGCGCGCCACGTTGAAATGCTCCTCGCCCACCACGGCCGGGCTCAGCAGGCGTGACGTCGAGGCCAGCGGATCCACCGCGGGGTAGATGCCGAGCTCGGTGAGTGCGCGTGAAAGCACCGTGGTCGCATCCAGGTGCGAGAAAGTGGTGGCCGGTGCGGGGTCGGTGATGTCGTCGGCGGGGACGTAAATGGCCTGCACCGACGTGATCGATCCCTTCTTGGTGGAACAGATGCGTTCCTGCAGACCGCCCATTTCCGTGCCCAGCGTGGGCTGATAACCCACCGCGGACGGCATGCGTCCCAGCAGCGCCGACACTTCCGAACCCGCCTGCACGAAGCGGAAGATGTTGTCGATGAACAGGAGCACGTCCTGGTTCTCTTCGTCGCGGAAGTACTCCGCCACGGTTACGCCGGTGAGACCGATGCGCAGACGCGCGCCGGGCGGTTCGTTCATCTGTCCGAACACCAGCGACGTCTTCGACACCACGCCCGACTCATTCATTTCCAGCCAGAGGTCGTTGCCTTCGCGCGTGCGCTCGCCCACGCCCGCGAACACCGAAAAGCCGCCGTGCTCGGTGGCGATGTTGCGGATGAGCTCCTGAATGAGCACCGTCTTGCCCACGCCGGCGCCGCCGAACAGACCGATCTTTCCACCCTTGGCGTAGGGCGCCAGCAGGTCCACGACCTTGATGCCGGTTTCGAGCTGCTCTACTTCCGTCGCCTGGTCTTCGAGCTTGGGCGGCTCGCGATGAATGGGGTAGCGCTTCTTGGGATCCGCGATGGGGCCCTTGCCGTCGATGGCATCGCCCAGCACGTTGAAAATGCGTCCCAGCGACTGCGAACCCACCGGCACCGTGATGGGCGCGCCCTCGTCGATGACTTCCATGCCGCGCACCAGACCGTCGGTGGAGGTCATGGAGATGGCACGCACCACGTTGTCGCCGACGTGCAGCGACACTTCGCACGTGATGTTGATGTCGCGCTCCTTGTCGACGATCTTGAGCGCGTTGTAGATCGCGGGCAGGTGTCCCGACGCGAACTCCACGTCGACGGTCGGGCCGATCACCTGGACGATCTTGCCCGTGCTCCTGGTGCCCGCGTGTGCCTTGCTGGGCATCTCGTTCGTGCTGACGTTCATCTCGATCCTTCTCCCGTTTCGGGTGCTTACTTCAACGCTTCGGCGCCGCCGACAATTTCGGCCAGCTCCTTGGTAATGACCGCCTGACGCTGGCGGTTTCTCTCGATGACCAGATCATTCAACTTCTCGTCTGCATTCTTGGTGGCCTGCTGCATCGCCGTCATCTGGGCGCCGTAGGCGGAGGCAAACGAATCTGCCAGCACCGAGAGCACCTGCGAGGTGGCGAACAGCGGTATCAGGTTGGCGAACAGCTCGTCGCGCCCCGGTTCGATGATGTAGGTGTCATCCGTCGTGCCGCCTTCCACGGGCGGGATGCTCATGAACTTCTGCGTCGTCACCTTGTAGAGCGCGGCCCGGATCGAGCGTGCGTAGATGAAATAGAGTGCATCCACCTCGCCCTTGACGTAGAGCTCCAGCAGACGCCCGGTGATCTCGCGGATCTCGTCGAGCTCCAGGCGATCGCTCACCCCCACGCGGTGGTAGAGGATGGGCGTCGACCGGCGGCGGAAGAAGGTGTAGCCCTTCTTGCCGATCGTGATCAGCTTGCAGTCCATCTCGCTGTGAGTGCGCATGAAGTTGTGCGCTTCGCGGATCAGATTGGCGTTGAACGCACCGCACAGCCCGCGGTCCGACGTGACCACCACGATCCCGGGGCGGCGCACCTCGTGCTGCGAGAAGATATGCCCCAGGGTGGTGTGCAGCGGCTGTTCACCGGGAACGAACGTGAACTCGATGGGCGCGTCCGCCAGCTCTTCGATGCCACCGCCCGCGAGCCCGCCCAGCAGACGATCGAGCTCGTCCGCAAACGGGCGCAGGGAGTGCGCGCGGCTCTGGGCGCGGGTGAGCTTGGCCGCGGCGACGAGTTGCATCGCCTTGGTGATCTTGCGGATGTTCTCAACCGCGCGGATCCGCTGTTTGATGTCGCGTAACGTGGCCATTCAGTTTCTTCCGCTGCGCTCTACGCCTTCAACGACTGCGCAAACTGCGCCTTGAACTCGCCGGCGGCCTTGCGCGCCTCGGCTTCCAGGTCCTTGTCGAACGCCTTCTTCTCGCGCAACTGGTGCACGACGTCGGGATACTTCTGGTCGAAGAACGCCCGGTACTCGGCCTCGAAGCGCTTGAGGCTGTCGGTCGGCAGGTCGTCCAGCAGACCCTCGTTGGCTGCGAAGATGAGCAGCACCTGGCGTTCGGTCGGCAGCGGGACGTCCTCGTCCTGCTTGAGGATCTCCACCATCTTCTCGCCGCGCGTGAGCTGGGCGAGGGTGGCCTTGTCGAGATCCGAACCGAAGCGCGCGAACGCCGCCAGTTCGCGGTACTGGGCCAGCGCGAGGCGCAGGCGCCCCGCGACCTGCTTCATCATCTTGGTCTGGGCGTTCGATCCCACGCGCGACACCGAAATACCCACGTTGATGGCGGGCCGGACGCCGGCATAGAAGAGGTCGCCCTCGAGGAAGATCTGTCCGTCCGTGATCGAAATCACGTTGGTCGGAATGTAGGCCGTCACGTCGCCCAGCTGCGTCTCGATGATGGGCAGCGCCGTCAGCGATCCGCCGCCGAGCTTGTCGGACAGCTTGGCCGCGCGCTCCAGGAGGCGCGAGTGCAGATAGAAGACGTCGCCCGGATAGGCTTCGCGGCCCGGCGGACGGCGGAGCAGCAGCGACATCTGCCGGTACGCCTGCGCGTGCTTGGACAGGTCGTCATAGAAGCACACCGCGTGGCCGCTGCGGTCGCGGAAGTATTCGCCCATGGCGCAGCCGGCGTAGGGAGCCAGGAACTGGAGTGCCGCCGGCTCGCTGGCGGATGCACTGACGACAATGGTGTATTCCATGGCGCCGTGCTGCTCGAGTTTGCGCACCACCTGCGCCACCGTTGATTCCTTCTGACCCACCGCGACGTACACGCAGATGACCCCGGTGCCCTTCTGATTGATGATGGTGTCCAGGCAGATGGCGGTTTTGCCGGTCTGACGGTCGCCGATGATCAGTTCGCGCTGACCGCGGCCGATGGGAATCATGGAGTCGATGGCCTTGAGACCCGTCTGCAGCGGTTCCTTCACCGGCTGGCGTTCCACCACGTTGGGCACCACGGCCTCGACGGGGTTGAAGTGCTTGGCGGCGATCGGTCCCTTGCCGTCGATGGGCATGCCGAGCGAGTTGACGACACGGCCCAGGAGCGCTTCGCCCACGGGAACCTGCGCCACCTTGCCGGTGCGCTTGACGGTGTCGCCTTCCTTGATGCCGGTGTCGGATCCGAAGAGCACGGCGCCGACGTTGTCGCGCTCGAGGTTCAGCACCATGCCGATCACGCCGCCGGGGAACTCCAGCAGCTCGCCCGCCATCGCGTCCTCGAGACCCCAGACGCGCGCGATACCGTCGCCCACCTGCAGGATCGTGCCCACCGACTCCATCTCCACGGCGATGTCCGCCTTCTGGAGCTGGGCCTGGATGATTGAACTGACTTCTTCCGGTCGAAACGCCATTAGTGACTCCTCAGCATTCTTTCGATCAATTCACTCTGGCTTCGAGCAGCTGCGTGCGCAGCTCGGCCAGTCGATTGCGGATGCTTCCGTCGATGATCTTGTCGCCCGCCACCATGATCATTCCGCCGATGATCCGATGGTCGACATGCTTGACGCTCTTCACCGTTTTTCCGGTCCAACGCTCGATCATTTCCTTCGCCTTGCGCTCGAGATCGGTGTCCAGCGGCACGGCGGTGATGAAGTCCACACGGAGGATATTGTTGTGCGCCTCGTAGAGCGACTCGAAGGCCTTCACCACTTCGTCGAACGACGTGATGCGTTTCTTGTCGATCAGGAGCTGGATGAACTTCACAAACAGGCCGGATGCGTGGTTGGCGATGACGCGGGCCACGGTGTCCTTCTTCTGCTCGGTCGTGACCTGGAGCGATGCCAGAAAACGTGCAAACCGGCGTTCGGACTGCAGCAGACGGCCGAACCCCACCACGTCGTCGTGGACCTGGTCCAGCACGTCTTCCGCGACGGCCGCATTGAACAGCGCCGTGGCGTATCGCTTGCCGATTCCGGTATCTGCCATTGTCTATCCCCGCGCGGGCCGCGACCCGACTTCGTCCAGAAACTGGTTGATGAGCGTGCGATGCTGCGCATCGTCGAGACGCGTGCGGATGAGCTTCTCGGTGGCGCCAATGACGGCATTCACCATGTCGTCACGAAACGCCACGTTGGCCTTGTCCATGTCGAGGTTGATGTCCTCGCCCGCCTTGACCCGCATGGCGATGGCCTCCTTGCGCGCTTCGTCGCGGATTTCTCCCGCGATCTGGTGCGCGTCGGAAACCGCCTCCTGGATGCGGGCGCGGCGCGTGGTTTCGATGCCGGCCAGCTCCTCTTCGAACTTCCTGCGAAGTCCGTCGACGTCACCCTTCGACTTCTCGATGCTGGCGAACTCGGCGGCGATGGTCTCGCGGCGCTTCTCGGTGAACGCGAGGAGTTTGCCCCACGCGTACTTGCGAAGCAGCCACACGACGATCAGAAAACCGAGCGCCTGTGTGAGTAATGCTTTCCAATCGAGATTCATTGCACTCTCCTCGATGCCCACCTGCTCGCGGGTTCAGTCACCGGCCACCCTGGAACAACGTCGCTGCGCTCAGTTGCCGGGGCTCCCTCCGGTGCCGCCCGCTCGCTCGTGCCGGGTGACTAGTGAATCTTGCCCATCAACAGGAAGACGGTCGCGAGCGCATAGATCGTGAGCGCCTCGATGAGGGCGGCGCCGATGATCATCGCGGTCTGAATCTTGCCCGACGCTTCCGGCTGGCGGCCGATGGCCTCCATGGCCGAGCCGATGGCGCGGCTGAAACCGATACCCGAACCAATGGCAGCGAGGCCGAGACCGATCGGCAGCGCAATGCCAAGAGCGCTTGATGCATCCATGTTTCTTTCCTCCGTGGTTAGTTGGAACCGATCAACACAAACTACCGACTAATGATGCCCCTCGGCGTGGTCGTCGTGGGGCAGCCACAACAAGATGTAAACCGTGCTCAACAGCATGAACACGAGCGCCTGGATGAAACTCGTCAGGAACGCCAGCAGGATGAACGGCGTCTGGAGTGGAATCCCCACCGGCGAATGCAGCGCGGAGAGCGCCGTGACACCCAGGCTGCAGAACGCGAACAACAGCACATCTTCGCCGGAGACGTTCCCGAAAAGTCGCAGCGACAGACTCACCGGACGCGAGAGCTCTCCGATCACGTGAATCACGAACATGAGCGGCGCCAGCACCCATTCCACGGTGTTGGTGGGCGAGCCCGCCATGTGTTTCAGGTATCCCAGCACGCCGTGCTTGGTGAAACCGATGTAGTGCACGTAGACGAATACGCACAGCGCCAGCGACAGGGTGGTGTTGAGGCTGGACGTGGGCGACTTCCCGAACGGCAGAGTGCCGGCGAGATTCATGGCCAGAATGTAGATGAAGAGCGAGCCCAGGAAGGGAACATAGGGTTTTCCCTGCGGGCCCAGAACACCCATGATGAAATTGGTCAGCGACTCCACCGCCATCTCGACGACGTTCTGCAGGCGGCCGGGAATCATCTGGGGATTGCGAACCGCCAGCTGCGCCACCAGAATCAGGAGTCCCGCGATCGCAAACGCGAAGATCATGCTTTCCCACTGCTCGATGAACGCCTTTGCCGGTCCCTCCGCCATGAAATGCGTGACGACCGTGAGCAGGTTGGGAAGCTCGTGCGCGGCTTCGTGCGTGCCTTCCGCAGCGGCGCCCGCCGCCTCCGAAATGAGGCGCAGAGGTGCCGTCCGGCCGATGAGGTCAGTGAGTTGTGCGAGGAGCAAGTTCGATCTGCCCGACTAGTGCGTCTCGTCGAGACGGAGATAAATACGGCCCAGAGACTTCATCACGGCCACAAAAAAAGGCCAGCCAAAACCCGCCATCCACCACGCCACCGGAAGCTTCAACCAGGCGAGCATTGCAAACCCGGTCGCATACAGAACCGGAAACTTGATGCCCGCCGCGAGCACAATCGCCCGCTTGTCGCGTTTCTCGTTCGTCAGCACGCGCGACACGATGGAATGAATCGCGGCCAGATTGGCCAGCGACCAGGCTCCACCTGCGATCCACGCCGCCGCCGGCATCCACCCGATGTAGAAGGCCAGCGGCACCGCCATGACCACACCCATCACCACCGAGGTCTTGCGGATGCGCCGCAACAGATCGGCATCCATGGATGCCCACGTTGCGTGCACAACGCTGTCACGTACCTCGGTCACGCTTTTCTCCCTCGCCGGGGGCATTGGCTTTCCGGATGACGAGCGCGACTTCGCGTACGCTCGCCGCGAACCCCAGCAGCAAGAAGATGATGGTCAGAACGGGGTATACGTTGAACCGCTTGTCGAGATATCGACCGATCAGAAGACCGGCGATCGGGGGCACGGCCATCAAAAACGGGATTGTCGACAGCAATCCCACTTGCCGTGCCCAGTTGTACTGGTCCTTTTTCGGATCCATCCAAGGACCTCGGGTATCGGCGTCGACGGCCAGCGAGCCCATTCCTCAAGAGACGCTCGACTGTATCGCGCACCGTCCCCGGGCACAACCGCAAAGAGACTATGTGAAAGCTTTATCAAAAGCAAGCGGAGATTGTTAAGGCTCCGCCCGGTATCTGATAACTCATTGTCAGAAAACGAACTAGTCGTGGCCTGAGGCGGCCTCACGCCGCGCCCGCTCGGCGTCGCGCTCCAGCGTGTCCACCCGCCGCTTGAGCTCCTCCAGAGAGGCCGCGTTGTCGGTCTTCGCCTTCTCCATCCGGGTGGCCGCGTTGATGCGGTCGATGGCACTCTCCGCGCGGGTGCGCACTTCCTCCACCGGATCCGTGGAGGCGACGCGTTGCAGCGCGGTCAGCGCCGACGGATCGCCGATGGTTGCCAGTCCGTCGATGGCGGCTTCACGCGTGCGCAGGTACCAGTCGTTCAATGATCCCGCCACCACGTCGGATGCGCGCCGGCGGTCACTGTCCTTGTCGAGTTCCTTCGCGAGCTTCGCGTATCCCGCGATGGCCACGTTGCGGCACTCGCGCGCATTGCCGGTCGTGGTGTACTTGCGAATCTTGTCCATGGCACCCGTTTCGCTCAACTCAACCAGCGCGTTGATGGCGGCGTTGCGCACGATGGCACGATCCGATTCCTGTGCGAGCGCGGCGGTGCACGCCCTGGCCGCGTTGCTGGTCTTGATCTTTCCCAGGCTCGTGACCGCTTCCGCGCGCACGCCGTACGCGAAGTCGGAATTCGCGGTCTTCTCGAGAAGCGCTCCCGCGGTCTCGTTGTGATAGAAGTTGCCCAGCGCCTCGGCACATGCCAGGCGCACGCGGCCGTCCTTGGCCGCCAGACCTTCCTTGAGAGCGGCAAGCGCGTCGTCGTTTCCGATCTTCCCCAGCGCCAGCGCGCATTCGCGGCGCAGGCCGAAGTATCCGTCGGCCGTGACCACGCCCTTGAGCGCGGGCACGACGCCGGCGTCCGACCCTTTCGACGCCAGCGCTTCGGCGGCCCGGATGCGGGCCATGTAGCTGGCGTGCTGCAACTCGTACAACGACTCGCTGGTCTTCTTGGGGAAGTCGAGCGTCTTCAATATCCAGTCGTCCTTGTCGAAGAGCACCATGAGCGGCTCTTTGGGAACGTGGAAGTAGAAGTCCTCGTGCGCCTGTTCCACCGTCACCCGGTAGGTCTTCTGTCCGCCCTCCCACGTCACGTCGATGTCGAGGGGAACGCGGAACACCGGCACCAGGCCCCCCACCTGCTGCGTCTGCTCGACGGTCAGGTGCAGCACGCCGCTGTCACGGTCGTATGACTTGGTGACCTTGAAATCGGGATGGCCGGCCAGGAACACCCACTGCTCGAACATCCAGTCCAGGTTCTGGCCCGTCACGTCCTTCACGGCGCGCATCAGATCCTGGGTTTCGACGCACTGGAACTTGTGGGTGAGGCCGTAATGAAGAATGGTCTGGTGGTACAGCGTGTCGCCCAGCGCATAGTGCAGCATGTGCAGGAAGCTGGCACCCTTCACATACACGTTGGCGTTGTTGCGCGCGTCCTTGCGGTTGAAGAAGTCGGTCACGATGGGCCGCGGATCGACCTTGTCGGCCGCGATCACGTCGTTCTGCGCGTCGCGCATCTGATACCGGAACGCATCCTCACCGTCGTGGTGCTCCATATAGAGGTAGCAGTAGTAGGTGGCGAACCCCTCGTTGAGCCACGTATGGCTCCACTCGCGGCACGTGCACATGTCGCCCCACCACATGTGGGCCAGCTCGTGCGCCACCAGATTCTGCACGGTGCGCGTGGGTTCGGTGCGGTCGTCGTAGAGCGTGCGCATATTCATCACGGTGGCGGTGGTGTTCTCCATGCCCCCGTAGATGAAGTCCTGCACCGAGACCTGAGCGTACTTCGCGTACGGATAGTCGATGCCGGTTTCTTTCGAGAAGTACTCCATCATGTCGGGCGTGAGTCCGTACCCGCGCAGGATGGTGGCGTCGTCGGTGTTGGGCGGAACCACATACCACACCGGAATGTCACGCCACTTGGTCTCGTAGATCTTGTATGTCGAGACGGCCAGCATGATGAGATACGAAACCTGCGGCTGGTCGAGCCGGTAGTAGAACTCGGTCTGGTTGCCGACGTCCTTCTTTTCCACCAGCGCGCCGTTGGAGATGGCGGTGTAGCCTTTGGGCACACGGAAGCGTCCTTCGAACGTCGCTTTCTCGTTGGGGTAGTCGTTGCAGGGAACCCAGTAGCGGTTGTCTTCGCCCTCGCCCTGCGACCACACCTCGTAGCGATGGTCGGGAAGTCCCTTCTCGGGCGGAATCCAGTACAGACCGATCTTGGGAGCGCCGTGGTAATAGATGGCCACTTTCGCCTCGGCGTTACGCGCCATCGGGGCGGGTGTGTGCACCACCAGGCGATCATCGGCGGACTTCTGCGTGGTGCCGGCGAGCCACGACGTGCTCATGTCCGACATCACCGGGTAGTCATAGGTCGTCTTCTTGCCGTCCACCGTCACCGAATCGATGGTGAGACCGACACAGTTCAACGACAGGTCGGTGAGATCCGGACGCAGCGACCGGATCGTGTGCACCACGTGTCCCGCGATCGTCTGCTTCACCAGGTCGACGTCCAGGTCGAGTGCGGTGTGAACCGTGGTATAGGGACGGCTGGGCGATACGTACGCCAGCGGATCGGGCGACATCGCGGCGGGGGGATCCGCGAGGGCAACGGTCGCCGCACCAAGCACCATGACTGCCAGTAGAAGTCGCATCATCGGAGTCCTTCCTTCCTACGTTGAGAGCGCCGGCCGTGCCCTCATATAGCGGCCGAGCGCATCGCGCCACGCCGGCATGACGTCGATGCCGAGTGTCGCCAGCGCGCGATTCTCGAGCACCGAGTAGCGCGGGCGGCGCACTGGTGAATTCCATTCTGCGGCCGTGGTTGCACCCGGCGGCGATGCCGCGCCGCCGAGGCGGAAGATTTCGCTCGCGAATTCGAACCACGAACACGATCCATCATTGGTGGCGTGGTAGACGCCGGGCGGCACATCGCGTTCGATCATGACGCGGATCTGTGCCGCCAGATCGACGCTGAACGTCGGCGTGAGCACCTCGTCGCTGACGACGCGCGTCGGTGCACCCGCCTGCACGCGCCGCAGCATGGTCTCCACGAAGTTGGTGCCCTTGCCGATGCATGCGTGGTAGCCGTACAGACCGGCGGTGCGCACAATTACGTGGCGGCCGCCCTCGCCCAGGACCGCCCATTCGCCCGCCAGTTTGCTGGCGCCGTAGATATTGAGCGGCCGCGGCATGTCCGCCTCCGAGTAGGGCGTGGTGCGATTGCCGTCGAACACGTAGTCGGTGCTGATGTGAACGAGGCGGGCGCCCGCGCGGGTGGCGGCGCGGGCCACGTGGCCGGCGCCGAGCGCGTTGATGGCGAAGGCGGGAAGTGGTTCCTGCTCGCAACCCTCCACGTTGGTCATGGCGGCACAGTTGACGACCCAGTCGGGGCGCGCGGTGTGCACGGCGCCCAGCACCACGGCTTCGTCGCGGATATCCGCGTCGTTCTCGTCGATGGGAATGACATCGTGTCCCGACAGCGCCGCTGACACGTCGCTGCCGAGTTGTCCGCTGACCCCGAAGATCGCGACCTTCATGGCCGGGGGGACCGCCTTGTCTTCAAACGTTGGATTCGGGTGTGCGCGGATTCGTATCGCGAATCCGGCCTGCTAGAACCAGACCCGCAATTCGTAGCACATCGAGCACGAAAAAGAAAGGGATGGTGAGCCAGTGATAGGGCCGCGCGTGATGCGCGAAGAAGCGAGCCGCGCTGGCGAGCTTGCGTGTGATCTTCCGGCGCGAAAGTTGACCGCCGGTGCTCGCGGAGATGCGGTGCCACACCCGGGCGGCGGGGACATAACGGATGCGGAAGCCGGCCCGGCGCGCGCGCACGCACAGATCGGCGTCTTCGAAGTAGGCGCGGTAGGCCGGATCCAGCGTACCCGCCGTCTCGAACACCGTCCGCCGCGCCAGCAGGGCGCAGCCGGTGGCGTAGTCGATGTCGCGCTCGCGGTCATACTGGCCGCGGTCGGTTTCGCGGATGCCGATGTGCCGGGCCGTGCCCTTCCACATGGAGATGACGCCGCCCGCGAACCATATCCGGTCGCGCGGCTCGGCGAAATAGATCTTGGGCGCGGTGATGCCGATGTCCGGCGCATCCCGCAGGGGCTCCAGCAGCCGGTCGACAAAATCGGGCGCCACCAGCGTGTCGTTGTTGAGAAGCAGGATGAAATCCGCGCCGTCGCGCAGCGCGCGTTCGATGCCCGCGTTGTTGCCCGCGGCAAAACCGGCGTTGGTCGGGTTCTCGATCAGCGTGATGCGCCCGCCGTATTGTGAACGGATGGCGTCGGCGGTGCCGTCGCTGGAGGCGTTGTCGACCACGATCACACGCACACCGGGCGTCGTCACCGCGTCGAGGGAGCGGAGACAGTCGAGCGTGAGTTCGCGCCCGTTCCAGGTGAGAACGATGATCGCGATGGATGGCGTCGCGTCCGCGGCGCGTTGCATGCGCGTCATTATAGTGGGATGTGCGGGCGGCGTCTATGCAAGGGGGCGCCGGCCCCGAAGACGTACCCAGTCTATTGACGCCCGGGCGCGCGGCCCGTACGCTTGTGTTTCACGCTGCATTTTCCCATTATCGATCCATGAAGTTCCGGCTCCTCGTCACCGTCGTTGTCTCGCTGCTCCTGCTTGCCGCGGTGGCGGGGCTGCGCCATGTGCCGTCCGGCCAGCAGGCGGTGCGCGTGGGGCGCGCCGGGTC
>OBLQ010000408.1_pt1 | contig 16479 bp, 13 predicted proteins | sample 1519881 | NCBI WGS metagenome assembly OBLQ01 (sample SAMN01911456, study PRJEB22533) | soil metagenome | biome: Soil | place: Malaysia | collected 2012-04-30 | depth DG_metagenome m | reverse complement strand
GATGGAGCAGGACATGGGTGGCAAGTTTGCAACCGTGTCCGACTTCATGCGCTCCAACAACGCAAAGATATTGACTATCGGTTGTTCAATTTGACCTTCGTGCCACCCAACCCTAGATTCTTTAAACATTTGAAGCGCAATCGCTCCCATGATTTCCCAATTAATCGAGCCATCAGACTTCACCGGCTCTAGCACCGAAGAGGAGGCGGGCTCCGGGGAGATCACGCAAGAGACTTTCGCTTGAATTATCGAGGCGGCGCATCTGGCGCACACACATTTACCGTGCACGTATAATGTTGAACCGCGGGCGCGGTCGCCGGCAACCAAAAGTGCGTTTTCTTCGGCGTGGACCACTATTGCTTGTTTTGTGAGCTTGTCCCTCAAGCGGTCGTCATCTTCGACGCCCGTAGGGAATCCATTAAATCCTGCTCCGATAATTCGATTGTCTCGAACGAGAACGGCGCCCACTTTTGTTTCGTCTTTTGACCACGTTGAAATAAGCGCAGCCAGTTGAAGATAGCGGCGATCCCATACCTTGTTACCCATAAGGCCAATCCTTTCGAGGGGGGCGCTCTTCATAATAAAAATACACAGGGAAAACTTCGTATATATTTAAATAAAAATAGAAAAATAAAGACTGATAGTTAATGTGGATTCGGCATTCGTATTAATGTAGCGCCGGACTTTTGGGTTGCGCTGATGTACACAGATCAAGCGTGACCGTCTCGGCAAGCCGTTTCGCGAAGCGCAAGCCGTGCCTTGAAGGATGAGTCGCAAGCGCTGCTGGTTTCGCGCGATCCCTAGCGCGTCAATCGACTCCGATTGAGAAACAAACCCGCCTACGTCGTCTTCTCGAAAATGAAAATCTCGGTGCAGAAGAGGCTCGGCGGGAGGCGCAGCGCGTAAGTAGCGCCTTCGGCGTAGGGCGGGGGTCACCCCGCCGTTTTTGCACGCGCATGCGGGCGACGCCTCGGCGGGATAAATCCCGCCCTACATTCTTCGCAGCAAACTCAATCCTCATCCTGAGGAGCGCCCGTCCGCCGTCCTTCGAGACGCCGCGCGCTCGCGCGCGGCTCCTCAGGATGAGGCGGAACGGGCGCGTCTCGAAGGATGGCCGCAAGCGCCGTCGTTCCCTCGCACATCCTTCGAGGCTTTTGCTTCGCAAAAGCGCCTCAGGATGAGGACCGGTTTTTGTGGCGACCCCGAAATGACAGTACGCGCAGCGTATCAAGATGCGCTTGGACCTTCCGTCGCGCGCTTCGTTTCCAACCGGCGCTCTGCGAGCTCGACTTCGAGCACGGCCCCTAAGCTGCCTTCCTAAAAATAAAAATCTCCGTGCAGAATAGGCTCGCTGGAAGACGCAGCGCATAGGCCGCGCGGTTCCAGAGGAGCAGGAGCGGGCGCAAGAGCTTCGGCCCGCGCCACTGGAATTCGGTGAACTCGGCGCCGCGGCGCGCGATGAGTTTCATGCCGCGCTTTTGCATTTCGGCTTCGAGTTTCTTTGCGTCGAAGCGCTGCACCCAGAGCCGGTCGTCATTGAAATCATACCAGAGGCCGGCGCCGACCGCGGTTTCCGTCTCGTCATGACCCTTGGAAAGGAGCCCTCGCGCAAGGCGCTCGGCGCGCCAGTCGAGGCTCGACCGGCCGAGCACTTGAAGCGCGAGCTTGCCGCCGGGCGCCGTTACGCGCGCGAGATTATCGAGCGCCTTTTCGGCGCCCGGAATGTGGATGACGACGCCCCAGGAAAAGACGAAGGGATAGGCGTTCGACTCGAGCGTCAGCGCGGTGAGGTCGCCTTGGGAGAAATCGATCTTCTCCGCCAGCCCCGCCTTTTCTGCGCGGCGGCGCGCCTCGGCGAGCATTTCGTTCGAAAGATCGATGGCCTTGACGCGCGCGCCATAGCGCGCCGCGCGGATCGAATGAACGCCGGGCCCGCAACCGGCGTCGAGCACGAGGTCGCCGGGCCGCGCGCCCATCGCCTTCAGCATGGCGGGGATCGCCACGTCGTAATAACGCTCGGCGATCGGGTGGTAATAGTCGGCGTCCCAGGCGGCGATCGTCTCCTTGCGTTCAAAGACGTTTTCGGGCTTCGCCTCGTTCATCGCAGCTTTCCTCCGGGCGGTTCTCGGCGCGCTTCGCCCTTGTCACGAAGACGCGCGCGCGACACTATCGCCGCTCGTTCGGCCTTGCGCAATCGCGGGGGCGGGCTTTAGAGGCCGGCGCACGCAAGAATGGCGCCCTTCGGATAAAACGGGAAGAAACGAAGATAAATGCCGCCGCTTCTCAATCCCGTTTTCGCCGATCGTCCGGTCACGATCTTTCAGGTGATGACGGCGCTCGCCAACAAACATGGCGCGATCAATTTGGGCCAAGGCTTTCCCGATGAAGACGGCCCGAAAGAGATTTTGGAGGCTGCGGCGCGGGCGATCGTCGCCGGGCCCAATCAATATGCGCCGGTGCTCGGCGTTCCGGCGCTCCGCCAGGCGGTCGCGCGGGCCAATAAGCGGTTTTACGATCTCGATGTCGACTGGGAGACCGAGACGCTCGTTTGCGCCGGCGCGACCGAGGGTCTTGCTTCGGCTTTCCTCGCCTTCCTCAATCGCGGCGACGAGGCGATCATCTTCGCGCCCTTCTATGACTCCTATGCGCCGATGATCGAGGCGGCGGGCGCAAAGCCTGTCGTCGTTCCGCTCCGCCCGCCCGAATGGCGGATCGACGAAGACGCTCTCTCTCGCGCGCTCAGCGCAAAAACGAAACTCATTGTTCTCAACACGCCGCACAATCCGACCGGCCATGTCGTCGACCGCGACGAACGTGACATTGTCGCGGCGATCGCCCGCGATCACGATCTCATCGTTATCTGCGACGAGGTCTATGAGCATTTGCTTTTTGACGGGCGCGCGCATCGGCCACTGATGACGATGCCGGGCATGCGCGAGCGCGTGATCCGCATCGGCTCGGCCGGGAAAACCTTTTCGCTGACCGGCTGGCGCATCGGCTATATCACCGGGCCTGCAAAACTCATCGCCGGCCTCATGAAGGCGCATCAATATGTAGCCTATACGTGCTTTGCGCATCTGCAGACCGCAGTCGCTGCGGGGCTCGACATGGGCGACGCCTATTATGAAGATTTCGTCGCCGGCACGCAGGAAAAGCGCGATCTTTGCCGCGCCGGGCTCCTTGCCGCTGGCTTTGAGGTTCTCAGCGTCGAGGGCGCCTATTTCATGACGGTCGACATCCGCTCGGTCGGCCGCAAGGATGATTTGGCTTTCTGCGAAGAGATCACCGAAAAGGCGAAAGTCGCCGCAGTGCCCGTTTCTTCCTTTTATCTCGACCCGCCGGCGGCGCCGCGCCATTATGCGCGCTTCTGCTTTTGCAAGAAGCGAGAAATTCTTGAGGAAGCGGGGCGCCGTCTCAAGGCACACTTCAAATGAGGAATTTCGTGAAGATCGCGGCCATACTGACGCTTTCGTTCATCGCGCTATCGGCCTGCCAGTCGAGCGCCCCGCCAGGGCCAGCGCGTCCGTCCGCAGCCGCCACGAGTGATGATCCTCAGCCATTCGATGAAACGCGCAATGCGACGGCGGACGTCGATTCGGCGCTCGTCGCGGCGAGGGACCGGGGAACGCGCGTTCTCCTGGTCCTCGGCGCCAATTGGTGTCACGACAGCCGCGGACTCGCCGCAAAATTTGAGAAGCCGAATTTGGCCGCGCTCATCGCGAAGCGCTATGAGCTCGTTTATGTCGATGTCGGCCATCGCGACCGCAATCTCGACGTTGCGGCGCGCTTCGGCGTCCATGAGCTCATCGGCACGCCGACGGTTCTCATTCTCTCGCCCGGCGGCGCGCTCTTGAACGGCGACAGCGTCAATGACTGGCGCGACGCCGCATCCCGGACGCCGGGCGAGGTTTTGGCTTATTTCCGTAAATGGTCGGAGGCGACAGGTGAGTAAGCGCATTATTGGGGCGGTCGTTCAGGCAGGCTCGGCGCTTTTTGATACGCCGCGCACCATGGAGAAATTCGCGGATTTCGCTTCGAAATCCGCAAGCCAAGGCGCCGAGCTCGCCGTCTTTCCCGAGGCTTTCATCGGCGGCTATCCGAAGGGACACCAATTCGGAACGGTCGTCGGAACGCGAACCGCGGAAGGCCGCGACTGGTTCCGGCGTTACCACGAGAGTGCTATCGACATTCCCGGCCCCGAGACGGCGGAAATCGCTCGGCTTGCGAAGGATCTCGGGCTCGATCTCGTCGTCGGCGTCGTCGAACGCGCTGCGAAGGCCGAGGGCGGCGGCACGCTCTATTGCGCGGCGCTGTGCTTTTCGCGCGACGGCGCTTTTCTTGGAAAGCGACGAAAGCTGATGCCGACCGCCGCTGAACGCCTCATATGGGGGTTCGGCGACGGCTCGACGCTCGACATTTTCGATGCGCCGTCCGGACGGGTTTCCGTGGCGATCTGCTGGGAAAACTACATGCCGATGCTGCGCATGAATTTCTATGCGCAAGGCGCCGAACTTTACTGCGCGCCGACGGTCGATGAACGCGAGAATTGGACATCGACCATGCGAACGATCGCCGTCGAGGGGCGGTGTTTCGTCCTGTCGGCCTGCCAATATCTGACGCACGCGGATGCGCCGGCGGATTATCTGGCCGGCCTGGGCGATACTCCGAAGAAGGCGCTCATTAATGGCGGCAGCGTCATCATATCGCCTCTAGGAGCGATTCTGGCCGGTCCGAAAATCGGCGAGGAGGCGATTCTCACAGCCGAACTCGATTTCGCGGAAATCATCCGTGGCAAGATGGATTTCGACGTCGCCGGCCATTATGCGCGCCCCGATGTCTTCAGGCTCCTCGTCAATCGCGCGCGACAACGCGCGGTGAGCGATGAAGAATGAACGAGGCCGAAATCGAAGCGGCCATCGGGCGGCGGCGCTAAACGCGGCCGTCGGCTATGCCGCGGGCTCGTGCTGCGCGCCGGGCTTCGTCTTCTCCGTCCAGTAGGAAACGCACGGGATCTTCGAGCGATCGCAGCGATCGGCGTATTTCCGCGCAATTTCGGTTACCTCGTTGAGAAGCCCGTCTTCGAGCGTGATCGGCTGCAGGCCAAGTCCGAGTAGGCGACGATTTTCGACGAAAAGCTCGTTTTCCGCCGCTTCATTCCGCGGATTGTTTACATGGTCGATTTTTGCGCCCGTCTTGTCGGCGATCATTTTCGCCAAATCGCGCACGCGATGCGTTTCCGTCATCTGATTGAGGATATGCACGCGCTCGCCGTGCTGCGGCGGGTTCTCGATCGCGAGTTCGATGCAGCGGACCGTATCCTGGATGTGAATGAACGCGCGCGTCTGGCCGCCCGTGCCGTGCACGGTCAGGGGATAGCCGATTGCGGCCTGCATCAGGAATCTGTTCAGGACGGTGCCGTAGTCGCCGTCGTAATCGAAACGATTGATGAGCCGCTCATCGAGGCGCGTCTCGGCCGTTTGCGTTCCCCAGACGATTCCCTGATGAAGATCAGTAATCTTGAGGCCGTCATTCTTGTTGTAAAAAGCGAAGAGAAGCTGATCCTGCGTCTTCGTCATATGATAGATAGAACCAGGATTGGCGGGATAAAGGATTTCCTTGCGGATTTCCTTGCCGTCGTCGGTTTCGATCTTCACCGGCAGATAGCCTTCAGGGATTTTGACGCCAGCCGTGCCGTATCCGTAGACGCCCATCGTGCCGAGATGGACGAGATGGGAATCAACACCCGCCTCAACGATCGCCGCCAGGATATTGTTCGTTGCATTGAGATTGTTCGAGACCGTATATCGTTTGTGATAGGAAGATTTCATGGAATAGGGCGCGGCCCGCTGCTCGCCGAAATGGACGATGGCGTCAGGGCGCTCTTCCTCGATCAGTCGAAGCAGGCGCGCATAATTGTTCGCAACGTCGATATTGTGAAATTCGATGCATTTGCCGGATGCTTCCGTCCAGGCGGCGAGGCGCACCGATATCGGTTTGATCGGCGTCAGCGATTCGACCTCAAGTTCGATGTCGATCTTGCGCCGCGAGAGATTGTCGACGATGACGACGTTATGATTCCGGCTCGACAAATGGAGCGCCGTCGGCCAACCGCAAAAACCGTCGCCGCCGATCACAATGACTTTCATGCTTTCCACTCCCAAACGCCCCGGACGCGCGGCCCGCCGCCGCCAGGTTTTTTAAGGTCGCCGCGGGCCGCTCGGCAAGTCCTAGGGGATGGCTGTTGCGCCGCAACGCAAGCGCCGCAATTGTAGTGCGATCTCGTTCATTCGCCCAAGGAGCATGCGGCGGCGACCTTGTCGCGCCCGCGAGGCCGGCTTCGCCGGACTCTTGCCGTGCTCGCTAGGTTGCGAAGCCTGGTGGAGCTAGGCGGAATCGAACCGCCGACCTCTTGAATGCCATTCAAGCGCTCTCCCAACTGAGCTATAGCCCCTTTCCAGAACGCGTCGGCCATGGGGAGCCGGCGCCCGCCAAATTCGCTGCTTAATGGGCGTTTGGGCGGCGGACCCTAACGGGCGCCCTTGCGTCGTGCAAGGCCGCCGCGGCTACTCCTCATCTGTCTCGCCGGAAGTAACGATGTCCGATACATCCTCGTCATCCTCGTCGTCCTCGAGAAGCGAGTCGTCTTCGTCGTCGTCGATCTCGACATCGATGTCCTCAAGGTCCTCGAGATCCTCAAGTTCTTCGTCGCTCTCGCCCGATTCTTGGTCGAGCGACGGTTTGCGTTTCGATTTTGCGGCTTTCGCTTCCTTGTCGGCCGCCTCAAGCGAGGTCTCGGCCGCCGGCGCAGCCGCTTCTTCCTTCTCCGCCACTTCGTCTTCGCGCCTCGGCTTGCGCGGTTTTAAAAGCGCTTCCGGCGTAAATTCGTGGCTGCATTTGGGGCAATGCGCCGGCTCCTTGTTGAGGTCATAGAAGCGGGCGCTGCAATTCGGGCAATCGCGTTTAACGCCAAGTTCGGGTTTCGTCACAGAGGGCCTCGTCCAGCCGAAATTGATGCGGGTTTCGGCCCCATTGCCACGCGGAATGACGACTGTCAAAAGGATTGCACAACGCGTCCAGAGACGCCGCTTGCGCATGTCGCGCTGCAAAGGAACGCACTTCTATGGCTGCGGCCGGCGCTGCTGCGGGAAGTATCCTCGCCCATCCGTCTATGCGTCTTGCGGGGTCCGTCGTTGCGCCCGGCGACAAGTCCGTTTCCCATCGCGCCTTGATCCTCGGCGCCATGGCCGAGGGCGAGACGGTGATCCGCGGCCTTCTGGAGGGGGACGATGTCCGTCGGACCGGCTCGGCGCTGCGGGCGCTCGGGGCTCTAGTCGAGCGCGACCGGCGAGCGGATGGTCCAATCTGGCGCGTCGAAGGCAGACCATGGCGCGCCCCGGCCCGCGCCCTCTACATGGGAAATTCCGGCACTGGCTGCCGCCTCCTTATCGGAGCAGCCGCCGGCCGGGGCGTCGCCGCCGTGTTTGACGGGGACGCAAGCCTTAGAAGCCGTCCGATGGGGCGCATTCTAGACCCGCTTGCGAAAATGGGCGCCTGCGCCGCGAGCCGCGAGGGCCAGCTCCCCGTGAGCCTCGCCGCCTCCGGCCGTCTAAGAGGCGCCGACTATGTGCTGCCGACGCCGTCTGCGCAGATCAAGTCGGCCGTGCTGCTCGCAGGGCTCGGCGCGCAGGGAGAGACGATCATCCGCGAACCTGTTCCCTGTCGCGACCATACCGAGCGGATGCTCGAGGCGTTCGGCGCCGCAATCGCGATCGAAACCGAACCCGCCGGGGGACGGACAATTCGCATTGACGGCGGACAAAGCCCCGTGGCGACGGCGATCGATGCGCCCGGCGATCCTTCCTCGGCGGCATTCCTCGTCGCCGCAGCGCTGATTGTTCCGGATTCGGACATTCTCGTTCGCGGCGTGCTCGTCAATCCTCTGCGCGCCGGCTTTTATGAAACGGCGCGGGAAATGGGCGCCGATCTTTCCTTCGAAAACCAGCGCCTACAATCAGGCGAGCCGGTCGCCGACATCCGCGCGCGGACGTCGTCCTTGCGCGGCGTTGAAGTTCCCGCGAACCGAGCGGCCTCGATGATCGACGAATATCCGATCCTCTCGGTTCTCGCCGCCTTCGCCGAGGGCGAAACGCTGATGGCGGGCGTCGAGGAATTGCGCGTCAAGGAGAGCGACCGGATCGCCGCGTGCGAGGCGGGGCTTGCCGCGAACGGCGTCAAGACGGAGAGCGGGCGCGACTGGCTGCGCGTGTTCGGACGGGCGGGCGACGTGCCCGGCGGCGGGCGCGTTGCGACGCGCCAGGATCACCGAATTGCGATGAGTTTCCTCGTTATGGGTCTCGCCGCAAAAAAGGCGATTGAAATCGACGACGGCTCGATGATCGGGACAAGTTTTCCAGATTTCTTCGCCCTGATGCGCTCGCTTGGCGCGGCGTTCGACGCGCCAACGAGCGATTGAGTCAATGCGCTGGCAACGAGCGATCTGACGCGATAACAAGGAGCGCGCCGACCCTTGCAGTATCGGCGCTCAGGCGCCAGTTTGCCCGCCCATGGCGAGGCCCATGGAAAAATCCTTCATCATCGCTCTCGACGGTCCGGCGGCCTCCGGCAAAGGCACGCTCGCCCAGCTTCTCGCCCAGGAATATGACCTTGCCTATCTCGACACTGGGTCGCTCTATCGCGGCGTCGCCTATATGTTGTTGAGGGCCGGCAAGGACCCGGCCGACGAGGCGGCGGCGGAAGATGCGGCGGCGCATTTCTCGCTGGATGAGATCGAAGGCGCCGATATCCGGACGCGCGAGGTCGGCGCGGCGGCCTCCAAGGTGGCGGCGATGCCTGGCGTGCGCAAGGCGCTTCTCGATTTCCAGCGCCGCTTCGCCAAAAATCCGCCGGCCGGCAAGCGCGGCGCCGTGCTCGATGGGCGTGATATCGGCACCGTCGTCTGCCCGGACGCCGACCTCAAATTCTTCGTCATCGCGAGCCCGGAAGTGCGCGCCCATCGCCGGTTTCTCGAACTGAAGGCCCAAAAGCCGGGCCCTACGGAAAGGGAGGTCTTCGACGACCTCGCCGAGCGCGACGCCCGCGACGCGGCGCGGACTGATGCGCCCATGGTCCAGGCTCCCGATGCGGAGTTGCTAGACACGACGCGGTTGACTATAGAAGCGGCCTTCGCGGCGGCGCGCCGCGTTGTCGACGGCGTTTTCCGGCGCTGTGAGGACTGATCGAGGGCCGAGCCCTCAAATCCAAGGTCGATCCTCCCGGGCGCATGAGGCTTTCTCGGAAAGCGGAATTTTGTGTCCGTCGGTCGCGGAAGAACTCGCGCCGCTTAACCCTTACTCGGCTCACCCGTCCCGGAGCGCGAACCGCTTGCGGGAAAGACCGCCGGATGCAACCGGTCGGCCAGGAACGCTGAAAACGAACTGGAGACTATTGAACGCCCATGTCCGCAACTGAAACGCTGAACCCGACCCGCGAAGACTTCGCGGAGATGCTTGAAGCCTCGCTCGTCGATCGCAGGGAATTCGAAGAGACTGTCGTCAAAGGCGTCGTCACCGCCATTGAGAAAGACGTCGCCATCATCGATGTCGGCCTCAAGACCGAAGGCCGCGTGCCGCTGAAAGAATTCGCGGGCGCCGGAAGGACCGCCGACCTCAAAGTCGGCGACGAGGTCGAGGTCTATGTCGAACGCGTCGAAAACGCGAATGGCGAAGCCGTCGTGTCGCGCGACAAGGCTCGCCGCGAAGAGGCCTGGGATCGCCTCGAAAAAATGTTTGAAGCTCAAGAGCGCGTCGAAGGCGTCATCTTCAATCGCGTCAAAGGAGGCTTCACCGTCGACCTTGGCGGCGCGGTGGCGTTCCTCCCGGGCAGCCAGGTTGACATTCGCCCGGTGCGCGACGCGGGGCCGCTCATGAACATTCCGCAGCCATTCCGCATCCTCAAGATGGACAAGCGCCGCGGCAATATCGTCGTTTCGCGCCGCTCGATCCTCGAAGAAGATCGCGCCGAACACCGTCAGGAAATCGTCCGCGAACTCAATGAGGGCGATGAGCGCGAAGGCGTCGTGAAAAACATCACGGATTATGGCGCGTTTGTTGAACTGGCGCCGGGCGTCGACGGGCTATTGCACGTCACCGACATGTCGTGGTCGCGCGTCAATCACCCCTCGGAAGTCTTGAACGTCAACGACACGGTGCGCGTGAAGATCATCAAGATCAATCCGGAAACGCACCGTATTTCGCTCGGCATCAAGCAGCTGCAGCCCGATCCCTGGCAGGGCGTCGCCGCGAAATATCCGGTCGGCGCGAAATTCAAAGGCCGCGTGACGAACATCACCGATTATGGCGCCTTCGTTGAACTTGAAGACGGCATTGAGGGCCTTGTCCATGTGTCGGAAATGAGCTGGGTGAAGAAGAATGTTCACCCCGGCAAGATCGTGTCGACTTCGCAGGAAGTCGAAGTGATGGTGCTTGAGGTCGACGAGAACAAGCGCCGCATCTCGCTCGGATTGAAACAATGTCTCGACAATCCCTGGGAGCGCTTTGCGGAAGAGCACCCCATTGGCTCGGTCGTCGAAGGCGAAATCAAGAACATCACCGAGTTCGGGCTCTTCATCGGGCTCACCGAGGAGATGGACGGCATGGTCCATCTCTCCGACCTCGACTGGAACCGGTCCGGAGAAGAAGCGATCAAAGACTATCACAAGGGCCAGCGCGTCACGGCGAAGGTCCTCGATGTCGATTCCGAAAAGGAGCGGATTTCGCTCGGCGTCAAACAGGTCGGGTCCGATCCGCTCGATACGGTTGGCGAGATCAAGAAGGGCGACGACGTCACCTGCACGGTGACCGCGATCGAGACCGGCGGAATCGAGGTGCAGGTCGGCGGCGAGGGCGGTCCGAAAGCCTTCATCAGGAAATCGGATCTGTCGAAGGATCGCAACGAACAGCGTCCCGACCGTTTTGCGGTTGGCGATAAAGTCGACGCCCGCGTCACCGGTTTTGACAAGACATCGCGTCGCATCAATCTGTCGATCAAGGCGCGCGAGGTCGCGGAGGAGAAAGAGGCGGTTGAGCAATATGGGTCGGCCGATTCCGGCGCATCGCTCGGCGATATTCTCGGCGCCGCGCTCAAGGAGAAAAACAAGAAGTAGCGCTTGATATGGCGTTCGCTTACAAGATAGACGCCCCCGCATTGCGGCGAGGGCGTCGTCTTGTCGCGGGGCTGCGAACGAAAGCCGGCGGACAGATGGGGCGGCGAGCCGCGTTGCGTTTCCCCTTTGCGCTCCGCTAATCGCACAAGCTGGTTTAAATGCCTGAGCTTCCAGAAGTCGAAACCGTGCGCCGCGGCCTTGCGCCCGTCATGGTTGGCGCGCGGTTTGATCGCGTCGAGCTGCGTCGGGCGGACTTGCGGTTCCCGCTACCGCCGAATTTCGTGTCGCGTCTTGAAGGGGCGCGCGTTGAAAGTCTTGACCGACGCGGAAAATACCTGATCGCAAGCCTCTCCACTGGCGAGTCCCTCATCATGCATCTCGGCATGTCAGGGAGGTTCACCGTGGAAGCCGGGGCCACTCCGCGTCCCGGCAAGTTCTACTTTGCCGAGCGGGCTGCGCCGCGCCACGACCATGTCATCTTCCACATGCAGGGCGACAAAGGTCGCACGCGCATCGTCTATAACGATCCGCGCCGTTTTGGGTTGATGGACGTCGCGGGGATTGGCGGTCTTCAATCGAACCGGCACATGAAGGGAATGGGCCCGGAGCCTCTGGGGCCGAGCTTTACCGCGGCGGTTCTGGCTGCTGCACTGCGATCGCGGACCGCGCCCATAAAGGGCGCGCTTCTCGACCAGCGCGTCGTCGCCGGGATCGGCAATATTTATGCCTGCGAAGCGCTCTTCCGGGCCGGAATTTCGCCGCGGCGCAAGGCGCGAAGCGTATCAGGAGCCCGGAGCGCGCGCCTCCATCGCGCGCTTATCGATGTGCTGTCGGAAGCGATCGAGGCCGGCGGGTCGAGTCTGAAGGACTTCGCGGGTTCGGATGGGGCGCTCGGCTATTTTCAACACCGCTTCCAGGTTTATGACAGGGAAGGGCTCGCCTGTTCCCTCTGCGACGCGCCGGTGCGTCGCATCGTGCAGGCGGGGCGCTCGACCTTTTACTGCGGAGCCTGCCAGAAATAGCCGTCGACCCCGCTACGCGGCCGCGTTGACGGCTTCAAACCTCGCCGCTATACACCTCGCTCCCCGCCCCCGGGGTCCTTCGAACGCAATTGCGGGACGACATGGCCAATACGAGTTCAGCCAAAAAAATGGTGCGCAAAATCGCCGCGCGCACGGCCGTTAATGGCGCGCGCCGATCGCGCGTTCGGACCTATGTGAAGAAGGTTGAAGCCGCCATTGCGTCAGGCGATAAGAAAGCCGCCAGCGAGGCTTTGAAGGTCGCGCAACCTGAACTCCATCGCGCCGTCTCGAAGGGCGTTCTCAAGAAAGCGAGCGCTGCGCGCAAATTGTCGCGCTTGTCGGCGCGCATCAAGTCGCTGTCCGCTTAAGCGAATTTTATCTCAGATCCTGATTTTTGGTTGACGCCGCAGAAGGCGAGCGTAACGTGTGCACACATTGCGCTGCGCTTCGCAACGCGGTCGGTGCGCAATGCGCCCAGAGGCGCACAGGGCGCCAGACGAACTGAGTGCACTTTTTTTCTCGGGGGCCGTCGAGCGCTAATGGTTTGTTTTTTCTCGAATGCAAGCGAACGCGCTATCAAAAACGATGCGCAATGCATGCAAAAAGCGAATCGCAAACGTGATCTTCGCTTGCCTTCAGGCGTTCTTCACCGTACACTTTGTTCACTGGCGAATAAGACGCAAACTGAGTTTCATCAGCGTAGGCGTTTCAAGGACGAATTTGCGAACGACCTCCTGATTGCGATGAGTGGGACATCGTGATCTGAGGCGATGGCGCGAAGAGGCGGACAGCATGACAGGCAGGGGATACACGCGGCGCTTGACTTTGTTCAGTCGGGTTGTCGCGGAGGGTTGGGGTGACAAGTCGTATTTTGTAATGACAGTGCGAGCCGGCGCGAAGCGAGCGCCGCTCGAATTAATTCTCTAAGCAGTTGCTTCTGTCGCGCGGGCGAAGCTCCGCGCCAATCTTGAAATCGGCCGACTTGGGCGTGCGAGCGTTTTCGCGCGGCGGGGCGGTTTTGGACCGCGAATTTGAACATGGGAACGGGGTCATGGCGAGCGATCATCTCGGCGGGCAAACCGACGATTTTGCGCGGTTTTGCGATGCGCTTTACCGGCGTTTTGGCGACGCAATCGTTTCAAGTTGGATGTCTGATCTGCAGCTCGAAAAAATGGGCGGCGACAGCGTGACATTGTCGACAGAGTCGCATGTCAAATGCGAAACGCTGCGCCAACGATTCATCATGTTGATGAAAGAAACGTGGTGCGAGGAAGTCGGGCCGATCCGCCGCTTGAACGTGACGACGCGTTCGCGGCTTTCGGCGGGCGCGGCGAAGGTCGAAGCGATGGCGACGAAGGCGAACGGCGCAGATGTTGCCCCGAATTTCGGACTCGCGAAGTCTGGGCGCGTGCCGTTCATAGGCAGACAGGCCGTGCTTGATCGCGTCGCCGGGCAAAAATCAGCGGGCGTTGAACGACGCGCTATCGCCGTCAATGAACTTTGCTCGCCGCTCGACGAGCGTTCGACATTCGATAGTTTCGCGATTGACGACACCAACCGGATGGCGCAGGCCGCTGCGCGACAAGCTGCGGGCGAAGGCGGCGCCTCCGAAGTCGTTTACATCTACGGCCCCTCAGGCGTTGGAAAAACGCATCTCTTGCACGCCGCCGGAAATTTCTGGCGCAATTCTCACGGGTCGGAAGGCTGTGCTTATCTCGCTTATCACAATATCACGGCTGGCTGTTCGACGGCGGCGTTGACGAGCGGCGGGCTGCTTGCGCTGCGCCAGGACCTTTTGTCTCACCGCCTGTTGCTCATTGATGACATTCATCTTCTCGTTGGCGCGCCGCGCTCGCAGACGGAGATTCTCAATTTCGTGAGCGCAGCTCTTGCCGGCGGAAAACGCGTTATCATTGCGGGCGAACTGTCGCCCGCCAAGCTCGCCGAGGCTGGCATCAACTCGCGTTTGACAGACAGGCTCGCGGGCGGAGTCAGCGTCGGCATTGCGCAAGGCGGCGCCGCGCTGCGGGCCGACGTCATTCGCAAACGTCTTGATGCGGCGGCGTCGAAATGCCGTCTGACGCCGGAGGCGATCGGGTATGTCGCTTCACATTTTGCGAACAGCACGCGCGAAACGCTGGGCGCCCTAAACCAGCTCCTTCTCGCTTATGGAGATCGGGATGCGTCTGTCGACCTCGCCGACGCTGCGGCTGAGCTCAGGGGGCGGCTTGGGGAAAGTCGGCGCGCGCCAAGCCTTGATGAGGCGGCCAAGGAGACGGCTGTTGTTTTCTCGATCACCGAGGATGAGCTGCGCGGGCGCGGCCAACCGCAGCGGCTCGCGCGCGCCAGACACGCCTTCGTTTATGTCGGCCGGCATGCACTCAGGGAATCGTTTCCGAGGATCGCGCGCGCGCTCGGGAGGGACCACACGACGGCCATGAGCGGCTACCGTCGCGCTGAAGCGCTTCTTGAACGGGACAAGAAATTTCAGGGCGCGGTCAACTCGATATTCGCGGCGCTCGGCTATCCGGCGCGCCAGTTTTGAGGCGCGAAATGGGAGCGGCTCCGCGTCCCGCGCGGCGCCGCCCGGCCGCCCGCTCCCCTGAGTCATAAGGCGCTGATATCTTGGAATTTTTTGGGTCGGCATTCGCGCGCCGCCGGCGCTGCTTTCGCTGGCTTTCCGGCCCCGACTTCGGCTATAATTTTTGTTGATTTTCGGAACGGCGATTCCCGACCGTCGGCGCTCTCGTCAAAGGCCGGGGACCGCTGATTTTCCTATCTCGAAGCGTTCTGGCGACAGGCGTCCTCGGCGGCGAAAGCGCCTGCGCCGAAGGACCAATGACAAGAAAGAGCGGGCTTGCGATGAAGGTCACAATCGAACGGTCGGCGCTGGTGAAGGCGCTCGGACATGTGCAAAGCGTCGTCGAGCGGCGCAACACGATCCCGATCCTTTCAAACGTGCTGCTTCAAGCTGAAGGCGGCGCGCTGACATTGACGGCGACCGATCTCGATATCGAGATTTCGGAGTCAGCGCCGGCCGACGTCGCCGGCAAGGGCGCCTCGACAGCATCGGCGCTAATGTTGCACGACATCGTGCGCAAGCTCCCTGAGGGCGCGCAAATCCGACTCCAGCTCGTGCCGGACGAAGGCCGGCTGCAGATCACAGCCGGACGGTATGAAGGCTCGCTCGCCGTCCTGCCGGACGAGGATTTTCCGACGCTGGCTTCGGATGATCTCGGCGTGCGCTTCCGCGTGCCGGCGGACGATTTGCGACGGCTTTTCGCGAAGACGCGATTTGCGATGTCGCAGGAAGAGACGCGTTATTATCTGAACGGGGTTTACCTCCACGCTTTTCTCGACGGAAACGCCAAGCTCCTGCGGGCCGCAGCGACGGACGGTCATCGTCTCGCGCGGCTCGACGCGCTGCTCCCGGCGGGCGCCGAAAAAATGCCGGGCGTCATCGTGCCGCGCAAAGCCGTCGGCGAGCTCTCGCGCCTCCTTGATGACGCCGAGGAAACGGTCGAGATCGGCGTATCGGAATCGAAGATCCGTTTCAGTTTCGGCGCCGGGCATCTCACGTCGAAACTGATCGATGGTTCGTTCCCGGATTATGAGCGCGTCATTCCGAAGGCCAATCCGAACATGTTGCGGGTCGACAACAAGGACTTTTCGGCGGCGGTCGATCGCGTTTCGACCGTTTCGGCGGACAGAACGCGGTCGATCAAGCTCGCGCTCGAAGCGAACAAGCTGCGCCTCATGGTCAACAATCCGGAGGCGGGCAGCGCCGTCGAGGAATTGTCGGTCGATTATTCCGGCGACCCATTGGAGATCGGCTTTAACGCGCGCTATCTCCTCGATGTTGCAAGTCAGATCGACGGCGAAATGGCGACCTTGCGCCTCGCCGATCCTTCTTCGCCGACCGTCATCGAAGACGAAGAAGACGAGCGCGCGCTCTATGTTCTCATGCCGTTGCGCGTTTGACGCCGCAAGAAGGGATGGGGAGCGGGGGCGCTTGCACGCGCCGGGAACGAGAAATTAGGCGCGAGCGCGTCGGTGCGGCGGGGATCGCATGGATTCGGGCGCCCGGCGCAATTTGGAATTAGGGTCATGGCTGAAGCGGCGATGAGGAGAGAAATAATCGCGGACGCGCCCGCGCCCTCCGGCGCGTCCGCGCAGTTTCGGCGTCTCACGCTAACCGATTTCCGCTCCTATGCGCGCGCCGACCTTAATTTCGACGGCAGGCCCGTCGCGCTCGCGGGCGCCAATGGCGCCGGCAAGACGAATATTCTCGAAGCC
>OBLQ010000407.1_pt1 | contig 16479 bp, 10 predicted proteins | sample 1519881 | NCBI WGS metagenome assembly OBLQ01 (sample SAMN01911456, study PRJEB22533) | soil metagenome | biome: Soil | place: Malaysia | collected 2012-04-30 | depth DG_metagenome m | reverse complement strand
GTTGCCGACCTCGCCGTCGACCTTCAGGACGCCGTCGTAGTTCTTCATCATGTGGTCCGCGATCGGCCGCGTGAAGCACCGCGGTGGAGGGCCTGGAAGGCTCGGCCGCGCCGGCGAGACGGGCCAGCGCCTCCGGGGTGCGCTCGCTGAAGGTGTGCGGCCGCCGGCCGGTCAGGAGCTCGTAGAGGATCACGCCGAGCGCGTAGATGTCGGTGGAGGTCGTCACCGGCTCGCCGCGGAGCTGCTCGGGAGAGCCGTACTCCGGCGTGACGAGGCGCAGCCCTGTCGCCGTCAGCGTCGCCGCCCCGCTGCCGTCGCTCGTATCGATCAGCTTGGCGATGCCGAAGTCGAGCAGCTTCACCTGCCCGGCGGCGGTGACGAGGATGTTCGAGGGCTTCAGGTCGCGGTGCACGATCAGGTTCTGGTGGGCGTGCCGGACGGCCCTCCCGATCTCGTCGAAGAGCCGTAGCCTGGCGGCGACGCCGAGACGGTGCCGGTCGCAGTAGTCGAGAAGCTGCAGGCCGTCCACGTGCTCCATCGCGAAGTAGGGCTGACCCTGCTCGCTGACTCCGCCGTCGAGGAGGGCGGCGATGTTCGGGTGCTGGAGCCGGGCGAGGATCTGCCGCTCGAGAAGGAAGCGGCGCAGGATCTCGTCGCTGTCCATCCCGCGCTTGAGGAGCTTCAGGGCGACCCGTTGCTCGAACTGCCCGTCGGCCCGCTCGGCGAGATAGACGACTCCCATGCCGCCCCGCCCGAGCTCGCGGATCAGCCGGTAGGCTCCGATGATCCCTTCCGGCGCCGGCTCCGGCAGGGACTCCACGAGCGCGGCGGCCCTCTCCAGATCCATCCGCTCGAGGAAGTCTCCGGCCCGCTCGTGCGCCTCGAGCAGGGACTCGATCTCCACCCGCAAACCCGCGTCGCCTGCGCAGGCGTCGTCGAGGAAGGCCGCGCGCTCGTCCGAGGGACGGTCGAGGGCCTCCAGGAGGAGACGCGCGGCGTCGTCTTCGCGCCGCTCCCCCGTCACGATCCCTCGCCTCCGTGCAGCGCGCGGAAGAGCCAGGCCTTCGCGAGGGCCCAGTCCCCCTTGACCGTGCGCGGCGAGACGCCGAGGGCGTCGGCGGTCTCCTCGACGGTCAGCCCGCCGAAGAAGCGGCACTCCACGACCCGGGCGGGACGTGGATGGCGCTGGGTCAGGCCGGCCAGCGCGCCGTCGAGATCGAGAAGGTCCGCCGCGAACTCGGCGATCCCGATCTGCTCCGGCCCGGGAACGGGATCCTCACCGGGGGTCCTCTTCACTCGCCGACGGCGGCGGGCGTAGTCGATGAGCACCTGGCGCATGGCTCGGGCGGCGGCGGCGAAGAAGTAAGCGCGTCCCTTCTGCGCCACCTGCGTGCTGTCGACGAGGCGGAGGTAGGCCTCGTGGACGAGAGCGGTTGTGGCGAGCGTGTGGCCCGGGCGCTCCCGCCGGAGCTGGCGATGGGCCATGGCGCGCAGGTCGTCGTAGATCAGGGGCCAGATCCGCTCGACGGGATCGACCCCGTCCGCCTCGGCCGATCTGAGGAGATCCGTGATCTCCCCCTGGCGGCTCCCTCCGGCCTCCATCCTCCACATCCCCCTGAAAACGACGGCCTGGCGCCGATTATACCCGGCGCGGGCGCGATCGCCCCGCTACCGGCCGCGGCGATTGCCCCGGATCCCGGCTCCCGGCGCAGGGACTCTGAAAGCTCCGGGATCCGCTCGGCAAGGGATGTCGAATATGGGGTCCGGGGGTGGGAGGCGCCCGCGGCCCCTTCCGGCAGCATCGACGGAATCTCGCGCAGATCGCCGGTGATGCGGACCGGAGCCGGGGCCGGGCGGAAGGTCGCGCGCCGGAAGGCGGGCTCTGCCGGCTCCGGAGCGGGACCGATGGGGAGGGAGAGATGAGAGAGACGACGAAGCGGTGCCTGTTCCTGGGCTCCATCGCGGCCGCCGTGCCGATCCTCTTCGGTGCACCCACGCGGGCGCTAGCGGCGAGCGACCTGAACGACGTCACGCATCTCCGGGCGGCTTCCGGCGGGGCGATGCCGGCTCTCCTGACCGATCTCGATGACGACGGCGACGGTGATCTCGTTCTCGGCACGAAGCGTCGCGTCCTGAGCGTCTACCTGAACGACGGCGGCGACTTCGTCGCGTTGCCTCAAGCCACGGATGCGCCGGAGACGATGGGCCGGGGCTTCTCCCTGGCGGCAGGCGATCCGGATGATGACGGCGACACCGACATCGTGGCGTGCGGCTCCTTCAGGGAGGGCCGCGGCTTCGCCAGGGAGTGCCGGCTCTTCCTCAACCAGCTCGTCGAGGAGGGAGATCTCCGCTTCGAGCGCGCGCCCGAAGACGTCTTCCCGCGGGTGACGGACCTTCGCGTCCCGCTCTTCGTGGATCCCGACGGAGACAACCGCCAGGACCTCATTCTCTTCGACGGGATCGGAGGCGATCGGGCGACGGGCCTGCGCACCCGCGATCCTCTGGCCAGTCTCTCGGACTCTGCGGCCACCGGGCGCGGCGTCCAGGCTCACGGCCACCTCTTCATGAGAAACGAGCGCGACGTCGATCTCGTCTTCACCATGGCGCCCGAGGGGACGATCCCCGGCGCCGGCGCGGCCTCCGCGGCCGCGATACTGGATGCCGGCGAGCGCGGCACGGAGATCTGGGTCTCGCGTCCGGCCGGGCCCGACCAGCTCCTCGTGTGGAGCAGGGACGAGGAGCGGTATGCCGACGCAACCCCGGGGCAGGGTCCCGGCTGGACGCATCCCGGATCCCGCGACGTGATCGCCGCAGATCTCGACGGCGACGGCGTGAAGGACGCGGTGGTCATCAGGGAAGGAGCCCTCCGGTACCTGCACGCCGAAGGCGGCCGGTTCGTCGACATGACGGAAGCTGCGGGCCTCGGCGGCCCCGGCCCGGGCTTCCTTCACCTCGCGGCGGCCGACTTCGACAGGGACGGCCGGGAAGATCTATTCGCCGCGGGCCTGGCAACGAGCCGCCTGATGATCAATCAGGGAATCGATCCGACGACGGGAGCGATGACCTTCGCCGATCGCGCGGAGGCGGCGGGCCTCGCCGGGGGGGGCCGCATCGCCTCCCTGGCCGTTCAGCTCACCCCGGAAGAGTGCGACTTCTCGGTGCAGCTCCTGACGGCCTCCGCGGACGCGAGGACGGGCGCCCTCGTCCACGTCTTCCCCGACGACTCGGCGGGGCACACCATCCGGATGTCGCGCGGCGCCCGGGAGGCGGAGGCGGCCTTCGACGGCGCCTGCGTCCGGGGCTCCGACGGGCCGGACCGGATCCTGGGCAACGAGCGAACGAGCATCCTCTACGGCGGAGCGGGCGACGACACGCTGATCGCACGCGGCGGCGTCACCATCCTCGACGGCGGCCCGGGCAAGGATCGCTTCGTGGCGACGGGGTACACGATCATCCGCCTTCCGGCGGCCGACATCGAGCCGGGAGAGACGATCGTCTGCGATCCGACGAGATCCGTGATGATCGAATCCCCGTTCAGCAGGACGGAGCTGGAGAGGGCCGGCGTCGTCTTCGAGGGCTGCTTCCATGACACCTACTGTCCGGACCCGTCCGGTCCAACCGTTCTCGCCGGTACGCCGCGGATCACCGGAGCCGCGCCGGGAGATCCCCAGGCCGAGGCGTTCGAGTGCCACGGGTCCACGTCGCGGGCCGCCTTCACCGCAATCAACAGGGACCCCTTCCTCGACCTGGCGAAGTCCGTGAACCGGCGGAACCTCGTCGCCTACGACGGGCCTGGAGTCGGCACGTGCGATCCGGCGAAGATCGGCGACTGCGCGCGCTATGGCCTGGAGAGCTGCCTGGCGACGGATACCGGCTACCAGTGCTTCCCGAACCTGCAGCAGTGGTGCGACGATCCCTTCTTTGCGCGCAACGTGGCCACGGAGACGCTCGGTGACCTGATCGCCACCGGCAAGCGCTTCATCCTGCCCATGGTCATCTGGCTCCCGCGATCGGATGCCATCTCGCCGGGCGGGTCTTGCAACAAGGGCGATAACAGGACGGTCTCCGACTGGCACGCGAGCATCGCGCAGTCGATGAACTCTCTGCGGTCCAGGTATGGGCAGTGGGGCGTGGACGTCGACTACAGGATCCGCATCTTCACCGTGCCCTCCGGCTCCGACTTCGTGGACCCCAAGGATCCGGGGTGCACGGACATCGTCTACAGCGACGAGGATCCTGACTACGACCCGAGCCGGCACAACACCGTCGAGGATCTCGTCAACGCCTACCCGGCCAGGTACTCGGACGGGGAGATCAACGTCTACCTGACGGACCAGGGGGACCCGCACGGCGAGAGCTACAGCTTCCCCTGGCAGAAGGCGAACACGTCCGTCTACCGGAAGTTCATCCTGATCCACGGAGGGTTCGGGGCGATCGTCCACGAGATGAGCCACCAGCTCGGACTCGCCCATCCCTGGGACAACAACCTCGCGCGGGCGAACGGATCGGACACGGCGGAGTCGAGGGATTCGTGGCTCTACAGGCCATTTCCCGATCAGCCGACCGGCGGCCTCAATCTCTGCGTCTCCAACGCAGAGTGCGACGGCGCGGACGCCGGTCCCGGCCTCTGCGTCACGGCGCCCGGGGCGGCGTCCGGCTACTGCTACAACCTCAAGATCAACTGCGCCACGAAGGGAGACCGGGTCTGCGATACGCCGTGGGACACCCTGCCCTGCTTCCAGGTCGGCGACAAGCTCGGGGAGATCTGCCTCACCGACGACGACTGCCTCGTGGACGGCGGCTTCGTCGGAAAGTCCTACGAGACCACGTGCTTCTTCGGAAGGTGCGGACCGAGGCACTGCAACGGCCCGTCCGGCTGCCTCTCCGGCCTGTGCGTCGACGGCGTCTGCGCCAACTTCCCCCGGGTGAAGTCGCAGAGCTGCTGCGACCTCCACGACGACACCGTGCTGTCGAAGGAGCACAACACCTGCGTCGAGTGGGCCTCGGACACGAAGGGCACGCAGGTCCTGTCCCCCGGCGTGGGCAACAGCACCACGTGGCCTCTCGCCCGAAACGCCATGACGTATCACCATCCGGGCGGACGGGTCCCAATCACCTACACGAAGGGCCAGCGCGACAGGGTGATCTGCCGCCTGCACTACTCCGAGGAATACGGACAGATCCTGAAGAAGCCGAGGCCGGACGGCGAACCGTGCTCCACGCGTCCGGGTGGGACGACGCTCACCTACGGCGGCCCGAACGAGGACCGGGATGTCCCTCACGGTGCCTGCGCCTCGGGCGTCTGCTCCGTCAACAGGACGCTCATCGGTCCCCAGGCGGTCTGCGCCTCTGCCACCTGCTCGGACGGGATCACAGGAAGCAAGGAGGCGGACGCGGACTGCGGAGCCTCCTGCCGCATCCAGTTCGGCCAGATCTGCGACTACAACCCGCTGGCCGGGGTGGAAGAGGGCTGTCAAACCTCCTCGGACTGCGTGTCGGGCGTCTGCGAGGCGGGGCGCTGCATGCCCACCTGCTCCGACGGCAAGCGCAACGGGACGGAGCTGGGAATCGATCTCGGCGGGACGGGCTCCGTTCCCTCCTGCGGGGGACGCCCGCTCGGGGCGACCTGCAGGTTCCCGGACGACTGCTCGCAGCCGGCATTCTGCGCCGGTGTGGGGGAGTGCGTCACGTCGGCCGACTGCCCGATCAACATCCCGTTCGGGACCGCCTGCACCCAGGACTACCAGTGTCACGGCGGCGTCTGCCGCTCGGCCGCGAAGTCCTTCTGCGCCACCCAGGCCTGCGCGGTTGGCTACGAATGCCGTTCCGGCGTCTGCAACACGATTCAGGGGAAATGCGAGTGCTCGGACCAGGACGACTGCCTTCCGAGCGACTCCTGCAACATCACCTCGGGCGTCTGCACGAACGAGTGCGTGGACGGCCGCTGTCTCGGGCAGTGCACCCCGATCCGGACCGGACCCTAGACCGGTCCGGCCTCACCGAGGATCGCGGCCCGGCGGGGGCGGAGCCTGACGGCCCGCCTCCCGTCGGGCCGGGCCTGCGCGCAGGGCGTTGACACCCCGGGGCCTCTCGCTCAAGATGAGCCCCGACGATCGCGATCCCCGGCCGGCGCCGAGTAATTCCGCCGGCACCCACCCAAGCGCAGGCACCCGGGAACCCCATGACATCAGCACCGGCGAGCGGGGCGGAGCAGGGGATGCGGCTCCGTCTGCGCGCCTGGTACGCCGAGCTGCTCATCGGCCTCACGGCGCTCGCCGTGATCTTCCTGCGGCTCGGGGCGAGCGGCCTGCGCCACTCGGAGTCACGCTGGGCCGAGATCGCGCGGGAGATGCTCCTCTCCGGTGACTTCTTCCACCCCACCATCGGCTGGAAGCCCTACTTCGACAAGCCGCTCCTGACCTACTGGCTCGTGGCGGGCGTCGCCGCCCTCACTCGCCACCTGAACGAGTGGGCCGTCAGGGCTCCGAGCGCGCTCGCGGGAGTGATCGCCGTCGTCGCGACGATGTACATCGGCCGGAAGCTCTGGTCGCCGCGCGTCGGCCGGATCGCCGGACTCCTGCTCCTGACCTCCTACGGCTTCCTGACGTGGGCGCGCAACGCCCAGGCCGACATGGAAAACCTCGCGGCGATAACGCTCGCGCTGGCGTGGTACTGGAGCCGCCGGGACCGGCCCGCCTTCACGACCTTCCTGGGCTTCTACCTCGTGGCGTTCGTCGGCGCCCTGACCAAGGGGCTGCCGGCCGTGATCGTGCCCCTCCTGGCTCTCGCGCCCGATCTTCTTCCGGAGCGCCGGTGGCGCCGCCTGCTATCTCCCGGACACATTCTCGCGGCCGGTCTGGGATTGATGATCTACCTGGCCCCGTTCGCATACGCCCACCTGACGCGGCCGCCGGACTACGCCGAGAGCGGCCTCGGCCTCGTCTTCCGGGAGAACTTCCTGCGCTACTTCCGGGCCTTCGATCACAAGGGGCCGATCTACCTCTACCTCTATTACCTCCCCTACCTGATACTGCCCTGGGCGCCGCTGCTCATCGCCTCCGTCGTGGGATGCTTCAGGATCCGCAGGGAGATGGACCCGCGGACACGATGGCTCGCGTGGAGCGCGCTCCTCATCTTCGCTTTCTTCACCCTGTCCGGATCCCGCAGGGGCTATTACATCCTCCCGCTTCTGCCGTTCTGCGCCCTTCTCATCCCCGTCGTCTTCATCCACGCACGGTCCGCCGCGATAGAGCCGCTCCGGCGGTGGGGATGGCGTCTCCAGGCGTGGCTGCTCGGCGCCCTGATCGCGGTCGAGCTGGCCGGGGTGCCCGTGGCGCGGCTCGCCGGGGAGAGGCTCGGGCTTGCGGTCCCCGGCGGCCTTCTCTGGTCCATGCCGTTCGTCGGCGCCGTGGCCGCCTTGCTCGGATACGCGGGGTACGCTCTCGGACGGCGGAGCGGGGACGCGCCGGCACGTGCCCTGGCGGCGATGCTGGGTGCGGCGATCGGGCTCGGCGGCGGACTCGTGTGCGTCCAGCGCGACATGGTCGACATGTCCCGGACGGAGCGGCCCTTCGTCTCGAGCCTCGCGGAGCGGACCCTCCATCTCGCTCCGGCCCACATCGGAGTCTTCGGATCGAACGGAACGCTCCTTCTCTTCTACCTGAAGGCGGAAGGCCCGCTGACGCGCCTCAGGAGCGGCGACGAGGTCTCCCGCTTCCTCGCGGGTGAGGGGGAGCGCGTCGTCGTCACGCGGCGCCGCTTCATGAAGGAGGTGCGACGGGCCGCCCCGGACCAGCTCCGGCGGCCGCCCGACCTCGTGCAGAAGCCCGCCCGCGAGAACGGCCGGCCGTCGGGCTCCGACTGGGTCGCCTGGGTGAATCCGGCGGCCACCGCCGGGAGCGTATCGGATGGGGGCCCGGAGACCTCGACAAGCGAGCCACAGGGGCCGTGACACGCCGGTACCCAGCGCCTCCGGGATGGTGGTGGGAGGGGCGTTGCAGTGAGGGGCTCGCGACCCTGCGAGAGAGCTCCAGGGAGTCTCGCGGGAGGGGAGGAACGCCTGCCGCGATCAGAGCGCCTTGTTGAGGGCGTCCTGCGCGCCGGGATGGCGCACGTCCTGCCCCTCGCACATGAAGATCACCATCTGCGCGATGTTCGTGGCGTGGTCGCCCACCCGCTCGAGGTACTTCGCGATGAAGGTGATCCGGAGGGCCCGTGTCACGTTCTTGGGCTCCTCGATCATGTAGGTCAGGAGCTCACGGAAGAGCTGCTCGTTCAGGGCGTCCACGGAGTCGTCCGAGGCGAGGACGGCGCGCGCCCCGTCGGGGTCCCGGTTGACGAAGGCGTCGAGGGCGCTGTGGACCATCGCGGAGACCTTGTCCGCCATCCGTGGAATGTCGATGTAGGGCTTCAGCCGGGGCTCCTGTGCCAGCTCGATCGAGCGCTCGGCCGTGTTGACCGCGAGATCGCCGATACGCTCGAGATCGGTGACGATCTTGAGCGCCGTCGTGATGAAGCGCAGATCGGAGGCGGCCGGCTGGCGGAGAGCCAGGAGGTTGAGGCAGAGGTGGTCGACCTCGAGCTCCTCGGCGTCCACGAGCGTGTCCGACTCGATCACCTGCTTGGCGAGATCCGGGTCCCGCTCGGTGAGCGAGGACATCGCGCGGGAGATCATCTGCTCCACACGGCCGCCGATCTCGAGGATCTTCTCCTTCAGCCCGACCAGTTCCTGCTCGTAATGCCTGTTGGTGTGCTCGGTCATCCGAATCTTCCGGTGATGTAGTCCTCTGTACGCCGGTCCTGAGGTCTCGTGAACAGAGTCGCCGTATCGTCCAGCTCGACCAGCTCGCCGAGCAGGAGGAATCCAGTGTACCGCGAGACACGCGCGGCCTGCTGCATGTTGTGGGTGACCACGACGATCGTGTAGCGATCCTTCAGCTCGCCCATCAGCTCCTCGATCCGCGCCGTGGCGATGGGATCGAGGGCGGAGCAGGGCTCGTCCATGAGGAGGATCTCCGGCTCGACGGCGATGGCCCGCGCGATGCACAACCGCTGCTGCTGGCCGCCCGAGAGGCGCAGCGCGTTGTCGCCGAGACGGTCGCTCACCTCGTCCCAGAGGGCCGCCGCGCGCAGGCTCTTCTCGACAATCTCCTCGATGTGCGCCCTCGCTCCCATCCGCAGGATGCGGGGCCCGTAGGCGACGTTGTCGAAGATCGACTTCGGGAAAGGATTCGACTTCTGGAAGACCATCCCGACGCGCTTGCGCAGCTCCGTGACGTGGATCGACCCGTCGTAGATGTCCCGGCCTCCGATCCGGATGGAGCCGGTGATCCGGACGCCGTCGATCAGATCGTTCATGCGGTTGAGGCATCGCAGGAGCGTGCTCTTGCCGCATCCGGAGGGGCCGATGAAGGCCGTCACCTGGTTCCGGGGAATCGACATCGAGATGTTCTTGAGGGCCAGCGTCTGCCCGTAGTGCAGCGACAGGGACTCGATCTGGACGAGCGGCGAGTCCGTCGCGGGCGGCTGGGCCTCGCGGGCGCGCTCGACGGGACGGACCCGGATCCCGGGGATAACGGCTTCGTTGTTCATGTTCATGCCCGGGGCATCCTTTCGAGACGGCGCGTGACGAACCGCGCCAGGAGCGAGAAGAGCAGGATCGCGCCGATCAGCACCGTGGCCCCCGCCCAGGCCTGCCGGTGCCAGTCATCGTACGGCGAGATGGCATATGTGTACACCTGGACCGTGAGGGATGCAATGGGCTGATCGAGGCCATGCGCCCAGAACTGGTTGTTGAGGGCCGTGAACAAGAGGGGCGCCGTTTCGCCGGCGATCCGGGCGAGCGCGACCAGGATGCCCGTCACGATGCCTGGGATGGCCGCCGGGACGATGACCGTCAGGACCGCCCGGGCGCGCGTCGCGCCGAGGGCGAGGGCGCCGTCGCGCAGCGTTCGCGGCACGAGCTTGAGCAGCTCCTCGGTGGTGCGGACGATGATGGGGATCATCATCACGCCGAGCGCGACGCCTCCCGCGATGGCGCTGAACCGGCCCATCGGCATCACCACCACCACGTAGGCGAAGATGCCGACGACGATCGAGGGAACGCCGTTGAGGACGTCGGCGGAGAAGCGCACCGCCGATGAGAGACGGCTCCCCCGGTACTCCGAGAGATAGATGCCGGAGATGACCCCGATGGGCACGGCGATGAGGGCGGCGAGGCCGATCAGGGTCAGCGAGCCGACGATGGCGTTGGCCATCCCGCCTCCCGTCTCTCCGACGGGCTTCGGAAGATGCGTGAAGAAGCTCATGGTCAGAGCGGGCAATCCCTGGCTGACCACGAAGAAGAGCAGGAGCCCCAGGGGGAGCAGCGCCAGGCCGACGGAGAGGGCGCAGAAGCCCACGACGCACGCCGAGACGATCCTGCGCCTCTTTCCGGAGTCGAGCATCCGACTACCCCGCGGGAACGCCGGCGGCCGCCGGTGCGGTGACCGTCCGTGCCGACCGGCGCCGCTCGTCCGACACGCTCCAGATGAGGAGCCTGGACAGGACGTTGATGACGACGGTCAGGATGAAGAGGACCAGCCCGATCTCGACCAGGGCGCTCAGGTAGAGATCGCCGGCCGCCTCGGTGAACTCGTTGGCGATGACGGCGGCCATCGTGTACTGGGGCGAGAAGACGGACAGGGAGACCTTCGGCGCGTTGCCGATGACCATGGCCACGGCCATGGTCTCGCCGAGGGCGCGGCCGAGCCCGAGCATGACGGCCCCCAGGATGCCGGTCCGGCCGTAGAAGAGGGCCATCCGGATCGCCTCCCACCGCGTCGCGCCAAGGGCGTACGCCGCTTCGCGCTGGGCCCGGGGAACCGATCGGAGGATCTCGCGGGCGACGCTGGCGGTGAAGGGAACCACCATGACCGCGAGCACGAGGGCCGCGGCGCCCATGCCGATGCCGAGCGGGGGGCCCGTGAACAGCGGTGTCTTCCGCAGCCAGCCCGGAAGGGAGGTCTGTATCCCCCGGATGAAGGGGACGAGGACGAAGATGCCCCACAGCCCGTAGACGATGGAGGGGATCGCCGCGAGAAGCTCCGTCAGGAAGGTGAGCGGCTGGCGGAGCCTCCCGGGGCAGAGATCCGACAGGAAGACCGCGATCCCGAGAGCGACGGGCGTGGAAAGCAGAAGGGCCAGGAACGAGGAGTAGAGCGTCCCCCAGATGAAGGGAGCGGCTCCGAACTCCCCGCTGACCGGATCCCACGTGGACCCGGTCCAGAAGCCCAGCCCGAACTTCCGGATGGAGAGGAGGGATCCGTGGACGAGCACGATCGCAATCCCGGCGACCATCACCGGCACGGCGAGCGAGACGAGGCCGGTCACCGCCTGGAAGAGCGGCGCGTCCCTGTCCACGATCGTCTTTCGCCGGGTCTCGGCCACGGGTCCCCTTCCTCCCTCGAGGGAGCTACAGCTTGATCTTGCCCAGAGCCGACATCTCCAGATCCACCACGTTCTTCGGCAGAGGGGCGTACCCGAGGGATGAAGTGTACTGCTGTCCGTCGGTGAGGGCCCACTTCATGAAATCGACCATCACCTTGGACATCGCCTTGTCCTCGGGGTTCTGGTAGAGGAGGATCCACGTGAAGGACGCGATCGGGTAGACGTTCTTTCCCGGCGCGTTGGTGATCGAGACTCGGAAATCCTCCGGCATCGTATTCGCGGCGGCGGCCGCGGCGTTGGTCACCGTTTCGATCGAGGCCTTCACGAACTCCCCGGCGGCGTTCTGGACGGCGCCGTACTTGATGTCGTTCTGGAGAGCATAGATCAGCTCCACGTACCCGATCGAGCCGGGAGTCTGCTTGACCAGCCCGGCGACGCCCTCGTTCCCCTTGCCGCCGATCCCCACGGGCCAGTTGACGGAGGTCGCCACGCCGACCCTGGACTTGTACTCGGGCGACACCTTCGAGAGGAAGTCGCAGAAGATGTAGGAGGTTCCTGAGCCGTCCGCCCTGTGGACGACGGTGATCTCCGTCGCAGGCAGCTCGACTCCCGGGTTGTCCTTCGCGATGGCCGGGTCGTTCCAGTTCGTGATCTTTCCGAGGTAGATGTCGGCCAGGACGGGACCGCTGAATCTCAGTTCCGCCGTGTGCCCGGGCAGGTTGTAGACGGGAACGACCCCGCCGAGGACGGTCGGGAAGTGCATGATGTGCCCCGGAGCGGCCTTGAGCTGCTGCTGGGTCATCGGGCCGTCGCTCGCCCCGAAGGTGACCGTCTTGTTCGTGATCTGGCGGATGCCTCCTCCCGATCCGATCGACTGGTAGTTGATCTGGATGTTCGAGTGGATCTTGTTGTACTCGGAGAACCACTTCGAGTAGATGGGATACGGAAAGGTCGCTCCGGCTCCGTTGATCTGGACCGGTGCGGCGTTCGCCCCCGAGGGGACCAGAAGAGCGGCCGAAGCGGCCGCAGCCAACAGGAGCTTGGGAAATCTCATCTCTTTGCCTCCTACCTGCTTGGTTTTCCGGGAATCAGAAGTCGAACAGTGTGTGGATGGCGTAGCGCTTCTCGTCGGGCTTGTTCAGCATCTCGTCATAACCCACGGATTCGTAGTCGAGCAGAATGGCGGCCTTCGTGTTCGACGCCTTCATGTTGAACCAGTAGGCCACCCCCGCAATCTTGCGGTCCTTCTTGGCGTTGACGTCCTTGTCCGGCTTGAGGCTGTCGTAGCGAAGGAGCGCCTCCCAGCCGTCGCCGAATCTCGGCGTCGCCCAGATCGTGTAGCCGTCGGACTTCACCTCGGGGGAGGACGCGGCCGGCTGATCCTTCGCCTGGAGGTACTCGACGCCCGCGTGCACGTACTTGTGCTCGAAGGTCAGGGCGCCGATCATCCGGGTTTTCGGATCGCTCTTGGCGTAGTTGTCCGCATCGTAGAAGCCCGTGATGAGAAGCCCCTTGACGGCTCCGGAGTTGGGTGCGGGCCGGATGGAGACGCGCGCCTGGACCGCCTGCTGGTCGTTCGCTTCCGGGTGTCCGTAGGTGTCGCCGTTGTAGTAGCCGGCATGGATGTCCCCGTATCCGCCGGGGAGGTTGTAGTGCGCCGAGGCGCCGAGGTCCGAGGAAGCGAGGAACCCTTCCCGGTCCACGAAGGTCGGACCCTGGAAGCGGTAGCGGTAGATGTGCTCGTTCCAGTCGATGTAGGGCGTGTGGTGGAGGCCGAAGCGCACCCAGGAGCCCTTACCCCAGGAATCGTCGAGGCTGTACTGCCCGTACGCGTACTTCAGGCGGTAGCTCAGGCTCCCGTCGGTGCTCGAGCTGGCGCTGCAGCTCACCGTGACATTGGGATCCGACGAGGTCGCGCTGCAGCTCGTCGACTGGCGCTTGATGTCCGGGGTCACCCTGAACGAGAGCGAGTGGTTGAGGTAGAGGTTCACGTTGATGTAGGCGCGGCCGACGTCGAAGGCCGTGGGATGGTACGTGTTTCCGTCCTGGTCGACCTTGGTCGGCGTATCGGTGTAGGTGTAGTCGCCGAACACGGTGGCTCCGACCTTGAACTTCGGGGTGTCGTCGTCGTCCGCCGCATGCGCCAGGGAGGACCCCGCGAGCAACAACGGCATCGACAGCGCGAGCACTTGCATGATTCGGGCGGTCTCCTTCCTCCAGATCTTCAACGGCAATCCTCCATGAGTAGGTGTTCGTTCCGAAGAATCCTTGACGGGAAATGTGACGGAAGCGTGAAGATCAAGTGAAGGCCCTGAGAGATCTTACGGGTCGGTTACAATGCTGTTAACGCGAAACGGAATCGTAACGAGAGATTCCAGACGGACCGGGAATTTTCGCGGCGGGAGTGTGCCCCCTGATCAGCCGCGCCGGGCGCACACCGGGTCCGCGACGACGATCGGTCACGTGGGGGACGGGACCTGCTCGGGCCCCTCCTGCAGCGGGGAGCCGGCGCCGGCCCGGAAAGGAGGATTCGCTTACTGAGGGCCGGGGCTAGACGACGCCGCCGATGCCCCGCGATGAGCGCATCAGCGACTGGAAGCGCGGATGGTCCCTCAGGGGGGCCAGGTCGGGGTCGTTCTCCATCCACTCCTTCTGACCCCAGCCGTGCTCGATGGCCTGCTCGATGCAGTCGATCGCCTTGTCGTGGTCGCCGTACTTGGCGTGGACGCAGGCGACGTTGTAGAGGACCTGTGGCTCTTCCGGATCCATCGTCAGCGCCTTCGCCGCCCAGGCGAGTCCCTGCTCGGTTTCGCCGAGGAAGCACCTCGCGTAGGCGCCGAAGTAGACGGCGCGGGAGTCGTCGGGGTGCATGTCCAGGTGCTTGTCGATCACCTCGACGCACCGCCTGAAGGTGGCTTCGGCCTCCTCGTGACGCTCCAGGGCGGAGTAGACGCTGCCGAGAAGGATCGGGGCCTGGTAGTCCTCGGGCCGGATCCTCGCCGCCTCCTGGAACCAGTGCACGGCGTCGGCGAGCTTCCCCTGGGCGTAGAAGCTGCGGGCGTAGAAGTAGTAGGCCTCGAAGAGCTTCGGATCGAGGCGCATGGCGACCTGGAATTCCTTCTGAGCGGCCTCGTGCTTGCGCCACAGCGAGATGGCCACTCCGCGGCTGACGTGCGCCTCGGCGAGATCCGGGTCCAGCTCCAGCGCCTTCTTGCTCGCCGCGTCCGCCTTCTCCAGGTTGTCGTCGCTCGAGTCCCAGTAGCGGTAGAGCAGCGAGCAGCAGTCCGAGATCCCGGCGTAGGCGCGGGCGAAGCCGGGGTCGATCTCGATCGCCTTCTCGAACATCTGGCGGGCGAACTCGAAGCTCTTGCGCCGGAACTGATGGATGAACTGCCGCCCCTTCAGGTAATAGTCGTAGGCCTCGACGTTGGAGGTCGGGGCCTTCTGGATCGCCTGCTTCTCCGTCTCCGTGAGCATGACCCGCAGCTCGCGGGCGATGCTCTGGGCGATCTCGTCCTGGATGGCGAAGATGTCCTCCATCTGCCGGTCGAAGCGCTCGGCCCAGATCGAATGGCCCGTCGCAGTCTCGACGAGCTGCACGTTGACGCGGATCCGGTTGCCGGCGCGCCGCAGGCTCCCGCCGAGGACGTGCGACGCCTCCAGGTCACGGCCCACCTGCGAGGCGGCGACGGGCTTGTCGCGGTAGGCGAGGACCTCGGAGCGCGGGAAGACATTGAGGTCCTTGATCTTCGAGAGATCGGTGATGACGTCCTCGGTGATCCCGTCGCGGAAGTACTGGTCCTCCTCCGAGCGCGAGAGGTTCTCGAAGTAGAGAACAGCGACCGATCTCTCGCCACCGGCCTGCGCGACGGGTCCGCTGCGGGACTGGAACCGGCCCGACGTGACCTCCCTGCGGAGCGCCACGAGGTCGGTCTTGAGATCGATCGCGCTCTGGTAGCGCGCCTCGCGCGCCTTCTGGAGCGCCTTGTGGACGATTCGCCCCAGCTCCTCGGGCACGGAAGGGTTGGTGAGCGCCGGGGAGGGGGGCATCTTGTGGAGGATCGCGTCGAAGATGAGTGCGGAGGTGGGGGCGGCGAAGGCCTGCCTGCCGGTGGCCATCTCGTGGAGCACGGCGCCGAAGGAGAAGAGATCGCTGCGCGCGTCCAGCGTCTCGCCGCGCGCCTGCTCGGGCGACATGTAGACGACCGTGCCGAGCGACGTCCCGGGGCTCGTGAGCAGCTCCTCGGCGGGCGTCGTCATCTCGGAGGAGACGTCCGCCCCCGGCCCGGCCAGCTTCTTCGCGACGAGCTTGGCCAGCCCGAAGTCCAGGATCTTCGCCTGCCCGCGGCTCGTGATGAAGATGTTCGCCGGCTTGATGTCCCTGTGGACGATTCCGCGCGCGTGCGCGGCGTCCAGGGCGTCGGCAATCTGCACGGCCCAGTCGAGCAGCTGCTCGATCTCGACGGGCCGGGCCCCTATCTGGTGACGGAGCGTCTGCCCCTCCAGGAGCTCCATGACCAGGAAGGGCCGCCCTTCGTGCTCGCCGATGTCGTGAATCGTGCAGATGTTGGGATGGTTCAGCGCCGAGGCCGCGCGGGCCTCGCGCTGGAAGCGCTCGACGGCCTGCCGGTCGTCGCCGATCTCGGCCGGCAGGAACTTCAGCCCGACGTTCCGGCCGAGGCGCGTGTCCTCGGCCTTGTAGACGACACCCATGCCGCCCCCGCCCAGCTTCTCGAGGACGCGGTAGTGCGAGACAGTCTTGCCGATCAAGGGGATGCCTCCGGGAATCCGTGAGCATACAGGCATTTGCAGGGGTGCGCAACGACCGGGGCCGGACGGAAAGGGCCGTCGGCCGCCGTCGATCCGCCGGAACGCGCCGTCGTAGAATCCCGGCGCCGGCCTGCCGCCGGCCCATGGCTGGAGGCCCTTTCCTGTCCCTGGAGAGCGCGGAGTGAAGCAGCCCGAGATCCTCGTCACGGGCGCCACGGGATACATCGGGGGTCGCCTCCTGCGCGCCTACGAGGAGACGGGCGTGGCCGTCCGCTGCCAGAT